>ENA-ORXR01004034-ORXR01004034.1-marine-metagenome-genome-assembly--contig:-NODE-4034-length-12597-cov-11.550719_pt1 | contig 12597 bp, 15 predicted proteins | sample MGYA00237866_ERZ511479 | MGnify/ENA metagenome assembly ERZ511479 | reverse complement strand
CCCCCCCCCCGCAATCCCTGCTCCCACCGCCCATCACTCGGCGGTCACTCCCACCTCCACCCCCCGCCGCACATGCGACGCCACTCGTACCGCCACGCACCGCAAGGGCGTCCCCCGCCCGGGCGGGTGCCACCAACGCCGCCGCCGCCACCTCCCTGACGACGGGGGCTCCCACGGCGGTGGCGCCGCCGCCCCGTGCGGGCGGGGCTCCCGAACCATCTCCTGCCGCCGCCGCGGCAGCGTCTTCCGCTGTGGTGGTGACGACGGCGGCGGTCACGCCGCTCCCGGCGGGCGGCTGGGACCGACACGCAGCCTCTGGCGCGGCGGGCATGCCGGCAGCACCCGCCATGTTTCCGACGGCGGTGGCCGCGCCCGCCGCGACCGCGGCCGTGTCCGGGCCCGCCGACCCACCCTCCGCGCCGTCGGCCACCACGGGCGCGTCGCCGGCCACCGTCGCACCCGCCGCGGCCGCGTCGGCGAATCAGCCCGCCTCTTTTGCCGCGTTGGTGTCGGCGTCTGCCTCGCTGATCGCGTCTGCGTCCGTGTTGGCGTCGCCGAACTCCCCCACCGCAAGCGTCTCTGCGCCGAGCGCCCCCTCCGTGCCGCCGTCCGTCGTGTCGGCGGCGGCGATCGCCTCTTCGGCGGCGTGGCCACCGCCGGGGCGTGGTCCGCAACGGCTGCGGGCGGGAGGCGCGGGCGGCCTCATCGGGGGAGACGAGGGCGGCTTTGGCGACAGCGAGGCGGTGGAGGAGGCGCTCGTGGAGTGCTGCGGAGATGAGGGAAAAGGGGAGGGGGACCGGCGGCCCGGGGGGGGCGTTGGGGGGAGGTGCGAGGGGCAGGGGCGCCGGGGGGGTTCCCCGAGACCCCAGTTGTGGCCGTCATGGTGGTGGTGGTGCCGGGGGACCGCCGACCGCGGTGGCCGTGGCCGGAGGCGGCGGCCGGTGGGGGAGGGAGTGTGTGGGGGTAGGGGGCGGTGGAGTTGGGGGACGTCGAAGCTGTGGTCTCTGGGGGGGTAGAGATGCCGGTGGCGCCTAACGGGCCCAACGGGGAAGAGACCGAGGCGGGCGTGGCGGCGGCAGGGGAGCTCCATCAAGATTCCATGGTGAGGGGTGCGGCGGTCAAGGCCGCTGCCGTCGAGGGGTGCCAAGTGGGGGGGTGAGGTAACCAATGTGAGTGGGCGTCACCTCTGTGCCGGAGTCTTTGCGGGGCTCCGTGAGCGCCTCGAAGAGGCGGGAGATGTGGGCATGGGAGGATGAATTTTCAATCTCTGCTGGATGCTGGTGGTGGACAGCGAGCAAGAGATAAACTTGGGTTGTACAATATAACGGAGCGAAGCAGCAGAACGAAGAAAAGAAAAGAAAGAAGGAGCCACAGACAAACCAGATCTGCACGGCGCGCGACAACCTTACAAGTCGGGTTCGGTAAGCTTGGCAATTTGCGAAAGAAGGTGCTTGAACACAAACTGAGTCGTGGGGTCCTCGGGATCTTCGGCCAGGTCCCGGCGAGCAGACCGCACCTGCTCCAACACGGCGCCCAGTGCTTGGGCGTTTTCGTGGATGTCCGTCGCGGCGGAGGCGGCACTCGGGCCCACGACGGCCTGAGCAGCACCCGACAAGGCCTCCGTCAGCCCTCCCATGCCCTGGATGGCCACCTCCGCCACCTTCGCCCGCTTCGCGCGCCCCTGTACAGGTATTCCCACAGAGGCACTCCCGGGCAATCCAAGCTCACACTGCGCCCAGGGGGGGAGAAAACGAAATACAAAACCCATCATGGGTGTGCCAAAGAGCACGCAGTGATTGTAAAAAAAGCGGCTGTCACCATTCACGTACAGTTTGAGCTCCCCCAACGCATTTTTACCAGTACCCTTGTGTCGCTCGTTGGCGACCGTGTAAGCAGAGAGTAGGAGCCGGTACTGCGTCTCGAGCGTCGAGGCGTCCCGCGGACCGGAGTATCGACACGGGTCAATGCCCTGCACGTCGTTCTCCGTAATCCCCTCGACGAGCTTGGGTGGCGCGGGCCTGTAGGACGACCGGTTGTACATGGGAGCCACCGTAGCGGTCCACAGCCCGGCATGCGTGCGGTAGAGCTCGGCTCGCGACAGTGGTAGGTTTGCACGTTCCACCGCAGAGCGATTCTCGTCCGCAGTCATGAAGTGGAAAAGACGAGCGCAATCATTTGCGGTAAAGTCCGGCGCCCGCGTGGCCGGACCCGGGCTTGACGCTGATGCCGTAACTGCCTCACGCCCCGTAATTGCTGGCAGCCGTGAGCGCACGGCTGCAGTCCGCAGACGGTCATTGCCTTGAGACGTGGATTCACCCTCGTGCAGTCCCGACGGACGACCGCCGCCGCATGGGTGCGTAGGCCGCACCGCCGTTCATTCCTCGGGCGAGCCCATCAGAGAACCGGCGACACGGCCAGTCCGGCTGTCAACGACCGGCGCAGACGTATCACCAGCGCGTGCGGGCGTGACGTGTGCGCAGCCACGCACTGCGGACCCGCCAACACGGTCGTCGGGGGCACTCGGGCGAGCGCCTCCGATACTGGAAGGCGCCCCACCGCCCTCCCTCAGCAGCCCAGGACTCGGAAGTACTCTACTCGAACCGCCCACCTCGTCAGAGTTGTCAGCCTCGGGCGGGCCATGAACCGGCCGAGGAGGTATCCAGGAGCGCAGCGTGCGGAGAGGGAGGGCAGTGTCGTGGTTGTGAGCGTGGATGTCCATCAAGGCGTCCAAGGTTGTGACGCTGATGTCCTCACGCTCCATTTCCCCGTGATCGAGGGACCGCTTGGCGGCCATGTTGACACTCATCTTTCCAATTATTTCCAACACGCGCAACACCACGCGCAGGTCCATGGCGGACAGACGCCCCAAGTGCTCGTCGAACTTGAAGCGATTGAATCCGCCGCGAGCAGGACACCAATATTCCTGGTTTCTCATGGACGGAGCCGGCGGAATGGGAGCCACAAAGACAATCGCCGTGCCGCTCGGAGAGGCGCTCCGGCAGAGGGAGTCTTGCGCAACAGCGGGGGCATTCGACGTAGGTGCGACAGCGCCGCAGCCCACCGCCATGACAGAGGTAGAAGACTCCGTCGGTGACGGGTGTGGGCGGACGCCAACGAAAGAGAGCGGGGGGAGATGCCGACGAGGCGGGGGGGTGGGGGAGTGGGGAGGCACGCAGGGGGATGGAAAGAAGGAAACGGTGGGGCAGTGTAGGGAGGGTCCGGCGCGAGCGCACCAGACCTAGCTTGAGAACGGCAAGGGAACTCGGGCAAGCGCGCGTACCAAACAAGGGTGGTCGGCAGCGCGGGGAAAAGGAGCCCGCCACTGCTGCGGGAAGGAAACGGTGGGGTAGGGTAGGAGGGTTCTGGCGCAAGCGCATCGGACCTGGACAGTGTACGGTCAGGGAATTGGCGAAAGCGCGGGGATCCAACGAGGGTGGTCGGCGGCGCCGGGCCAAGGCAAGCCCACGACTGCTGCACTTGACGACTCGCGTCCGCCGTTGGAGCGCGCAGGCCCCTGCTCGCTGGTGGTCTGTAGTCTGGAGAATCGTCGGCACGCTGGAGGATAGGAGCTGGCGGCGGATGCAAACCGTCGTTGTGGGAATGAACCATTTTTGTCACTGGTAGGGGGGGGGCCTTGGTTGGGGCGGCACCTTAATTTTTGCCTGTCTGCTGGCGTTCGGTGTGCACCAGGGGCTTTCATGAATAAATGGCACTCTGATAAAATGGATGGATATACCCGGATATACTCAGATTCAAAAAGAATGAGGCCGATTTTACATACTCTTATCTGAGTGGTACAGCCCTATTAATGACTCCGAAGTGGATAACGCAACTCTAATGGCTTAGCACTCGTGGCATGCAGGCATACAACTACCTCAGGAAAATTCATTTGAGAGGCGTTTCAGAACGCTCGAAGTCGAGACAAGGAACGCAGGTATTGCTGACCTCCAAAAAATGGCGGTTGCAAAGTGGTTGCAATCATTCAACAGCGTACGTGGACCAATGGAAAGGCTAGGAATCATCTGAGTTCTTTATAGAGTCTCCCCATGAAGCTCTGCACAGTGGAAACGCACATCAGGATCTCAAGAAATCTGAAGAGATTTGATGATCTCATGAGAAATCACAGGTCTGACCCAGAACCCTCTCCATGCCCTCTTCAGGCCCAACCAAGGCGCGTAAAAATCTCAGAAAATCTCCTTGTGGGTTGCAAAGGCTCTCCGTGACTCCTGGAAGACACGGTGATTGGCCTGCAAGATTACCGGCGGCACCTCTCCGCCAATAGATCGAGCGCGTCTTGTCGAACAGCCAATCCGACTTCATTTCTACGCCCTGTCGTCGGCTCTGCCTCCCTTCGCTCTGCAACCGCCATTTTTTTCGGAGGATAGCAATATATGCTCGAAAAGTGCTGAACAGGAGTGAGCCAATTCAGGGCCGATCATCGCCAGTGAAGGCGTGTGTCAAACGCGGCAAGTCCCCGTCTCGCTTCGCGCGCGGCGGCTCATGCGAGGCCCACAAACATCAGAACCAGTCTCAGGACTTGGGGCTAACCGACACACCAAGATGGACACTAAAGTCCATGCCCCTGGCCTCTCATTCACTGTCGCGAGGTATCTGCTGGTCATGGTCTCGTGCGTGTCGCGCTCAGAACTTGCACCACAATCCGCTCTTTGTTATTTCGTGGCAACGTACCCTGCAAGTATATCAAGTCGGGCATACTTCTTCAAGAATCTGTTGTATTCTGGATAGAATCCGTATTCTTATTCATATCCTTCTTTTCTTGTCTGCGGATACAAATCCCATCCGCATTCAAGAAGTTGCGGCGAAAATCTTATCTGATTCCAGAAGCGTTGGTGTAAAGTATATCAGAGTGGTCTGAAAATTAGCAAATTCGTAAGCCCCTGATCCAAACCGGTGTGGCGACGCAGCCGGGTGCCGCGAGTGAAAGTACCCGCGCCGTGGCCGCCGCCACATGCCGACGCGGCAGAAACGCTCCCTGCCCCTACCCCCCCCCCCCTTGCGGCCGCTGTGGCGGTGGGGCGGTTGGAGGGGTGGGGCGGTGTCCCGCGCTCGTCGGGAGCAGACTGGGGCACCCACAGGAGGTGGGCGGTGCGCGCACCTGTCGCGCGCAGCAACTGACGTGCCCGCCCGTGGCCTGCTTAGCTGCCCTGTTCCGTGCTTGTCGCCCCTCACTGTTGGCAACGTATGCATGTGCTGCCTGTCTCTGCCTGCCTCTGCCGTGTGCGCTGACAGTTTTCCGACCAAGGCACAGGGGACTACCGCATCCCCTCTTTTCGTGTCGTCTACGAAGACGGCTCGACAATCTCGCCCGTCTCGTACGAGTCGCACGAGATTGTGCATGGCAAGGTGCCGTCGCCCGACTACACGCCGACCCTTCGCCTCGACGACGACTGCGACGCCACCTCCCTCATCATCCGCTGCCGGGACACGGTCACCAACCTCCTCGTCGAGCTCATCTACACGGTGCTCCACAAGGAAGACATCATCACCCGCCGGTCGGCGGTTGTCAACAACACGGAGGACGTTGTCAAGGTCGACCTGCTGTCGAGTACGACGCTCGACTTGGACACCAACGAGTTTTACATGACGCAGCTGAGCGGCGCGTGGGCGCGGGAGCGCCAAATCGTCTCCCAGCGCCTGACCGACGGCGTGTCGGCGGTCGAGTCGCGGCGGGGCGCGAGCAGCCACCAGCACAACCCGTTTGTGCTGTTTAGCGTCGGCGGCCCGCCGTGCGAGACGGCTGGGGAAGCCATCGGCCTCGGCCTCATGTACTCGGGCTCGTGGTCGTGCGTCGCGGAGGTGTCGTCGGAAACCGGACGTCTGCGTGTGCAGATGGGGATTAATGAACAGGGCTTTATGTGGCGCCTCGAGCCCGGCGACCGGTTTGGCTCGCCCGAGGTCGTCATGTGCTACTCGGCCAACGGCACGGGGGGGGTGAGCCGCCAAATGCATCGGCTGGTGCGCAAGCACATCATTCCGCCGCGGTGGCGGGGGAGGCGGTCGCCCATTGTCTTGAACACGGTACGTTGGAGGGTGGGGCGGTGGTTGCGGTTGGCGTGCCGCCGGCGCCTGCTCTGGCACTGCAGCACTGAGCCGTCGCCCGCGCGTTTGCATTGCGTTACCCTCTGGGCGATGGGTGCTGACTCGCGTCTGTGGCGTGTCTCGCTATCGCTCCGCGCCGCATGCTTCTGCCTGCTTGGTCGGTCCCTCTTTTTTCTGGACTTGTTGTCCGCGTAGTGGGAAGCTACCTACTTTGATGTGTCCCACTCGTCTACCGTGGACTGTGCCAAGGCGGCTGCGCAGGCGGGTATTGAAATGATTGTCATTGATGACGGGTATGTGGGCTTTCTTTCAGTCCTATTGCGTCTGGTCGGGGGTTGTTGTGCATCTTTTGCACGACGGTATGCGTGGCTATTGTGCCTGTTTCCCATACCCTCATGCTGACGTGTCCTTGGCTCCCCTCTGCTCAGAGTGCATTTTCTGCTTGGCATTGGCTTCTGCAGATGGTTTAAGAACCGCGTCGATGCCAAGTCTGGCCTCGGGGACTGGACTTTGGACGAGAACAAGTTCCCTTTTGGCCTGGAGCGACTGTCAAAGGACGTCAACGCTACTGGTCTTCACTTGGGTGTACGTTGGGATTGCTCTCTGCTTTCTGCCTCGCCAAGTGCGCACGCTCGTTGCAGCTTTCTTCGTCTCCGCTTGGCGCGTTCTGTTTTTTCATGGCGCTCGTCGCTAACCACAATCTCTTCTGTCTCTGAATCCGGCTGCCTTTCTCCATTGCGTCGCTCTGTTTGTTTGGGCATGGATGTGCAGATATGGGTGGAGCCAGAGATGGTGAGCCTAAACTCGGCACTGTACGAGGCGCACCCGGACTGGTGCCTACACGTGCCGGCGCGCGGCCGAACGACCGGTCGAAACCAGCTCGTCCTTGATTTTACTCGCACGGAAGTGCGCGACAACATCTTCCGGCAGCTTAGCGACCTCCTCTCCTCTGGGAGCATTGCCTACGTCAAGTGGGACTGCAACAGGTGCGTTTCAATCGCGTGGGTGGGTTCGTGACAGAACACAGTGTGCAACTGCGTGTGATTTGCCAACCCGCTCAGAAGTCTCACTTGTTCTGCTCACCCGTGCCGCTGTTTTGCTCCGACTGTTCTCTGACGCTCTGCAGGAACTTGACCGAGGTGTTCTCGTCGGCGTGGTCCTCTCACCATCAAGGGGAGATTGGGCACCGGTACATCATGGGCGTGTACGAGGTATTTGAGCGCATCACTACCGCTTTCCCCGACGTCCTGTTTGAGAGCTGCTCGGGTGGCGGCGGTCGCTTTGATCTGGGCATGCTCTACTTCTCCCCACAGGCGTGGACGTCGGACAACACGGACGCGCTCTCCCGCCTCAAGATTCAGTGGGGCACCTCCCTGTGGGCGCCAGCGTCCACCATGGGTGCCCACGTGAGCACGACGCCCAACCACCAGACGTTGCGGTCGGCGACAATGAAGACGCGCTCCCTGGTGGCCATGTGCGGCACATTTGGCTACGAGCTCGACCCGCGGCCGCTCTCCCGCACGGAGCTGGCCGAGATGGCGGCCTACGTGCGGCTCTGTCGCAAGCTCGCCCACCTCGTCCACAGCGGTGACTTGTACCGGCTGTGGGATCCCTTTGTGAGCACCTCAGCTGCGTGGATGTACGTGCTTGAGGGCGGTCTCGAGGCCATGGTCGTCGCCGTCAACCTGTCCCGGGAGGTCGGCCGCTTGCTGCCGCACCTGCGCATGCAGGGGCTGGACCCGACGACCACCTACGCGGTGGAGGAACTCGTGCCTGGCAACGTCACCCGCAACCCCGAGACGGGGGCCATCAACACGGACGGGGCGGACGTGTATCAACTCGGAGCCAAGATGACGCTGAGCGGGGTGACGCTGATGGAGGCGGGGCTCCCTGTGCGCTTTCTCTTTGATGGCGACTCGGTGCTGTTCCACCTGTACCCGCACACCAAGCAGTGTGCGAGGTAGTGGGGGGGTGGCGAGCGTGGTGGAAAATAGTGACAGGACTGCGTGTTGCGTCTCTTTTGTTACTTGCGTTCTTTTGTCATGGCGGTATGACATTCTGACGGGCTCCGCTGCGATATTCTCTTTCCCCGCCGGCTCACACGGGACGGACGATGTACTGTATGTCGTTTATCGATTGTGCGCATCTGCTCATGGCGTGCCGCACTGAGCCGAAACACGCCGTCCTTCCTTGCTGGAACAGTGGAATGAATAACACTTGCTCTGGAAATTGCAGCATCCATGGTGCACGTCCACCCCCCCACGTATAGCCACTGCGCTCTATGCCTCCTCTTGCCTACAATGTCCCGTATCTCCCTCATCATGCTAAACCTCAGCGCGTCCCATTCGCTGTTGCCGTCATTAGCATGCAGGCACACACCCCATCAGGCCACAGCGAATCTGCCTTCAATGACGGACACTGCATTTGCTGGCTGAATCCGTGGCTCGCACAGGGCGAAAAAACCTCGTGTCCCCCGACTATGCGCGGGAAACCGCGTCGCTGCTGGTGATGATGTGAGTAAGATCGGATTCACCACTCGTCGGCACGTCCCGCCCTTCGTGAAAAAGACAGTGTGGGCGGCGATATCGGCGGCGGCGGCAAACACAGTCACGACTGTGTTGGCGGGGCATGGTCGTCTCAGCATCAGGCCAATGGCCAGAAGTAGCTGTGCTGTCTACAACCCAGTCGAGGCCGATTAGGAATACTGCCGCAACACTTGGCGTCCGGCACTGTTGAGTGAACGGCTGTACTGGCCCGACATGGATCTCCGCGTAGCCAACACTGCGCGTGGTAGCGACGGCCATCTATCGTTACAGTACCAGTGTCTCATTCGACGGCGGCGTTTTTTTGGCTAGGACGCACATTGGTGGTGACCCTTGCTGTTGTTGCCCAACTTTGCTACCTGCCGCACGTGGCCGACCGGATAGATCTTGTTGCTCTTTTTCTTTCATACGGTGATCCTGTCATCTGATTGGTGGTCGTCGGTTCAGAAGCGTTCGCTCTCCCAGACATCATCTTGACTCGGTCAAGAGAAACGGGAGTATGGATACCGAGGTGCTGCTCCCATCCCTCTTGGTCGTCCCCTCTCGCCTGCTACACACCTTTTTTGGGAGAACGGCTGTACTGTACCCACATCTGTGTTTACGCTTTCGAAGGTCTCTTGATGGTGCATGGCTTGCCCAACCGAAGCGGTTCCATCATGGACATGATGGAACCTTCTCGATATGGGTTCCACTGGACACATGTGGACGACAGTTCTGTCGAAGTCTAACATTCGAGTAGGACACCAGAACAAGCAAACACAAGCAGCGGAGAACGGTTGGAAGGAGGACAGTGGAATGCCATGTCTGTGCGAACAACCTTGTTCTGATGCACAGCTTGATAGGAACTATCACGGGGGATACGCGAAGACGAATGAACAAATTCTCAGAGCCACCAATTGTAGTGCGTTCAGTCGTACGGGGCTCAGCAGACGGGTACGTATAACATAGTACGTACAGTCGTTCTCTCGAAAACTCCACACTCCAATTGTCAGGCAAATCAGCCTCTATGCCCTCGTACAGGCTGCCTTGGGGCAGATGTGTAACATGTGCCGTGCAGGACTGGCTGTGCAAGCCACATGTGCCCCACTGCGATTGGGATACGGCTCGTTCTGGCCACCCCGCGCCGCTCATTGCTAGGGGAGGTAGTCGAGCTCTGCTCTGGCCCGCCGCGGTCGAATCCATCGTCACGTCTTTAGTCAAGTTGAACAAAGGATATCCTCTCTTGATACGACACGGCGTAGAAATGCATTGTGTGCGCGCCTGAACCGTGGGGCCCAATATGGGGTCAGCTGATTGGCTGGCTACAGCGCATCGTGTTCATCACTCTCTGTGAGCTAGTGCCTACGAGGTTTCAGAGAGCGTGTTGGCCGGCACGGCGCTGCGTGACGACACTGTGTCAGGTGTCAGGAGTGGGAGCAAGAAAGAGATTGGGCAAAAAACGACAGCAATGTGGTCGATGACGAAGAGTAGAGGGGACGCTGCCGTTTCCAAACGAGGACACCCTTTGCAGCGATGCAGACGCTACAAGACTACCGCCTCGTCAAGCCGAGGTTAGTCCATATGCCTCCGTTCCTTCATCTGCCTGCGTGCAGCTTTTGTTTTTCCAATGACGCAGCCGCCTTGAAAAAGCGTTGTGTTCGCCCTCTTTGATGTTCCTTGCCCTCCGTGAGACATCTTGGAGAGCCGAAACACATCGGACTGAACAGGCACCTTTCCCAGAGGCGAGGCTGTCCATATTTTTTTTGTGTTGTTCCCATAGTGACGGAGCTGGTTTTGTCTGCTTCCACGCGCAACCTGTGGACGTCGACGCTTTCAAGCGTCTGCTGCGAAAAAAGATGACGGGGCCGCAGATGACTGACCCGACGGCTCTCGCCCTCGGTCCAATGTCAGCAGGCTGAACCGGGGTAGCGCCCAGAGGTCCGTAGTGAGTAGAGGCCACCCCCACACCCGTGGTGCCCCCACGCCGACACACTGGGTTGCCGGCGCCGTGTCGACACACCCCCAACCGACGGCGCCGCCGCACGCATCGAAAGCCGGGAGCCGCCGGCACGAGGTCCCCACCGCCGGGGGGAGGTGGCCCAAAGCGGGCGCCGCGTCGGACCCCGCGCCGGGGGTGCTTCCGCGTGTCTACACGGCGCCATGGCGTGCCCACTGGTCCGCGGCGCACGCGCCGGCGGCGCCACGCGACGTCTGAACCGCATCGGCGGAGCCGCGCGCGCCTCGCGCGTGCGGGCACACGGCGCCGCCGTGCGGCCGCGCGGCCAACGGCGGGGCGGCTTGCACGGCCCACCGTCCGGCGCGCAACGCGGGCGGCGCCGCGCGCGTGCGGCAAGCGCCGAGACGCGCAGCACGCCGGGCGCCCCGGCGCCCGCGGGCGCGCGCGGCGGCCGGGGCGGGCACGCGGGCGGCTCGCTCCGTGGGGGCGGACCACCCGCCCGCGGTTCGAGCGAGAATCAACAGGGCCCGCCGCGGGGGAGCGCACCCCTTCACCCCCAATCCATCGCCTCGTCGGCGGTCACGGCCAGGCAGGCAGAGGCGTCAGAGACCGCGCGCCACTGTCAATGCGCGCGGGGCCAAGCCCCCGCGCGGCGAGCGCGGGGTCAGCGGTCACGCCGCCACGCGTCATTGCCACCCCACGGGCGTGCCGCGCCGCTGATGGCGTCCGTGCCACCTGCGCATCTGCGGTGCCGACCGGCCTTCGATGGGTGGCTGGCGTGCGCGTGGCTGCGTGGCGCTGCGGGCGGCACCTGCCCCGGCCATGCTTCGGTGGCTCAGCCGCCCGTTGGTCGACCGATGCGGCGCCAGAGCCGCCACGCCTCGCGATGCCGGACGCAATTCCGCCCGAGCTGACTTCCTGAAAGGGGGTAGGAGCACAGTGCCGCGCCGCTTTTGCCTAACGTTTCTTGTGAAAGTGGGACGTCCTCTTAATGACCCACATTTCTGCGGCTGGCTCACAAGAGCCCCAACAACTGCGCCTCACAGCCATCACATTTTTTCTTAGCGCATGTAACCAGTCAGGGAAAGTACTGAAAGAAGGACAGCAACCAATAGGAGAACGAAGGATAACAAGCTGCTGCCGAATGAGCGCTGTGTTGGACGACACGAGCCATGTACAGTACAGTAATCCTGCATGGCACCGCAGCTGACCATAATGGAGCAGTGTATCATCCACTTGTTTAGTGCGGGAGTGTTTCCTGCTGCCTACACCAGGGAAGGACCACACTTTGTTCTCTAGAAGGACCCACGGAAGCAACCCGAGGCAGTCCGCACAATACTCCACAATACGGCTGTCAGTCGGCTATGCCGCTACTCGTGGTGAAGCGCAAGAGTGCGCTCCGTTAACATCTGAGCTGGCCAAGTCCTTCTCGTCGTCTCGAGGCGCTCATTTCGGTGTAAAGCGCTACAGTCAACCGACAAACGAACTTCGTGCACAACGATTTTCTTCGAAAAATAGTCCGGGGGGGTTCCACAAGATAATAAGGTGTGCAAAAGAGCCAACACGGCGACAGTGCTTCTACCCCCTTTCCGGACGTTTGCGCGGTGCGACACGCGCCGCCGCGGCCCGTTTTCCCAGCTCCACGGACTTGCCCCGGCGCGTCGGTTGCCGGGACGGGTGATGGGCGGCTGCTCAAACGTGGCGGGGCGGGGCGACGCGGCCGTCGGGGCGGTCCGCGGGGCAACCGGGCTGGCCGTCGCAAATCCCGCCGGGTGACACTGGGCCCGCCGGGTGGTGGGGGGACCCCCCTTTTGTTTGGCCGCGCGCGCGGCCGGCCAATGGTCTGGGCGGGGGCCCGCAGGGCCCCCCCCCCTGTGTCAGGCGAGCGCTGCCATCCCGGCCGCCGGCAGGGGGGCGCACACAGTCGCCTCAGTCGCGCCTCTCATCCCCCGCCCCGCCTGGCTCACACCTCGTCCCCGCCATTCCCCCCCGCTTGCCCGCGGCCCGGGGTGCCCGCACGCCGCTTCTCCGCCGCCCGTTGTCTGCGCGCCCCCCCCC
>ENA-ORXR01004033-ORXR01004033.1-marine-metagenome-genome-assembly--contig:-NODE-4033-length-12604-cov-16.363615_pt1 | contig 12604 bp, 14 predicted proteins | sample MGYA00237866_ERZ511479 | MGnify/ENA metagenome assembly ERZ511479 | reverse complement strand
CGGTGCCATGGTGGGCTCACGAAACAGGGGGCGTCGGCGTCGGGGCCTGTGTGAGAGACGAAGACACGAGCCGTCGGGTCAGGTCGTGCACAGGTCATCAAGTTGGCATGCTTCACGCACTTAACGTCGATAAGCCCATCTTGATGGCACATGTCACCCACTTAACGCCGATAAACGCGGACAACTTCTGTGATAGGACCGCAACTTCTTCGTATTTAAAAAAACCCAGCTTGACCAATATTTTACGTCCAGAACTGGTTCGCAAGCGATGTTTGATTTCTTGCCAATGTAAACCAGTTTTAACCAATTACGATAAACCAGTTGGGCAACCCTACATTCTAGCAGCTTCCAGCCAGAATGAGATGATTCTGGAAGCCCCCCCTCGAAGGATCGAGAATGGCCGGTCCGAAATCAATCACGCGACAACGGTCGAGTCCAGGGGGGTCTGCATGAAACCTCGACAACACCTCAATGTCGAGGTTTTATCGAGGTTTTCTTCCCGCAGGGCCCCGCGTGCACCGTCCACGGGTCGGCCACCGCCGGGCAGCGGTGCTGCGTCACTGCCGTCACCGCGCCGGCGGACGCGGCGTGGGGGGGCGGCGGGTGCCCCCCCCCCCCTCCGCCCCGCCTCACCGTCGTCTGCCACCGCCGCCGCGCGTGTGCGGCGGCGGCGGCGGCGGCCGCCGCCGCCGCCTGCGGCTCGCGCGCCGCGGCCGTCTCCACGGTGTGTCACGTGGGCGGCTGCGGCGGCGGCGCCGACGGCGGCGCCGCGGCGGCGGCGCCGCGGCGGCGGTGCCGCCCGCCGTCAGCCGCCGGCGGCGCGGCGGGCGCCACGGGGGCCCTTTTTCGGGAATCCCCCGCCGGCGGCTGCTTGCGGCGGCCGACGTGGGAGCGCCGCGACCGCTGCTGCCGCACGGGCCGCGTGCCGGGGTGGCGCACAGCGCGGTAGATTTTTTGCGTGACGAGTGTTCAGAATCCAACTGCGATCACGATGTCGCCTGGAGGCCGAATATCTGAGCCGCGCGAGAGGTCAAAGTTGGCGAGAGATGGATGCTTTCTCGCGCTGCTTTGTGACCATTTGATTCAAGTCAGGGCACCTACGAGACGATACTTCCGCCGTCTGGGGCGTTTGGCATTCTCCAATTCTCGTCCCTTTCTCGTGGCGCGGAACCACCGTCGACGCGGCGTCCGGGGGAGGGCCCCGGGGTTGCAGCTTCGGGGTTGGCCAATCTGCTGGTTTTTGAGGCGGAGCGGCTGGGGATGGGTGGGCCTCTCCGACAGTTTCATGATGAGGGGGTGAGACTCTCATTGGAGGTCGCCGTTGTGGCGACGCGCCCGTGGATGCCGAGTTGAGAGGCGATGGTCGTTGCCGCTGCGGTATTGACTGGCAGCGTGGGCGGGCGTCACCTCCGTGGCCAGTGTGGCAGCGAAAAATCGATCTCTTCTGGTCAACTGGGAAGCGGGGGCCTTGCAGCGGCTTGCGGGGAGGGAAGGGATGGACAGTCGGTGTCGGTCGTGTTGTGAAGCAAGAAATACTTTCGGTAAAAATAGGAGAGCCAAACGCTTTACAACAGTGCACTCAGGCCCGTCCCGTGTCCCTCCTCCGTGTGTACAGGCAGCGTGAGAGTGACTTTGCCAATCTTGTTGGGAGCGCCATCGACGACCCCAGCAGAGTTGTTGGCCTTCCACACAATACCAGAGGGGTCAGTGGGAGCGTCTGGCATGTCTGCAGCATCCATCAGTCGAACGGCAAGCTCACACAAATGGCTACCGATGGAAGCGTCAAACTCCTCCGTTTCGCGAGCGGCGACGCGCACACGCTGGCCACCTTCCTCGAGACCCAGAACAAACCACTCCTTCCCGGCGGCGTCAACGTGGCGGTGCACCAGGGTGCGCCGCACCTTGTTGCCGTTTCTACGAACAAACGTTGCCGACCGACACGCGGACGTCAGCTCGGCGGGTACACCCACTGCCGACAGCACCGCCAGCGGGCCGTCCACGCGGGCCACGCACGTTGTACGCACCGCAGCGCCCCACCCGTTGACCATTTGCAAGCCCGCGCGCCGCACAAACTGTGTGAAAGCCTCCCGCGAGCAGTCGTGCGTGATGACAAGCTTGACCCGCTCCCCGTCTTTGTCCCCTCGCGGGGAAGGCGGGCACCGACGGAGACGGCACAGAACAGCACTCAACAGGCAGTCCTGCAGGTCCTTGCCCCTAGCATCTGCCCCCTCTCGCTCGTGGGCTTGTCGAATGCTCTGAAAGCTGCCAAGCAGCGACTGGGCCACGCTGGCCTCGCGCCGCAGCGCGTCGACCAGCTCCTCCCGCTCGGCGTCGCGCGCGAGCAGCCCCGCCAGCTTGACTTGGATATCGTCAATGTCCCTGGTGTGGTTGCGGCGGGGCTTGGCTGCCGACGCGGCCGCCTTCACCGGGGCGGAGCGCGCCACCCCAGCCACACCGTGCGATGGAGAGAAGGCAGGCGGCGGCTAGGCGCCGACGACGACTATCAGCGACGCGGCCACAGAACGCAAAGCAAGCGAACCAATGGCAGCAGGAGTAGAAATTTGCAGCGGCGGGGGCTGCAGCGCTGCAGACGGGGGAGGGTGTCGGCGGGGGTGGCTCGGCCCGCTGCCGCCGCTGCTTGAGTGGCTAGCCGAGCTGGGCACTCCTCTCCGGGACGGTGACGGCCGACGGGAGAGACTGGAACTGGAACTTCGCGTTGAGTGAGCCGGGGGCTCCCCGCCGCTCATGTCGGCACCGCCCAACAGCAGAGTCAGGTATCTGGCCGGTTCACCAGGTGCGTTGGGGCGGTGAGGCGGGTATCCCGTGAGTTGGATCGTGGATGGAACAACTTTGGGGTAAAGGGGTGGTGGGGGAAGCCCACAGAGAAAGAGAAGGTGGAGGACAGAGGACGCCAGGCCAACGGACGGGGAGACGCCAGGGCAGCGCCGCGGACGGGGCAGGAGACGTCCTGGCCCTCGGTGCAGGCGGTGAGTCAGCACCTAGTGTCCACGTGCTGGAGACGCGGCCCTGCCAACCAAAACCAAGCCGAACGACACAGCCCGCGCATCCAAGGACCGCTCGGGATTTGAATTTGACGACAGACGTTTGAAAGCCTTCGCTGGAGTTCAAATGATGGATCGTGTGTGATACACGTGTCACTCCCGGCTCGATGATCCAGTACAACCTGCATCTTTCTGCTCGGAAAGGGCACCATTTCTTCTGGGCGGCCGCCCTCAAACGGTCTAGTTACCGCCACGTAGAGCGGGCATGTCGTCAGACTGCTCACGCGCCGCTGCCGTCAATCCGTCTCGCCAGGAGTGGCGGCCACCAGTGCCCCGGAGCCTGAGTGCCTCGTTGCTCGTAGCCGCCTGTCGTTCCAGGCTAGACGCGGCGCGGCCGCAGGCTGCCCGGCCCACCTCAATCCAAACGTCTTACCACCACCCCACCAATGGCAGCGGCACGGACTACCAATCTCAACGAAGGCTTGCGCCGGTTGGGATTGAACGCCGACACGGACGACAGCGTTGTTTTTTCATGGTCTCGGGCCTTCGGTTCGTCCAACTTTGACGCTTTCCGAAGCATACTGCCCGCGCCCGACCACGTCTTCATGCTTGGTATCACTCGGCGGCTAATCAAGGCGCTGTTTTCGGTCCTCTCCAAGGACCAGCGCGTGGTGGTGTCAACGTCGATGCGGGACGCGCTGGCACTGTCGGGACTGAGGCGGACGCGTCCCTACAACTTCAACTCTAAGGACGTGCACTCGCTCCTCATCTACGAGTGGGTGGCCGTGCTCACCATCTCCATTGTAGCTATCAAGCGGTCCATACCGTTGTCTTCGCCGACCCCTGCGGCAGTGGCGTGCCCCGCGTCGTTGATGGTCCTGCTGGGTATCTTTGAGAAGTTCCACATGCTAATGTGCAAGACATGCTTCTCCCCGCGGGTAGACCTCGATGGTGGCGACGCTTGCCGAGCGGCCATGATGGTGGAGGAGCTGCAGCGGCTGGCGTCTGAATTCCTCTCTTCTGTGGACGCCGCCTGCCGTCGCGTCGAGTGCAGTGGATTCACGTCCATGCTGGACGTTCCCAACCTCCACCGAGTGCGGAAAATATACTACCTTTCTTTGCACTGGTTTTTGCACATTAAGCACACTCGGGAGCTCCATGTTGAGGCTGCCCACCTGCCGCTCAAGAAAGCAGCCCTGTCTGGAAACGGCCACGATGACGCGCAGCGAGCCATGTACAGGATGGGCGACGAGGAGACGCTCTCCAGACTGGTAATGGCGCCCACAAAGTTCCGCGTCCCCTCCGAGTGGATGCGGCACGCGGGGATCCGCAAGGCTGTGTCAGAGGCGCTACCGCTGTGGAGCAAAGGGGCGGGTGGGTGGTTGATGGGTGGCAAGCGTCTGGCAGCCGATGATGTGCCAGCTCAAGCCGTGGCGCTCGCCAAGCACCTCTGTGCTCACGACTCTGATCCGGCGTGGCGTACCGCGGCCACGCGCATCGATGCTCACCCTGCTAGATTGGGAGATTGCCTAGGCGTTTTGTGTGCCGGTCTGCACCACACCCAGCGCCTGTTACCTGTCGCCGTGGGCGACGCAGTGCGCACCCACGGGAGCAATGTTGAGATTTTTCGGATCCGGGCACTCTTTTTGAGTGCCCGCGGGCAGCCCATGGCAGTCCTGAATCCGTTCCGGGCGATAGGGGCAGGGGTGTATGTGGTAGAAGAGAGCCGCTTTTTGGCGGTTGTGTTTGGCTCCGGGGTGCGGCGAGCGCTCGCGGTGCATGCTTGTCAGCTTTAATGCCCTGTCACGGATAGTGAGCAGATAGAGCACACCGACGAGAACCGGTGGCATGTGATAGCACGCTCGGACCTTTACCCGGCAATTTGTGCACAGGGTGCGTTTTATTTTTCTCTTGTACAGTCCCGAGATCCTGTACAAGCCACAGTCCAACACGACTCGGCAAAGAAAAAGAGCGCCGAAGCTATCCATTTTACACGGCACAGTGCATTGTCACCAATCCGTCTTCCATACAGCGGCCAAAAACAAACGCGCACACCTCCTCGTCCACAGCTGTAGCCGGAGGCCGCCCAGAATCAAGATTACAGCTGGCGCCTCCGACGCCCTCCGCCACGCGTGGCAACTCGCGGCCACCCCCACGGCCCCGGGGAAGGTGCCACTACCCCCGCGCCCCCAATCTCCCGGACCTCCTCCGGTGCTGAGCCCTCTCGACACACTGCCGCCCCACCCCACCGACGTCGTCCTTCATATATCCAACGCGACCAATGCATCCCGCACCGCGTCCAACACAGCCGCTGACCGATCAGTCGTGCGCACCAGGGAGATGTCGGCGGATGACCCCGCCTTGGCATACTGGCTGCCACCGGCGCCGGGAAGCACGTAAGAGCATAGAGTGCACGGGGCGTCGGCACCGTGGCCCTTTAACTTGCAGCTCTTGGAAACTTGCGGGTAGTCGCCGACGTAGAAGCTCACGTCCACCTTGACGCGGATGGGGTTGCCTTCCGGGTCCGACACCACCCAGCCATCCTGGATGCCGACTGTGAGGTCGGCCTGGATATGCCGCAGGACGTTGTCAGAGTCGACATCAGGGGGCACGACGCCAATTTGCGCGTCGCGTGGCGCGTCGTCCGCCGACGGTGCAGCCAGCTGATGTACGACATGTACACGCCGCCAAGCGAGGCCTTCCGCTGCCGTCTGACATTGAAGTCGTCGCTATAAAAAGCCAGGCAGACAACTAGAATGGGGATTTTGTCGGCGCCAATGCATTCGAGCTTAAACTGGGGAGGGTGGATGGTATTGGTCCAGCCGACCACCGCGCCGGGCTCGTGGCACACCCGGGAAACCGGAACTGCCCGCGCCCCCGTCGGCACGAAGTTGACCGTCGGGTAGTCACCCACCCCCCAGTGGCGCAGAAGCAAGTCACCCCGGTACTCTCCCTCACAGGAGAGGGAGGAGAGGAAGTCCCCCGCGTGCACTCCGTCACCGTCTGCCACCCCCGCCGACGCCGACGCAAAGCGACAGTCGCCGACCTTGTACCCGTGCAGGCCGCCGCCCGCGCGCAAGGACACGTTCACTGTGTCGCCGGGTGAGTAAACTATGCCTGACAGGGAGAAATGGCCCACCGTCGAGTCGCCGCACAAAGCCGACCACCGCCGCCGGACAAACGGCGTGTCGACGAATTCGGGTTCGTGCTCCAGGTCCGCAGCCGCGCACTCGTCATACTCCTTGAACAGGTCGTAGGTCTCCTTGAGCGCCATATCCCGCGCAAGGTGCGTGCTCGGCAGTACAGCGAGCAGATCCACAGTAGAGCCGCGGCGCGTCGGCGCCGAGAAGGAGGAGAACGGCAACGACCAGCCCTCCCGCACCCGGGCCGCGTACTTTCCGCGCATCGTCGAGAGGCAGGGCAACGGCGCGTGTGGGACGTGGTGGTTGTGCATATCCCTCACAATGTCGTACAGCTTGTCGCCCGCGTCGCGCTGACCGCGGAGCAGCAAGTACCCATACAGCTGCTCCGGTGTGGTGAAGGGGTGGCGGAAGGAGGCGCGCAGCGCCGCCATGTTGGCCGTGGCGCTGGGGCGGGGTGCGTCATCCGACGCGAGCGGCGTGTATCCGGACAGATAAGAGGTGAACGTGGCGGGCTCAGTCGTCTGCCCCCCCAGTCCAGACTCGCCATCAACCTCGGAGAACACGGCATCGACGTCACCGTCGAGGTCAGCACCAATTTGTTCCCAGGCTGTGTCGGTAGAGGCCCCAAATCCGAGCCCGTGCGGCACGCCATCCCCCTCCTCCTCCTCGTCCGACCATCCCAACAAATAGGGAGGGGGGGCCTCGTCGCACTCTGCATCCTCCAGGTTGTTGTCGGCCAGCTTCAATGCGCCGTTTAATTCCCAGCCGGTGGGAGAACGGTCGTCCGCATCAGCGCAGACCGATGCATCGAGCACCGCAGGCGAGGGACGAGCCAGCACCTCGTTGAGACGACCTCTGTCAGCCATCGGCGCCAGTGGTGCAGATGCAGAGCGGAGCAGCGGCGGCATAGGTGGTAGCGTGGGGCGGTCCATACCATCGCCGCGGCCACGCGCACTCGCCGGTGTGGCCAACGAGCCAGCCACGGCAGAGGTTGAAAGCGAGCGTGGCACACACGTCCTCCGACCCCGCTTCAGGCCAGCCCCCTGCGTGGTCACAGGAGGCAGTGGCAGCCAGCGACCCATAATACTGCAGTGAGGAACCTAGGCGGCCGCAGCGCGGCGCACGCGTCTGGGACCTGGAGCACAGCGGCACGTGCCGACTGTTCCTGGCTGGGGTGCACAAGAGCAGAGAGGAGGTGTGGTCGCGGGCAGACACGTTCTTGGTGGCGGTAGGTCTGGAAATTTCGACCATGAAGGCCACGGGAGACCAAGCAATCCCACCTCCCACGCCCGTCGTGCGACTTGTCAAAACAATCACAGTCCGCTCCAGGTAACCCGCAGGCCGCCCGACGTCACCTCCGGTTCGCCCGACGTCACTCCCGCTCCGCCCCGCGTCACCCACAGTCCGCCCCAACCGCCCCCCCACATGCACTTGTTAATCTCAAGCACCGCCGTGTACTGGATGATGGTCTTGCCCGCCGTGAGGAAGTCGAGGATGAGCACGTCCTTGTGGAAGTCGCGGGAGAGACGGAGAGGATGACCACGACCAGAGGGCGTGGAGAGAGGCAGCGTTGAGAGCTGAGTTGAGTAATAGAATAAACAGCGCGTGCGCACTGCAGCGGTCGGCGGGGGCGGCCGAGTAGATGGAGATCAGCAGATCAGGGGGGATGGCCGACATCGGCGGGGTGAGCGTGGGGAAGAAGGCCGGTCAATGTCTCGGCGCGGGTGTGCATAGGTGCGGATTGGGGGCGCCGGTACGGCAGAGGGAGGGCGTGGGGGTGCACAGTTGTAATGCCAACGGCGCGCGATAGTGCAATGCAGCGGCAGCGCCGTCGACGACTGCTGCGCCCCCCCTCCCGATGAGCCAGGGCGTGGAATTCGCCACCCGTACGAACAACCCCCCCTCCTCACGCGCACACCACACGCCGCCACATTCTCCACCGCCCCGCCTGGCCGGCAGCCCAGTGAAATGCGGCTCTGCTGGGGCGGCCGCTGCGAAATCTGCTGCGACGACGCGGCCACGCTGCAGAGCCACAGACAGCACGCGAAGGAGGCGCCGGCTGCGACGCGCCGAGACACTGGCGACGGGGGGACAGAGCAGACGAACGGCGCCCGCGGTCGCAGCGCCCGGTGTACTGCAAAAAGAGCCGTGCGCGGCTGCCCTCACTGTCTAGCGGCACCAGAACGCAGGTAGAGCAAGCGGGCGGTGGACGAGCAGTGCCAGTGTGGGACATCCGTGACTGCACTCGACTGCTCAATTCCCGTTGTCTGTGCCACCAATTTTCGGAGCGGCGCAAAGCTGCAAGGCACGCCATCTATGTCTGGCAGAGCCGCGGAAACACGGGCGAATCGAACGGGGGCACCGACGCGCGCGCCCTGTCACGCAAGCCGCTCCCTCACCTGTGTGTGCGGCACGGTTTGCACGCCCCACATCCCCAACCTCCGACGGGCTGCTTCCCCAAGCATCTCTCCGCCTCGATCGCACTGCCCTCTCCCCTCTACCGCGTCCCCACCGCTGTGGTAGTCATTCCTTCCGCTACTGCGCTCGGTGACCGTCACAATGCCGGCTTGATACTCGGGGCGAGGCAAGGCGCCGGCCCACGCCTCGCGCACGTACACCACGGAAGAGCTGAAGCTGATGGAACAGTGCCGATCGCAGCAGCACAAGATCTACCTTGCGGTCGCCATGTCGGAGCAGAAAGACCTGCGCATCCTTTTCGCAGCCGCCCGTTGACGCCAGGCCATCCTGCTCGACGTCCCGACTCGTGTATTTGAGGTGGCGGATGGCATCATGCAGCAGGTGGCTGTGTGTGTTGACCGTGTCATCTCTGGGCAGATGGCCGTCAGCAACGACCTCCGCGTCTTTTCGGCGGGCGTGGATCTGGTTTCAGGCGTCCACCTGGCAGTGCGGGTTTACTTTTGCAAACAGCTCATCATGCAGTGGGACTCTGCTAAGGCGGCCGCGCACACGTCTGGTGATTGCTTAAACGCCTGCATCCGCCACGATATCAATGTCTCACAGGTACCAGGCGCGTACGCGGCCGTCCACAACCGCCCTGGTTATGGCCTCGGCCTGCCAGTGGACGAAATCGTCGTGCTGAATGAGCTGGGCGGGCACGCAGCGAGGGCCGGGGGATTCAATCTGTCTGGCTACTGCTTCTACGACCAGTTCTCGCGCCTCCTGTACCGAGGTGCTGGCGCTGCCTGAAATTGGAAGGCGCCCGCGGGGGCGCCCCACCCGTAGGGAGTCGTATTGGCAAGGCGTACTGTCGCTGGGGTGGCTTGTTTCAGTGCCAAGGAACGGTGTCCTGCCGCGGTGGGAGCTGTGTATGTCATCGAGTCGGAGGGCCTTCATGTACATAGATCGTTAGATTTTTTAAGGCATGCAACCGTCTTCTCACCACAGCTCCACCTCGGGTGTCGGCACCATAAACGTCGTTGCGGCCGGAGAAAATGTGTAGCAGCGTGGTCCCGTCGCCGCCCGCATCGGCACCCGCCGCGGCGGTCCATACCACCCCAGGTGCAGGTTCATCGCGGAAGGCAAATCTTGAGCATTGATTGGCGATCCACGCTAACATGAAGGCGACCTCCGTGGCACTGGCCTGTGGGAACGGGAGGAGCTTGTGTGCCCGGCTCGTGCCCGTGGACTCACTTTTCCCATTCATGACCGTCCCCCGCTCCATCCTTGTGTCCGTGCATACTCTACTTTTCCCTATATATGAGAGAGCCGTGCTCGGTTACAACAGAGCGCTATGATGCATGACAGTCTTTATCTTCCCCGTCGAAGTCCAACGTAAAGACAAATGTCGACATGAGAGCGGCCGACGGCACAGGGGACATATGAGGAAGCCCCCACCACTGCCGAAGCCAAAAAATAACCAGAAGAACAAACAAAAAGCAAAGCACATATGCAGGCAAAAAGCGACTGATGAGACAGACGCCACAACTGCTAATAGTGAGCACAAGTACAAAGCGCACCGTTAAGCGCTGTACAGCCGGCCGTGTCGGCTTGGAATCTCCCTCACCCCTCTCAGAACACGTCCTGCTCCTCGAGATCCTGGTTGCCGAGGGCGTCAACGTCCACGTCACCATTGCCCACACCACCACCAGCACCGTTCACATCAGACTGAGCGGCCGGACTGGCGGCCACCTCCTCCGCCGTCATCGTCTGGATGGAGACATTGAGGGCGAGGCGCTTGTTCGGCCGCGGGACCAGCAAGCTCCACACGCAGGGGCCGTTGGTGGCAGCGGCCTGGACGGCGGCCACGTCCGCCCCGCTCCACACCTCGCGTGGCGAGATGACGACACGACGCAGGCACTCGGCCGTGATGAACTTGACGTTGGGATCGAACGCGTGGGCGTGGCGCACCAACGCCGACAGTACGTCCTGTGAGAGGCTACAGCGACACACCTCGCGGGCGACCCAGCGCTCGGACGCGGGCCCAGCCGCCCCGCTGACCGTCGAGATGGAGCCCGTCGCGGACCCCAGGTGGCGACTGATGCAGGCGAAATAGGCGCTTCCGGCGGCGTCGCCGAGCGCCGGCTTGATCGCGGCCTCATCGCGGAGCTTAATGTGCACGCCATCCCGCTGCTGCATGGGGAAATACGCGAGATTCTTGTACACGACCTCACGCGCCACCGACCGCCCTTCGTTGAGGGCGTTTCGGATGATGGAGAGGCCCGCCTCGTCGACGCGGTCGAGGGTGCTCGGCACGAGCTTGTTCTTGTTTCGGAAAACCTCCGGCTGGTTGCCAATGGTCGCGTAGTCGGAGTTTATCTTGTTCAAAATGCCCACGTTAACGCGGGTAAAGTTCTTAACGACAAAGCTGTTACCGCTGGACGACTTGGCCGCCGTCGGGAAAAAGGAGGTCAGCGTGTCGCCCTTGGCTTCCTCGTCCGCGTCGAGCAGCTCCACGCGGCGCGTCACGCCCAGCGCGTGGGCACGGCGGATCTGCGGCATGGAGAGCGCACGGTTCACAGCGACGCGGATCTCGTCCACGGAGCGCTGCTCAAAGGCGACGCCCGGGGTCGACGACTGCTGCATCTGCTAGACCATCGCCGCCACGACAATGACAGCCATGGCGGCGGCGATATCCTGCGTCTTGTCGGCGCGCTGCTCGTGCGCGACGAGCTCCGCCTTCACCAACGCCGCGAAGCCGAGGAGCACTCGGTCGTCTTGCACCAGGCGGTCCGCCTCGGTGGACACCTGGTCGCGCACCGCCTCGCACACAGCTTTGACCTCCTCCTCCCGCATGGGCGCCATGGCCACGGCGACCGCGGCCGCCAGCTCCTGCACGTCCTCGAGGGCGAAGCGCCCGTTCACCCGGCGGTTGGCCTCGGCGCCGTCGTCTGTGACCGACGAGCTGGGGCGGGGGCGGCGGTGGCCGGCCATCTTGTCGTTAAAGGGGGGATTGACGGCCGACACGTTGGTGGCGGTGACGGCGAGGAGTGGGGGCCAAAAGCGGGCCAAAGCGCACGGTGACACGGCGCCGGGGAGAGGGGCGTGGAGCACCCGCAACAAGGAGCACGCGGGGGTGGGAAGAAGAGCAGCACACAACAAACACCCGCAGAGGGGGAGGGGGCGGCCGAAAGGAGGCGGTGCACACGAGGCCGGGGGTGAGAACAGAGCGGCCTGGGAAGTGCAAGCGTGGGTGGAAGCGCCCGGGACAAGAGCAGAGAGGAGGCGGATTTTAAAAGAAAAGTGGGTCACCCCTAACAGCCGTTACGAGCCGACTGCGCGCGCCTCTCCGCCGCCAGGGGCGTCAGCAGCAGCGGCACCATTCCCACCCGCATCACGAAGGGGACGCTCTCACGAGGTAGCCGCGCACCATGCCTGACCGTGCGTGGCGCCGGCGCCCAGCGGGGCCGCAGGGCGACGCACGGCTGCCCGGCTCGGCGCCGGGATGCCGGGCGACGCACGGCACCAGTCGGGGTGTGGCAGGGCGCGACCGACACTGTGGCGGGACGGCGTCCACGCCGCCACCCAAGGGAGTCAGAGCCGCACTCGACCTGTCGGCGCCTGGCCTAGGGGTGTGGCCGCGGCGGCCCTGTGCAAGGCCCGGCACTCGTGCTCGGCGGTTCTCGGAGGGTGCTCTTCTGGAGAAATTCCGAGGGACGAAAATTATCTCTGCAAAGATATCGTGGGGCAGACCGTTCGGCGGTCATTCGTGGCGGCCTGCCGGCCAGCTGGGCGGTGGCCCGTGGGCTAATTTTAGAGCTGTGCCCGCGCGCTCGCCGACACAACGCCAGCGGCGCCAACGGCTCCAGCGTGGCACATGCACAAACGGTCGGCCCCTGCCGCATCTCACCTTCCACGGATGGGGTCATGCGGCGTGTCAGCACCCGCGCCCGCGACAGGATGCGGGTCCAACGTCACGCACGGTCCCCCCCTGCACTGGCGCCCTTCCCTGCACCCCTTTCCCTGCTGACACCGCCCCCCCCCCCCCCCCCCCCCCCCCCC
>ENA-ORXR01004032-ORXR01004032.1-marine-metagenome-genome-assembly--contig:-NODE-4032-length-12605-cov-34.554598_pt1 | contig 12605 bp, 10 predicted proteins | sample MGYA00237866_ERZ511479 | MGnify/ENA metagenome assembly ERZ511479 | reverse complement strand
ATAGCCCGACCCCCGACTGATAAGGAGGGGGATACGCCCAAATTTTCATTCACTTCACTGGATTTGTCAAAGAACCACATTTTTAAGATGTCCGACGACTCAAGTTTATCCTTCAATTTAAAAATCATATTACAAAAATGACTTTTCATTCGCCCTATTGTTTGTATAGGCTGGTCGCGAATACCGTAATGACAGCTAAAGTTGTTATTATGGAGTTTCCATCACCCCTATATATAACACCAAGTACAGACAAGAATGTCTGTGTTACGTTCATACCAAGTCAGACAAGAGTGTCTGTGTTACGCTTTTTACAAATCAAAAAATATGACAAAGATTAACCGTTTTTTACTGCTTGCCTTAGTTGCCACATTTATATTCGGAACTTACGGCTGCAAACGCGATGCACCTCGCATGAATTTTAGTTTTAAGGGCTTTATAGGCGATGCGCTGACGCATATCCCCGCCAGTGCTTCTATGGTAGGACGCATTGATATACAGGCACTTATGGATAAATCGGATTTTGAAGAGATGAAAGACATGGCGTTTTATCGAGATATGGTGAAGGAAGCCGAGAGCGAGAAAAAAATCGTAGCGGAGATGCTCGAAAATCCCGAACTTTCGGGAATTGACCTGTCCGAATTGATGTATTTTTTTGCTGCGCCAACGGAAAATAACAGCAGAGAATCTTTTGGTGGCGTGGTCTGCAAATTGGATGATGCCACACGATTTGGGACGCTGGTCGCTGCGATTGACGGCATGAATATTAAGGAGAAAGAAGGTTATTTTTTGGCAATAGAAAAGGATGGTATAGCTATCGGTTGGACGGATGATTTGGCGGTCATCGGTGGCGGCAAAGGGCGTGATTTTGAAAACAATATCGTCAAAATATTTAATACAGAAAAAGATAATTCGATAGCGACTAATCCGGCATTGAAGAAGGCATTTGCCAAGCGACATGATATTTCTGTATGGGCAGGGTCGGATGCACTGGCAGAATCTGTTTATGAAGATATGCGTCTGCAGTTGAGTTTTATGGGCTTGAAAAAGAAGGATTTGAAAGATAATCATTTCAATAGTTATATTGATTTTGAAGATGGATTTATGTTGGCGGACTCGCGTTATTTGCTTTCAGATGCGCTGGATAAGGAGTTTGAAATGCTGACAGGGAAAGAGGTGACAACGGATTTTACGCCTTATATTCCTGCCGAAAACCTAAACTCCGCAATGAGTATGGCACTGAATTATGAAGGTATTTATAAGAAGCTCAAAGAAAGTGGTATGATGGGTTTGGCAAATATAAGCTTGTCGGGATATGACCTGACGGTGGAAGATATTGCCAAAACTTTTGAGAATGATTTGGCATTCGTAAGTTATAATAATGGTAAGGGTGTTGTGCCGAGTGCTTTGTTTATAACGGAGATTAGAGATAAGAAACGCCTTAATCAGTTGTTGGCAATAGGCGAAAAAATGGGTGTTCTAAGCCCTCTCAGCGGCGGCGAGTATCGTATACTGGGTGCAGGTAGTGTTTTCGATAAAATGAGCGGTAAGCGCGGCACAGGCGTCGTGAGGTTGTTGGTGGATGGCGACAGGATGTTTATCACAGACCGGGCGGATATTTTGACGCAGGTCAAACGCGGTAGCTTCGCGCGTGCCGACCGTGTAAGCGGCAAGGCAGCTGTGGTGCTAAAAGGACACACGATGGGCATGTACGTAGATGCAAAAGGTGTAGAGAATATAGCGGAGGAGTTGGACGAAAATTATGTAGAGGATGTTTTGTTTACGGTCAATGCTGATAAGTCTGAAGTAATAGTGAATATGCTGAACAAGAATCAAAATAGCCTCAAAAGCTTCGTTGAAATGATGAATGAGCAGCATGAAAAGAATAATGTAGAGGGGGAAAACAGCTTGTTTAATTAAATTGTATGAATTGGTAGAGAGAATTCATGAATTCTCTCTACCAATCATATTGTTCGATTTTTTTGATTTTCAATGAACTAAATGCCACACTAAAACGTACTATATACACGCAAGCAATTTTTTTAGAAAAAAGTTTTTACAAGACTTGCAAATGTAAAATCTATTGTTGTATATTTGCACTCCGTTAAGCGAAAGTAGCTCAGCTGGTAGAGCACGACCTTGCCAAGGTCGGGGTCGCGAGTTCGAATCTCGTCTTTCGCTCCAATACTTAAAGTGGGTTTGAGCATTACGCCCGAACCCACTTTTTTTTACCACTGCCCGAATGGTGGAACTGGTAGACACGCAGGACTTAAAATCCTGTTCCTGTTATGGGAGTGCGGGTTCGATTCCCGCTTCGGGTACAAATTGCTCTGTAAGTCATTGATTTACAGGGCTTTTTTGTTTTACTACCGAACGCTTACTGAACATTTTTAAATTCCGTTTACTTCCTTTTAATGCCTTCTTCTCAATATCCCTTCGGGCTACTAGATTAATTAGTATCATTTTCATTACTAAGCCAACTACCTTTTAGACCTATTTCTTTATTTATAATAACTAATCATCGCCATAGCAGTCCTGTTATGGCTTTTTTCATTTTAAACCAATACTTATGCAATTACGAAAATCAGAACGCAAGAAAGCTAAAATCCGTATGGCTTTGCAGTCTCCGAGTGGGGCGGGTAAAACTATGAGTGCCTTGCTCATTGCAAAGGGAATGACGGGTGACTGGAACAAAATAGCAGTCATAGATACTGAGAACAATTCCAGCGACCTCTACGCTCATTTGGGGGATTTTAACGTACTCCAACTTGAACCACCATTTACACCAGAACGCTACATGAAGGCTATTGACACTTGCGAAAATGCAGGTATGGAGGTCATCATTGTTGACTCGGTTTCTCACGAATGGGAAGGCATGGGAGGTATTCTAAACGTCCACTCTAATATGACGGGGAATAGCTTCACCAACTGGGGTAAACTCACTCCGCGCCACAATGCTTTTGTACAGAGGATGCTCCAAAGTAAGTGCCATATTATAGGTACGATTAGGAGTAAGCAAGATTATGTTTTAACAGAGAATAGCAAGGGAAAATTACAGCCTGAAAAGGTCGGTCTAAAAGGAATTACCAGAGATGGAATGGACTATGAGTTTACCCTTGTTTTAGAATTGGACCTAAAACATTACGCTACATCTACAAAAGACCGTACAGGCTTATTTATGGGAAAAGCTCCTTTTATTCCAACTGAAGAAACAGGCAAGAAAATACTTGATTGGTGTAATGAAGGTACAGACCTACCCACCATAAGAAAGAAAATCAAAGCCTGTAAAACTCTGGAAGAGCTAACAGCCACCTATCACCAATACATCAGCTATTATGATGATGTGGAGGAAGATTTTAAAGCCAAGAAAATAGCTATCACAAAATTATCTAACAAAAAAGTAAAACAAAATGGTACAGCAGTTACAAGCTAATGGAGTTAAAACAAAAGAGACTCCCGTAAAGGACATCCGTTTCATTAATTCTAATACCCAAGCAGTAGGATTAGATGAAATGAGAAACGGACACCTAATTCCTGTTTTTGTCAAGGACAACGAACAGATTATTTCACACCAACAACTCATTGATACTACCTACGAAGTGGCAGATGATATTTTTGGTGATTTAGATGCTCCGGCTCTTAGGGTCAGTCATCCGGTAAAAGGACGTATTCCTTCTGCCAGAGATAAGAAGGTAGTAGATTTATTGCCCAATGAAAAGACAGTTTATTATGAGAGATTAGCTTTCCTGATAGACATTCCTAACGTCACACAGACTGTCAACGGTCAAAAGCTCTCTCTTACCGTAGGTGGTGTACGTTCCTTAAATCAGGAGAATTTGTACGCTTTTAAGGGCATAGAGAAGTTTAAGATTTTCATTGGTTTTAAAGTCTCTGTCTGTACTAATCTGTGTATTTCTACTGACGGCTATTCTGATGTAATTAGGGTAAGTAGTCCTAATGAACTGTCTGCCAAAATCAGAGAATTATTGTCAGGCTATAATATGGAAAATGACCTGAAATTCTATCGGGATATGCAAGATTATTCTCTTTCAGAACAGCAGTTTGCCAATATGATAGGCAGGGCTAAGATGTACCCTTTCCTTTCTAAAGCTGACCGTGAGAAAGTTCCAGCTCTACAGTTGGGAGAATATCATTTTAATACTGTCGTCAAGGAATACTATAAGGACAACCACTTTGGCAGAAATGATGACGGCTCTATAGATATGTGGAAACTCTACAATCTGTTTACCTCTGCCAATAAAGGCTCATACATCGACACCTTCTTGGAGCGTGGTGTGAACGCCTTTGAATTTACACAAAACATCAGTAAGGCACTTGAAAATAAAGCCGAGCATTGGTTTTTGAATTGATAGTTTTGCCGCCCTCGTGGTCTGATTTATTTTGGATTGCGGGGGCAATTTAGTTGCTTAAATAGACAACATTTATTATCTTTGTAAAAATCAACCTATGCCGACTGTACACAAAATCGACTCTATTAAAATAATGGTTTATTTTGACGACCATTTACCACCTCATTTTCACGCAGAATACAACGAATATGAGGAGTTGTTTGTGATTAGAACTATTGCAACATTGCGAGGGAGATTGCCCACCAGACAGCATAAAAAGGTCGTTGAATGGGCATCTGACAGTGAGGAACGGAACACAAATAAATGTGTATTTTTGGCTTGTTCTTTTTCCTTTATACTTCATCAAATCCTCCTTAAATACAGGCAGTATTCGCGTCAGATTTGATTCGTCTAAAGAAAAAATAACAGCGCGAAAAAGCACATTTATTTATGTTCCGTTCTTAAAGATTATCTCATGCAGAAATGGAATCAGTTTAATCCAGATAGTTAATTATGAAAGGACTAAGAAGCATACCAAAGGTATTAAAAATCAACGAAGTAGGTAAATTTACGGTTTCCTGTTTGTTTAATAATGGCGAATCTCGTATCATCAATTTCAAGGATTTTTACGACAAAAAAAACATCACATCCGCGCACCCTGCGTACAAGCTGATGCAAGACCTCAAGGCATTCCAACAAGTAGAAATTATTGGTAATACATTAGGTTGGAAAAATACAGGCATCCATGCAGAAAACTACGAAGGAGAGACTGAGTTTTACCCTTATGATGTTGACCCGATTGTATTGTTTGAGCATAGTGTACCGGATGAATCGCGCAATTTGAGCATCGGCAATATCATCAAATCTGCCAGAAAAAAGGCAGGGATGACCCAACAGGAATTAGCCCTGAAAAGCGGTACATCAAAGCATTACATATCTAGATTAGAAAACAATAAATCTGATATTGAGCTACTGACCTTGAAGAAGATTATTGAAGCCGGACTTGGTAAGGAATTGACGATACAGATTGGGTGATAATAATTTTTGTTATTATAATTTATTTTGTTATTTGCCGATAACTTACGGAATTTTGTTTTTATTTCGGGTACACGATTTACACTTTTTGCACTGGTGGATTTATTGGTGTAGAAAGTGTAAAAAGTGAGGGTGGATAAAAAAGATTTTTTTGTGATATGTATGTTGTGTATGAGATAAAAATCTCTCAAAAACCAGTAATCATTTGGATAATTTAGATATATGATTTAGTTTGGCGACGTTAGTAGCATCAGACGAATTTTTCTGCCTTTTTATTCATTAAAAATCCGCCTTTGAGGTATTTAAACATTAAAATTATATCCAATTAAAATGAATAATATATAATGGAAAAACCAGAATTTGTTATTAATACTGAAAAAATTTATAAATCATTTTATGATGAAATTGAAAGTATCCGAAATACAGGTAAATTGGAGAATCATATTTTTCAGTTTGATGAGATTGTAGTTAGTGCGTATGTAAAGTGTTATGATTTTATGCTGTATTTATGTGATTTTGAAAGAGTCGAAGATTCCTATTTTCAACTCCCATTTCTTAGAGGAATTTATGAAGACTTAATTTCTATATCGTACCTTTTTAGTTTAAGTGAAAAGGAACGAAATTCTATTATTTTGTGTAACCAGATAAGAGAATTAAAAAATACTCTTAAATGTCAAGAAGATTACTTCAAAAAGTATAACCCTGCCCAATCAGTTGTTCCTCAAAATGTAATTCCTGAATTAAAATCTTATATAGAACATTACAACGAAAATGGAATAGAAGTAACAAAAAAATATTTTTTAAAAATAAACAGGATGAGTAAAAAAGTGGGGTTAGAAGATTTACACAATTATTTTTATAGAGCAACGTCGAACTCAGCTCATTTTAATATATTCAATCTACTGGCGATGGGATGGGGAGAGATGAATGAAGATAAAAGAATTATAAATCCTACTTACTCACATAAAAATAATTTTCATCAATATTATAAGTTTTTATTTTTTTATACAAGTATAATTTTTATAAATCAGACAAAAAACTTTTCGAGTATAGTAGATAAATCTACGTTTATAGAATCTAAACTTAAACCATTAGAAGAAGGATATAAACTTATTGATTGGCCAGAAATAATATCATTCGAGCAAATGAATTTGAAGAGACCAAACGGTAATCAGAATATGTTTTTCCGTGCTTTTATGAATATACTTAATGACGAAAAAAAAGATAAAAACGGTAGATAATAAATAAGCCTCCATACGGTACAGCAGTGCCAAAAAAACTTATTAAATTACTACTGAAGAGTTAAAGTATTGGAACTTTTAGTTGAATTTAAATGTATATGTTTAGATAGTAAAATGTTGTTAATCATTAAATTAAATTTAGAATGAATTATAATAATATCGAAGTTGGTAATCTTGTAAGGTATCTTGGAATAATATCAAAATACAATAATAGAATTATCAAAATCGAAAGCATTGATAAAATAGGAAAAGGAATTTCTTACAAGGCTAAGGTAATAGAAGATGATACTATAATTAAAGTATATAATGAAGATATAATTCACGTAGTTTTAGACTATGAGATATTAGAAAAATTAGGTTTCAGAAAAAAAGATGTCTCTGGAATAAATTGTTATGAAATGAATGATAGAGTTTATGTAAATATTGCTATAATCTATCCTAAAATGATAGATTTTAAAGGGATTCAAGTTACCACCTGTGATTACCTAAGAAGTAAATTAACTGAGGATACTATAAACGAAAATTGTATATCTCTTAGATATTTAAATTCCTTACAAAATTATCTTAATGATATGGGTGAAAACAAGGATATAAACTTTGAAATAATTAAGTAAAAACATCCAACAATAAATAAGGCTTCATGCGGTACATGTGCCAAGCACTAAAACTGATTTTATAATGTGTACTACTACCGACCATGATTTTCAGCTTTTCATATAGTATGTCAAAAGTCATTACATTATTCTGTTTCATGTAGAAGATACGTGTAAAAAGTGTAAATTGTGATGCTCTGAAAAACAATATTTTATACGGACATTATGCTTGAATTATACTAGATTAAACAAACTCAATGGCTACAAGAAAAAGTTTTTTTTACAGGGGTGTTTTTTGCACTTTTTACACGATGACATCAACTATTTTTCATATTCTATTTATTTCGTAGTGAGGGTTTTGTAACTTGCAACCAACTGAAACGAACCAATGACCAAACGACACTTCCAAGCCGGATATATTTTGGATAGTATTGCGACTATTCTAACACCAGAACTCAAAGCAGAAGCCCTGAAACTAAAAGGATTGCTGGAGCATATCACTACATTCGATGCCGTCTTTCCTGATGAACCCGACATTGATTTTAACAACTTACATCCGGTATTAGCTTCACTCAACAACATCATTACGAGAGGACTTCCAACCAAAGCACCTGTAATATTGGAGCAATATTTTAATGACTTAGGCTGTGTGGAACAAACAGGAAATAAGCATGAAATAGTCTTTGAGAAATTACTAACAGAACTTGGCTACAACGAAGTCTTTAAACTACTTCATATCATAGAACCTCAATTAACTATACCGCAAGAACAATACGGTACAGAATTAGATAGTGAGTTTGAGTGGTATTTTTTAGATGAGACTTTGACAAATCACAAATGGGTCAAACAAATCCTACAACCACAGAGAAGTTTTGCTACAATTAGCCCTGTATTTAATGGTGGTCAGCGAGTAGATTTTAGCTACAGTAGCCCGTATCATATAGTGGAAAAAGGTGTATCAAAACAGATTAGCCGTAATTTTATCATTGAGGTTGACGGACACCACCACACTCATTTTACCAATCGTATTTATGATGATTACAGAGACGATGCAGCAGAGGAAGCGGATTTTGAAACCTTCCGTGTCTCTAATCTACAATATCAGGAAGAAACTGTTAATCCAGTAGAATTATTTGGTAGAGCATCATACCAAATCTATCAAGACAACTTCAACAGAGACATCTCACAAGACAAAATACTGTACGCGCTCATATTCATTCCTTTAGCAGTTGCACGGATTCAAAAGACATTGATAGAATACCTATTGTCAGGGAATTTTGAATTTAGAAATACACTAAAAATAGCGGTTATAGAGCGCGATATTCCTTGTGGTGTATTAGCGATTAAATCATTTGAGGATTATATCAAAAACATCAACGCTCTCATTGATAACCCAAATGAACGCTATCCACTACCGGAAATTGAGCTAAGTATTTATAGCAACCCTAAATGGAAATTAAAAGAAGATTTTAACGAGAGCGCATATCAGAGAAATGAAACAGATTTTGAGGATAGAGAGCGTCAATTTGATATTATCCTTGACCATTCAATTCTAAGACGTACAGGCATTTATAAAGAAAACACCTATCATAGCAAGAATGCCATTAAAATACGTTCATCCCATTTTGCAGATAAAAGATTTGGACAGAGAAGACGAACCTATTGTGCTGACCTCATTAAATATAAAAAATTGGTTAAGAAAAGAGGAGATGGTACTTTAGAAGAAATTGAGGAACTGAAACCACACACAGAATTTCTACTCCAAAATATTTTTAGAAAGCGAAAATTCCGCGAAGGACAGTTAGCGATTATGTCAAGGGCATTGAGACAAGAGCCTGTCATTGGTTTGTTACCTACTGGCGGTGGTAAGTCTTTATCCTTTCAATTATCTGCCTTCATGCAGCCGGGTTTGTGTTTGGTGATTGACCCAATAAAGTCACTCATGGAAGACCAAGTACGAGGACTAAAAAAGGTATGGATTGATAACTGCGATTATATTAACTCCAATTTAGAAAGAATAGAAAAAAACCGCCGTCTGATTGATTTTAAGTACGGTGAAAGTCAGTTTTTCTTTGTATCGCCAGAACGCTTTGTGATGACAGATTTTAGAAAAATTGTTAATGCCATAGATACAAAATGGGGCTTGGCTTTTAGTTACTGTGTGATTGATGAAGTCCATTGTGTGTCAGAATGGGGGCATGATTTCCGTACTACATATTTAATGTTGGGTAAAAACGCTCAACAATATACCAAAACCAGAAATGGAAATCCGGTCACTCTTTTTGGATTGACAGCAACAGCATCATTTGATGTACTCGCTGACGTAGAACGCGAACTTGATATTGAGAGTGATGACTTAACTGATGCCATTGTCGAAAATGGAAATGTGATACGCCCCGAATTGTTTTTTAGGGTAGAAAAAGTCGTAAACCCCAACAGGATAGCAGAACTTAATAATGATTTTGAGCAGATTCCTACTAACTTACGCTACCTAAATAACATAGATACGCTTGACAAGTCATTACAGCAGCATAAAGGCGAGTTTGATACAGAACTTCTCAAACAATCTAATGATGTCATACTCTCTGATAATGAGGTTGATAGAGGCGTAAATGATGTATATTCAATTCTATTTTGTCCACATAAAACAGATGATTTTGGAGTAGATAATGTTTATGAAAGTCTGCCCATACCCTCAAGCAATAAAGGTTTTTTTTATTCAACTGATGACGATACGTTAAATCAAGAAATCCAAGAGAACTTTCAGAAATTTCTTGATGGCGAAATACATCACATGGTCTGTACTAAAGCCTTCGGGATGGGCATCGACAAAGAAGACGTAAGGGCAACTTATCATTTTGTCTATCCAAATTCACTTGAAAGCTTTGTACAAGAAGCTGGTAGAGCCGGACGCGATGGTAAAGTAGCAGAGTCCGTTATCTTGTACTCGCCAGCGTCCACATGGCGAGTATCTTATAAAGCCCTTTATCAAAGAACACCTAATACAAAAGATGAAAATGAGTTTGTACCGTTATCTGGGAAATGGGATAGATTTAGAATAAGGATTAATTTACTAAAAAAACCGTATGCCTCAAAGACAATTATTAATAATGAAATTGACCGTGTAGTAGGAAATGAATTAACACGCTTTTCAGGTGGTGCTATAACACCTTTAAGAACAGCAGATTATAACGAATATCTTAGAATATCGAATCATTTAAAGCAATTCATAATAGAAGAAAATAGAGACAGAGGCGTACACGAGTATTTTCACCGCTTATCATACAAAGGACTTTTAGTTGAGCAGCACCAATTTTACAGCCTGTTTAACAATGTAGAGTTTAATTTGCCGGATGGTATAGAACAGGACACCTTCAGAGCAGAGTTTGAGAATGCTCCCGAAGGAAGGTTTAATTTCATTATGGCGAAAGAGAAAGTGTATAAAAAAAATGCTGATGAAATATGTGTATTATTGGGTTTGAACCCTGATGAAATACCTGCGGGACAACCTGAAACAAGAAAACAAATCATAACTGACCAGTTAGGATATTCTCGGGATTTTTATGATTTCGTGCTGCGACTTGGAGAAATGTATGGAGAAATTAATGTTAAAGGACTATCGTTAGACACTATTAAAAAACTCAAATATAAATACAATCGAAACAGAACAGGTAACGATACAGGCAGACTTATCTACCGTATGCACAGCATGGGATTATTGGAAGATTACACCATAGATTATAGGTCTTCTGGATTGCACCATTGTAGATTTATCAAACGTACATCTATTGAGGATTATATTCGTGAAATTCAAAAATTTCTAAGTCGTTATTTATCTGAAAATTCCGTTAATGATAAGATTGTAGAATTAAGAGAGCAACTTAATAAGATTAAGACGAAGCCTCTCATTCGTCAGATTTTAGAATGTTTGTATTTCCTCACAGATTTCTCGTATAGTGTAGTCGCGGATAAAAGAAAAGAGGCTACCGATGAAATGGATAGAGTAGTGCGGGAGAGTTTAGACCCTCAAAAAATAAGTGCATATAAGGCTGGACTGAATGATAACTTTACCAATGTGCCAGATTCTTTGGTACAGAATTTCTTTATCAAAAATGAAATCTACTACTACTTTAACGCAAAGTACGCACGTATAGATTATCAATTTGACGGTAAGCCATATTCTCTGTATAGCGATGTGAATAATGCGCTTTATAGAGGCGACAAAACGACTAATTTAACGCATATATTGGATAAATATTTAAGTGTTTTGAATAAAGGCGCAGCACAGCAAAACAACTACAAACACATGATTGGTTCATGTAAGAAACTCAATCAAAATTTGTTATTGGCTGATGATAAAGAAAACGACTGGTTGCTACGACTATTAAGAGGGTTTTCAATGTTCTGCGTGAATAATGTCTCCTATAATGAGAAAGCTATTAGCTTCGTAGAAGTCGGCTTTTTAAAGCTGTTCCATGACAAAAAATATTGCGACAAGGACTACAATAAAATCGCTCCAATCTTAAAGGATTATTTTAAACGCTTAGAGGAAAATATCGACCAAGACAATGAAGTAATGGAGTACGTTAAAACCATTCGGGAAAAGCTTATGCAGCAATTTTATACTGAATGGATTGATGAATTTGAACGCAATTTTTCACAATTAAAACAGATGGATTATGCCTTATGAACAACTGATTAGAGAAGCGCATGAAAATGTAAGCAAACTACAAAACAAGCTGCAAAGCCTTGATAATGTGTATAATGAGATAAAGCAAATGAAAGACAACGTCGGAGCAATGCCGGGTGTTTTTCAGTCAAAATATGATGAAGTTATAGAACTATCAAAGGGGTATCTCGGTAATGTAAAAGAATTAGAAGCCGAATACCTCAAGCATCTAAAAGCCCTTTCTGCCGACTATCTAAAAAGCTATGATAAGCAACTTAAAAAATATGACAAAGATTTCGCGGAGAAAGTAAAATTGCTGCAAGAAAAGAGTGATGCCTTTGAGGAAAAACTAAAGACATTTAAAACGAGTAATGACGGTTTGTATTCGCTTATTAAACGTCTTGAAGATGTTGACTTAGAACGTAAAGTAAGAGAACGCATTGTTACGACTGCAAATGAAATTAAAACATCCCTCAATACAGAAGTGACCGCCCTAAAATCAGAGATAAAATACAACAGAAGTGAACTCATTACACTTCGTAGTCAAATGAATAAATCGACCAGAACTACATGGATAATCAACGCCATAGGTTTTTTCATACTCATTATTTTAGCCGTAATGCTACTTTTGAAATAGCCCTAAAAAAAAACCTTATCCCAACCACCTACACCACATCCCCACAACACCTTTTAAACTTCTTCCCGCTATCACAAGGACAAG
>ENA-ORXR01004031-ORXR01004031.1-marine-metagenome-genome-assembly--contig:-NODE-4031-length-12609-cov-2.884695_pt1 | contig 12609 bp, 10 predicted proteins | sample MGYA00237866_ERZ511479 | MGnify/ENA metagenome assembly ERZ511479 | reverse complement strand
CTCTGCCCTCGTCTCAAACGTCCTCCGCATCGAGAACGTGCCGTAGGACTGTTCATCGCTTCGCTCCGAAGCGTTGGAACGCAGCACAGGAGAACCGTCACTGCCAGCCGACCAACGGACATGGGCACATGTCCGTTGGCTCTGACTGCGGGGATGTTGTAAGCGCTGGCGAAGAACTCCAGTTCGAGTCGATCCGTCAGGATCGTGCTCAATACCCTGGCACCTGGCCGTTCGGTGGGCGAAAACGAGATCAGGGCATGCCTGACGACATGCCCTGAACCTCAAATCTGTTTGTGTTGTGGGTCAGACCGCGAGGAGGTCCCGTGCGCCGGTGTCTGAGGACGGGTGGCGAAGCTTGGACATGGCCCGAGCTTCGATCTGACGGATGCGCTCACGAGTGAGATTGAAGTGCTCGCCGACCTCTTCGAGGGTGCGTGGTTCGCCGCGATCGAGGCCGAAACGAAGCTTCAAAATCTCGCGTTCACGCTCATCGAGCGGGCCCAGAAGACGGGAGATCTCTTCCGGCAGCAGCGCTGTGGCCGCAACTTCGAACGGCGAGTCAGCGCCGCGGTCTTCAACCACGTCACCCAACTCGGCATCTCCATCTTCACGAAGCGGCTCAGAAAGCGACAGCGGTTCAGCAGCGAAGCGCAGCGCTTCGGTGACCTTGTCTTCGGGCATTTCCACTTCGAGGGAAAGCTCGGTCAGTGTTGCCGGACGGCCGTACTTGATTTCGAGGCGGGCTCGGGCCTTCTGCAGGCGGGCGAGGGTGTCGCCGGCGTGCACCGGAAGGCGAATGGTCCGGCCGGTGTTGGCGATACCACGGGTGATTGCCTGACGGATCCACCATGTGGCGTACGTCGAGAATTTGAAGCCCTTTCGCCAGTCGAACTTCTCAACAGCGTGCATCAGGCCGAGGTTGCCTTCCTGGATGAGATCCAGGAGTGGCAGGCCGGATGCCTGGTACTTCTTTGCGATGGATACCACGAGACGCAGGTTCGACTGAACGAACGTGCGCTCCGCGTCTTCACCGGATCGCAGCGAGCGGCGCACTTCACGCTTCTTCGCTGCCGTCAGTGTGTCACCACTCTCCATGAGGGCACGAGCCTCCGCGCCCTTTTCAATCAGCTGGGCCAACCGGACTTCATCGTCCTTGGTCAGCAGCGGATATTGACCAATGTCGGTCAGATACAACCGAACAAGGTCTTCCTCGTCACGTTCAACGCGCTCTTTGGCCACCGATGATCCCTTCGTTGCCAACTGATTTCCCGAAACCACAGCCCGAATCTCTGTGGTATTTGTCACCATACCCATGCCGTCAAGTGCAGCCACCTACTCGGTCAACAAGTTGCGGTGGAGGCAATCAGTGAGATTCCCCAATAAGAGGGAAAAGCCGCTCGGCCACATCGCTGACGGGGCCGCCCGGGAGGTACGTCAGCGCCTTGATCAGCCGTTCATGATCCTCATCATGGTCAATGAGTACAAATCGTTGAATTCTCTGGATTGCTCGATCTGAAACTGCATTTGCGGCGGTGCTCAGCTGCTCGTTCCGAATCTGGATCCACGGGTCTGCAACAAGCGCAAGAGCCGCCACGCGAGCCGCCGTCTGGTCCGGTTCTTTCATCTCCACAAGAGTTTGGAAAAATTCGACCCAGCCGTTGTGGGGAGGACGCACTGCCAGATTTGTGTCGAATGCCTGCACCTCCGGCATGGCGCTGGCCCACAACTCTGCGTGCCATCCATGGTGGCGGCTGACTTCGGCGAACAACACGGCGACGTCGTTGTTCTGCTCGATAGTGGCCCAGTAGCCAACCACTTCATAAAGGCGGGCTTCGAGCCACATCATCTCACCGAAGCGGTGCACCAGTTCTTCGAGGCCAAGTGGCGGCGGTTGGTTTGCACTCAAATCAGCGCGCTCAGCTCGAATGAGCGGCGGAACCTGCACCTCAGCCGGCGACGCGCCAACGCTGTCGAGATCGAGAGCGAGATCTTCGTCGAGCGCCGAGACCTGCGCTTCGTCGACAGCGACACCAGCGACATCTCCTGCAGCCTGGTCAACACCTGCGTCGATCAGCGAGTCGGGGACGGCTGACTCGGCACCGACGGTTCCCTCAACGACCGAGTCGAGATCGCCTTCCTCTGCACGGGCCGGGGCCGGTCGGGGCCGCGCAGCGATATCAGCTTGAATCGAGTCGAGTTCCGCGGTGAGTGCACTTCCCATGGGCAACTCCGCATCGGGAACCCCCATCGACGTGGGCGCGCTCACCTCGACGAGCACCACATCCACAGGACCTTCGACCACTGCCTGCTCGACCACAGCCTGCTCGACCACAGGCTGCTCGACAACTGCCTGCTCGACAACAGCATGTTCAGGCACGGGCAGATCGGGAACAAGCCCCGGCCCGACCTCGTGTGAAGGACGGCGAAAGACCACACCCTTGGGGGCGCGGGGAGATGTTGGTGCTTCAGCCACGGGGATTTCCTCGGTACAAATTGGTGATGGGCATTCGACGATCTCGACCGAACGACTTCGTCGACACTCGAGTCCCAAGCGGGGTCTGACGACGCTTGAACTCTGCGATGTCCACCAGCCGAGCAAGCCGTCGAATGACGTCAGGATCACCGAAGCCAGCCTCAATCAGGTCCGACGCTGTGCGGTTGTTCTCCACGATCTCGATGAGAATGGGGTCGAGGATTTCATAGGGAGGCAGACTCTGGTCGTCCCGCTGGTCCGGTCGAAGCTCCGCAGAAGGCGGCTTCACGAGAATGTTCTCGGGGATCACCTGGCGGCCTTCGCGAGTGTTGAAGTTGCGGGCCAGCTCGTAGACCTTCAACTTCCAGACGTCCTTGATGCACGCGAACGCACCCGCAGTATCTCCATAGAGCGTCGAATAGCCGACAGCCATCTCGCTCTTGTTGCCGGTGGTGAGAACCAGCCATCCGAACTTGTTCGCGAGCGCCATGAGTGTCACACCACGGATGCGACTCTGCAGGTTCTCCTCTGTGAGTCCAGGGTCCTCGCCCTCAAAGGATGGCGCGAGCATGTCAAGAAAGGCCTGATATCCGGGTTCGATGGCAATAGTCCGGTAGTCAATCCCGAGGTTGATGGACAGCTGCTCAGAGTCGCTCACCGAGTGGTCGGAGGAGAAGCGGGACGGCATCAACACGGCATGAACATGTTCAGGACCGAGCGCTTCGGCAGCGATGGCGGCGACGAGCGTGGAGTCGATGCCGCCGCTCAATCCGAAACAGATATCAGTGAAGCCGTTGTTGTGCACGTAGTCACGGGTGCCCAGAACGAGGGCCTGCCAGATCTCTTCGAGCGGCTCCAGACGTTCCTCGACCTTGGGCGGCAGGTTGAGCTGCGACGCAGACGGCCGTTCGGTCACCGTCGTCACCGGAAGCGTGACCGGGCGAGGTTCAGCAACAGCGAAGTCTGCGATCTGCGTCTGCGCCACAAACTGCGATGCACGTGCCACCAGCTCGTGATCGGCGCTGACAACCACGGACGCACCATCAAACACCAGCTCATCCTGGGCGCCAATCAGATTTACGTAGACGAGCGGAACGCCCGTCTCGTCGACGCGCTTGTGGATGAGCTCATTGCGGATGTCGATCTTGTGTTGGTGATACGGCGAAGCGTTGATGTTCACGATCATCTGCGCACCGCCATCCGCCAGAACGTTGCATGGCCCGCCGTCGATCCACATGTCTTCACAGATGGAGACGCCAACATTCACGCCAGCAATGGACCAGAGCGGGAACTCCGAGCCGGGAGCGAAGTACCGCTTTTCGTCGAACACTGCGTAGTTCGGAAGTTCGTGCTTGTGGTACGTACCAATGTGCTCGCCGTTGGCGCAGATGGCTGCGGCATTGTAGATGATTGGATAGCCCGAATCCTGCGTCCCGACAGGCGCGTCATCGACAAAGCCGATGATTGCTGCGCAGTTTCCGGTGGCGGCGGCAATGCGTGCCAACGCTTCTTTGTTTTCGGCAACGAAACGCGGCTTGTGAAGAAGGTCCTCAGGCGGATAGCCCGGAATGGTCAGCTCAGGAAACACCGCAAGGTCACAATCCGCCGCCTCCGCCTCAGCCAGCGCGGCAAGGACGAGATCGACATTGTGATCCAGAGCTCCTACGAGAATGTCAACCTGACACAACGCAATGCGCATCGAGCGGGCCACGTGGTCAGAGGGTTCAGCCGTTGAGTCGACGGGTTGGTCAGCAGGGCGGTCAGGCACTGGCGCCTGTTCAGATGTGGCCACGTCCCAAGGCTAGCGACCCGTGCCTGTGCACTGGCGAAAGCCCGGCATCAACCGCTCACAGATGCTCCCGGATGGCGTCGCCACGGAGAGCTGATATGCCCAATCCTCAGGCTCAGCAGGTGGTTAGGTCAGGTTTACTGGGCACAATGGGCTGTATGGACAGCAAGGGCGGGACGAAAGCAGCATCGTGGACTCCGTACTCCCGGGCGTTCCGATTCGAGCACGAGCTTGATCGTGACCCGCTGTTCAAACTCGACTCGTTGGCAGAACTCGCAGACCGAATGGACCCATCCAAGATCGAGGTCACGGATGCGCTGAGCGAGACTGTCGTAACCAGCCGCAACACACAACGTCTGCTCCAGGATGGACCCCGCACTCCGGGCGACATTGTTCGCTCCATCGAAGCCGAAGGCCGATGGATGTCGATGCGCAACATCGAAGCCGACGCGGCGTATTCCACGTTGATCGAAAAGGTCTTCTCAGAGTTCAAAGCAGGATTACCGACGGACGCCGAGGTCTTCCAGCCTGAGGGCTACGTGTTCATCGGCGCATCCAACGCGACCACACCGGCGCACGTTGACCACGAACACAATCTGTTCTTCCACCTGCGGGGCGAGAAAGCCTTCACAACAGGTTCGTTCCCGGATGCGGATCTCGAGCACCGCACATTCGAGGGGATGTACAGCGGGGAGTACGGCAGCACAGACTTCGCCCCGGCCACGCCTCGCACGGACAAACTGCAGGCCGGTGATGGTCTATATGTTCCACCAAACGCGCTGCACTACGTCGAGAACTCCGGTTCGCTGGCCATCTCCTTCTCGCTTGTGTTTCATGACGCGGTGCTGGATCGTACCGCCAAGACCTATCTCGCCAATGCGCGGCTGCGTTCCATTGGCCTTTCCCCCCGACCGCCGGGACGATCCCTCGCACTCGACCGTTCCAAGGAAGCTGCGGTCGATGGATGGAGGCGCCTCGGCCCACTTCGCCAGAAACTCCAGTCACTGCGGTGAGCGAACTGGCATTCAGCGTCCTAACCACACTCGAGGACGTGAAGGCCATCCGAAACGACTGGATAGCCCTGGGTCAGAAGGCCAGAGTCGGTCCAGGGATGACCGCGCCCGTTGCCCTCGCCTGGCTTGAACATCTCAACAAGGGCAGGCCCCACGTCATCACCGCCCGAAACCAGGCCGGCGAACTGGACGGATTGATCCCTCTGCACCGGCGCAGCATTGCCGGTGCCGGTCTGCTCCGGTGGATTGGGCACGGATTGGGCACGATTGGCGAATTCGTCATGGATCCGGACGTTTCGGACCTCGACACTGCGCTGACTCGCGCATTGTCAAACCAGCGCGGGTGCGTAACAGAGCTGGTCGATATGAGCCGATCGGGCGCCGGGTTCGCCAGTCTCACGCGAGAACCACGACTGCATCATTCCCTAACTTCGCACGAGACGGTTCCAGTGGTCGATTTGCGCGGCGTGGACTCCGCAGCGAGCTACCTCGCTCAGCCGGGACGCCGCAAGCTCCGCCAGAACATGGCCAGGGCCGACCGTGCGGACGCCAGTACCTCCGTCGCAATCGTCGAGGATGCTGACCAGTTTGTCGAGACTGTCGCTTCGGTCGAGTCCGCAAACCGCGCCGCGGAGGCTGCCAAACCGCGGTTGAACTTCTTCGTCGGAGCGCACCGCAGCTATCTGATCGACTCCATCGGCGACTCGATGCGTCTTGGCCGTGCCGCAATACTCGTGCTCCGCTCTCATGGGCAGGTGTGCGGATTTCTTGTGTGCTCAATGTCCGGCCAGACGGCCTACGCCTGGGTCGCTCGCTTCGATCCAGGCGCCAGCGACATCGCCCCCGGTCACCAACTGATCCGAGCGGGCATCGACTGGTCCATCGGACATCGCATGAAAACTCTGGATTTGAAGATCGGCGATGATCCCTACAAGCTGCGCTGGTCCTCCGACGCCTACACGACGTACCGTCTGACCGTTGCCCGCAGCGGCTTCCTGGCGCCCGCCCAACTTTTGGTTGCGGCGGTAAATCGCGCCAGCAGCTGAGCGCCTGCGCGCCGTTTCTGACAGAGATAAGCGATGATGGAGCGGTGACCACTCCCGAGCCCCGCAATGATCCCGGCGGGCGTCTGCTGATCTCCACGCCGATGCTCCGTGACGGCGTCTTCAACAACACCGTGGTTTATCTGCTTGCACACAGCATCGAAGGTTCACTCGGGGTTGTGCTCAACCAACCCTCAGACGAACCAGTTGGCACCACCATGAGCGACTGGTCTGCGTTGGCTTCTCCCCCGCGAGATCTGTTTGTCGGTGGACCGGTGGCCGAAGACACGCTCATCGGCGTGTCGGTCACCACTGTTGGGGGCGAAGGTTTCGCCCGTGTGCCCGGACCACTCGACTGCCACACCATGGACCTCGAAGTGGACTCCGCGCTCGCAGCCACTCATGTTACAAACCTTCGCATCTTCGCCGGATATGCCGGTTGGGGCCCGGGACAGGTCCAGTCCGAGATCGATGCCGGCGGTTGGTTTGTCGCCGAGGCTTATCTGGGCGACGTGTTCAGCCCGGAGCCCGAAGCCCTCTGGGAACAGGTGCTCAGCCGCCAGGCCGACTCCCGGCGCTGGTACCTCAACTATCCCGACAACCCAAATCACAATTAGAACTGTCGTCCAATCATCTGCGGGCACGGAGGGCGACGCCAAGAAACGTCCGTATGTGATTACCCCGCCGGGACAGGTGGAACTGGACCTGTGGCTGAAGGCGGCGCCCCCGGCGAAAGCCCCGCCCCGTGACGATGTGATCATGAAGGTCATGATTGCTGTTTCGATCGACCCCGCGGGCAGCGTGGAGATTGTGCAGAGCCAACGGCGCCAGCTGCTGGAGCGGATGCGAGACCTGACACACCTCAAGGTGAGCCCGGCGGCCGATACGCCGTTGCTGTTGATGTGTGATGCAGAGCTGTTCCGCCTGGAGGCTTCGGTCCGCTGGCTCGACACCGTCGATGCCCGGGTTCGGGGCGGCGCAACGATGACCGCCCCACAAGCCACCGACCAAACAGCTCCGGAATCGGCATCGATGGAGGAAACGTTATGAGCGCCTGGCGACCCTGTCTCGATGCTCGTCGGAACAGTGGGCAACGCTCTACCAGTGCCAGGTGTTGAGCAGTTCGACACCGCGCTCGATGGAGTCGGTGCCGCCGCAGAAGGAGAAGCGCACGAAGTTCTCTCCGTTCACGGGATCAAAATCGGTGCCCGGCGTGGCGGCAATACCAAGCTCGCTGAGCCAGTCCGCACACAGCTTGGTGCTGCTCTGCGCCACGTCGGAGATGTCGGCGTACACATAGAAGGCGCCTTCGGCTGGAGCCAGCCTATCGAGGCCCGCAGAGCGCAATCCGTCCAGGATGATCTCGCGATTGTGGGCGTAGCGCACCAGATGGCCCTGCAGTTCGTCGTGGCAATCAAACGCTGCGATGCCGGCGAGTTGCGACAGCGTCTGGGGGCCCAAAAGCAGGTTGGCTGCAAATCGGACGATGGGGCGCACAAAGCCCTCGGGCACCACCAACCAGCCAAGCCGCCAGCCCGTCATCGAGAAGTACTTCGAGAAACTGTTCACGACGAGGACATCGTCAGTGTGACTCAGGGCCGTGGATGCTGCGGATCCATAGGTCAGCCCGTGGTAGATCTCGTCGGAGACCACCTTGACGCCGCGCTCACCACACCAGGCCATGATCTCGGCCAGCAGTTCTTCGTCGATCATGGTGCCTGTCGGATTGGACGGACTGGTGATAACCAAACCCTGCAGTTCGCCCTCCGCCCACGCCGACTCAAGCAGTGCAATCGTCGGCTGGAAGTTGTCATCGATCGTTGACATCAACGAGACGACATCAGCCCCAAGTGCCTTGAGCGCATTCCGATAGCAGGGGTACCCGGGGATGGTGAGCGCCACACGGTCGCCGGGGTCGAAGGCGGCGAGGAATGCCAGCGTGAAACCTCCCGAGGCACCCACGGTGACAACAACCCGACCCGGGTCAACAGCGACGTTGTACCAGTCGGCGTAATGCGCGGCGATTGCCTCCCGCAGTTCCAGCACGCCATGTGTGCTGGCGTAACCCAATCGATCAGCGTCGAGCATCTGGTGCGCTCGCGCAATCACACCCGCAGGCGCTGACGTAAGCGGCTGGCCAACTTCGAGCCGAACGACCTCGGCGCCGGTTGCCGCCCGCCGTTCTGCCGCTTCGAAGACTTCCATCACTCGAAACGGTGCAATGTCTGATCGGGCTGAGGGCTGGATCACAAGCTGATTCCTATCTGATTGACGCCTGATGGCCACGCACCGAAGCCAAAGGGCGGACGATTCCTGACCAGTCTGACCAGTCTGACCGTGCTGGGCGGGTAGACCCACGCGTCTGGTCCGTTGTGCCCTTCGCACTCAGGATGAGGCCAAATCGTGCGACCCCTACGAAGTGACCCGCTGTTTGCGGCGGGTCATGCACCCACAACCCCACGCACGAAGGGATCCATCCATGCGTCGCATCTTTGCGGTTCTCATGGCTCTGGCATTGCTCGCAACAGCGTGTTCAAGCTCCGGAACAAACACTCCGGTAGCTTCGGCACCAGACAGCGAGTCAAGTCAGAACTCCGAGAACACCTCCACAGAAAGCCCACCAGCAGACGACAAGCTGCCTGCTGCCGAAGTAAGTCTCGGCTCAGCTCCAGACGATCTGGCCTTCTCGAACTGGACCGTCGGCTCCGGCACGGCGTTCGACGACGTCTACGAAGCCGGCACCGATTACTCCTGGGACACAGGACTGGAAGAAGTTGAATACAGCGCTCCGGCAAGCAACGCCACAGCCGCTGAGTGGATCAAGGTCTACTCGCTCACTGGTGGCCTGGGTTCAGGCGACTACGCCGGCGCCGCAGAGTTCTCGACCGGCGAAGTTGCCGACGCATACTGCCTCGAATATGGCGACGCAACGCCCCACTTCGACCAGGACGGCAACCTTCACCGCATCAGCGGTGCGGGCGACCTCACCTTCTCCCTGACCAACGGTCAGGTCGACTCGCTCGAAAAGATCATGGACGCATACAACGACCCCGACTACTGGACCGGTTCGAGCTACGACTCCCGCCTCTATGACGGCATCGCCTCGGCAATCTGGAGCGTCACGGACGGTCACGGTCTCAACAACGCCGTCGCCCAGGACATCATGGCGAAGGTGCAGAACGGCACCTACTCAAACAACACCTCATCGCTGTACTGGGCTCGCTCAGACGACCACGGCATCCAGGACCAAATGATCATCGTCCCGCCCGGCAACGGTCCGGAGACCGCTCCGCCGGAGATTCCGTTCACTGAAGAGACCAGCGCGTGCCAGGTTCAACTCTTCGACTTCCCGTTTGGCGACGGACTTCTCACATCCCTCGGCGTTGGTGAATACAATCTCCAGGGCGACCTCGCGTGGCTCAACGACGACATCGAGTCCGTCTACGTGCCGGAAGGCATGACGATCACCGTGTCTGAGCACCACAACGGTGGCGGCTGGACCAAGTTCCGTGAGGGACCCGGCACGTTCGAAGTACACGACGATCAGGTCAGCTGGATAAAGGTTGAAGGAAACTGTCAGCCGCCGGTAACACCGGTCGCTCCGACAGCGACCTCGACGCCGCCAACTGCAACACCGACGCCGCCGACGGCAACGCCGGTACCGCCAACGCCCCAGCCGACTCCCGTACCGACCACGGTGCCAGCCCCCAAGTTGGCTTCGATCGGCGACTACGTCTGGATCGATGCGGACCGTGACGGCGTGCAGGACACCAGTGAATCCCCACTTGCGGGTGTGAGCGTGGGCCTCTATAACGCAAACACCGTCCGGATCGCCACCACGGTGACCGACGCCAACGGCCTGTACCTATTCGACGATCTTGTTCCAGGGAACTACAGCGTCTCCGTGGATGGCAGCACACTGCCGGACGGCTTCGAGCAGACCTGGGACCTCGATGAGATCCTCGACAACAGCTCATACGAGAGGCTCTCTGAGGCCGAAAATAACCGTGATCACGACTTCGGTTACGCACCGCTCCCCACAGCCTCCATTGGCGACTACGTCTGGTTCGATGTTGACTCGAACGGCGTGCAGGACGGATCCGAAGACGGCATCGCCGGCGTCACTGTGACCCTGAGCGACGACTCAGGCTCCGTTGTCGGCACCGACACCACCGACGCAAACGGCGGATACCTCTTCGAGGACCTCCCCGCTGGCTGCTACACCGTTGAAGTTGACAGCACGACCCTGCCTGCAGGCGTCACGCAGACCTTCGACGAAGACGGCACGCTCGACAACACGTCGGAGGAATGCCTCGATCCCGGTGAAGATGACCGGGAACAGGACTTCGGCTACGTCGCCCCGGAACTCGCTTCCATTGGTGACTTCGTGTGGTTCGACCGTAACTTCAACGCAGCGCCCGACGCTGGCGAACAGGGCCTTGAGGACATCACCCTCGAGCTCCGCTCCGCTGACGGCACACTTGTTGCCACCGACATCACCGACGCAGACGGCCTGTACCTCTTCGAGGACCTCCCCGCCGGCTGCTACACCGTGACCGTCGATCAGGCCACGCTGCCCGCCTTCGCCATCCAGACCTATGACGAAGATGGCACGCTTGACCACACCTCCTCGGAGTGCCTCGATCCTGGTGAAGATGACCGGGAACAGGACTTCGGGTACACCATCGAACCGGACTGAGTCGAACCGGTTGAGTGAACGGGCGGGAACACGGCGCCGACACATTGGGAAGGGCAAAGCTCCCAGTGTGTCGGCGTTGGCGCGTCCAACGCGATGACACGACCAACGCGATGACACGACCAACGCGATGACAACTGCAACACTGCAGGCATGAGTGAGATCAGAGTTGCCACCCGAGCCGACACAGCTGCGGTGGTTCGCACTGTTGTGCGGGCGTTCCGAGACGACCCTGCGTTCAACTTCTTCTTCCCCGGCGATGACGAGTACGCCTCTCAGGCTCCGCTGTTCGTTGAGGCGCTCTTCGATGCGCGGGTGGACCACAACACGGTGTGGGTGTTGCCCGATGCCGCTGGTGGCTCCCAGATTGCGTCACTGGCCATGTGGTCTCCACCAGCGGGCGGCGCTCATGAATCTGACCTGAGCGCGTTGTCCGATGCATCTCTCGGCCGTTTGCGCACCTACGGCGCAGCCACACACAAGGGACTTCCCGAACACGGCATCTGGTATCTCGGCATCCTCGCCACCGACCCCGACCACTGGGGCCAGCGTCACGGTCGCCGCTTGATGGAACCAGGACTCCGCCTCACTGCAGCCGCGGGTCTACCCGCATATCTCGAGACAACGAAGTCTCAAAACGTCGAGATGTATCAGCGTTCTGGCTGGGAAGTGACCAATGTGATCCCGGTCGACGCCATGGATGTCACTTTCCTTCGGCACGAAGGCATGGTCGGAGCTGCTGCCCTCTGATGGGGAACTGACCTCGCCCAATCACTGGTTTTCCGCGAGAACGGGGCGAAAAGGCCCGCTCGTTAACATGGCGTTCACACAAGTTGTTTAAGGTGAGCAGGACATACGTTGGAACCCAAACGGGAGGCACCTGATGATCAGGGCTGAGTACATCTGGATTGACGGCACCGAAGACCCCTACCCGGGTCTTCGCTCCAAGACCAAGGTCATGGAAAAGGGCAAAGAGCCTGGAATCTGGGGCTACGACGGCTCCAGTACCAACCAGGCGCCTGGCGAGAACAGCGACGTTGTTCTCAAGCCACAGTTCATCTGTCCAGACCCCGTCCGCGGCGGCGACGACATTCTGGTCATGTGCGACACCTACGCACCCGACGACATGTCTCCGCTTCCAACCAACACACGCGTTGCGGCAGTCGCTGCCGCCGAGGCCTATGGCGATGCCCAGGACATGTGGTTCGGCCTCGAGCAGGAATACACGCTCATGACGCCCGGCGGGTGGCCCGCTGGCTTCCCCGACAATGCGTTCCCCGGGCCACAGGGACCGTACTACTGCGGCGTCGGCACCGGCCGCGTTGCGTACCGCGATCTCGTTGAAGAGCACACCACGGCCTGCATCCGGGCTGGTCTCAAGATCTCCGGCACCAACGCCGAGGTCATGCCCGGCCAGTGGGAATTCCAGATCGGCCCTGCCGGGACTGTCGAAGTCGGCGACCACCTGTGGATCGCCCGCTACCTGCTCGATCTTCTTTCAGAGAAGTACGGCGTCATCGCATCCATCGCCGCCAAGCCCATGAAGGGCGACTGGAACGGCGCCGGGATGCACACCAACTTCTCCACGCAGGCCA
>ENA-ORXR01004030-ORXR01004030.1-marine-metagenome-genome-assembly--contig:-NODE-4030-length-12609-cov-15.093441_pt1 | contig 12609 bp, 17 predicted proteins | sample MGYA00237866_ERZ511479 | MGnify/ENA metagenome assembly ERZ511479 | reverse complement strand
GGGGGGGGGGGGGGGGGGGGGGGGGGGGGATGGGCGGGGGGGGTGATGGGCGACGGGGCGATGGGCGTAGGGCGCCTGGACGGAGGCGCGGATGGTGTAGACAAGGCGGGGGAACGGCGCCAGGAAGGGGGACGGGGCCGCGCCACGCGTGCACTTCGACTCTGCGCGTTGGGGGCGGATGTGCGGCGCGCGTGCAGAGTGGAGGGCGACGGTTCTCGCTGGCGGATCTCTCAGGGTGCACGGCGCTGTCGCGTGATCGGGTGTGTTTCTTTATACTGCCGATCTCGCCATGCGCACCGCGCTTCCTAAATTGCATCCGCCGATTAGTTGTCGCCCATCAGATGACAAATAAACTCAAATCAACCAATACATATGGCAAGCAGACAAATGCGTAATGCTCATGCGTAGTTGTATGGCAGGGTGCTTCTTTGGTGCGTCCGTCTGCGCTGCTAAGTGGAGCTTTTGGCGACTTCGTGGCTACCAGGGGTTGTCACGGATAAATCTCAGGGAAAAACTTCGAAACATTAAGTCCATAATAATCCGGAAAATGTGTCTCGACGACATAATCGGATCTGAGTATGCTTTTCTGTCCGAGCGTACAATAGTCCTCCAGAAAGCGCAAGCAGCAGATTATATCGTATTCTCTAGCGATTTATGATATTGGAGTGTATCCGATCGGCATGGGGTCTTCCATGTTTTGAGACGCTTTTCGGTGAGGTCACGGTTACGGAGAAGACGGAGTGCCAGCGGAGAGTGGTGATTTTTGGTGTGAGTAACCTGTTACGATGAGGATACGCGTAGCGACGGAAACCTCCTAGTCAGGAACCTGCCAGCGGGTGCGTACCTTTCGTGGTGTTGCTCGCTCTTTTCGGTACAGTAAGCAGCAATGCAGTTGATGCGTGAGCGGCGACATGGGTGAGACACTTGCAAGAGAATGCATCGTTCTTCTTGCATTTACTAGGACGTACTGTGTAATATGCGCTTGTTCATGCTGAGTTACGCTCAATATTCGTGAAGTCACAGAGCCTGTTCGCCAAGCGACGCCAACAGCGACCACCAGGTCACCCACCGCCGCCGCTGCTTGTTCCCTCGCCGCCTAACAGACCTTGGGCGGGGTCGGGGCGCTGCCTACGGCCGGCGCCTGCTGTCACACGTCCGCGACCTTCGCCAGCTCCGGCGCATTATCCCTCGACACCGGTGCAGCGACACTCCCCGCCGCTGCCATCATGTCGCCAGCCGCCCCCGAGCCGCCGTGCTGTTCATGAGCTGGGGCGGGGTGCCGCCAACGGCTGCGGAAGACTGACCCGCCCCTACCCACCCCCCGGCCGCAGTCAAAATGTTTACCTCGGGCAAGTGCGCGGTGCCGGCAAACGACGGCGTCAGCCTTCACGCCTCCACGACTACGCCGTCGAGAGCCATGGCGGTCGTTTGAAGTATCAGCAGGGTGACGCAAACGGCTGTATCCAGGTTTCCCCAGTCCGCCGCCCTTCCAGCAGTCGCCGTGTCGTAGAAATTTGGCGAACGTGAGCAGCGCCGACCGCCACAGGCGACGTTCACACCTCCGCCATCCCACGCGCGTTCAAGGCCTTTGCAATGGTGTCCAAAGGCTCCGAGACCGAGGTTGGCGTGCGGTGGTCACGTGGCGGGCGGTCGGCGACGGCGCAGGCGCCGGCTCCCACTGAAAATTGAGAAAGTAGCGCCAAGGCTATCCGGCTATTGTTGGCAGCGAGCAGTGGAGAGCACCGGCAGCAGAAAGCCTTGAAAGGGTGAGCGACCGCAGGCACACGCAAGCACCGGCCACAAAAAGGCCACACAGCCCCGGATGCCAGCAGCGTACTTGAGCGAATCGGCGATAGCCGTGGTATCGTTGAGATCCATCGATGTCGTTTTCTACCTCTGTACCGCCAGCACAGAACTGCAATCGTATCTTATTGCATGCTTCGTGGAACCGCCTGTACGGAGGCAGTTCGGACTTTGATAACAAGTACGGCTCTCACGTAGCAGTTCACTGGTGTTCTACTGTTGAATTGCGGCTCCTGTTGCTGTAGTTAGGTCATCGATCGGATATAAGCCATTGTAATCGGATACGAAAATAGTATCCGAATATGAATATATTCTGCGTATTAATCCGGCTAGGTGAGGTTATATTCTGAACCCGATCTTAAGAGATGAGATTTATCCTTATCCAGATACAGTGGAACGCAGCGTATCCGTATCCCATTACGGCCAAAAAACGGTATTCTGACAACCCCTGGTGGCTACCAACGACATGTCGGTGTCGCCTCGAAATCGCCAATAACTATCCGAAAATTGCGAAATGGCGGAATCGCGGACGTGAGCGCATCTAGTGGAGTGTGCTCCAGGCACTGGGGGAGTGTTTGCTTGTCAGTTGGCTCACTCTGTTCGTACATCTGGCATGTTCCATTTTCTATGCGATCACGCTCTTGCCCTACTTTTCTTTGCTCACTGTTGTTTCTTAGCCTCGTTGCATTGCTTGTAATCTTCAAACTTGCCGAGACTGCCTCGGACAAGTGCTTTCACTTCATGGCAAGCGAACAATTTTCTTCTCGTCCTCTTCTTGTCCGGATGCACGTCCCATGGCAAACTTCGTGTCCACGGATTCTTCAATGGCATGCAACTCGTCCTCCAATACCAACCAGCCCTCCACCACCAACTTTTTTTCGGCCGCGTCTGCCTCACCAAAGAACTCTTGAGAAACGTCACAAGTGCCCATCATTCCAACGGTATCTCTGACGTCATCAACGATACAGAGAGACGTGGCGCGGTACTCACCGTGGTCAGTCTGCAAGAGGGACTCAATTGCCAAAGACAATTTGCATGCCTTTGCCGAACAGTGGGCAATAGTTTGCGGAGATACAGCCGCCCACTCCTACAAAAGCAACTCCGCAACATCCCAGAGATGCGCGGAGGCGCTGTCCCTGACTTTCAGAACCGGGCGCGGGGGCGCTGCTCGGCGGCGGCCGCGCCGAGGATTTCTCCCTCCCGGCCTGCTAGGAGTTGAGGGAGGGGGGGCGGCGGGCTCAACTCACACGTCGGGTGGGGCGACCAGCGCCGAGTCCTCCGACGACGGGTGTGGAAGACCATAAACCGTGGGCTGTGCGTACGAAGGCGGGGCCCCGTCCGAAGTATGCGGCAGGCGCGCCTGTGACATTCTGCTCGCCAGAGAAGAGATAGTCACAGGCGGACGAACGGTGGAGGGGGGGGCTTTTGTTCTCGTAGCAGATGGAGGGGTGTGGTAAGCGCTTGGCTTTTCAGCCAATGACCGTGCCCTGGGTGGCAAAACCAGTCGTGAGACACCGATTGGCCCGGCGGCTAGTGCAGCGTCAAGCCATGTGCCGTTGAATCCAGGAGCAGACGCCAATGAGCGGCGGACCGCGCTTGAGACAGCGCTGGAGTTGGTCCCCGAGGGTTCTGGTGCCGCAGCTTCCACCGGTTCTCCAGTGCGGCAACAAAGAAGGCGCGAGAAAATACCCTGTAGCAACACTGAAAATACAAAAGAGAACGACCCAGAGGGTCGAACTCCCGAGAGGACCCAGACGACGCAAAGGCGCCCAAAGGCCAGGACTCGAAGGAGACGCCAAGATTTAGATGGCAAGCAAGACGATGCGGCGCGGGCCGTGGCCGGAGCCAGAATAACGAGACGAAAACAGACGCAATATAGAGACGAAACAGTAACCCCGGGTCCGCATAGGGGGGGCTACTTAGGGAGGGACAGCCGTCCCATTGCCCGCATTCCGAAGTACGGAGAGACGGGTGCAAGTCCCGGCAGGGGCATAAGTACTGAACTTAGCCCCGGCCAATAGAAACATCCAGTAGCCCTGACAGCGACAGCCGATGCTGTCGGCGCCGCGGTCGCTGCCGCCTCTTGTTGCCGCATCTCTTCAGGAAACGCACATACCACCAGCGAAAGCAGCCGCCTCTTGTATCCGTGCTCGAGGCACGCGATGATGTCAGCTTCCAATGGGTGGGTATCGGACGTCTCGTTAGGGGGTAAAGGGCAGATCGTGACGCCGTCGCATTCGAGCTTGACGTGTGCCCCACAGTTGTCGACCACAAGAACGACAGGAGAGCGCGTTCTGGAAGGCGCGCTCCGCACAAAAACTGTCTTGAACCACTTCTCGTAGACGGTGCCGTCCATCCAAACCGCCTGTTGCGAATAGTACGGCAGTGCACAGCCGTCTCTTGGCGGCTTGAAGCACTGCGGGATAGCCGCACGCCCAGTGGTGGCGAAGAGAATCTTGTGGGAGCCAGTGGAGCTGCACCCCAGGACGAGGGTCACGCGATCTCTTGCTTTCATGGCCTTAGGTCCGCGCACACGCAGTCGTCACCAGGGGCTTACGTGAATAAATGGCACTCTGATATAATGGAAAGATATACTGGGATATACTGAGATTCCGAAAAAACAAGCCCGGGTATGTGTACTCTTATGTGAATGGCACCGCCATTTTAATGGTTCTGATGCGGATAAACAAAAGTAAAGCGACTTATCAGTTGTCAAATGAAGGCTTCCCGCTACCTCAGGTAACTTGAATCGTCAGGAAACTACGCTCGCACGAAGCCGGCACGAGAGACACAGTAATATGTTAGACACAAATCTGGATAACAGTGAGCCAACTCAGGGCACATCGTCGATGGCGATGGTGATTGGCAAACTGGGCGAATTTTCGTCGTCTGTCGTGCGCAACAGCTGAAAGGCGGCCTGTACGGCTCAGAACACTTCTCAGCCATGATGGTTAACCAAGGTAAAGAGATGGGCGACGACACATTCGCATCTTGCCCGGCAATCGCTGTCGCCAGCGTGTCAAGGTCTCGCATAGATCGCGTTCACACATTCCACCACAACCCGTATTTCGTTATTTTGTGGCAATCAGCATCGCACGTACTTTCTATCTGACGTAGTTGTTGCAGAATCTGAAATATTCTGAATAGAATCCCTATTCTTATTCATATCCTACATTTTTTGGTTTCAGATATGTATCCTATCCGTACTCAAGAAATTGCGTCAAAACTCTTATCTGATTCAAAAAATGCCAATGCTGAGTATATCAGAGTGGACCGAAAATCGGAAGATTCAGAAGCCCCTGGTCGTCACCCAGCAGCAATGTAGGCCCGACTTGGAAGACACCGGTCGGGAAAACCGGTCTCATCCATGTTGTAAATGTTCTCTGGGTCATAGGCGGCGAGCTCCGACCGTAATTCGTCCATGCGCCACTCTCCCTACCGCACGGCCGCGGCCGCCGAGCCCGCCTGGCCCCATAGCTTGACGCTCTTGAGACTATGATGAGACGCCCACCGATGGATGAGCCCTGGGGATCCCACAAACTCCTCGACACCGAGTCTTGTGGCAATCTCTTTTTGCCCTTGTCTGCAGCACCGCCATCGTCCGTGGCACCTCCGCGCCGCCCATGGATTCGATTCTATCAAACCAGGAATTTATAGCAGGGTCTATTGTCTCAAACTTGGACCACCGAATGCGCGTGGCGCCAATCGCTCGCCGTCACGCACTCTCGTCAGAAGCCGAGCGGGCTCTCGCGGCTCGCACTGGCGACGGGCTACCGAGCGTGAAATCTCCTTGGGGAAGGCCTCTTGTAGTGACCGCCACGAGTGCACGCCGCTGTCGGACATGCGGATTGTAGTACAACGATCAGGGGGGTTACCGCAGGTGGAGGGAAGTAGCGGCCGTCTGGGGCGCTCGCGCGACACCCGCTATGGGACTAGAGGTCCAGGAAGTCGGGCCGATCGAAACGCCAAGGCATGAAGACACAGTTTACTTGCCGGAGACGACGGTGCCTCCCACCGTCGTCACCCTTCGTCCTAAAAGGGCAGAAACCGTCGCCCGGGCCCGATCCCGCGATTGGGAATTGACCCGGGCAGTCACCAACCAATGCAGATAATTCCCTCCATGCATATAGAGTCCCCCAAAGCGATCATTACAGACGAGGGGGAGTGACCGTTCCGCTCGGAACGCGCTGCAACCGCCGCGTGGCGCCCGGTCGGTTGTCGCTTGCCGCCCCATCCGGCCGCGGCCACCCGGACCCCGCGCCGGGCGTCTCGGCCAGGCGCGCCCCTTTGCGGGCTCGCACCTGCGCTCACAGGTGGGCCCGCCGTCCCCGTACCCGCGCCCCCGTTCCGTCCGTGCCCGACCTCGTCTGCGCCGCCGAACACTCGCCGTCCGCCGCACTCCTGGTGCTCCGCCGGCCGCGCCACCGCCGACGACGGAGTCCCGTAGTACTAGATCCCCTTCGGCTGAGATGGAGCCGTCCCCGGCGACGCCCCCCGATAGCCCCGGCGGGACCCCGTCCGCCGCGCTTCCGACGCGACCGGACGCCGACCGCGTCGAGGTCCCGCCCGCCGCGCCCATGGCGAGCCCGCCTGCGGCTGACGCCGCGACGGGGGCGGTGCCTTCGCCTGCAACACCGGCGACGCCGGGACCGACGAGGGCCCGTCCGCCCGTTCCCGCGCGCACGACGTTGCCGCCTGGCTTGCGGCTGCCGTACTACCCCACCGGGCTTCAGTGGCAAAGGCCGCCCAGTTCGGCGCGAGCGGCGGCGGCGACTAGTGGCGGGGGTGAGGCCGCGGCGTCACCGGCCTCCGCCGTGGGCACGGGCACCACTCCGGCGCAAGGCTGGGGTTCCGCGGTCGCGTCGGCGGATCGACCGCCGTTGTTGGGGCAGGTGACCCCCGTTCTCCCATCGCGACCTGCGCCGCCCGCCGTCCGATCGTGGCTCGCCCCGCTGGGGCCGGCCGTGGCGGCGGACAATTGGCCGCTTTTCAGCGACGTCTTCCGGTGCGCCGATCCCCAGGATTCTAACGGGGCGCAGGCCGTGTGGCGGGCCTTCCGGGAGTTCGCCGTGGCGGCGGGTTCCGACGCCCGGCCGGCGGCTGAGCGAGATTTCGGCTCCTTCATCCGCTCCGTCGGTAGCAGCGCCGCGTGCATGCGTTTCATGTTGCGGTGCAACCCGGGCCGTGTGCTCTTGGTCTTGCACCCCGTGGCCGAGCTACCGTTTGTCGCCGGCTGCCAAGAGTACGCCTACCTCGAGGACTGGCACTTGCGTCTGTGCCACCGCCCCGCGGTCCCGTTCGGCCACTCCTCGGCGCTCGCCAACGTCGGGTGCGTGGGCCACTTGCTCGCCCTGAGCCCGGTGGGCCCGCCGACCGCGCCGGCGGAGCAGGCGTTGGAAGCCGCACGCCGCTCGCGCAGTGAGCTTGTGAGCACCCGCCGGGCAGGGCACGGGGCGATCTTCTTGCCCGTGCGGTCCGGCATAGGGTTGGCCCCTGCGCGTGCTCCCTTGCCGCCGGCGATAGCCTCGCGGTGCGCGACGCCACGGCTGCAGACGTATGAGTATCCGCCCGTCATCCACCAACAGCAGTCCTTGCTCCAGGCGTACCCCTGTCACCCTATTCAGGGTACGGCGTACGTCATGATGACGGCGGCTATCGTTTCGGGGTTGCTCCGCGCGTACCGCGAGACGCACCGCGTCTTAGAGCCGTCGCTGTGCCACTACGCCCTGACGGAGACGTTCGCGGTCGACGACCTGGCTGTGGCGGTGGGGGGGTTCCGCGGCTGGAAGGGGCGCGGCCCTTCAGCTGTGGACAGCACACCCGCGGGGGCACCCCCAAAATATCCCGATCCGGGCCAGCAAGGGAATGACCTGTCCGAATCTCAGGGAGATCGGATCTGGTCGGGGGCGGGGTTTTTCCCTTGTGGTTTTCCCAACCCCCCTACTACTTGTTCGAACTGTTCGCTTTGGGGGGATTCATCTGTTTGGTGCATTTCGGGTGGCCAGTTTGGCCGCTGGCGCTCGGGTTGGTGAGGGGTATATTGACAGTGGGGAGGCCGTCCCCATCGCCGATTGATAAAACCAACTGTGCTTTGGACTACGATTCCCCCCCGGGCTTTGCCGTGCTCCTCTCCTCCCGTTTGGGGAAGGCTGGGCTGTGGGTCGACTTCCGGGGCAGTTCCTTTGACGGACCGAGCTGATCAAGAGGTCACCTCGGCTGGACGACTAACAAGAGTGGTGGTGTCGAGAACCGCCACACTGGCGGCGGGTGATTGCTGTGCCGCGGATCCCTTGGCGGAGTACGACGCCATCGAACGGGCGGTGCCCTGGGCAGCCGTTCACGAACGGCTACCCTACCACCACGACCGCACCCGTCAGGCTCCCAGCACCTTGCTGCCCCACCAAGTGGGTACCGTCGCGGACCGCCGGCGCCACAACGTCCTCATGGTGGGCGGCCAGCGCTCGCCGCATGCCCCGCTGGGAGTCATGCTGGCGGAGCCGCGGCTCGCGGATGCGGTCCCGCGGTCACTGCCTGAGACGGAGCAGGCCTGGGCGGTGCCCGCCGGCTTCCCCCTGTCCGACCCGGGGGATGTCCCGCCGTCGACGGACGAGGCGGCCGCATCGGCCGCGTTCCACGCCCAGAAGCGGCGGCACGCCGACATGGAGCGTGGCGGCCCTGCGCAGCCCGGGTCCGCCAATCCTGGGTCCCAGGCCGGCGCCTCGCCCGGTGTCCCGGCCGGGCCAGCCGCTTTCCCCGCGCCGGGGTCGCCCATCCACGAGCTGGGCTCTCACGGGCCGATAGGCGACGATGGGGAGGCGCGCGCATAAGGTTCCGCGGGTCCCGGCGCGGGGCCCCGCGGCGGAGCCGCGTCGCCCTCAGCGGCCAGCACCGTTATCCCGTGGCCTGTGATGATGGGTCCGGGTCGGCGCCCGACGGTCGCTGGGCCGAGGAACGGCATGAAGACCAGGGGCTTACGTGAATAAATGGCACTCTGAAATAATGGATTGATATACTCGGATATACTCAGATTCCGGAAAAACAAGCCCGATTATGCGTACTCTTATCTGAATGGCTCCGCGCTTTTAATGGCTCTTAAGCGGATAATCGAAAGTACAACGACTTACCAGTCTTCAAACGAAGGCAACCCACTACCTCAGGTAGCTTGCCTCGCCCGGCGGCTCAAAACGCTCGAAGCCGACACGAGACACGCAGTATTTTGTTCGACACATACTGGATAGCAGTGAGCCAACTCACGGCACATCGTCGACGGCGAATGTGATTGGCACTCTGGGCGATTTTTCGTCTTTTGTCGCGTGCGGCAGCTGACGGGCGGCCTTTGCGACCAGAAAACTTCTCATTCATGAAGGTTAACCAAGGTAGCGAGATGGGCAACGATGCTTGCGCATCTTGCCTGGCAATCGCTGTTGCGAGCGTGTCATGGTCACGCATTGGTCGCGTTCACACGTTCCACAAGAACCCGCTCTTCGTTATTTCTTGGCAATCAGCATCGCAAGTACTTCTTATCTGACGTAGTTGTTGCAGAATCTGATATATTCTGAATAGAATCCCTATTCTTATTCATGTCCTACACTTTTTAAGTTCGGGTATATATCCTATCCGTACTCAAGAAATTGCGTCAAAACTCTTATCCGATTCAGAAAATGCCAATGTTGAGTATATAGGAGTGGGCCGAAAATCGGCAGATTTATAAGCCTCTTGCGGCCGAGCGGTCGATCAAAGGCCTCTCCCAGTTCTTCGAGCTCTCCAATAACGACATCCCGACTGTACCGGTTGGGACTTTTCTCGCCCGTGGCGCTGCTCTCCGACGCCGCGGCGACCGGCGCCAGATTGTCCGAGTTTGCAACGAGTACGACGGCGCCCCGTGGTATGACTGGGTTGAGTCCAACACAATCGGCGGCAGGCGCCAGGTCGTTCGTGCGCGCGTCGTTACTTTCGGGGTGGGATAACGAGCCGTGAGGCTCTCGGTCGTCGAGCGCGCATGCGTGGCTCCGGCTGTCGCCGGCTGCCCATTCGCGGCGTACAATTGCACGCGCCTACGGTTTGATATGCGCGATGCAGGCGCCACACCAACTTTGGAGTGTGTCCCTGTGAACTGTGTTCTACGTGAGCTCTGTGTAGAACACGACTGGGCGGATTGGGTGCGTCGCCATGGCCTGGAGGTCATGACCACACTTGCACCGACAACGAGAGAGGAGGTGGAGAATGCGCGCTTCTTTGTAAACGTCTTTGTAAACATTTAAGCTATGACCTCCGTCTCTTTGTCCAACTGGAACCGCTGCGGTACGCTTCAATGAACTGATTGCTGGATAACATGTTGCCTGTCAGGCGCAGCCGCGGCCATCGCATCGTGACCTTCATACTTCAAAGCCAGTGGTGGAAGCAGAAGCGTCTGATGACGATTGCACAGCAGAAATACCTGCGCCACGGAGTGAAGTATCTATTGTGTCTTGGTACTCTTGATGAGTCTTCTGCTCTTGATCGAGCCATTCTCCAGAGCAGGGCACTCCCTAGGACAGTACTTGAACCATTCCGTCTGCAGCCGTGCGTTCTATGGCACCACATTACAAGCAGCATGGCATTCAGGATGGCTTTGCGGCCAATAGCTTTCGTGATGCTGCCGATTTTGGGCGCGTATCAGTCGCTGTCGCAAATGTCGAGTGTTTCGGTAGGTGTCGTTACAGAGGATCATTACAAAGGCTCCCGTGCGGGCTACGCGTGGCCATGGTCGCTGCTGGACGGTGAGAATGAGCCGGATACCGGCAGAAGGCGATATTCTGTATTCTGCGTTTCCATTGGATTGACATGTTGTGGGGACAAACAGAGACGCTAGACAGCGCTCTGGTGGCCCGCGCTTGCGCTTTAATCCTCTGCGTTTTAGAATTTGGGGTACTCACGACCAGTATATCATTGACCGTACCGTCAAGAAGCAGATAGGACCTTCGGAAGACCGGAAGTGAAGTCACGAGCCTACCACAATTCCGTGGTCGTCCCAGAGTGCGAGCAGCGGCAATCACCTGAGCTGCATAGGCGACAAACGAACGGCGGTGCGGTTTCCCGAAAATGCCAGAGGCACGTTTGCAGGCACTGGCCTCAAGCATTGTTCAGAACTCAGCGTGGCTTACCTGGCCCTATACGGTGAGACGAGTCAATGGGCACCTGGGCAGGCCTCATCATTGGGCGACAGCGACAATAGGTGATGCGGCTTGGAAAATTGATGGGCCGTCGTCGTGGTTGATTGCGGTGGGAAGTGTTGGTGAGTGATGGGTCAGGTGCACGCAGGCGAGGGTTGATGCCCTCGGACCGATGCTTTCCTGAGCTGCGAGACGCGATTAAATAGGTTCTCGGTTCAACGCATCGTGCCCCCCCCCCACCAGAATGCCGACCCTGAGATGGCGGCCGACCGCTCAGCCCTGCCTGCCTGAGAAAGCCGCCGAGCAAGCGCCACACAGGCCAACGGCGGCGGCGGTGCTTCGCTCCGCTCTGAGAACCTGCGGGCCCACCTCCGCCACCGGAATCGTAGTCCGTTGACAGAGCGGCGAGCGGCTCCATAACTTCCGCCTCGCTGCCGGTCGCTGCCCCCCGCCTCCGGCCGTTGGCCAGCGCTTGGCGGGCGCCTGTTCCTACGCGGATGGGGTCGATGAAGCGCCTCCCCAGGCTCCCTTTTGCTTTTCCGCCCCACAATCACCCCCCTCCCCCGCAGGTGAGGCGGTGGCACGCCACTCCCAGGCGAGTGGCGGTAGCGCATCCGTCGGCATGGTCACAGGCGCCCACGAGGGCTACAGCGCCCTGTATCACCCTGAAGACCTGGGGTGGGGGCGGGAAGAGAACTTGTGGTTGGGGGGGTGAGGAGAACCTGTGGTCGGAGGGGGGGGGAGAGCCTGTGGTCGGGGGGGGAGGGAGAAACTGTGGTCCGGCCGCCGCAGTCCGTCCACAAGTAGGGTGAGGCTGCCGTGCGGCGCTCCTCATCGCCCCCCTGCTAGAGATCTCTCTACAACCCACCCCGCCCCCGACCAGCGCTTGGCGAGGATGGGCCCTGCTCTGCAAGCACCGGCGACGAGCCGCCCCATGCTGCCTTTCCCGGGTTGGCTGCCACAGGCGTCTTCTCACTGCGTTCATCGTCCCGGAGCTCTCGCTGGGGGACGTTGGGGGATATAGAACCCTTGGCATGTTCAAATCTTTCCGTTTGGCACACAGATACCGCTCGCCACCCAAGAAGAAACTCACTGCCTGTTGTCCGCCCCCATCCCTCCGTGCCACTTCCGCCCACTCCCCTCATGGCCGACACACTGATCCTACCCCACCCTCGGTCGACGGCCTGACCCGCGTCACTCTTCCACGGCAAGAGTGGGTGCTTCCTTCTTCGATACCACGCCATCGGTTTCCACTATGTCAACTGCCGAGGCGTACCGGTGGGCACGTTCTGCTTGCCGAGATGACGCTGAGGAGCCGGCGCCCCACCAAGAATCATCACGGGACGGCTCGCGACCGTGGTCACCCGTTGGTGCGGGCATGTGGTCGCCTTCTTCTCAGGTCGAAGCTGGCACGCCGCCGCCTCCGCCGCCGCCGCCCCCGGTGCCACAGCGACAAACACTTCTGCTGCCACCCAAGCCCCGCAATTCTCGCAATGCCTCGCCTCGCACACGCGCTCAAGTGCGCGGGGAGGGCCCGCCGGCACCCCCCCCCGCGTCGCTGCACCCGAGTGCTGCTCAAGCTCCACCATCCAGCTCTCCGTCGCGCGCAGAGGCGCCCCCCTCGCCGCCCCCCCCGCCCCCGCCGCCGCCCTCG
>ENA-ORXR01004029-ORXR01004029.1-marine-metagenome-genome-assembly--contig:-NODE-4029-length-12610-cov-3.019149_pt1 | contig 12610 bp, 10 predicted proteins | sample MGYA00237866_ERZ511479 | MGnify/ENA metagenome assembly ERZ511479 | reverse complement strand
ACTCAATTGCGAACCTATAGTTGAAAGACTGTTTGGCATTATTATTACGTTAGAAGGAAATTTTCGATTTCGATTTCGATTTCGATTCAAAATTTCACATCCAGGCCTCCCTCGCCGACTCCACCTTATACAGTGCAAAGTCCATCAACGCATGTGCCTTTTCTTCTTCAAAATAAGGAATCGTAATCGTTCCTGCTGCTGTAAAAAATTGTAAATCTGTAAAGCCTCTCCGAGCCTGGAAAATACTTTGTTGTTTTTGGACTCCCTGTATCTTATACCATTTAAGAAGGGTGTGGCTGCGGCCAAAAATACCTTTAGTCGTTCGAATGCCTTCAGCACTGATGTGGTATCGCCAGTTGCGTTGGTATAGAATACTCGTCCAGATAATGAAAGGTAGCCAGAGCCACCAAACAAAGGCAATGAACCCACTGTTGTAAACATTGAAAAAAAAGAATCCGGGAATCATGGGGATGATGGCAAAGAGCAAAATTCGTTTGAAGATGATACGTTTACTAATGCCGTGACTTTCAAAATCAATTAGTTGTTCTTGTGGGAAATAGGCTTCCCGTACCGCACTCAATTGATGGTTATAAATTCCCGGAATATAAAACGCTTGCTTTCGACTGACTCTGGAACTAGAGGCTTGTAAAAGGCGCAGGTCATACATAGAGAATATTTTTTTCAACGGATTCGTTGTCCAGCGAATCATTTGAATCTTCTCCATATTGGCTGATTGTTCTCTTCGACTGAGCAACCCGGCGATCACTTTAAATCCTTTTGATGTTCTCAAAAACTGGAGGTTATAATATTTGAGAAAGGTCATAAAGAATGAACTGATCAACAAAAACAAAATCAGTGCAACTGTAGCGTAAAAAATAAATAGAGGTTGATTTAATTCCTGTCCCTCATGGAAGATGGATTGAATCCTTTTCATCATTCCTTTTTCGCTACTCTCTATCACTTCAAGCATCGCAAAAACACCACCGATAATAATTCCGAGTCCTCTCAAATGATTTTGCCCAACGCCTACTTTTATCAGGTCAATTGTAGAAAGATGTAATAGTTTTTTATCGGGAATTACCGTTGTATTCACTTCAGGGTCGTCGGTGTCTGAATCCACTTTTTGCGATATGAGAAAAGTGCGAATTGCTTCAGCTTTATCTTTTTCCAGTGCAGTGATTGAAAACTCTTTTCCTTTGGAACCGGCTGTATCAATTTCGAGACTGACGACATTAAAAAAACGATGAATTGGGTTTTGTCGAAAATTGATCGTTTGTATTCGATCGAACGGAATGTTGAGACGTGTTTTTTGAAAAAGTCCCTTTTCAATAATCAATTCATCTTCTTCCACAAAGTAATAGAATTTGAAATAAGCAATAATCGAAGCGATAGTAGAAAGCGCTCCAAAACCAGCGACCCAGATCGTCCAAGAATCACCTTTAAATGAAGAAGGGCGTAAAAACAGAATCAATAAAACGGGCCATGCCTGCTTTAGAATAGTTATCGCGAATCGAAATAAAATGAGCAAAATAGCGACAGGTGATTGCCGCTCAGGCTTCTGAAGAAAACCAGCATTAAACTTCATCTGATTCATCTTCGGAAGTGTTTTTAACTATGAAAGTTTTTAGCTGTTGTGCGGCCTCTCCTCGTAAGCCGGGGATAGAGAGGTCACTACTTTGGCCACCTGCTGTGTAGACTTCCAGCGTTTTTAATCCAAAAAACCGTTCAATAGGACCTTCCTTAATTTCGCAATGTTGTACCCGATTGAAAGGAATCGCAGTTGTACTCCTGAAGAGAATACCTTGCCGATAAAGGATATCTTTTTCGCGCAGAGCATATCCTTTTAATTTGAATCCTTTAGATGTAACCCAAAAGGAAAACAACATTAATATGAACCATAATGAGGGTAAGAGAATTTTTAGGAAAGCCAAATTTTGATCATCTATAATAACGATGCTTACCAGAGGGCCAATGAGAAGAAAAGCAAAGAAAATGGCGTTGCCGATATAGCTGACTCTTAAATACGAAGCGTCTAATAAATAATAATCAACCGTTTCTACCTGAGGCAACTGGTCAATCTGAATTTGGTTGTTTTCAAAAATCATAAGTAATTTTACATTAAATGTTCAGTTAGTTTGCGATTAAGTCAGAAGTCGGAAGAGTTAACCTAGGGCTTCGCGTCTCGCTCTTCGGACTCCCGACCTTAGCTACTTCTCAATTTCCATTTATGATGAACAGTTACATTTTAAGTTAAATCATTGGGCAAAACAAGGGTGAACCAGCCTTCAACAAACGAAATATACAGCAATGATCTGTAAATATCTATCTTTCTTAGACCTAACAATGAATCCTTTCGCCCAAACTTACAAAATTTCACTATTTTACAGATGTTTAAAAAAATCCGTCTTATAACAATGAAATTTAAAGCTTGTCTATTCTTATCATTTTTGGTTGTTTGGGCTCATGCTCAAGCGCTTGAATCGCGGGATACGATACCTTCCCGAGATTCTACAGGAGTTAGATCAGCAGAAAAAACCATTAGCCTTTTTGAAAAATTGCAGCAGGATAATATTTGGGAAATCTCAATTGCTACGAATTTTGATTCATTGGATTACTATAAGTTTAAAGAGACTTATCAACCCGCTAATTTTGCTTTTAAAAATTCAGATGGAACGGTAACAAAAATGAAAATAAAAGTCCGGACCCGAGGTAAAATACGCAAAAGAATTTGTAACTATGTTTCACTTAAGTTGAAGTTTAAAAAGGCAAATTTGGTGGCGATGGGTTTGAGTGAAGAAAATAAATACAAATTAGTTTGTCAGTGTGAGAAAGGAAAAAATGCGGAGCAATTAATATTTAGAGAGTATTTGGCATATCGGTTTTACAACATCATTGCAGAGGACAGTTATCGCACACATTTATTTAAAATTAATTATCTTGATACCAGTACCGGTAAAAGTGAAATAAGATATGGATTTTTAATAGAAGATGAAGATGCACTTGCTAAGAGACGCGGGGGTAAAATTTTGGAAAGAACAGATTTTATTGAAAATAATGTATCTCGAAAATGCTTAGTTCAAGTATGCATTTTTCAGTACATGATAGGTAACACGGATTGGAGCGTGCTGTTTTTACACAACGTCAAAATAATGAGTACTCCTGATAATAAAATGATATTGCCAGTACCTTATGACTTTGATTTTTCAGGATTAGTGAATGCCCCTTATGCGGTTCCCAACCCCGACTTGGAATTAAATGAAGTAACCGATAGGTACTTTATGAAAAGCGGCTGCTCTAAAAAAGAAATTGCAGCGCATCTAGAACAGTTTAGACAAAAGAAAGAAGCAATAACGAGTGAATGGCAATCTTTTGAGTTGCTAAACAATCAATCTCGAAGACATCTCAATAGGTTTATGAGTAAATTTTTTGAATCAATAGAAAACCCAAAAAAAGTACGACGTGAATTTGTACGGTGAGCTAGATGATAAACACAAATTTTCAAACTAAGAAGTTGTTGTAAAACAGCCTCTAAAAAAGACTTTAATTTTTTTATGTATCACTCTATATTTTTATCAGGAGGCTTAGACCTTTCGAGCCCTTACGTTTTGATTATCGGTGCTTCAGTTATTATCGTTTTATCTTACTTCTTCAATCTTCTTTCCGAAAAAACCAGTATACCTTCAGTGCTAATGCTGATCTTAACTGGGATTTTAATTAAACTTGGTTTTGACAAAATGCATTTACTGCTTCCGGATCTGATGCCGGTACTGGAATTGCTCGGTATCGTGGGACTGATTATGATTGTATTGGAAGCTGCTTTAGACCTAGAGTTAACAAAAGAAAAACTACCATTGATAGGTCGGTCGTTATTAGTGGCTTCTCTTGCGTTGGTATTTTCAGTCGGGGGAGTTGCATTGGTGTTGCAGCAATTTATCGAAATGGATTTTATGAAAGCGATGCTTTATGCCACGCCTTTGTCTATTATGTCAAGTGCTATTATTATTCCTTCTGTTACAAAGTGTTTACCGCATACCAAGGAGTTTATGATTTATGAAAGTACCTTTTCGGATATTCTCGGTATTATGTTGTTTTACTTCCTGATCAGCTTTATGGAGTCAGGAGGAGGAGAAGCGGTAACACAGTTTGCGCTCAGTTTTGTACTGACCATTGTGGTTGCTGTGGTAGCAAGTTACGTTTTGGTCTTTTTCTTTAAGGATTTGAAAGGGCATATTCGGTTGTTCTTATTGATTGCTGTCTTATTAATTTTATATGCGGCAGGTAAGTTATTGCACTTGTCCCCTTTATTGATTATCCTAGTTTTCGGTCTTTGCTTGTCTAATCATCAGATCTTTTTCAAGATTTTCAAAAATGACTTAGATTCAGAAAATGATCCGATTGCAAAAATTGAAAAGGAGTTTCACCTGATTACTCTTGAGACGGCATTTGTGGTACGTACCTTCTTTTTTGTTGTTTTTGGTATGACCATCGTATTATCATCTTTAGTCAATGTAAATGTTGCAGTGATTAGTTTATTGGTTTTGGTCGCATTATATGTGGTTCGGTTTATCGTATTGAAATTATTTATGAAGGATAAGATATTCCCTGAGTTGTTTATAGCACCCCGAGGTTTGATCACCATACTTTTGTTTTTTGGTATACCGGCAGTACATCATGTTACGGCTTTTGATTCTGGAATTTTATTGTATGTAATTTTAGTTTCTTCCTTAATTATGACGTTTTCCTTAATCAAGGATTCCAATCGAATTAAAGCAATGGAGGTAGCCGGAACACTGGAAGTAGACACTTCGGATGATGGGGGGCATTAACTAAAGTAGAAGAGGGTGGAAATCGGTAGACGGCCGCGATGCTAACGGTCGCCCATGCGGGCTTGACGGCCGCTATACTGACGGTTTCCCGCTAACGCAGGTCCCACATCGCGGGCTCAACGATAGTGGGAAACCGTCCACCGTCAACGAAGCGGCCGTCCACCGTAAAAAAAAGCGTCATCAACCCACAGGCTGATGACGCTTTTTTTATCTATAATTTTATACAACTAGTACGACAAATTAAACTCTACTCGTCGATTAGCTTTTCTGCCTGCTGGCGTATTATTATTGTCAATCGGCTTTGACTCACCAAAACCAGTAGAGCTCATTCGATTGGCATCAATGCCTTTAGATGCAATATACATTAGGCATGACTTAGCACGATCTTTTGAAAGTTGTAGGTTGCTGACATCATTTCCAATAGCATCAGTGTGACCTACAATAGATAGTTTGTAATCAGGATATTTTTTCATCAAACCAACGACCTGATCAAGAATGCCTTGAGAGTAACGAGTGAGTGTAGCCTTGTTAGGTAAAAAGTTAACAGACTTCAAAGCCTTGTCTAATATAGCTCGTTCAGTCTCATCAATTTTGACTTCTGGACAACCCTTGTTCGCTTTGGTTCCTGCTTTTTCTGGACACTTATCTTCGGTGTCGTATACGCCATCACCGTCGGCATCAGCCGGGCAGCCATTGTTCGCTTTGACACCTTTTATGCGAGGGCATTTATCATCGGTATCATATATACCGTCTTGATCTGCATCAGCTGGACAGCCATTGTTTTCCTTGACACCTTTCAGCTCAGGGCACTTATCGTCTCTATCATAGATGCCATCAGCATCAGTATCAGCCGGGCAACCATTGTTTTTTACAACACCAGCAAGCTCAGGGCACTTATCTTTTGTATCAAAGATACCATCACCGTCGGCATCGGGTGGGCAGCCGTAGTTTGCAACAGTACCTTTCAGCCTTGGACATTTATCATCTTTGTTGGCAATGCCATCTCCGTCAGCATCAGGCGGACAGCCTTGATCAGTACCTGCCAATTCAGGGCATCGGTCTTCTGAGCCGTACACCCCATCACCATCGGGATCATACGGGCAGCCATCATTTTTTCTAAGGCCGGGCAATTTAGGGCATTCATCATCTATATCGTATACACCGTCACCATCGGTATCTGCAGGACAACCGTTATTAAGTACGGTACCAGCTAACTCTGGGCAGGCATCCTGATCATCAGCAATACCGTCTTTATCTTTATCTGCAATTTTTGCATCGAAAATTCCTGCAGTAACAGGGGGAACATAATCGACCACTGGATCGTTACTTTTTTTATAACCAAATTGCATGAAGAGCCATGCAAAGAATCCAATAACAACTAGAGCGATCAGGAAGTCATTACGCTCTCTTTTGTTTTCGAAACTAAAAGGGTGGTTTTTCATAGTTATGTTTGTTTTTACAATTGGTCGTAGGATGTGGCCTCTACGTTATATCTGTGTGTTAAGATTGATTTTCGTTTAGAAGTAGTTTAAGGTTATTCTAGCGGCTCGCTTGCAAGTCATTGATTTCCAATCCTTCAGCTATTTCTGTTTCCCGTAGCTTTGGCTACGAAAAAAGAAATGAGCTTCGACTTGAAAACCAAGCACTTACAATCAATCTCGCTACAAAACCTTAAACAGCTTCATTATTATAACGAAATAGTTTAACTTAGGTCACTACTTTTTGCAAATTATTTTTGAAACGGGGGTTATATGCCTACCTCTTTGTTGTTAGTTATTGGTTGAATGGAACGGCACTGCGTGCGTTCCGGTTATTGGTTTATTTGGCTAAAAGATTGGACAGATTGCTCAATTGATATTTTCTTTTCCTGCTTATTCTGATGTACCAACATGTGTCCCGGGTCTGTTCCGGGAACTGCTTCACCTGAAAGGCCGAAGCATTATAACCAACAACTAATACTTGTCCTCAGGTGGTCGAAGAAACAAAGCCCGTTACAAATCGAGAGTCAAAAAAACAAGAAACTTATGGCATGGATAAAAACAATTGATTACGACAACGCAGATCCTAAACTCAAAAAGATTTACGACAAGGTCAAAGGCCCCGACAATAATGTTGACAATGTGCTCAGCATTCATAGTCTGCGCCCACACACCTTAGTCGGCCACATGGCTTTGTACAAAAACGTCTTACACAATTCCAACAACGAATTGTCCAAATGGTATCTTGAGACCCTAGGCGTATATACCAGTTTTCTCAATCAATGTAATTATTGTGTGCAACATCATTTCACTGGTTTGCAACGACTTTTAAAAGATGATGAAAAGGCTGCGAAGATTTTAGCTGCCGTTAAAAGTGATTCTTTGCAGGAGGTGTTGGATGAGAAATATTATGGCGGTTCGGTTTATGCAAAATTGCTTACCCTGAATCATAGCTGGATTGATAAAAGTACTATTGATGAGTTACGAAATCTTGATTTTTCGGATGGAGAAATATTGGAAGTTAATCAGGTGACCTCCTACTTCAATTATGTCAATCGAATGGTGGTAGGTTTGGGAGTAGATCTAGCGGGAGATATTTTGGGGCTTTCGCCGAATGATAGTGATGATCCGGATAATTGGAGTCATAGTTAGGGGGTAGGGAGTTGGAAGTTGGAAGTGGGGAGTTTCTGAATACTGCGTGAAGCCTCCCTCTTCCCACTCTCCACGTCCAACCCTTCTAATCTTCTTCATAAGCCCACTTGACCCGACCAACTTCTCCAGTATCCAACAGGACTTTTATGCCATGCGGATGATTGGTTGATTTTGTTAAAATGCGTTTAACCAATCCGTCTGTTAGTTCACCTGAACTTTGATGTTGCTTTTGCACCACCTCTACATATTTTCCGACTTGAATATTTTTTCGCTGTCGGCCGTCTAGTTTATTCTCTTCCATTTTTAAATAACTTCATTACTTGCGATAAATGCAAAATTCTTCGTTAAAATAAGTCACTATTCAGCTGCCTTTTTTTAAGCACTGCATCTTAAGCTTGGTGAGACATCCGAAGTTTTGGAAACTTCGGATGTCTTTCTCCTAAGATAAAAAAGGCATTGCTTACTTTTTGAGCTGAACAGTTAAACTCCTTATTTATTATTAAAAATCAATCGTTCTCTCCACAGCTTCAAAATCTCCTTCTCCCTTACAATATTGGATTCCTCTCCCCGAAGTACTTCCTCGCGTCGCTCAGCCGTCACATGCTCCGAAGTATACCACCACTTTTTGATATCAGCAGCCGTCTGTGCAAGAGGGGTATAAGTGATGCCGGTCTCAAGTGCTCGTTGATTAGTGGCATAAACCATTCCTTCAAACTTACCGTCCGCCATTACCCAAGGGCACATAAACTTGAGCCCGTGTTCTTTCAAAAAATCATAATCGTCGACATAAGTAAAAGAGGCCGGAGAACTAAACGCAGCATGCACACCATGTACAAATGCGGCACTCGTCATTGGCGCTGCCGGACCGCAACCATTGTAAGTACCCACATTTTTATTTTCAATCAATCGGATCATCCAACCCGCCAAATCGCGCACATCTATGAATTGTACTTTATCATTTGCTTCTCCGGGAACCAATATTTCGCCTCCCAAAGCCGCTCGGATTGGCCAGTAATTAAATCGATCAATTTTATCGCCCGGGCCCACAATGAAAGTCGGTCGAACAATTATACTCCGATCTTTTCCAAATATCTCTCGGGTTGCAATTTCTGAATTGGCTTTCATCGTTCCGTATTCATACAATCGCGTTTCTCCTTTTTCGGCATCGGCTGGCATTTTCAAAACCAGTTTTCTATCTTCACTAAAATCATTACCGGTGAATGGATAATAAACACTTACCGAAGAAACGTACAAATATATATCTGCATTCTCTTTTAATAATTCTGCCGTGTCTTCGGTCCACTTCACTTTCCGACCAGAGTTGTCAATCACTGCATCCCATTTCCGCCCTTTCAGTGCTTCGAGGTTATCTTCCCGATCACCGACCAATTGTTCTACATCTTTAAATAACTCATTATGAATTTGCGGTTTGCTTTTACCTCGAGTAAAAATAGTCACCTTATGACCTTGTTTTAGTGCATAAGCAATTTGGAATGGACCGAGAAAACTAGTACCACCCAAGATCAGAATATTCAATGGCCCTGATTTTTTTTGAGAGACTTTACTTTGCGCCAACTGCTGCATACCTGAAGCGAGCAGCGGAGAAGCAACGAACGGCATGAAAGCACCCAACTTAGCACTATTGTATAAGAATTGACGGCGGCTAGTGTTTTTCTTTTCCATTTTTCTTGTATTAAATAGGTGAGTAAAAAGTGAGACATTCTGATTTTGAAAGTAGTCATTTTTTTGCAGAATGCGAAAATATTTAATTAAACGTTGTATCGCTGCTTAGCCTAGTATTCCCAAGTTTTGTCAAGAATTAACTCTCGTACTTTTTTTATAAATATTGTGTGGTTTTGTGTTATAAATTAGAATGATTTTTAAATAAAAGTCGTTGATATACTGTATGATTATTTGAAATCAAAGATTTACCAAAAGCCTTTTATTTATCGAATTGTTGTCGATAATATTGTACTTTAAATCAATTTTTAAATCCTAGTAAGAATTTTAAACTTGTTCTTATAATTTTATGTTATTCTTCTATTTTAAGTAATTTTAAGCTAAAGTTTAAACTTAATCTTTAAAAATGATATCTAAGGAAGATTTAAAAAAAATACTTTCAGAGATGGAGGTCGATAGAGTAGAAAAAACTATCTCAAAGACTGACACAAATAAATTCGGAGAGGCATTGTGTTCTTTCAGCAACGATTTGGCAGCCAAAGGATTACCCGGTTATCTCATTGTAGGAGCTAATGATGATGGAACTATAGAAGGTATTGACATTGATGAACAATTCATTCAAACATTATTAGGTTTTAGAACAGATGGAAGGATCGTTCCTCCTCCGGCTATGATTGTTGAAAAATTTAGTTTTCCTGAAGGCAACTTAGCAGTTGTTGAAGTTCAGCCATCTCAAGTGCCTCCAGTTAGATATAAAGGGAAAGTCTGCATAAGAATTGGCCCTAGAAAAGGCACTGCGAATGAAGCCGAAGAAAGAATTTTAAGCGAAAAAAGATCTACTTTTGCAAGATCATTTGACACACAACCTTGTTTTGGAAGTACCATTGAAGATTTAAGCATTGATTTATTTAAATTATCTTATCTTCCATCAGCAGTTGATAAAGAAACTTTAAAAGCAAATGGGAGAGCAATTAAAGAGCAATTAGCTTCACTTAAGTTTTTTGATTTAAATGCAGATTGTCCTACGAATGCAGGAATTCTGATGTTTGGTATTAACCCTAGGTTTTACCTGCCTGGGGCAAAAGTGCAATATGTGCGGTTTGATGGAGAGGATGAAGTAAGCGACTTTTCATACGAACATAGTTTTGATGGTGACTTAACTACACAGATGAGAGTGATGAATGATTTTATCAAAGCTCAAATCATTAAAAAAGTGCAACGTAATTTAGGTGAAGATTATACCTATTCTTATCCAAGTTCTGCTGTTCAAGAACTCTTATACAATGCTGTAATTCACAGAGACTATCAATCAAATGCTCCAATTAAATTTTATGAATATAGTAATAGAATTGAAATAATTAACCCGGGTGGATTATATGGTGATGCTAGGCCAGAAAATTTTCCAGATAAGAATGACTATCGTAATCCTACCTTAGCAGAGGCTGCTAAAAATCTTGGTTTTATTAATAGTTTTAATGTAGGAGTAAAAAGAGCTATAGCGGCATTAGGTGTAAATGGGAATCCTAAACCTAAATTTTTAATCGATCAACTAACAAGTTTTGGAGTAATAATTTATAAATGAAAACAATAGTATTCTTTAATAATAAAGGAGGTGTAGGTAAAACGACGCTTGTTTACCATTTTTCCTATATGCTTGCAGAGTTAGGGTATAGGTCACTAGCTGTTGACCTGGACCCTCAATCTAATTTATCTTCTATTTTTCTTACAGAAGAAAGACTTCAAGATATATATGATAATGAAAATTCAAGACCGACTATTCTTGAGAGTATAAAGCCATTAAATAAAGGAATAAGTGATATCGTTCCTGCTCACATAGAAAATATATCTGATAAAATTGGTTTAATCGCTGGAGATTTGGAATTATCTTTATTTGAAGATAAGTTAAGTAGTGCTTGGGGAAATTGTTTAAATAGAGATGAAGCTGCATTTAGAATAGTCTCCTCTTTTTATAGGGTTATTAGTGAGGCAAATGAAAGATTTAACGCTGATTTTAACATAATCGATATTGGACATAATTTTGGTGCAATTAATAGAGCTACTTTAATTGCAGCTGTTTATGTAGTATTTCCTATGGCATCTGATTTATTCTCTTTACAAGGACTTAAGAACCTAGGAAACAGATTAGATAATTGGCATTCGGAATGGAGTGATAGAGCAAGTCGAAACCCCGAACCATCTTTACAATTACCTTCTGCAAATATGTCGCCATTAGGATATATTATTATGCAGCATGGAATTAAAGAAAAAAGGCCGGTTAAATCATATTTAAAATGGGCTAATAGGATACCTCAAGTCTTTAGTGAATTTGTTTTAAAAGAAAATGAAAATAGCATTCCGCAACAAAGAGTTGAAGATGACGATTATTGCATCGCTTTACTTAAACATTATCACAGTTTGGTACCTATGGCAATGGAGGCAAGAAAGCCAATATTTTTACTAAAACCTTCTGATGGTGCAATTGGAGCTCATTATGGTGCTGTAAAAAGAGCTTATGAAGACTTTGAGATACTTACTAAAAAAATATTGACTTTAATTTGACCTAATAATAGGCCTTCTTCACCATTCAATCTTCAGTTTTCACTCTCCTTATGCGAAAGAACATGGCTTTCAGGTGGAGTGTAGTGCTTCTGTGGGCATGGCTAGCGACGGGGATCGTTGATTCTCTTTTGGCGGCACGACGAAGCAAGCATTGAGGGCTGTATCTATGGTTGTCTAAATATGATAGGTCTGGTTTTCGCCCCTATCGCTGATCGGGTGGAAGCGCCTTGTCTTGGTAAAAATACTTCTGCAGCTGTCAACGCTTTGCCCTCAGCAACAATGGTGTTACTACGCACTAAGATGTCCGATCTTCTCGCCTATCGTCCCTCGTTCACCAAGACGAACGACCTTCATCAAAGTCGATACTAAAATTCCTTCGTAGGTGATTATCGACACATTCGCTGCCACTCTTTCATCTCGATGGAGAATCATTTTTTCCCAGTCAACTGAAGGCGAAGCGGCCAGGTCAATTGCAAATCGCCAGGCGCCATCTCGCGCTAGTTCCATGCTGAAGTCAACTAAAAAATCATCTACGTTTCGAGTTTTTTTCAGGATCCGTTTTAAGGTTGGCCAAATGGTAGCTAGTTCTGACTCTACATCTACGACCAAATCGGAAAGTATTTGATTGATTTTATTAAAATCATTTTCAAGAGAATGAATTGATTTTCCCTTTGAGATTTCAGCAGCAGCTATACCTAAATCCAGGTTGATATGTGCATTGATCCCAATCAAAAGATGCTGTAAGACAATTGGCCAATAATTTGTTGACAAATCAAAAGCTCTTTGCCAGGAATCAGTAAGCGGTTCACTTTTCTCAAAGGCATAATAGGCATCCAAATATCGTTTCGCAAATACAATATCCAATTGAGCCATTCGCGGTCCATCTTCAAAGAAGTTTGTTGCGATACCTTCTTT
>ENA-ORXR01004025-ORXR01004025.1-marine-metagenome-genome-assembly--contig:-NODE-4025-length-12619-cov-12.982539_pt1 | contig 12619 bp, 13 predicted proteins | sample MGYA00237866_ERZ511479 | MGnify/ENA metagenome assembly ERZ511479 | reverse complement strand
ACGTAGCTGTTGATTCCGTGTTGCAGGCTGTTGCAGGATCTCCACAGTCTGTTAAATGGCTGCTGGACGGGCCATTTCGTGCTGGCAGCCTGCGGGTTCAACAGATATCTGGCAGATCAGGACGCACGTATCCCACGACAGCCATAAGGGCTCATCAATAGCAGGAAACCATCTCATGCTGTCGCACTGACCTGCTATTTCAAGGCAGCTTGACGGAGGGATCTGCTTGGACACTCCAAAAGAGAGGGGTGCTGCGGCCTCATAGGATGTGGGACGGCGATATCGCGGGTCTACACGAGATATCGGGAACAGACCCGCGATATCGGGGCTCACATTTTTTGTAGGGCAGCATCGCGCCACTGCCACTGTAGGTGGGAGCGCCGAGCGGCGTCTGGCGCCGCCGCCGCGCGTCAGCTGCCGCCGCTGTCGCTGTTGCGTGCCATCATCTCCCTCCTTGGCGGGGCGCTACGACGCTTCTCGGCATTGCGGCGGCAACGACCGGCGGCGGCCTCGGTGCGGTTGCCATCGGACAAGCTCGCCTTCCCGCAATGACATCAGTGCGATTCTATTGGCTACGGTGGGGGTGGGGGGGGGATGATGCGGCGGTAACGGCGCCGCTGCGTTCGATGGCAAGCGTCGCGCGTTTGGGCGATGTGTGCGCCCTTCACGACCGAGCGGTCGGCGGAGCACCGTGCGCTGGCGCGCGAGAAGCTGGAGATAGAGCCGCTCGTGGCGCAACCCCAGGCGACAGTGGTGGCAGCCGTGCAGGGGGGGGTCTAGTGAGTCTGGCGGGGCGCATCTCTCGTGGAACGGCTGTTTCGCACATGTACGGCATCTGTTATGCTGTTCTTCTTGTTCTCTTTTTGTTTTTCTCCGTGGCGCTTGCTCTGTCCGACATATTGGGGAGTTACGCCCCGAGGTTGTTCGTTGCGCTTCGCACCTGCTCTGTTGTAGCTTGCCGCTGGATTGTCCTTCGCATGGGGAGCCGCTCCTGCGCTGTGAGGAAGCAGAGGGCATCGCTCCGGTCCTTGAGTGTCTGGTGACAGGAGAGGCGAGAACTGCGGATGCGACACCTTCTGACGACAGAGACAGCCCGCTCTGCTCAGTGGATACTGTACAACAGCCCTCGACCTGAATCATGGATTGTATTGTCTTGACCATGGAAACTGCATCGTGAATGCGTGGATCTTCAGTTGGAATCGCCACCTGAGCCAATCAATGGGCGATCGACCTCACGATACCGATGTTTGCAGGTGTGCTTCAATCTGGAAAGCACAATGATAGCTCATCTACGCGAGGCCCTCCGGCGACGTCGGGCGCCCCCAGCGAGGGGCCACAATCAAGAGGAAACACGCAAAGCAACAAAAGAAAACCAGAGTATCAAGCGCCCGCGGACCATCTTCAGCTTTGCTTGCGTCCGCTGATGCGGCGACAACGGCGCCCGTCTCGATCGGCGAGAGGGAACAGTCCCCTCTTCACCTGTTCCTTTTGCGCCCCCGTCACCGCTGCTGCATTCAACAACGGCCGGCCATCAACGCTTGTACCCGCCACACTGCCAGGCCCAGGTTTTGGACAAGGCGCTAAGCCCAGGAGGGCTCCTCCTAGACAGGATCGAACAGTTGACCCAGCACTCCTAGCACTGGAGGCGCTCTGTGGAGCACGAAAGCAGGGCGTTGAAGCAGATCTTGCGAACCTCGTCGGCTGAGGCTTTGTCAGGGGCGGTCATGTGCGCCAAGACCAGCAGGACGGCGACGAGCAGTCTGAAGCGGAGAGCAGCCATCGCAACGCGGCCGTAGGGGAGGATGTGCACGTCGGCGGCGCGCAGAGGCGCCGCTCCTGGAGGGGGGCGAGAGAGAGGGAGCCTTGCAGCAGCGGGTGCGTGAGTGCCAGGGGAGGTCGGCTGCTCGGCGACGGCAGCCTCCAGCACACGAGTAGAGTTGGGCGGTGGTGATGACCAGCGGCGCGACTGCGACGGCTGCATGACGAGCGCAGGCCCTTTTAACCTCCAGCTAAACATCCTCTCTTCTCCCCAGCCAGACTCAGAATTGTGTGAGACCTGGCACCGTGACGGCCTCCCTGGACCACGCCTGCAGCATCGCAACGGCCGCAGTGGGCGCAGTTGGGCCGGGCGTAGTTCCATGTCAAGAAGTGTGCCCAACTGCCGCACCCCGTGCGAGCGAAGACCAACGAGGGACGCACGCCGCACTCGCTGGGCCAGTGAGCAGGTTCCTCCAGCCCTGTCAAGGCGACGACCCACCACGGGTCGTGTCACGCGGCCGTTGCTGGAGCTCGGGTGGAGGTCTACGATGCGTCGCACCGCTGATCATGCATCACAGTGGCGAGCAATAGCATTGCGCCGTCAGGGACGACATGCGTTGCCAACGTTCTCGCGCAGAGGTACGTACGCCCCGATGTCTGCTACGTAAGACAATCGAAGGGGCATGCTGACCCCTCGGCCGCTCCCAATTCGGCAAGGACCACACCGTGGCCCCGATTGCCACAGCATAGCAGCATGATGCTGTCAACTGTCCCAATGACACCAACCATGGATCCATGTGATGGGTTCCCACAAACGTCAGCTCTCACATGAACGTGTCGTGGCAACATTCTGCGCCAGACAAGGGTGCACACCCCTGTGGGACCGTTTCGAGCGGAACGTGCGACAGCCCCCACTCTAGGATCGTCACGGCTCCCAAACAAGCCCATCCATCCCCAAGCCCATCCTCCATCCAAACGCGTTTTGGATGGGTGCCATTGACCAATCTAGCAGCCCTCCGATTCCCCATCCAAACTCACTATCGTCACGGCCCCCAGAATGCCCATCCAAACGCCTTTCGGATGGGGCGCGCCATTGGAGTCAGAATGATGCTGGCCCAATCAGATGACGACTTGGCTCCACGGCCCTGGGGAGAGCCGGAAAGAAACGCATGTGCTGCACGAAACTGGCCTGACTCTTGACTGACCCTCGGTCGAGGAAGCCCATCCGAAGTGAGTTTGGATGGGGAATCGGCGGGTTCTCAGATGGGTCAAAACCGACCATCCAAAACGCGTTCAAATGGGGGAAGGGCTTGGATGGGAATGGATGGGCTTGTCTGGGAGCCGTGACGATGGATGCGCTTCCTCAACCGAGGGCCAGTCATCCCAATTTTGTGCAGCACAGCCGTTTCTTTCCGGTCACCTCAGGTCCGCGGAACCAAAACGTCATATGATTGGGCCAGCATCACTGCTGTGGCCGGCCCATGCTATCTGTAGCCCCACGCCGTGCTCGGCCGCGTCCGCTGGACAAGGGAGTGTGTAACTCGTCTTGCCAACTTCACGACCGTGGAGACCCTCATATTGCTGTCTTCCCAATTTTGGCCGATGCCGTCGATGTCAAGAAGGGTGATCAACTGTGCGAAACTGTGTCTCAGCCATCCATTCAGCCGGATAAAATGGATCGGCCAATGGGCAGTTGACCCTGACCCTGTCTTGACTTCGACCACATCGGCCAAAATTGGGAAGACAGCAATACGCCCAATGACAAGGGCGCATGCTCGATCGCATCACGGGCGTGCAATTTCCCCCAATTGGGGCTTCTGCGACAGTCGGTCAGCTGATATTGAGAGAGTATTGCTGTCTTCCCAATTTTGGCCGATGTGGTCGAAGTCAAGACGGTGTCTGGGTCAATTGCCCTTTGGTCAGTCCACTTTATCCGGCTGAATGGATCGCTGAGACACATTTTGACACTGTTGATCACCCCTCTTGACATCGACCAGGTCCGTCAAAAGTGGGAAGACAGCAATATGAATCCATCGATGCACGTCTCGGCGCCGTCGGTCGTCCATCGATTCCTGCCCTGTGGCGCGAGGTCCCCACACCATGCACGCACCTCGTTTCGGCTTTTGAATGCGGGAGAATGCCAAGTAGGGGGCCACTGTGTCTATCCGGCTTTTCTATTTGAAAGATGAAATAGGGGCTCTGAGCACCTCTCAGGGGCAGATGAAAGATTGTCAGTGTGGCACTGGGACCATCTGAGAGGAGGATGCCAAAATGTTTCTGTTGACCTCTTTTCCCAGGAGATAAGCATATTTAGATGAACTTATTCCACCCTGCACCATACATGGGAAGACACTTTGCCATACTGAGGTTATTACAGCTTTCCATGAAGATTTGGCTGACCCAGTCCAGTATTTCTCTCGAGCCGTCTTTCATGAGTCAAATTCGCTGATATGTTCGTTAGCACGGTCCTATATGGACTGATCACTCTACGACGGTTACTGTTAGAACCATCAACTTGTTTTCTGTAGACTTAATTGAAGCCATGGAATGAAGTGCGCTGGATCCACTGGTGCACTGCCCCGGTTGTGTATGGTGCTTTGCTGAGAAATGCAGCATGAGTCGCGGCCCTGAAAAGACAAATTCGACTGTAGATGGACAACCGAGGACGGGAAAAGAGACACAACGACAGTTACTCTTTCTCACTCGGGGCGCTGCCACCGCCTACAGGCTTCGGCTGGGCCCCTGTGCTCTTTACAGTGCACAACTAAGGTGCTCCCCAAGGTTTGCAGAAGCCATATCCGCCTTTCAGAATGCAGGGCACACCAAGTAGGCCCCACAAGGGCACCCTGCCCAGCCCGCACCCCTACGCCGCGTCGTCTTTGCGCAGGCCCGGCAGGTGTTGTTCTCCTTAGCGGCGGCCTTGCGTACCACCTGAGCCGCCTTCTTCACACGCTCAGCTTCCTTTTCGGCCTCCTTATTGGCCCTGTCCGCCAGGCGGGCGGCCTCCGCGGCCCCTTCTGCGGCGTGTTGTGCCAGCAGGTCGACGGGGGAGTGCAAATCGTTGCGGCGCACCGTCGCCTTGCCTTCGGATAGGCGTGCTGCCGCGGCGGCGGTGCGCTCCGTGGACGCCATCATCACCTCACTTGCTGCGGCGGTCGCCTCCTCGTGCAGGACGCCGCGGTGGGTGAGCATACCCGCTGCTTCGCTGCAGCGGCGGGTCATAGTCACAGGATCGAACGGCCACAGCGCGCACCGTCGAAGGCTGCCCCGAATGTTGGCGGGGGTGAACTCCCGCCGCTCGGCGGTGAACGCTGCCCCAAGAAGCGAGTCCCGCGCGAGGGTTCCGGAGACCATGGAGTCAAATGTCGCCTGCTCCCCGAGCCCTCCAGCCCACTTCTTGTAAGATGCAAATGGCACCTCGTCGAGCGGCTGGTTGATGTGTGACGAGATAGCGGTGAGGAAGAAGAGGAAGACGCCCTTGAGCAGCGCCACCTCAAGAGTTTTGACGTTCTTGTGCGACCCCAACTGGTCCCCAAACAGGAGCGCCTCGCGCCCGGGGTTTCAGACACCCCACTCCTCCGCAAACAGGTCCATCACCTTGACAAACATGTCGGCGCTGAGGTACCCCGTCTCGGTCCAACAGAAGAAGCGCGGCCACTCGCGCCGGCTGGCCGCGGGGGCCTTCTCGAGCTTGAAAATGACGTCGGCCGCCGCCCCCTCGTTGAACTTGCCCTTGAGGACGTACAAGCTGAAGAAGACCGTCCCGTTGGCCGCGATGAACGTCAGGAGGGAAGCGACCGTGTTGTTGCGGGTGAGCATGTCGTTGGGGCGGTCCTTGCCCCGGGCCTCGACCTGCTGAGTCGTCAGCCGTCCGCCCCTCAAAACCACCTTGGGCTCGTCGTAGTTAAACACCGCGTCGGAGCAGAAGGAGGGCTCGTCGAGAAAACGTGACAGCTGCTCACAAAAGCTTTGGACGTCCTCTATCACCTGCGCTCCCGCCCGCTTGTCCTCCAGAGCTTTGCAAGCCCGCCAGCCGAGCCATTGTCGGTGAGAGTCGACCCACTTCCGCACCCACCGCAAAGACACGGCCACCCCCCACCTCCTGTGGACGACCTCCACGACTTGCATGCTTGAGAGGGCGAAGTTCTGGATGGAGAAGGCTTGTACAACGGCGAGGAGCGCCTCGTCCTGGTCAGACGTCAGCAGGTGCTTGCCATGGCGAGGCCCCGCGCCACCCCCTGCGCGTTGCCACGCCTTCAGCAGCGCAGCTTCTGACAAGTCGGCTTCTGCAGCTACCGCCGCTACAGCCGCACAGACGGATGGATGGTCCGGAAGAGCAGCTTCCAGTAGCGCGAGAGCGTCGGAGGCTGGCTTCCTCGCCCGTGGTGGCGTCATAGCCGGGGAGATAGAGACCTCGTTGCAACCCGAGACAAGAATCCCGGTTGTCCAATTTCGGTCAGATTTGTCTTTCTAGGGCCGCGACTCATTGCGAAACGCGTCCACATCTTCAATCAGCTGCGACTGCGATTTTATCGGGGCAGCTCGACGCCTCTCGAGTTTGCGCCCCGTCGAGCTCGACGGCGGCATCACGTACGCGGAGCGGGTGAATGTTGACAGGGTCGCAAGTGTGGAGGAGGCGGTGTCGTGCTACCGGAGCGCTCTCGAGATGTGGACGCAGGAGACGGCGCCGCTGCAATGGGCGAGGGCTCAGCACAGCATGGGCACCGCGTACGCCGCCCGGGTGTCTGGCGACAAGGCGGCCAATATGGAGGAAGCGCTGGCGTGCTTCCGGCGTCCACTCGAAGAGCAGACACAAGAGGCGGCACCGTTGTCGTGGGCGCCCACTCAGAAATCTATGGGTGCGGCATACGCGGAGCGAGTGAACGGGGACAAGGCGGCTAATTTGGAGCATGCAGTGGCGTGCTACCAGTGCGTCCTCAACGTGTGGACGCAAGAGGCGATGCCGGAGCCATGGATCTCTATGCAGCTCAAGCTGACAGACATCTATGAGCAGCAGATGGGCGACCACATGGAGACCAACCAGGCTTGCAAGGAGATTGTCTCTTGTTTCCGCCGGGTACTCGAGGTATGGACGCGAGAGACGGCGGCGTACAACTGGGCAGAGATGCAAGAACGCATGGGAATCACGTATGCCCAGATTGTGGACAGCGGCAAGGCGGCAAGTACGGAAGAGGCGCTGGCGTGCTATCGGCGCGCATTGGAAGTGTGGACACGGGAGACGGAACCTCTTTTCTGGGCGCACGTGCAGAATCGCTTGGGCGCGGCGTATGCGCAGAGAGTGTACGGCGACAAGGCGTAAAATATTGATGAGGCTGTGACGTGCTGTCTGCGCGTGCTCGAAGTGTGGACGCGGGAGACCGCGCCTTATGGCTGGGCACTGATTTACGACGGTATCGGCTGGATGTGCCTAGAAAGGATGGACGGCGACAAGGCGGCAAACATTGAGGAAGCGCTGGCGCACTACCAGCTCGCCCTGGAGGTGTGGACGCGGGAGGTGGCGCGGATGAATTGGGCCAAGACCCAGCTGAACCTGGCCTACCTGCACAAGCGGCGGATGAGGGACGACGGGGTGCCCTACATTGAGGAGGCATTGACATGCATCCGACGCGCCCTCTAGGTGTTGACGCCGAAGATGGAGCCGCTGCTATGGGCCAGTGCACATCACAGCATGGGTTTGGCGTACGTTGACCGGGTGGACGGCGGTAGGACCTCCAACCTTAAGCAGGCGGTGGCGTGCTACAGCCGTGCCCTCAAGGTGCGGATGCGGGAGGCATCCCCTCAATTGTGGGCGTCGACGACCTGGACGATGATGGAGGCCCTTCAGAGCGGCGAGGAATGGGCGGAGGCGCTGGAGAGAGCCCGCGCATTGCAGGCGTTTGGTGGCGGGTGGCAGCGGTGGGACGAGGTGGCGGCAGACCTCGTCACCCGTGTTGCGGAGCTGGAGCGTGAGTTGCCGCGCCCACCCGCCCCGCGTGCAAACAACCAGCCTCTACCTGGCGTTGACGAGGGTGTGCCCGACGTATGACCAAGCGCTATGGTGCCGCTTTCGGCGCGCGCGGTCGGTCACCACGGCGCGCGCGTTCGGTCGCCCCGTCACTGGTGTTGGAAGAGTGGTGGAGGGTCGGGTGTCTCGCCCTCCTCGGTTTGGAGGTGCGGCAACACGCCCACATGTTACGGACTGGGGATGGCGCATCTGTGTACGACGGGCGGGTGTGGTGTTAGCAAAACATCGGTTGCTTTCGCGCACCAGGCCTGAGATGCGCTCTATAGAAGAAGCCGTTGATGGAGGGGGCGCCGCCCTCATGAAAAAAGGGCCACGCGCACCCGACAGCCTTGATGATGGACGGGCGGACGAAAAAGCCCCCACAACCACCCCTTTCGTGACAACGACGGTAACATCACCGCCCACGTCGTCGGCGGTCCTGCCCATGCCCTTATTTGGCTACTTGGGGGCGATTCGGGGGCGACACAGTGCGGTGCCTCACAAAAATCGTGCCCTGCGACTTGGAATGGCAGGTCGACGATCTGGCGACACAATAAATTTCTTGGGGCAGCCCGATGCACGACTAAGACATTGAGACTGATGCGCGTACGGCCAAGTCCACAGCAAGGTCGGCACTGTAAGACAGCATATTGACGTCTGTGGGAACGGGCCACCCCCCCAAGCTACACAGACGAAATCACTGTCAGCAAGTGATCCTGAGGAAAGCATCGGACTGGTCTTTGAGACCGTCTTTGATCCCGACGCACGGCCCCGTGCCGGTCGCCAGCAATATTGCAGCAGAGTTCGGATTCTGATTGGCGGGCGACGCCCTCGGGTGACTGTAACAGAGAAGCGCTGACGCTGACAGTGTTCCTGCGCTCCAGCGGCCTCTTTTTAGACGCCTTTCATTGGATAACAAATCTTTCCTCATTATTCTCGTTGTGCTGCCCTGTTTTTCCAGCTGTACGACTGGTAGTGGGCGGCCGATAACCCGGGAGATCACTCCAGAGATCTCTCTGGGGGCCGAGTTGCACTCCACCCGCCGCCGCCAACGGTCGCGACGGGCGCCGCGGGTGGCGGCCGCCCATCCCATTCCCCGCCGCCCACAAGTCGGCTGCGACGGCGATCGCTACGGCGGTGGCGGCAGCGGCGGCGGCGGCGGCGGCAGGGGCGGCGGCGGCGGCGACGACAACGGTGGAGGCGGCGGCGGACGGGGCGGATTGGTTTTGCCGGAGGCGGCCAGGATGGCCGGGACTGCGGCGACGGCGGTGGCCGCGGCGGCGAGGCCGTGGCGGAGGTGGCCACGTTGGCCAGGGCCGCGGCGGCGGTTGTTGCCGCGGTAGTGGCGGCGGCCACGGCTGAAGGCAGGCGGCGGAGACGGCGGCTGCAGCGACGCTCGCGGCTGTGGCAGCGGGGCGACGGCGGGGCGGCGGCCGTGGCGGCCGCAGTGGCCAACTTGGTGGCCGGACCGGCGCCCGCGGTAGCGGCGGCGTCCGCGGCCCGAGCCGTAGGGCTTTGGCGGTGGCGGCGAACTCTCCGGACACAGAGAGGACGGAGAAGGCGACGGCGGCAGCGGCGGCGGCGATGACAGCGGAGGCGGAGGCTGCCGGGGCGGCGGGGCAGTGGTGCAGGTGGCCGCGGTGGCCGGGGCCGCGGCGGCGCCCGCCGCGGCATAGCGGCGTCGGCGGCGGCCGCAGCGGGCCGCCGCACGCAGCCGCACTTGCTGAAAGGCAGCGCTCGCTGGCCGGCTGGGCACCCGTCGCCGCGCGGCCACGCGTTGCCCCTAGTGTTACCGCCGCCGATCCACGCGCCGCCACCGCCACCGCCACCGCCGCCGCCGACGCCGCCGCCCCTGCCGCTGCTGCTGTCGGGGCCCCGCACTGGGGTACCGGATTCCTTAGCACCCGTGAGGCGGTTAAGAGGCGCCCGGGCGGCAGCGTCGTCGGCGGGGGTGGTGGGCGGGGGCGGGGGTAGGGTGTTAGAGTCGCGGTGCAGCGGGCGCGTGCGGACCGCCCGTACCCCCCGCCTCGTTCTTCGTGTCCGTGCGGCTGCTGCAGCAACGCGCGCCGCGGCGACCGTCACAGCCGTCTACTCGGAGGTGCAGCGACGTTAGCAGCGGCGGCGTCCGCCGCGGCCACGAGGGAAGGGACAGGGAACCGCTACCTCCACCGGCACGCGACGCGTGTTGCCGGTCTTGTAACGCGGGGGGGGGCGGGGGGGGGCGCGTCAGGCGGGGATCGGGAGGGCCGGTGGCAGCTGACACCGCCACCGGTGCTACTGCTGCCGCCACAGCCGGCGGGGCCGCGCGGCCGCGCACACGAAGCGCCGTGCAGTATTGGAGACGCCGGCGGCGGCGGGGGTGGCGGGCCCCTTCGGCTGGCCTGCGGCGGCGGCAGGCCCGATGGGCGCCCTGTGAGTGGCGTCGCCGACTGCCCTGCCTGTGGCGGCGGGCCGTCAACGCCGGGGGGGGGAGGGTAGCATCCGGTATGACGGATGCGCGTCCGCCCATCGCCCCTCCCGCCCCCGCTTTTCCGATGCCATCGGCACGGGGGCCGCCGCCGCCTCCGCGGCCGCCGGCGGCAGCCGCGCCGACCGGAGCGTGGCAGCGGGCGCGCGGTCGCCGAGTCGCCGAGGACGAGATTCCACATACGTGGGCGGGGCGGGGGGGCGGCGGCGCGTGGCGCGACACCGACCCCGGCCCCCATCACATCATGTAGCCCCCCCCTCCCCCCACCGCACCCGGCCGGTTCTACAGCATCTCCCTGCAAGGCAGTTCGGGACTGACGGGGTCGTCCGGGGAACCGTGGGGTTGCTGACCAAGTCTCGAGGGGGTGAGCATGCCGCGTGATGTGAGCAGGCGGTTGCGCGTGGCGCGCAGGATGGCGCTTGTCACCAGCGGATATTTCGGGCGGGCACATTCTCGTTGCGTGATCGACAATGTCATTTGACTGATATGGTTGGTCGCGTGTGAGTCACTGATAAGCAATAAATTGAATCAACAAATCTGCATCCGCCAAACAGTACTGAACCATATGCCCAACATCAGTGGTAAATAATATGCGCAGATTATGCCTAAAACCGGACAAACCGGTTAGCTATCTGTTTGCTTGGGTGTCCCCTTGAATCCACCGTATAACCCTCTTTGTAGCTCCCCTTGGCGACTTCTTGGCGATACAGCTCGCGCCTGTGTCGCCTCGAAGTTGCCGAGAAGTAACCCGAAAAAGCGAGTGGGCAGAACCGCGGACGACCGGGCAATGGACCGTCGCATCCGGGAGTTGTGGCGGCCGCCGCCTCCGCGGCCGTCGCTGCGGGCGTCCCGCCAATGGACCCCTACGCGAAGTGGTACCCCTACCCGTGGCAGCGGCGGCGGCAAGCGGGCCACCTGATTGTCGCGGGGGGGCACCCCTTCTAGCAGATGCCCCGGGCGGCGGCTGCCGATGCTGCTGCTTCGGCCCCGTCCATTGAACCGGCAGCGCCGGCGGCGGTCGCCCTGGAGGCGCCTCTCGCGGCACTGGCTCAGCACGGGGCGTCCATGGCGGGTGTGGCCCCGGCCGGCAACTCCCCCGGCGGGCGGACGGCCGGCAGCCGCGGAGCCACGTCTACCGCCGCCGTCGCGCCCGAGCTGCTTGCTGCCGTCGTGCCGGCCACCCTCCGCAGCCGGACGCCTTCTCCGCCGGTGCCGCCCAACGGCAATGCCGTCTTCACGTTCCTCTAGCCGACGCGAGCGAACACGCACAGCTTTTCGGGTCCGGGGGGGGGCAGGGCGGCAGAGACACAGGCATGGTCGGACTGCCGTTCAAAGCAATGGGGGGGCGGGTTCTGCCGCTGCCCTCGCCGACAAGGCGCCCCCCATAGCATCGCGTGTGGTGTCGGCTGGCGATTGCGCGACGGGAGGGCGGGAGAAGTACGCCCCGCGACGAGGGCACGTGGGGGAAGGGTCTGTACTTCGTGGGGGAGCGCATCCAGCCGGTAACGGGGGGGCGGGGGTCGCACGACAGGCCGTCGAGGCTGCCACCAGCTCGAGGCGGAGGCCGCGGCGGCGGCGGCCGCGACGATGGCGGCGATCGCTGCGGCGGCGGCATCGGCGGGCGCGGCGGCGGCGGTGGCTGCCGCGGCGGCTGCGGCGGCCGCTGCCCAAATGTAGAACCTCTGGCCTTTCACGCCACATGGAAACATACTTTCAACATTTCATCCATTTCACACATCACTCTCCACGTGGCACGCTTCCTTCGTGACTCGCTGTACGCGTCCAACACCCGCTACAACGGCCTCCATCTTTTAGTGGAAGCTACGGACACGCCGATTGACCTGATCCGGCGTGAGGCCATCCAGCGCTCTGCTGACTCATTATGATGCGGCGTCTGACTCCGGATGATTCGGCGTCAGCTCAAATGCACCAATGGGAGTTGGTGGCAGTCGTGTAGGCCTACTGGGACGCGACATCATTGTCAGCGTCCCTGACAATCCGTAACTACGATGCGGGGCCAGCAGGGCTGGGTCGGTTATGCCCTGTTGTTGGGGCTGTCGAGCGCCGCACTATCCAATGGGAAGTGCCATCTGTTCTTGGCTTTCGTTTCGAAAGCCGCCTGCTTCTCCACGTTTCTTTACCTGCGTTTCTGAGCCATTTGGTGCCGCGTTTTGGCGGCACACGCCCGTCTGCCTTCGTTTCTGAGCCATTCGGTGCCGCGTTTTGGCGGCACACGCCCGTCTGCCTTCGTTTCTGAGCCATTTGGTGCCGCGTTTTGGCGGCACACGCCCGTCTCCCTTTGTTTTTGGCCCTTATGGTGCCGCACCGTGTGGAGACGAGCGCATGCATGTTCTGGGGCACCTTAGGTGCCCCAGGGAGAGTATATAGTC
>ENA-ORXR01004023-ORXR01004023.1-marine-metagenome-genome-assembly--contig:-NODE-4023-length-12627-cov-12.262629_pt1 | contig 12627 bp, 16 predicted proteins | sample MGYA00237866_ERZ511479 | MGnify/ENA metagenome assembly ERZ511479 | reverse complement strand
ATCGCCCCTGACGCGAATCCACGTGTCCCCCTTTGACTGGGAGGGACTGGTTCCCCGAGTGTGGGGGCCGGGTGTCCACCCGTCACAGGCCCGTCTGCAATCCGCGCAAGTTCGGAACGGGTTGTACTTTGTGCCTCTCCTGGATTTAGCTTGTGACGCTTTTATTGCGCACCTACTCCTTTACCCTCTTCGTTTATCATCTCTGTAGAGCAGTACACCGCCTCGTGTGTTAATAAAAGAAGATGGACAATAATCTGCGATTCTATCGTGTTCTGCGCTTCTCCCAGGAAGTAACACACACAGGTACTGTACGGAACAGCATGGGAGCCCACGAAATGCGCGATGCCAAAAAAGACAGAGAGAAACCAACCATCATGGACTCGACACCCTCACATATCCAAGTCGCAATGATTGAGAGTAAGGAAGCAGCATGTACCCTATAACCCCGCACGACAGAGGCGCCCGTTCAAATGCCGCCACCCACTGGTGACACGCTCCCGCGTTGCAGAAAGTCCAAGCGCCAGTAGCCGAGAACTCTGCTGCCAGTCGCCGCTTGTCGGCTCTATCAAAATTGTGGTTCTTCTCCCAGTTGCTCACGCGCTCGAAATCGCACCCACCGACGGACAACCGCTCGCCGGTGGACCGCCGCCCGCCAACAGACGAACAGTCGCCGACGCGTCACGGGTCGGCGACGGACGCCCGCCCGCCGAAAGAGTACCGGTCGCCGACGGACCCTCGCTCGCTGTCAGACCACGGAATTCGTGCGTGTCGCCCACAGGATTGCGAGCGCCCTCGTCCGACACAGTGGTCGAGTTTCCAGTATCCGAAACTCCCGCGGGGTGGGTTGTGGCGGCGGTGTCGGTTGATCCCACAGAAAGGTACAAGCCGCTCCCCGCGGGCGCCGCCGGCATGCCCCCGCCCGAGCCCCAACAACCACCCGCCAAAGTCCCACTGTTAGCTCCCGACTACGCCGAGGCGCCGCCGACAGGACGGCTCTGGGTGCTCACAGCAGACGTCACGGGGCTGCCGGCGGCGTCCGAGTCGGTCACTGGTGCCTTGGGCGTCGCGTCGGTGGGGTCGGTCGCACTGATGCCGCCCACCGGGCTGCCACCAGAGAGCGGCAAGCCCTCGGCAGGCGTGCTGCCGAGGCCGGAACTCTCGTCACCGCCATCCACCCGCGCGGGCGGGGTACCTTCTGGCGTGCGTGGTGCTTTCGCTGTGCCCGACCCGCACGCGCCGTCCCCGTCCTCGGGGGCCACTACCGCTGCCGCGGCGCCAGCCTCGACCGCTACTGCGGCGCCAGCCTCGACCGCTGCTGCGGCTCTAGCGTCGACCACGGCCGCGGCGCCAGCCTGGACCGCTGCCGCGGCGCCAGCCTCGACCGCTGCCGCGGCGCCAGAAGTACTAGATGCGGCAGCTCCTGGGGGGGTCGAGCCGCCATCGAGTTGAGGTCGGCTCGCCGCCGTCTCAGCCGTGAGGCTGGCCTCCGCAATTAGGAAGCTTTGGTATGAGCTGAATGCCCGCATTCCCATTGCACGGCAGAGGGTGGCCGGGCTGTTTGAATCTGCCTCCGCCTTGGTGATTGACGATACGGCGGAGAGGGCAGCTGTGGTGGGTACACAAACACGAGGGCGCGTGGTAGGAAAAGCAATACGGGCTCGCAGGGCAGGCAGGGTCACAAATGGCTCGTGGGACGGTCACCCGGGGATACTGTGCTTCCGGCTAATCACCGATGCGCCTCGCCGTCACGCTGCGCGCGCCTCGTCTCAGCAACAAGATGGTTTCCAGCCTCCCCCACACAAGTAACAGGCGCATCAGCCTCCTTCTTCCTCCAAACCTACCGTACGGCAGCGTCGACCAGACGAGCGACCCCGCCCTTGTGTGACTTGGCCTTCCTCGCTCTACCTCCTGTCCTTTCAACCAGGCCTCACCCAGGTAATTTCGGCCCGGATATTCCCCCAGTCTTTTGTCGGATATATACACGTTCTCGCGTGGTGCTTCGGTGCGAGCCTCACACCCATACTCGGTGAATGACCAGGTGCCAGATACTCGTCGAAGCGGATCACGGAGGGTTTCAAAGAGTATTACCCGTACTCTCGATTTTAAAGATTCCGATACTCTTGACGGCCTCCTGAATGGAAATTACTGCCACAAATCCATGCTTGGCATACTGCAAGGAGGCAGTGTGTGGGATAAATGGCCAGCATCGCACATCCTGCATGTACTCGAAGCTAGTCGCAGCTCACCGTCCATCTTCTCGGGCACTTGGGCGCCCCTCCATCGAAAGTGCTTTATCCCTTCCTCCGTCGATCCTTCAATCGTGGCCCACCACGCGGCACGGTGGTGGTCGTCCCCGTACCGCTCCCAATTGTCTTGCCTGACAGGTGCATCATGCTTAGAGTTGTGCACTCCCACAGCGTGTTCCAATAGAACCCCGCTCGGACGTTGCTGAAAGGGCTCATGGCTCTGGTAGGCGCCCGGACGGCCCTACGGACGGTGCTCTTCGGCCAGCGGAGGCGACGGAAGGCCGGCACCGTGACAATATCAGTCTCTCGACAGAGATTGACATAACGAAACTCCAAAGTTAACTGCACAAACGGGATATCATTTTCAATAACAGGTATACGCATACCCGCGCTGAGGCTCTGTCTTGACGGCGCGTGCACGGCGTGCACAAGTGCGTTCTAGCCAGTGGGAACGCGACGTTCCAATCACGCCCCATTCCCTCCCCAATCGCGTCGATCAGTTTTGACGGTATTGGAGTGACCGGGTGACCCGCGCACGAACGGACTTACCGTCCGGAACGGGCCTACTTTCCCGATTCGGGCCGATCCGGGCCGAGCACGTTCACGTGTGCGAGAATTCTCAAAACTCTCGCACACGTGAACGTGATCGGAAAGGAACAATCTTGATGAGATGCCCTCGATCCGGCGCGCCTGCTTGGACGAGAGCTCGCACCGGATCCTACCTGGAGCTACGCTCCTCAAGTGGCCACATGACAGCAATGTGGTGGATCGTGTCCGGTGGGGCCCGCTCCAACGAGTATGGTTGCAGCAACGTAGGAGGCGTGCTGTGTCCGAAAATGTACTTGCGATAGATTGAGTTGCGATCTGCCCACTCCAGTTGCTGCGTTTCAAACAATGTAATCACGACAGTTTTTGTGGCCTGTCAAGACAGTGGTGGTCAAATCACACGTGCGCGACGGACTTATATCCATATTCGGACCCAATCACGTGCACCGGGTACGCCATGAACGTGGGGTTGTGATAGGATCAGATTGTGGCGGTTCGACGGGCGTGTCAAGAGATTCGCCCGGATACAATCACGCTCCAATCATCGGCACCTGATATATGGGCGGGAGGGGTGGGGTTGGGACAGGCGATACGGACTGACAAGCTCGATCAAATTCCGCCAAGCAAGGACCACGGTAACTCATTCGCAGTTTGAACGAGGCTAATGATGAAAACAGTGTGCCCGCGCGCGCGCGGGTATTCGGAAAAACGCGCTCCTCATCCGAGAGGGCGCGCTCGCACGGGCACAAAGCAGCTGAGCGTTCTTGACCACCGGACTCGCCTGGAGCGGTGGCTTTTGCCTACCGCCAAGTGCGATGGGCGCGTTGTGTACCGCCGACACAGCTCTAGCTGCGGTCGTGCTCGTCGGCGGCACCGCTGCCGTCTTCGTCAGCGCTGCCGCCACAGCCACCGGCACTCCCCTGCTCTTCTCGGTCAAATGATCCCCGCCACTTTGTGTGCACGGTACGTGAGCGAGCGTGAATTGAGGGGCACACGTGCGGATGTCCTCCTTTCTTTCATCGAGAGGGGATGTGATGCGGGGCTCCGACGACTTTTTTGACGAGTTTATTTCTAACAAGGAGCAGCTCCCTATCGTGCACTTGTCTCACTTCCTTTTATTGCCATATGTGTCCCTGTGCTGCTCGTTCCTCCGCACCTCAAGCAGCAGATCATCGGCACCGGCATGTGCACCCTCGCCGAGGCCAAAAACCAACAGAGGCCAACCTGGTGGGGGGCTCAGTCAGCCGGCGCGAGGACTGGAGGCATGCGCGGTTTTTTCTCGTCCAGTACTGGGTGTATTTGTTTGTGTCACGGTGACTTGGGTGGTGCCGCGCACGAGCGGAGTGGACGGAGAAGCACTTCAGCCTGGAGGAGAGTGTTGGAGACGGCGGCTGCTCCGCCTCAGGGTGTAGGTCGGGGGAGCCATGAGCAGCTACACTGCTGCTCGACGCCGGCGTTGCACGAGACGTTCTTTTTCTGCTCTCTGGACGTTTTAGAATCACCATCCTGAGGCCTGCATGGCTCTTTCACCCTCCGTGCAACCGTGCGTTGCCCCCTCTGCTGGTCCCATCTTCGGTCCGTCACCTGCATCAAGCTCGTCTTGTCCCGTGATACTTCGACATTAATGAATCTCAATTGGATATACTTTTCGCTTGGTATTGCACCTTGTGTTCCATTTTGGGAAGCATGTGAGTGGTTGCACCGGGCGACCTTTCCGACCCCAACGACACGCGAGTGCCTCACCCCGTGAATGCGACGGCTTGTGGCAACGCCCTGACATGTCTTTGCAGACCTCGTCAGTGCATACAGATTGCATTTCTATGCACCCAGTGGTTTCCGCCACTGTGTCGTCTCATAGCCTGCGCCATGACGCTCGGATTCCGGGACCTGGGCCTGCCGCAACGCCCCAACTCAGCCTTCTCGTCCAGTTCCTCTCTTCAGCCTCCTACGCTTGTGTTCACTGTCTTCCCTGCCGCCCCTTCTCAGATGATCCACGCCGCCCCTGGTGCGTGCTTTACATGAAATACGCCCCCCGGTCTTTGTTGTCGTACCATTTGGTACCCGCTTGGCATTTTGTTCATCCGCCATGATGTACACGTTATCCATCAACGTAAATCGCAGGCATGTGTGTCTCAGCCTCCCATCATCGGCCACTCTTCCCCACCACCTTCAAAGTCCCTCCAGGCTCCGCGCTGTGTGTAAGAACGGCTTTGCCCTGGCGCATATAGCTTGCGAGTATCACTCTGTTGTGCTCGACGGCGGGGCTCAGCATCATAGCGGTGGCGGGCAAGGTGACAAAGGAGGCCAAAGTAGATGAAAACTCGGCAAGGATGCTGGTGCAGGCGCTCTCAAGCCACATCAGTGGATGCCGGCACCGCGAGCCAACCTCTCTTGCGACGGGGAATGAGTATCGCTTTTAATGAATCTCTGTGGGTGAGGACTGCTGGTGGTACACGAACTGCTTAGGGGTACCGTGTGTCCCGGGGAGTGCTCACAACCTGCGAGACGTTCTGTTGTACCCGTACCACCGGGGGGCATCTTGTGTGATACGACCATGCGTCGGTGCCAAGGAGCCATACCAACCCGATTCCCGCGTAGGGAAATGCATCCTGCGTTATCAAAGGGAGCAGGTACGTTTTCCACCATCTCCAAGGATTCAGCGGGCTCTTCCTATGACGCGCACAACCGGACGCTGCGAGCGGCTGTCCCGGTTCGGTCGTCGCCTCCGTCTGCCTCCTGGAGCCGAAGTGTCCGATTTATAGAGCTACGCTCTGCTGTGATCGCTGTGTAGGAGCTAGGCACTCTGATTGGTGGAGCCAAAAAAGGAATCGGAGCTAAATGGTGAGAAGAAACGTGTTTACGATAGCCACAGGCCACAAAAAGGAACTTAACGAGCAGGCGACCACCCTCCATGAAAACCCCCGGTCCCATAAAAGCTACAGCTCGCAGCAGGTGACGGCGACGGAATAGCGGAGAGTGACAAAATGGGCTGCTGGCTCCAGCCCATGGGTTGAGCTGGTAACCCAAGCCCATATTGGAAGGCCGGATGGCCGGCATCATGCGTCGCCTGCGACCAAGGGGAGAACAGGGGGGAGATGACGGCGCCCCCCATCGACGCGCCGGCGCCGACAACCTGATGCGCAGGTGCAATGGGTGTAACCGCACGCGTCGCGGGTGATGGCGCGCCAAGGAGGAGGGCCACGGAAGGGGGCAGCAGCACATCAAACGGGGCGAGGGGGGGGGGCGCAGGGTGGGTGGAGCTCGGGGACGTAGTCTCCGCAGCCGCCCCCGCCGCTGTCGCGACAGAGGCCGGCGAGGTCGCTGGTCGTTGACGTGCTCCCCCCACGACCTTCCGCATCTTTCTAGGCGTTCCGTTCTCTGGGGGAGCACCGTCACGCGGCACAGCATTCCGCTGCCGTCGCCGCATACTGCGCACCAGCCGAGAGCGCTCCGACGACTTACCGACGCTAAAGGCCTGCCCCTTGGGCAGCACCTCAAACATGGTGGTGGCGTCAAACTCCATGAGCGCGCGGATGGCCCCAAGCAGTGTAGGCGAGCCCTGCTGCTTGACCTCCAACTGCGTTTGTCGGTTGAGCGACTCAATGTCGTTGGTTGTCTGCCCCGCCGCGAGCACCTCAGTACGCGAGAGTGCGCAGGAGGAGAGCGGGAAGGCGGCCTCGCGGGCAGCCCGGTTTTGCAGCAGCCAATTCAAAAGCTGCCGCCTGCTTGGTCTCCCCCGCAGCATTGGCAGTGTCTTTGAGGGCACTGAGACGAGCCACCACCTCCGTCATCCCGCCCGCTGGCGGCGAGTCCCGCAGCGCCACGACCGACCGCAAAACTGGGTGGTGGATGTCGTTCCCGCACTTTTTCAGCAAAAAAGCCGATAAAATGAACGCGACAGCCAATTGATCGTCCGTGAAAGTCGGCAGGGGAGCCACCAAACGTTCTTGACATCGCCCGAAATGCACCGTCGTGTTCTGCCGCATCAAAGTCCAGCAGAACGGCAACGAGTGGCGTTTTGGCTCTTGGTCGCCCAGTAGCCCCGATCGGGGCGAGCGCAACCGGTGGCGCAGACACCGGCGCGGGCAGGGGCGAACCAAAGGGAGAGGTGCGCGGTACTTTGACGGGCGCGTCCAAGCCGTGCATCATGGCATTGCGGAAGTAGAAGGAGAAAAGTTCCGAGTACATGTCCGTGCACTTGCCAATGACCATGGCCCGCGGTACCACGACGGAGCGGTTCAAAGAGTAAACCCACACCCTGTGTGACAAGGAAGGAAGACAGAGAACCATACACAACGGGGAAGCAGTAGGCGGTGACTGGGGCCAACGTCAGTAGCCAAATCACTTGACAAGGGGCAACACCAAGTGAGAAGCAGTAAAATCACTCATATGGAATCAAAGTACGCCACAGTAAGACGTACAGAGAGGAAACGTGATGCCAGTCATAATCCATTGCTGCGCTGGCATCGATGCCGGCCTGGGAGACGCCTTCTCTGGCGGTTCCAGGTGCGACCACGTCAAATGTGGTGTCCACCATGACGTAGCGCATGCGGCCAGAGAGCTCAGCCTGTGCGCCATTCTGCAGGAATATGATCTTGAAGTCTTCGTTGTCAACCACGCCTCGAATGTAGGTGTGCTCGCCGTCAGCGCGCCTGCGCAGATCCATGACACCGAGAATGTCCTGGCCGCGCGAGCTCGCCACCGCACGAGCCGCTGCCCGTAGCGACCGCACGTGCCCTGGACTGGCAAGATGAAATGCCATAAAAACACAAGCAGAACGGAAGCAGCCGGTGAGGAAATCAGTATTGACGTGAAAACAAAGTCAGTGTCAAAGCCCATCAACTACAAGAGGAAAGTAGGGAAGCACGGAGACGGAAAGGCAGCAGAAAAACTCAAACAGCTCAGCATGGGCGGTGTACCTGCAGCTGGCGATCTGTCGCCGTGGGAGCGTGCTCAATGGCGTCCATGATGGCCGACGTTGGTGGCTTGCAAACAGGGTAAATGTGGTTGTGCTCGCCGAACAAGAGCAGGATGACGCGGATGCTGGCCGGGTCCGGCGGGTCCACGGGCCACAACAGCCGGGCACGCACCTTGCAGGTCCCCACCCCCGCGCGCACGAGAGGCGGGTCCTCCCCTCCGTGGCGGTTGCACACCCTGCCACGGTGGTTCTTTGACGCGATGTATGTGCAGTTTCCGGCCGCAACCAGCTCTGGCTCGGGAAGTCCGTCCTTCCGGTACTTCTCAAGCAAATCCGCTTCGAAGCCGTCCTTCAGACTGCAGCCCATATGGCCGCCATCTCGTGTGCGGGGATCGCCTGTCTGCCACCCCTGGCACCCGATAAAGGGCCGGCGCCCGTCCTGTCGGCGCACCACTGTCCACGCCTGGCCGCACGTCGCCCCGCTCGGGTCATCGAATGCGCATGATGTCATGACCTCCTCAAACAGCTTGAAAGCCGCCTAAAAACACAAGGAAGACAAGACATGTTACAAAAGCAGACACATGGCCACGTGATTTCAGCAGGTCTGAAACAACATTTCGACTGAGGGAATACGAGGAATGCATGCACGCGTCGAAGAGGGACGCTCCGAGCCAGTCACAGAACATACCATTGGCCTCTTCTCGGCCACATACTCGGGATTTCCCTCTGTCACGGTGCTGTCCATCGCAGCAACCCGGTCGGGGTGCTCAAAGTTAACCTCAGTGTGTACGAGGCCCGACAGAGCCGGTCTCATCGTGGAGCACACAAGTGGAGGATGGCATGTCCGAATGGCGCCCTTGTGCTTGACGCTACTCCCGCCGATGGCTACCGACACTGACGCAATGTTGAACTTGGGGGTATCCCAAGTCGACGGGCTGTCCCTCCAGAAGGATAACAAAGCCTCCTTGGACAGGTAGAACACGTGCGCTGCTCCACGAACGGACGTCGTGAGATACGTCGCTGCTGACGTCTCTTTGTGAAACGTGACTGTCTCCACAGTGGTCTTGCGGGACACCTGTGGCAAGCAATGATTCCAGCAATCACAGAACGGAATATAAGGAGTCACTGTACGGGCCGGTCATTACGCACTCAGCGCCTAAGTCCGGGCCCTTGCCTCAAGGGCATGCGACACCACGCCACTGCCACGATGCAACAGAATCAGCTCCAAAACGTCTGTCCGTGCACCTCACCTCCTCCTCACCTCTTCAAAAGCTCCAGTACTCTCAGCATATAGAATATAACAGTACTCAGCACGAAGAAAGATACGTAGCCGGTAGAGCCCAGACTGCTCCTTCTCAAAGAGGTCCGACACATCGTCAGTGGAAGGGCCCACGGGGACAGCCGATGACGGGTCTGCCGCGCCACTGGCCTCCCCCGAGGGGCATCCCTCAGATTCAGAGCTGCGTGGCGATGCCATCCCCAAGCCAGGCGCTAGAGGATAGAGTAAGAGGGGTCACCGCAACACAGACACAAAAATACGCTAGCGAGAGACGCACGGGAGACGGGGCGGGGGAGTGACTGGCGAGGGCTGGGAACCGTAGTGTATGGCAGGACGGCGGAGGCCGGGTCAGCCGACTGGAGCACCGACTACTGGCTCACGCAGGCAGGTGCCCGGGTCTCAGCCGTCCATTTTGCGCGCCACTTCGATCGCCGCTGCAGGTCGTTTTGGCGCGCTCCCGATGGCGCCCCAGGTGATTCGCGCCAATCGACCGTGCAATTGCACAAGTACATGTAAATGGCCTTACTGCAACTATTCTCTAACACAACCCCACCCCTCGCGCCTGTATAGAGTGGGGGCACCGTGCAATCAGCGCAATGTCGACGGCGGAAGATGCGGACCAGATATGCGATTTCTAACGCAACCCCACGCTGGTGCTGGGTCCCCACGTGCACGAGCACTCGCTGTCATCAGTGATTATTGTTATCGCTTTGATTTTCATTAGATTTGTATCTCCCACGCTTTGTATTAAACCGCCACCACCCCGCCGCCCACCAGCGACGGGGCACCGGGCCACTCTTCTCACGCATTTCACATCGCCCACGTGATTCAAGGGTAGGGGCAAAGACTGAGGCAAAAGAAGAGACGGGCAATCAGGGATTACAGAATTTGGATCTGACGGCCCAGGTGACCCTCAAGGGGTCAACACTGATCTGGTTCTTGGAGGCGATGAAGCTGTCAGCCGGGCTGCTTCAACTGATTCATCTGTGCTCTGTTGCAGGGACCTCTGGCGACCCTTGTCCTTCAATCCGAGCATTATTTAAAGGATTTGTGGAACGCATCAACACTGGTGGCGCTCTTCTGCCAGAAGAGCCGCTGCGAACATCGGAAAAGCTGCATTGAGCCTCGTGAGCGGCAATTGTGTAGCGTTCCGAGCACTGTATGCTCCGATTGATCCATAATTGGACGGAAAGTGGCCTAGGACGCTGGGACATGGTAGCTCACCGCGATCACCCATTGCCTTTGCCTAGGAATGGTCGATGGAGCCGTAATCTGAGGAGCACCAATCTGTCGACAGTCCCTCTCCAGTCAGTATTCGCACATTCACTGGGAGCACCACGCGGTGGGGCTCACGAAATACACCAAAGAAACAAAACAAGAGCGTTGTCAGCACCGCCGACGATGGCGCGCCACGCGGGGCGTCGCGCGGCGAAAGCTGGGTGCGGCGCTGACAGGCGTGGCGCAGGTGGGCGGCTGCCTTGGTGGTCAACGGGCGCACGCACGGTGCGTGGGGTGGGGCGCGCGGCCGGGCGCGCAGGCATGGAGCGAGACGGGAGAGACGCCGTGGACTTTACGGCGGTCGCATGGCTTATAACGGGAAGAGAAGAGGCGAGGCTAAGGTGCGGGTCGTCGTCAGGAACGACATCACCTTCCCTCACAGGGCTTTTACCCACGCCGTGGGTGCGGCTCCGCTCCAGAAAAGTTCCATACTTGGCCCACATCTTGCGTTTTCGACGCTATCTATTGCCTCCGAACGCCTCCAGGACAGGGTGCAATGGCATGTGCTAGAGCAGATATTACGCAATGCAAAGTAAAAAGTGATACACTTGGGAAGCCCTATTTGTCGCGCTTCTTGGTACGTCAGATGGCGCCTTTCGTCACCTGAACTGGCCTTCCTGCAGTTTCTGCGCGTCCCCGGCCGCAGCAGGGCGGCGTCCTTGCATTTCTTCAGTCGGTACATCCTCAGGAGGCCTTGATACACGCTCTACCGTCTGACAGAGCGGGGACACCCGCATGGATAGTGGGATGCGCCTGAGCACGGTTTCCGTGAGGATGCAGTGCGGGGTGAGGGCTTGTATGTTGTGGAGATCAAGCAGAGCGCGTACGTGGACGCTTTTGACGTGCCGCTGCATCAGACGCAGCCATTCTCGCGTATTTGACGCATGGGCGAGGATCCGGTGCTGGCCCCGGCCGCAGAACCCCGCCGCGCGAAGCTTGGCGACGCCCCATGTCGCGCCGAGGTTCCACGCGCTGCGCGAGGTACGCGTGCGGCCGACGCACGGTTGTTTGTTCGATCGTACACAAGTGCGTGAGGAGCGCAGCGGTGCTTGTCGACAGAAAGAGAGGGGGCGGCGGGCTGTGATATGCAGGCGTGGGTGCGGGCGAGGGTGCGGGTACGCATACGGGCGCCGGTGCAGGCAGGCGCGCGGGCGTGGGCGCGTTCGCGTGCGATGAAGAGTAGATGCAGTGCCCTGTTGTACACGACGTAGGGTGTCATCTTGTGCTTGCATCGCAAGAGGTGACATGTGGGACTGCTCTATTGATATGTGCGCGGTGTCACCATTGACTTTTGACCTCTTTCTTTTCCTTGCGGAGGGCTGTTGCGGCCAGTCGAGCTTCGTTAAATCAATATTTGACAAGCTGCCAAGTCCAGGGTGTTTTCGCGAACGAGCTTTCAGTCAGTGGTGTCTCGCTCAACTGGGTCCAGATCTTCTGCGAAGGGGGCCGCATACTAGACGTGCACCAGGGCACGTACTAGAGCAATTTTCATGTAGTATAGGCCGATTTCTTTACTGGCATCAATTCGGAGGTGAACTGGATCAGAAACCGCGGGGGGGGGGGCGAACGCACGTCTTCTGGCGGGGGTGGGGTTCAGAACATGGGCTACAAGTCCCCTGTGCTGTTCCCGGTGGCGTGTACCAGGTAAATCGGGCCAGATTTGAGGGTTTGTAGCCCATGCTGAAGCAGGCTACAAGTGACGCGTGCACAAGGAAATCTGTTGTGTCGTCGTCGTTTCGAAACATGTCAGGGCCCTTCAGGACGGCTTGTCGCACATCAATCTGGGTCCAGTATCCCTGGCATGCCACGAGCCACCATCGTTTAGCATGTAGAAGCGACAGCTCGGGGCGTCGCACATCACTGCCTTTCCTGCGACCCCAGACCTTAAGACTCGCTCATTCCGGCGGTACCCCCTCCCCCCTCCGACTCATCCACCCACTCCCCGTCCACGTTCCCCTCCACCAGGCGGTAAGACTCTATTGGACGACGTTGGTCGCTTTTTCAAGGCCGCTGAACACACACTGGCCGCCGCGATTGAGAGACAATATGACGGTGCGACCGACGGCTTGTAAGCAATGCCCCTTGTTAACACTCCTTGGTCCGGCCGCCATCGGCTACGTTTCCGGCCCTGGTGACCTGTTACGGTGTCGAATGGCAACACGAGAGCCGCTTTCATTTTGAAAGAAGGCTTTTGCCGTTTTGTGTGCCACCCTTTTGGCAAATTCGACGCAAAACGCGTCGGTTTGTTGGGCTTCCACGATATCGTCGTATTCGACGGGGGCTGGCATGTCGGTACCCGTGTACCTCCCCGTCAGCAAGCCGTTGGCCGTCTCGGCCAATGCAAGGCATGGGATATCGTC
>ENA-ORXR01004021-ORXR01004021.1-marine-metagenome-genome-assembly--contig:-NODE-4021-length-12633-cov-11.516406_pt1 | contig 12633 bp, 10 predicted proteins | sample MGYA00237866_ERZ511479 | MGnify/ENA metagenome assembly ERZ511479 | reverse complement strand
ATGCGCGTCAAATTTAGCCAAATATATAAAAAAAATAACTTCTTCATTTGGGGTAGATTATTTTCTTCCTCTTCCCTAAAATCAACTGGCAGTTCGACATCACAGCGGCTCGAAGTAAAATGAGCCGACATTATGAAGCCGTCAATGCCGTAAACAAAACATAAATAAACTTTTTGGACAATGTCCTTATCTCTATTAAAAATGAAATATGAAAAACACCTCTCCTTATTGATTTACACATAAACCCAGATTTGAATTTGTACTTCTGTTTATTCTCTATTTTATCTCAACAAAATTCGTATTTTTACGTTCTAATAAAATAGTACAAATTTCAGATCGATTATACATTTTTATTATGAAAAAAACACATATAATAGGATTAATTGCTGTCGCGATGGCTATCGGTGTATTGATGTCAGTATCGAGCGATATGGGGACATATTCCAATTTTCAAACAGCTATGGAGCAGCCCGATAGAAATCATCAAATCGTGGGTTATCTTGCCAAAGATAAACCAATGACTTACGACCCCGAAGTTGATGCCAATTTGTTTTCTTTTTATATGAAGGACAAAAAAGGTACGGAGAAAAAAGTCACTTATATCGGTACTAAGCCGCAAGATTTTGAACGTTCAGAAGAGTTAGTACTTACCGGAACAATGAAAGAAGGTAACTTTGTTGCTACCGATATGTTGATGAAATGTCCATCCAAATATACCGAAGAGGAAATACAACTTCGTGACAATGTTTATACAGAAAATCTATAATATTTAATCACGGTATCAAGCATCCTGAGCAAACCTCATAGACTCTGAAAGTCTATGAGGTTTTTTATTTACAAACATAAAAATTCCAAAAATATCATTTTCCTGCCTTCACATATTTCCATATTTTAAAAAAAATTGCGTAATTTCGCTGTATTATTTGATATATAATGTTAAATTGAGTAGTAATTTTCGGAATATTTTTAAACCAAACTTGTTACCAAACAATATGAAAATAACACAAGCCTTCCTTGTTGTGCTATGCCTATTTATCACACCAAACATCCAAGCGCAACTTGCTGACTGCCAGTCAGACCGCTATCAACAACAAGTATTCAACAACATTCGCGTGACCAAGGATATTACTTATGGCTCGGCACAAAATGTAATTGGATTTAACCAAAGCCTTGAATTGGATTTTTACGAACCCGAACCTACCGAAGAGTATCTCGGAAAACGTCCACTTGTCGTGATGTTTTTCGGTGGTGCGTATATCTTAGGTAGTAAAGGCGATGCCGATATGGTGGCTTGGTGCGATAGCCTTGCTCACTACGGATATGCCTGTGCATCAGTCGAATACAGATTAGATAATGCTGCGAATTTTGCCTTGCCGGATAGGGGAGTGCGTGCTGCGTATCGAGCTATACAAGATGGGCGCGCTGCCATTCGATACTTGCTCGAAGACCCCAATGGTTTTGGCTTCAATATCGACCCCGATCACATCTATACAGGTGGCGAAAGTGCGGGCGCAATTACCGCTATTCACATTGCTTATATGGAAGAATCGGAGCGACCCTCGGAGACTTTTTCAGGTTTTCTTTTGTCAGATCAAGGCTGTATTGACTGTACCGGCAATAACTTTGTACAGCCGTTTTCGATAGCCGGAATTATTGACCTTTGGGGCGCAACGCTTGACTTGAATTTTCTGGATGCAGCGGAAAATGTACCAATGGTCATTATTCATGGCGAAGATGATTTTATAGTACCTTACACTTCGGGGTCAGTATTTAATGTGCCGCTATTTCCTACGGTGTACGGCGCAGTACCGATGGATGCCGAACTGACGGCAAAAGGTATTTGCCATCAATTTTTTTCCTATCCGGGTGAAGGGCACGTTTTCTATGGCTTGCCTTCGGGCGTAGTGACCTTCCCGAATCAATATTGGGAGCCTGTATTTACGCAAGGTCATGAATTTTTATATGATAAAACACTAAAATTCGACTCGCCTGTACCTGCGGGTGAAACGATGGTCTGTCAAGATGCCATAGAAACTTATGAAGTTCCGGCTACGGCAGGAGCAATATACTGCTGGGATATAGTAGGCGGAACGATACTTTCTACCAATAATAACCAAGTTACCGTTCAATGGGGCAATTCTCCGGGCTTTTTAACGCTGACAGAGACCAGCTGCATTGATGTAATTGGCACGCCACAAACGATTGAAGTCTTGCCTTTTAATTGTTGCGCTCCCGTAGATTTGACGATTCGATTTGACGGCTTTCCAAGTCAGAGTAGTTGGGATATTGTAGATTCAGGCGGTAATGTTGTTGCTTCCGGTGGCACTTATGCAGGTACACCCGGCAATAGCACACTTACCGAAAGTCCTTGTTTACTTGATGGATGTTATACCTTAAATTTTTATGATGCCTTAGGCAATGGCTTATGTCCATTCCAAGCCACTGCGTCAAGTGCAGGAACATTTATCACACCGGGTACTTTGATTACGCCGGGTAGCGTGGTAGCAACATTGGGAACAGTTGTCACGCCGGGCTTATGTGGCAATTATACCTTGTCTAATGTCACCGGAACTTTAGCATCAGGTGGCGGTGGTTTTGGAAGTATTCAAAGTAATACTTTTTGTGTAAATGGAGCGGTTACACCGCTTGTTGATAATAACGATTATAATAATACTTATTCTAAAACGAATCAAACAATTTCGCAAGTCAGCATACATCCAAATGTAGCAAGTAATAGAATGATGCTATATTATTCAATTGAAAATGAATCTGATATACAAATTGATGTCGTTAATATGTCAGGACAAATTGTTCAACAACACATTCGTAGTGCTAATGATACACCCGAATTGGAATTGTCTATTAGCGACCTACATACGGGCATTTATTTCGTCCGAATGATAGCTGGCGATATTATTTTCACTGAAAAATTTATTAAAAGGTAAATTTAGTCCATAGTCCGCAGTCGATAGTCCATAGTTTTTACGTGTACAACACGCTTCATGTCTGCTCTATGGACTATCGACTACGGTCTATGGACTGTTAACAATTCAAACATGAAAAAAATACAAACTCTACTCGCTGTACTGTTCTTACTCATCACACCCAATCTTCACGCACAACCAACAGACTGCGTATCAGACCGATATCAAGCACCGATATTTAGTAATATTCAACGTACCAATGACATTACTTACGGTTCCGCGCAAAACGTATCAGGCAATACGCAAAGCCTGGAACTGGATTTTTACGAACCTGCCCCTGCCGATGAATATCTCGCCAAACGTCCTCTTGTAGTGATGCTTTTTGGTGGTTCATTTCTCGGAGGCGATAAGCAATATGCGGATATGATAGCTTGGTGCGACAGCCTATCACGTTACGGATACGCCTGTGCATCAGTTGAATACAGATTAGATAATGCTTTCAACTTTTTGTTTCCTGATCAGGCAGAACGCGCGGCGTATCGTGCCATTCAGGATGGACGCGCTGCCATTCGTTTCTTACTCGAAGACCCCAATGGCTTTGGTTTCAATATTGACCGTGACCATATCTATGTAGGCGGCAATAGCGCAGGTGCGATTACGGCAGTTCATATTGCTTATGCCGATGACTCCGAGCGACCTGTGGCAACTTATGCAGCACCAGATCAAGGCTGTGGAGATTGCTCAGGGAATAGTTATGTACAGCCTTTTACAATCGCCGGAGTTATTGACCTTTGGGGTGCGATATTTGACCCTCAAATGATAGATGCTGCTGATAATGTACCGATGGTCGTCGTCCATAGTGATGATGATACTACAGTGCCGTATGATACCGGTCCACCTTTTGGCATAGGAATTTTTCCGACGGTGTATGGCGCAATACCAATGGTTGCCGAAATGACCGCCAAAAATATCTGTCATCAGTTCTATCCTTATCAAGGAGTGGGACATTCCTTTTATCTTTCAGGGAATAATATGAATGGGTATTGGCCCGATGTTTTTGATCATGGTCGTAACTTTTTATACGATAAAACGCTCATATTTGATTCGCCTGCACCTGCGGGCGCGTTGACGGCATGTGTCGGTGATACGGAGACGTATAGCGTTCCCGCTAATCCTGATTCGTATTTCTGTTGGAATGTGGTCAACGGTACGGTCGTTTCGACGAACAATGAGCAAATCACCGTACAGTGGAACGCAACAGGTACAGGACAATTGGAATTGATAGAAACTAATTGTATTGACGTTGTTGGCGCAGCACAAACAATTGATGTTGATGTGACCGCATGTAGTTGTGCAAGTATGAATTTAGCGATTCAATTCGATGGATTTCCGGCTCAAACCAGTTGGGAAATAACCGACGATACCAATGGTGCAGTCATGGCTTCGGGTGGTACATACAGTGGCATGTCTGGCAATAGCAGCACCACCGAAAATACTTGTCTGTCAGATGGTTGTTACACCTTGAATGTTTATGATGCTATTGGTAATGGTATGTGTCCGTTCCGCGCTACTGCATCAAGCCTCGGAACGTTTATCACGCCAGGAACTTTGATTACGCAGGGTAGTGTTGTAGCTACTTTGGGGACGGTCGTGTCGCCGGGTTTGTGTGGCAATTACAGCCTTACAGATGCCAATGGCAATACTATTGCAACAGGTGGCGGTTCATTTGGCGCATTAGAAGCAAATAGTTTTTGTATCGTAGGTGGTATAGTGCAAAGGCAAGGTAATATGACATTTCCGGATGACTATTCTTCAAAAAATGTTACGGAAAATACATTACAGATTTGCCCAAATCCTGCCCGTGATTATCTGACGATTGATTACTTTATTGAAAAAGAAACAAGCGTACAAATACAAATTATTGACACTAAAGGCAGAGTGGTTCGACATTTAAATGAAGACGCAAACCAGAATGTCGAACTGAATATTAGCAGTTTACCAGTTGGTATGTATTTCCTACAACTGATAGCTGACGATATTTTTATCACAGAAAAATTTATTAAAAAATAACGGAATTGACCATTTAGGTGTTTATTGTTTTTTCATCCCTTACTGGTTCGTGATGTAGAGAAAATTCATGAATTTTCTCTACATCACGAAAAAACACCGCCTTAATATCCTCTGATTCATCAAAGAGCAATCCAAAATACCCTTGCTGATAATGCTTTTCAATATCATTTAAATCGGTATCTGTGCTGTCTTCATCGTGACTCATTCCATATTCATCACGTATCGCATAAACAAGTTTTTTAATTTGAGGAATATCGGTGTTTGTTGCCGGACGATGTTTAATGTTCATAGTCAATAAGTTGAGTTTGAGCTATGTGATTTAATACGTCTTATTTGATGAAACAGGGCGAACGAAAATTCGTTTTCATAATGCGTAATATATTAATTTTTAGACTCTTAAGAAAGCCTACTCGTCGGACATTTTGAAAATGTCCGACGAGATATATTACATTTTGATTTAAATTGTTTTAAATAAAATAAATAATTTTCACTTTTTAAGTTATTGATTTTCAATGAATAGTGAACAAATATTGTCGCCTGACATTTTCAAAATGTCCGCCGACTCACGCTTCTCCTTCAATTTAAAAAACATATTACAAAAACGATTTTTCGTTCCCCCTATTAGATGAAATAACATTGACCTTTACAAATTATCTACTTTTTTGACATTTAATTCCAAAATTAACAAGAAAAAACGGACTTTTGCAGACAAGTACGGGCTACATCTGTCTGTCCGAAAGGTAAAATAATTTATGAAAGATAAGCTACAAGAATTACGAGATAAAATCGCCGAAGCCCAACTCGGCGGTGGCGAAGTACGCATAGAAAAACAACATAAAAAAGGTAAACTCACTGCGCGTGAAAGGCTACATTTTTTGATGGACGAAGGTTCTTTTGAAGAAATGGGGATCTTTGTCACACATCGTACGCACGATTTTGGAATGCAAGACCAACAATATCCCGGTGATGGTGTCGTAACAGGTTATGGTACGATTCATGGGCGATTGGTCTATGTTTTCGCACAAGATTTTACCGTTTTTGGCGGGGCATTATCGGAAACTCATGCCGAAAAAATCTGTAAAATCATGGACCTCGCCATGCAAAACGGCGCACCTGTAATTGGCTTGAATGATTCGGGTGGAGCGCGGATACAAGAAGGTGTGAACTCGCTCGGAGGCTATGCAGATATTTTTTATAGAAATGTGATTTCGTCGGGTGTTGTGCCGCAGATTTCGGCTATCATGGGACCCTGCGCGGGTGGCGCAGTTTATTCGCCTGCCATGACGGATTTTACGATTATGGTGGAGAATACCTCATATATGTTTGTCACCGGTCCGAATGTCGTCAAAACCGTCACCAATGAAGAAGTCACTTCAGAAGAACTTGGTGGTGCGTCGGCGCACTCGACCAAGTCGGGCGTAACTCACCTTACTGCTGCCAATGATGTAGAGTGTATCCAAAAAATTAAGACTTTATTGAGTTATATGCCTCAAAATTGTGAAGAAGAAGCCCCTCGCCTACCCTACGAATCGGGCGATGAAAGTCGCGACGCGCTCACTGCTATCATTCCCGAAAATGCCAATCAACCCTACGATATGCGCGAAGTTATTGAGGGACTGGCAGATGCAGATTCTTTCTTTGAAATTCATAGTGAATACGCCTCGAATATCGTCGTTGGTTTCATCCGAATAGCAGGTCGTAGTGTTGGTGTAGTAGCGAATCAACCTGCTTATCTTGCAGGTGTTTTGGATGTCGAAAGTTCGCGCAAAGGTGCGCGTTTTGTGCGGTTTTGCGATTGTTTTAATATACCTTTATTGACACTTGTGGACGTTCCCGGCTTCTTGCCCGGCACCGACCAAGAGTGGCGCGGTATCATCGTCAATGGCGCGAAATTGCTCTATGCTTTCAGCGAAGCGACCGTGCCGCGTGTGACCGTCATTACGCGCAAAGCCTACGGCGGTGCTTACGATGTGATGAATTCCAAACATATCCACGCCGACCTCAATTATGCTTGGCCCTCTGCCGAAATTGCTGTGATGGGCGCGAAGGGCGCGAGTGAAATTATTTTCAGAAAAGAAATCGCTGCTGCCGACGACCCTATCGCCAAACTTAATGAAAAGGAAAGCGAATATGCTGAAGCCTTCGCCAATCCTTATCGTGCCGCCCAACGTGGTTTTATTGATGAAGTTATTGACCCGAAAGATACGCGCAAGAAGTTGATTCGTGCTTTTGAAATGCTGGAAAATAAAGTGGTTAATTTGCCGAAAAGGAAGCATGGGAATATTCCTTTGTAAAGTGCAAGCGCAATTTTTATTTGGCTCCGCCAAATATCTACGGTTTATTAGAAAATTGTAGAATTGTGTGATTGTGAAATTGGGTAGTGCCACAGATGTAATGCTGAAACCACGAAGGACACCAAGTACACAAAAGTCGAATGAACGAAGTGAGAAAACTAAGATAGTGTAAGAAATTCATTATTAATTACTTAGAAAGCTTTGTGAACTCTACGTCTATTCGATTTTAGTGTCTTTGGTGTGCTTAGTGGTTCAATAGCATTATATCTATACCACTACCGGAAAAAGAACAAGTATAACGGCACAATTTATTTAATTTATTTCACTAATCATTCAAAGCCCAACCGTTTTGCCTGAGTAACATACATCGGTTCTACAAAAATACGGATGTATTTTTCGGATACGCAGACATGATTGTCATTATCATCGAAGGTTTTACATTCGTGCCTTTTGTTATTGGGGAGTTTGCAAAGGCAGTTGCCATTTTTGCGTTTGGAGCAGTCGCATTTTATACCGCCACTATCGACTACGCGAATTTTCATGGCTTGCACACCGCCCTCTTTGAGATATTCCTGAATACTGGAGATTGGCGAAAGGTGCATCCGCGTAGAATCTTCAAGGTAACGCATGACCAAAGATTGTTTTTTTTGAGCTTCATCAAATTCCAGCCATTCACCTTCTTCAAAACAAGACGAACTCAAACTAATCATTCCGAAGAATAAAACAATTCCGAGATAAAAGATTGGAGCGTATTTCATAAACGTATTTTTTATTTTAGTTTCACTTAAATGCTTGGACTAAACTGAACGACACTTTAAAGTTTGGTAATTCGCTGAAAGCGAAATAATTTTTGAACTTGACGCTTGCACTTTCACTTACGACATTACTTCTGCTTGTTCGTAAAGTGGAAAATTAGTCATAAATGTATTAATTTCCTGTTTGATGCTTGTGATAAGTTGTTCATTTTCAGGGTCAGAAAGTATGGCATCTATCCATTCGACCACTTTTATACAGTCGGATGTATCAAAGCCTCTCGTCGTAATCGCTGCTGTGCCGATACGAACGCCCGATGTTACCATAGGCGATTCGGTATCAAAAGGAACCATATTTTTATTGACGGTAATATCTGCTTTGGTAAGTGTATTTTCTGCCAACTTGCCTGTGATGCCTTTCGAGCGAAGGTCTATCAACATAAGGTGATTGTCTGTACCGCCCGAAATGACTTTGTATCCTTTATCAATAAATGCCTTTGCCATGACTGCTGCATTGGCAATAACCTGTTCGCAATAAGTCTTAAATTCGGGCTGCAAAGCCTCATAAAATGCGATGGCTTTGGCTGCAATGACGTGTTCTAAAGGTCCGCCTTGCATACCCGGAAAAACACCGCTATTTAGTATGCCGGACATTTTTCGGAGATTCCCTTTTTTGGTTTTTAAGCCCCAAGGGTTTTCGAAATTTTTCCCCATTACAATCAAACCACCGCGTGGACCGCGCAATGTTTTGTGTGTAGTCGTGGTGATGATATGACAATGTGGAATTGGGTCATTGAGCAACCCGGCAGCAATCAATCCGGCGGGATGTGCGATGTCTGCGAGTAGCAAAGCACCGACTTTGTCGGCAATCGCTCTGAATCGCGCATAATCCCAATCACGTGAGTACGCAGACGCGCCGCAGATGATAAGTTTAGGCTTTTCGCGCAAGGCAATATCTTCGACTTTATTCATATCAATCAGTCCGGTATCTTGCTCTACGCCGTAAAAAACAGGATTGTAGATTTTGCCGGAAAAATTGACAGGCGAACCATGGGAAAGGTGTCCGCCATGTGCCAAATCAAAACCCAGTACGGTATCTCCAGCTTGGAGTACAGCGAGAAATACAGCAGCATTGGCTTGTGCGCCCGAATGTGGTTGTACATTGGCATAAGCCGCTCCGAAAAGTTCTTTGGCGCGGTCGATGGCGAGTTGTTCTATTTTGTCCACCACCTCACAACCACCGTAATAGCGTTTGCCGGGATAACCTTCTGCGTATTTGTTGGTCGGGCATGTTCCCATTGCTTGCATGACTTGCCAACTGGTAAAGTTCTCGGAAGCGATGAGTTCGATGCCTTCTCGCTGACGTTCAAGTTCTTCGTGGAGAAGGGCGTGTATCTGAGTATCTTTTTGCATGATGCTTTTTTATTTAAAGTGAGTGGGGGACATTCAAATGATAGCGCAAATTTAAGAGAAATTTATTAGAAGGACATAACTGTGTGTATATAAATGACAATGGGACTATCTGTGATAGTCCCATTGAATATTTTATTATTTCTAAAAAAGTAATTTTAACTATTCATAGAAAGTAAGAATTCGTCGTTGTCGCGTGTACCTTTCATGTTGTTTCGCATGAAGCGCATAGCCTCTTCTGGGTTCATGTCTGCGAGTTGGTTACGGAGTATCCACATGCGAGAGATGGTGTCTTTGTCTAATAGCAAATCTTCACGACGTGTACTCGACTTGGTAAGGTCGATAGCCGGATAGAGACGCTTGTTGGACAATGAACGGTCTAACTGGAGTTCCATGTTACCCGTACCTTTGAATTCTTCGAAGATAACGTTGTCCATTTTTGACCCCGTCTCGGTAAGTGCAGTCGCAATGATAGTTAATGAACCACCATGTTCAATGTTTCGTGCTGCACCGAAGAATTGTTTTGGCTTGTGTAAAGCATTGGCTTCAACACCACCGGAAAGTACCTTTCCACTTGCTGGTGCTACGGTATTGTGTGCGCGTGCGAGACGTGTGATGGAATCCAGGAGAATGATGACATCGTGTCCACATTCTACGAGGCGTTTGGCTTTTTCTAAAACGACATTAGAAACTCGGACGTGACGTTCGGCAGGCTCATCGAAAGTCGAAGATACAACTTCTGCATTTACGCTACGCTGCATATCCGTAACCTCTTCAGGACGCTCATCTACTAAGAGTATCAATAGGTAACATTCTGGGTGATTGCGTGCTATGGCATTGGCTACATCCTTGAGTAAGAAGGTTTTACCGGTTTTGGGCTGTGCAACAATAAGTCCACGTTGTCCTTTTCCGATAGGTGCAAACATGTCTATCAGGCGGGTCGAATACAATTCTGAACCAGAAGATAAGTCAAGTCGTTCTTCAGGGAAAAGCGGCGTGAGGTAGTCAAAAGGTACACGGTCACGGGCTTCCTGCGGGGCGCGTCCGTTGATGAAAGCAACTTTGAGTAATGCAAAGTATTTTTCACCTTCTTTCGGCGGACGAATCGCGCCTTGTACGGTATCTCCGGTACGAAGTCCGAAAAGTTTGATTTGTGAGGGAGATACGTAAATATCATCCGGTGAAGTGAGGTAATTATAATCGGCAGAGCGTAGGAAACCATAACCATCGGGCATCATTTCGAGTACACCGTCTCCTTCTATTACACCGTCAAAGTCAATATTGAAGTGCATTTTCTCTTCGTTACTTTCCCGTTCTCTGTCAAATTTTTCGGCACCGGAGAGGTATTTTTTCTCCTTAGATTTCTTCATTGGTTCTGCTTTTTCCTTCATATCTCTTTTTTCAGTCTTCATATCTCTTTTTTCAACAGAAGTTTGCTCTGCTACTGGTTCTAAGACTTTTTTTCGCGTGACATTTTTTTCTTTGACAGCGATCTTTGGAGGTTTTTCTTTTGCAGCAATGGTTTTTACTTTGGGGGGCGGTGTAGGAGCTTCTTCAGAAGCTACTTTACGCTTGCGTTTTTTGCGGGGAGACTCTTCTTCGGACGCAGTGTTTGATTTGGATTTTTTGGCTTCTACACCTGTACCACCAGCTATGGCTTGATGGTCGAGTATTTTGTAGATAAGGTCTTGTTTTGTCAATTTTTTGTATGACTTAATGTCCAGTTTCTCCGCAATATCGCGTAGCTCTGGGACAAGCATTTCATTTAATTGAAGAATATCGTACATGATATATTTTGTTATGATTTGTCAAAAATGGTTGATTCTCTTGGTCGGAGCAAGAAAATGTCATGGTTTGCACTGTTGCGCCAGCATTTGAAATTCAGACCGAAGATATCGCACTTGGATAGAAATTTGACATTGGAATGTCGAAATGAATCTATGACCGAGAGGTCTGTTGAGGGTGTTACCGACGAAGTTATACGAACTTTCGTCAGAAAAAGTTTTGAAATTTTATATAAAATAAATTTTAATTAAATAACAATAGGAAATAATCGAAATGTGATAGTGAGGTTTCTGTAAAATCAGTATATTTAGTACTGGATTTGCTCACAGCTGAGCTTAGTAGCATTATAATTACAAAGGCAAAGTTACATTTAAATTTTACAATTCAAATAGTATCTTTGTAAAAAATAATAAAAATAATTAGGATACCTAACAAAATGTCAAGTCACATGAGTAGGGAACACAGAGAATTATAATGTCCGTAAGATACAGGTTATTTTTATTTTAATCAAGTTAATTTGAAAATAAAATTCTAACACAATCAATCGTTTATGACCGCTGTTCTAATAGATGACATGCCTCAAGCTATACAAGTGCTCCAGAGTGATCTGCATGATTTGTTCCCCGATATTGGGATTATCGGGACGGCAGATAGTGTGGTTGCCGGAGCGAAATTATTGCGCCAACAACAGCCGGATTTATTGTTTTTGGACATTATGCTTGGCGACGGTACGGGTTTTGATTTGCTCGAAATACTGCCTAATCTCAGTTCAAAAATTATATTTGTAACGGCTTATGAAGAACATGCTATCCGTGCTTTTCGTTTTGCGGCGATAGATTATTTGCTCAAACCCATTGACCCGGAAGACCTGCGGCAAGCTGTTCTTCGCGCCCGTCAACAGCTTTCTCACCCCTCGGAAAGTATCGACATTTTGAAAGAAACTATCAAACGTCCCGACGCGCTACCGCAACGCATTACGCTACATACGCAAGAGCGCATCGTCGTGGTCAGCATTGACGATATTGTACGCTGCGAGTCGGACGGCAACAATACTTTATTTATCCTTAATACAGGCGAAAAAATCTTTGTGACCAAAACATTGAAGCAATTTGCGACGCTGTTTGACAGGCATACTTTTTTTCGTACACATCAATCTCACCTTATTAATACGAAACATATTCAGGAATATATTAGAAAAGAAGGCGGTTATCTGAAGATGAAAAATGGGGACGATATTCCGGTTGCGGTTCGTAAGAAAGCGGAGGTGATGGCTATGTTGGATAATTTGTGATTATTTTCTTTCACTAAGTGACGATAAAATAATAACTTCCCAATTTGGACGGTTTCTTTTGCGCTTATTTTTCCCCTTGAAAACAGTTATTTATCCAGATAAACGCC
>ENA-ORXR01004019-ORXR01004019.1-marine-metagenome-genome-assembly--contig:-NODE-4019-length-12637-cov-10.379538_pt1 | contig 12637 bp, 12 predicted proteins | sample MGYA00237866_ERZ511479 | MGnify/ENA metagenome assembly ERZ511479 | reverse complement strand
ATGAGCCACTGACGTGGGGGGGTGGGGTGCGCGGTTGGCCTCGGTTGAGAGCGATCGGCGGTGGTGTGGCAATCGAATCCCCACTTTCAGCCAGAAATGGGTCCTCGATCGACGATCGGGATGATATGTTTGAGAAATCTACACTCGTCAGTCGCAGGACGCACACACGAAATAGAGGGCTACTTCAAGGCGCACCCCTGCTATGTAAACGCATAACGACTGTACTCAGCTCTGGGTATCCGTCAAAGAGTAAAATAGAGGAGTGATGTTTGACCCACAGGCCGACGGTTCAGGTACGCTCGTTCAACAATTACGCTGTCGTATGTATCTCAAGCGTACATTCGCTTGACGCGTACGCTCACAGCCAGAAAATCTGTCCATTCGCTTCGCTGGAAGTCCAGAGCATGGTGTGCACATTCGCTGCCCAGGAGCCTACACGAAAAATGATACGTCAATCCAAAAGAGCTACGCTTGGAAACCCCTAATCTGTACATCCGCAATGTTTGTGTTTTCTGTGTTGGGTCGGGGAATAGGACGATCGATGTGATGCTCATCGAATCTCCCTCTGCGACAGCCTGGCAGGCGTTTCGTTTTTTGTGCCAAGTCGATTTGTGGACCCCGTTGAGGACGGCGCATCCCGCGACGGCTCGCACGATGGGCGCCGCTGGCGAGAGTGTGACGTGGGCTGTCGCAGTCCAATCGAAAAGCGCTCGGCCTCTCGCGGAGGAAAATGAAACTTCGATCCTGCCTTTCTGAGTCTGCAGATCCGTGCACAGCTGCACGCCGACGCCGGAGGGCATGCTCAGATAGCGGCAGTCATGGTCAGTTTCGGTAGTCAAGGGGGGGCTAGGGATGCCGAGTGGAGGGCAAGTAATAGTAGCACCCCCTCCTACCCCCATCCCATATCTGGCACCGCCGCACTTCGGCCCGCCGGCCGGCGGCATTGACCGCACCCACAACCACCCACAGCCACCCACGAACGACCCCTAGATTAAATTTGATCAAGCCCCCTCTTTGCTCGGGCCGGGGCCCGACCGTATTTGAACTTCGTTTGAAAGCCCCAATCGCCAATAATCGCCGCGGGCAATCCATTTGGGAAACCGCCACCAACGCCGCCACCCGGCCCATTTGCGCGCGCTCGCCGGCACGGCCCCCGGCCGCCCACCACCCGCTCACACTGCACCACAGCACCACCAAACGCGATCTCGCGACGCCACTTTGTGCGCGCTGTGCGCGGGCGCTTGCACCCCCCCCCCCCCACATCATACCGATCGCGGCGCTGCAGTGGAGATTCCTCCGCCGAGCGCCCATGTCGTGGCCTCGGCAGCCAGCGGCTCTAGCCCGCAGCGCAAGAGCGGCTGCGGCAGGCAAATGTCGCCGCATGGGCCACGAAGCCGCCACCCACCCAAACAGTGGGCGCGCTGTGGCCCCAGCTGTGGCCGCGCTTGGCATTGCCCGCCTTTTTTGCCGCCACCGCCGCAGCGGCCCTGTCGTCGGCTTGGGCGATGCCCCCGGGACTGACGCCCCAGTGATGCCCCGCGCGGGGCGAACAGCTGGCCGCCCGCCCACCCTCCTCACCAACCGCTCGTCGACTGACCGCTCGGGCGGGCGAGTGGGCGGCGGGGGGTCTGGCGTCATGATGCTTTTTGGGTTCGTGACCGCCACCTGCAGCACACGCTCCTCCCACGGCTTTCAACTCGCCCCCCCGGCGGTCACACGCGCGCGCACGGGACTCCGCGTCGTCGCGGGTCCCTTGATTCGGTGACAGGCCACAGCGGCCGGCCTCTTCGCCACTGACCGGTGCCCCTCCCCCCTCTCTCTTCGCCCCCTCGCTCGCGCGGTGCAATATACCACCCGCCATCGCGCCTCTGGTACCCACGGTGTCTCCTCTTTTTCCTCCCCCCCGGTCCCCCCATTTGTGATAGCCCTCCCACCCTCGGTGTTTCCCCCACCCCACTCCCCGGCCACCAACGTTTTCCACCCGCCGCCTATCGGCTCCCCGGTGGCAGCCGTGCGGTGGGTCAGGCCCCCTCCAGGGGCTATGGCTCCCGGTGGTCTTTTCCTGGCTACACGCCACGACACCTTCCCGTCGGCTCGCCGCGTTTTCGCCCTCGCCGGGCCAGCAACTGCGTCTCCGGCCGACCTGCGCGGCCATCTGCTGCGCCCGTAGACGCTGCAGGCCAAGGTGTTTGAGGACGAGGCCGCCGCCGACATTTGGGCGGACGAGGCCGCAGACGGCGCCGCGGTTGGTGCCTCGGTGCCGTGCTCCGCGCTACCTGCACCGCGCCCCCACTCGTTTGAGCAGGGTTCCCTGCTGCGGACGCTTTCCCCTGAGGGGGAGGCAATTTATGACCTTGATGAGGGCTCGAGCGCGTCGTCCTTCTTCGTGGCTGCCGCGACGTCCTCATGCGCATCGGGGGTGTGGGTGCAGGGCGTCGCTTTGACATCCGCGACGGGGCTGGAACGTACCCCCGTCACATCCAAGAGGCGGCGTATCGGGGCGGCAGCGTACGGCACGCCTGCAGGCAGTAGCGCCTCGGCAACCATGAACCTGCAGGCGACGGCCACCAACATCTCGAGAGTGGTGGGGGACGCAGTGCGTCCCGTGTTTCCCGTTTCAGGCCATGCGGGGCCGGTCGGCAAGCGGAGTCCCCCGCGGCCCCTCGTATCGTGGTCATACTTTGCCCCCAGAGACTTGGAAAAGGGCGGCAAAGCCGGCAAGCGCTCATCCCTCGAGGTGGCCAATCCCCCCACCGACTGGGTCGCGCCCGACGGCGTTGCAGGCGAAACCCTGCGGACGTATGCGCTGCTGATGGGCGGAACCAGCGTCTTCTTGACGGGGCCGCCCGGATGTGGCAAGACGTACATGGCCAACAAGGTCATCGACGCCTTGCGAGAATCCGGGCAGAGCGTGGCGGCCTGCGGCAGCACGGGCGTGGCGTCGGCGCTCGTCAATGGCATCACGGTGCACTCTTGGGCGGGCTTCTGCAACGGGGACGCCGACGTGACGTCGCCACTGGACGTTTTGCTGCAGAAGGTCATCCCACTGGCGGCCAAGGTGCGCATGTGCTCCACCACGGTCCTCGTCGTGGACGAGGTCGGCACCCTGTCGGCCGCGTTTCTGACGCGCCTGGACCTGGTGCTCCGCGCGGTGCGTCGTCGGGGCTCCCCGCTGGGCGGTATGAACGTGCTGTTTCTGGGCGACTTCCTGCAGCTGGTGCCGCCCAAGGGGCAGTACGCCATTTTGAGCGACGTCTGGCGAGCGGTGTTTGCCAACCGCGCCGTCGTGCTGGAGACGCACTGGCGGCACGTGCGGGACAGCCAATTGCTCGGGCTCCTCCTGCGCGTGCGCGCAGGTACCCACACCTGCGAGGACATGACTGTGCTGGAGACGAGGCGGTCTCTGTCTCCACCGCGGCACGCTACGTGGCTTTTTTGCCACATTCTCGACGCGCTGACCAAGAACGAGGACGAGCTGAAGCGCCTGCCCGGGACGCCGGTCGAGTTCCGCGCGGTGGACAAGGCGTTGGTCCCGTACCTCACCCGCTACAAGGCGTCGGCGCTCTTAGACACGACTTTCAAGTACGTCCGCGTCTTGGATTCGAGAGTGGGGGCGATGGTGGCGGTGCCCACTGGGTGCCTATCGAAGCAAGGGGTGCCGTCCGGCTCGCGTGGGGTTGTGTTGTCGTTTGTTGCCGTGGGAGCGCTTGCGTTTCCGCGTGTGCGCTTCTCTTTGGTTTGCGGGGGCCACAAGACGGTGGTTGTGCTGCCCACAACCGCCCATGCCGTCGCTTTAGACGGATGGTCAAAGGCAGCAACGCGGACGCAGGTGCCTCTGGTTCTGGCCTGGGCGGCCACAATCCACGCCGCGCAAGGGTGGACGCTACCGGAGGTGGCCGTGGACCTGAGCAAGGCTTTTGCGGCTGGCCAAGCACTCTCTGGCCTTTCCCGCACCCCTACCCTCGAGGGCCTGCATCTTGTCGGATTCGAAGAGTCTAAAATATTGGTAGACAGCGCCGCCCTCGCTTTCCATGAGGGTCTGCATGCATGGGAATAAACATCTTTTTGTTGCGCTCTCGTCTCGGCCATTCGAAGAACTTCGCTTTGTTGTGGCTCATGCGGAGTGCCGCCAACGAACCGCGTGCTGTGCCGGTGTTGATTGCCCATGAAAAACTAACTTATCATCATACCAGTTTCGACTTATATATGCTGTGTTAAGTCGAATTAAGTGCGATGCTCAAGTGTCAACCCGGTATCAACCCGGATATCGATGTCGGATGTCTGGGCAACGGTCGTGTCTGGGCGGGGATATTTTTCGTGTGCGCCCAGCGTGCTTGTCAGCCACCCAGTCAGCCCGGGCCCCAGACAGCGGAGGCGAGGCCGTGGCCGCCTGCAACGCCTGTGCTGGCGATCTGCCCGGTTTCAATCCGCCTCCAGTCCCCCGCGCTGCGTCTCCCGCTCCAGCTGTCAACACTCCTGTCGCCTCGGCACGGCGCATTAGCTCCCCCCTCCCCCTTGCTTGCCGAACGCTTCTCGGTGTCTGTTCTTTCGCACCCCTGCCTGCTCACCCCACGCTTGACCCCACTGACGCGGTCGCTGCTGTGGCTGGCTTCCGTGTCCGCGTCTCCGCCGACGGCTCGCCACCGCCCATGCCGTCGGCGATGGAGGCGCAGCTGCGCAATCTGGGGGAGGCGGTGGCGTCTGCCGCTGTGCGGCCCCGCCATGCTGCGACGCTTCCGGCGTCCGCACTGGCGCGGCCGATGACAATGAAGGCGACGGCTGCATCGACATTGGCAGCCGGGCGGTCGGCTGCGACTGCGGCATCGGCGGCTCCCGACCACGAGCCGCCAATGTCGCCTGTGCTGCAGCAAATCGTGCTGGGCGACATCACCGAAAGGGAGGAGGCGGCAGATCACCGCGAGGCGCAGCAACGCTCGTTGGTGGAGGCTGCTGGTCGCGGTGTGGCACATCGGCGGTCGTCACCGCCGCGGGCCGTGGAGCGGCCGTTCAACTTTGCGGCGCTCCCCTCCCTCGACTCCCTCAAGGAGTACCGGCTGAAGTTTGTCAGCATGTGGATGCTCCAAATCATCTCGACGTGGCCGCAAACGGAGACAACCGGGAAGCGTCGCAAGATCAACAACATCGGCATCGACTGCTCGCGTGCCGGAACGACGGCGGCAAGCGGCACGAACGCCATCATGAAGACGTGGCAGGCGCGCATCCGGACGGCCTGCGCGTTTGCCAACTTCGTTGGCGAGGTGCTGTGCGTGCAGCCGGTCACGCCGCGGCCGTCCAACGAGGAGATCGACCGCGGCGTGCAAAAGTTTTTCCGATGCATGACGGCCGGCACGCACCAGGTGATAACGCTGTTCCTCGAGTGTCGCCGCCTCGGGTACCAGGTCGCCGGCGGGAAGAAGCGCATCTCTGCAGTGACGCTGAAGGACAACACGTCGGGGCTGTCGTTCCTGTTTGGTGCTGCCAAGATGGACGGGCACGGCGGAAAAAAGACAGTGGTGGAGGACTGTTCCGGCACGGCGGCGCCCTGGGCACTCAAGGGCATCAACGAGCTGGAGGCAGAGAAGAAGGTGCGGCCGGACGCCGGCACTCACATCGGCAACCCCATGACAACAGACGACCTCAAGGATTTTCGCGGTGCCACGCATAAGGACGCTAGGCACAGCGGGGAGCACTCGCTGAGCTCCGCGCCGGTGACGCCCACAGTGATGCAGTCACTGCACAACGAGCTCGTCGTGAAGCATTTGCCCGACATGGGCGTCGTCGACGACGCTGTGATGCAGTCAATGCGGCAGACGCTTGCCGCACCCCCATCCTCGGACAACAATTCCACCTTGACGCCAGCCTCCGTTGTGCAGGCAGACATCCTCACGTACATCTTTTATGTGTTCGCGTTCATCACGCTGGCGCGACCGGTCTCCTTGATCAACCTGATGTTTTGCGACATTTCTTTTCCGGACCTGATGCTGGCCAATGAGCAAGAGTTCTTCAACCGGTATGATTGGACGTGCTTGGGTGCAGTGCTCACTGCGCTGGGGTGCAGTGCTCACCGCGCTGGGGTGCAGTGCTCACCGTGATGTGTTTGGCGTTAAACTCGTGTATTGAAAATGCCGCATTTGAGCAGTTGCTAACTTTCCCTCTGTATTGTTTGCTACCTGCGCGTCTGTTTGTGGTCTGCGATGGATCCCCCCGGCAGGCACAAGCACTACCGGTTTGTCAAAATCCAGCTCCGCATCGTGAAGACGGGGACCAGCACCGTCGACGCGATGACCGTGCGGATCTTTAGCTACTTTTCGACGGTGAGCGCCACCGACGTGGACGAGCTCGGGTCCGACGCCCACGTCCAATGCCCGAGCGAGTATTTGAACGTGCCGCAGCTTTTCATGACTCTGCTGCTCATCGCGTGCTCAGCGCCGAGCATCGGCGTGGACGTCGGGATGCTGCACAAACAGCCGCTGTTCCCCAGCTTGCTCGCTCGCAGCTTGTCGGGGGTCGTGTCCTTCTTTAAGAGGCGGTCGGAGACCGAAATGAACGCTCGCTTCATCGCGGACCTGACGCGCATCGGCATGTCGCTGATGAATGGCGAGCGGGCGTGCCGTATGTACGGCTTCCGTCGTGGGGGGGCCCAGTTCCTTCTCGACCTCACCGGAAAGTTCGAGCTCGTCATGCGGCTTGGCGGCTGGACTGTTACGTCCAGCTCCATCCTCTCCTACCGCACGGCGATGAACTGCCGCGATACATTAAGGTCTACCCTCCGCTCGTTCTCGCACAACGATGTGACACAAGTTGTTGCCCAGCTGTCGTTGACATACAGCCGGTGGACCGTGGCTGTGGTGCGGGACGTTGTTCAGCGGGCGTTGACCCTAGACGGGGAGGTAGATCACGCCGCGCTTGTTGACATTGAGAGGAAAAATGTGAAGGTGTTGTGCACGTTGTTGACCGAGTGTGTGTTAGCTTTGAGGAGCGGCAAGGACGAGGGTTACGAGGGCGGGGACGAGCCTGAGGAGGAGGCTTCTGACGAGGACATCGGGCTTGGGGAGGAGGACGAAGAGATGGGAGAGTACATCGCGTAAATGTTGCCAAGTTATTTAATTATTGACTTTTGACATCCCTCGAATCGCCGGCCAAGCCCGCCAGACACAAACCCGCGCCAGCGATTTTAGAAAGTGACGAAGAGAAACAGCAGCGCCACCACCACTGGCGTCTTATGGCCTTGCGGGCGGCAGAAAGTCGGCGCACAGGCAACGCCGCCTCCGCCACTTTCCAGCACCGTCTAGGACGTCGGAGTGGTGGCGGCAGAGACGTGCTCCACCAGTCCCGCCGCCGCCACTAGCCGGCAATGGATGGTATGCTGGAGGCGGCGACGCGCGCAGTCAGCGCCACCGCCGCTCCTGCCCGCCGATGTTCGCGTCGGGGCTGGCAGCGACGAGCGCGACCAGCGCCGCCGCCGCCACGATCCGCCGATTTTCGCCTCCGTCGCGGCGGCGACGAGCGCCTCCAGTGCCGCCGCCGCCCCTTGCCGCCAATTGGCGACTTGGTGGCAGCGGCGACGAGCGCTACCAGTGCCGCCGCCACCCGCTGCCGCTAACCGTCGCCTCGGTGGCGGCGGCGACGATCACGACCAGCACTGCCGCCGGCACGTGCCGCCGACAGAGCAAGTGGTGGCGGCGGCGACGCACGCCACCAGCGCCTCCGCCGCGCCGAGCCGCTGGTGGTAGCGTCTGTGGCGGTGGCAACGGGCGCCACCAGCGCCGTGGCCGCCCCTCCGCGAAGAGACAACGTGGTGGTGGCAGCGGCGCGCGCTTCCAGCGCTGCCTCCGCCGGTGTGGAGAGATTGACAATTGGGTATCGGCGGCGACGCCTGCGCGCCGCGCCGCCGCCACCCTTTGCCGCCGATAGTCCCGTAGGGGACCGCGGCGACGGGCGCAACAAGCGCCGCCGCCGTCCCTTGCCGCCGATCGTCGCCGTCGTGGCGGCGGCGGCGAGCGCCACCGGCGCCGCGGCCGACCCCTTCCGCCGTTTGCCGCCTCTGTAGCGGCGGCGACGCACGCCACCGGAGCTGCCGCCGCTTTCAGCCGCTGATGGTCGCGTCTGCGGCCGTGGCGACGAATGCCACCAGCGTCGCCGCCGCCCGTTGGCTCTGGTAGCCGCCTTTACGGCGGCGGCGACGAGCGTCACCAGCGCAACCGCCGCCACGTGCCGCCGGAAGAGCAGGTAGTGGCGGCGGCGACACACCCTACCAGCGCCACCGCCGACCCCAGTCGCTCTTGGTCGCCTTGGTAGCCGCGACGACGAGCGCAACGAGCGCTGCCGCCACCGCCTGCCGCAAAATGTAGTGTGGTGGCGGCAGCTGCGTGCGCCACGGGCGTCGCCTGCGCGAACAGTGTCTGAGTTCTGGCTGGTTGGCGACGACGAAATGTGCACCCCGCGCGGCCGCCACCCCTTGCCTCCGAGGGTCGCGTCGGTGACTGCGACGACGAGCGCGATGAGCGCCGCCGCCGTACTTTGCCGCCGATCGTTGCCGTGGTGGCGGCGGAGGCGAGCGCCATCAGGGACGCCGCATCCTCTAGCCGCCAATTGTCGCATCAGCGGGGGCGGCGACGAGCGCAACAAGCGCCGCCGCCGCCCCTTGCCGCCAAACGACACCTCCGTACCGGCAGTGGCACGCGCAACCAGAGCCACCGCCGCCAACATCCGCCGAATGATCGTTGGGTGGCGGCGGCGCCTCGTGCATCCCGTGCCGCCGCCACCGTCTGCCGCCAGGAGTCGCCTCCGTGGCGGCGGCGACGCGCGCCACCAGTGCCGCCGCATCCCCTTGCCGCCGAATGTCGCCTCTTTGGCGGCGGCGACGAGCACAGCAGGTGCGGCCGCCGCAAACTGCCGCCGATGGTCTCCTCGGTGGTGACGGCGACGACCGCGACCATCGCCGCCACCGCCGCGTGCCGCCGATTGGCGCCTTGGTGGCGGTGGCGACGAGCGTCAGCAGCGTCGCCGCCCCCCCTTGCCGCCGATGGTCGCATTGGTGGCGGCGGAGACAAGCGCCACCAGCATTACCGCCGCCACGTGCCGCCGAAAGAGCAGGTGGGGGCGGCCGCGCCTCCCGCCACCAGCCCTGCCGCCGCCCCTTGCCGCCGATGGTCGCGTCGGCGGCGGCGACGACGAGCGCAACCAGCGCCGCCGCCGCACCATGCCGCCGATTGCGGGTTCGGTGGCGGCGGCGGCCCACGCCACCAGCACCGCCGCCGCCCCTTGCCGCCGAGTGTCGCATCGGTGGCGGCGGCGACGAGCGCAACCAGCGGCGCCGCTGACGCTCACTGCCAACAACAATGGCGGTGGTGGCGGCGACGCAGGCCACCAGCGCCGTCGCCGCCACTAGCCGCGCATTGTCGCGTCAACGGTCGTGGCGACGAGTGCCATCAGGGCCGCCGCCGCTCTTTGTCGCCGATTTCCGCCTCGGTGGCGGCGGGTACGAGAGCCACCAGCGCCTCCGTCGCCACTTGCCGCGGAAAGAAAGGATGGTTGCGGCGGCGACGCAGACCTCCAGCGCCGCCGCCCCCACAAGACAAAGTGGGGGCGGTGGAGACGCGCGCCACCAGTGCCGCCGCCGCCACCAGGCTACGATTGATGGTTGGGTGGCGGCGGGGACGCGTGCACCCCGCGTCGCCGTCACCTTTTGCCCCCGATAGTCGCCTCGGTGGCGGCGCCGACGAGCGCATGAAGACCCAGCCAAAAAGTTGGCTGTTCTGCTCTGAGAGAATAATCCGTTTGACGAGGTGGCAGGGGCAGTCCGTTGTGCCGCCGCTTGCCCGTTCCCTGATGTGAGCCGCAGCGATTGTTGATCCGAGACTATCTGATGAAATCATAGAACCAAGAAATCCGATGATTTTTGCCATCCAGCCGGATCTTGAGGCGCGAGGAAGAATTGCACCCAGAATCAGGTGACGTGTACACTTTAAGTGCACCATGGCAGCGTAAAGCAGCCAGTTGCGCTCCTGCATTTTCTCACAATACTGGGCCGTCGAAGTAGAAGCGGCACGGACGCTGCCCGAGCGTGGGAGAATCATAGAAGCGGACACATGAGGAGACCACATCGGTGGCAATGTAAACCCGAGCACGTGAGCAACGGGCTGCCAACAGAGCCGTCAATGGTGAGTGCTAAGTCGTGCTCCCATTGCGACATCCCCCGGAGTTCGAGTTGAGGATCGCAGAGCAGCTAAGAGACAGTTGCAGGTGGATGTGTTCTTTTATTCCAAATGAATGCTAGGCGTATTTCTGCCTCACGTTCTTCTCTGCTTGTGCCAAAAGCTCACTGAACGGCGATGAAGAAAGTATATGCTCCACAGTGATCGTCGCCCCAGCCCGCCCGACCTTTGCGGCGAGCAGGGCACGCAACGTATTTGACCTGGCCTTGGTCACGACGCGGATGGCATGGCCGGGTGCCAAGCCGAGCGCGTCGGCCTCGCGGCTGAGGATGGCCTGCAGCGTCGAGGCATCGACAGAGGTGCCCTTCATGTTCTGGTACGTCGCCTCCGCCGGCGGCTTGAAGAGCTGTGGCATAACGCCGTGGAGCCAGTACAGCTCTTTCAGGTACCGATGGCCCTTGTTCTTGACCACTTTGTCCATGCGCTCGGATTTCTTTGTGTTGACCGAGCCGTGGACGACCCCGCCACCGTCCCGTTGCAGCGCCTTGATCCGCTCGACCCCCTTTTCGTACACTCGGAGGCAGGCGACGGAGCCAAGCAACCCCGGCTCGTCGGTGGAGACATGGCACAGCGCCACCATCTCCGCCAGCTGCAAGTTGAGTGGACAAGAGGTCATGCGCGCAGTCATCATCTCCACGGGCATCGTCCAGTCGAGGACGAGCGGGCAGGAGAACACGGCCGCAGCAGCGGACGGCACGGCCGCAAGAACAGCAACGCGCGGGGGCGACGAGGGGCTCACCACCGACCCACCAGCTGCTCGCGCGCATTGCGCACCCCGGTACGTCCCGCCAGCTCTTGATGTGGCCCTCCTGGGCTGTGCTGCCGCCATGGAAGCCGCCGCGGTGGCAACCGCCGTCTTGTCGCTCGCCAGGCCCGCAAACGCCGCGTCCGCGCGGACGTTAGCCGCCGCCTGGGACTGAGCGTGGACCTCCAGCCGCCTCGAGATGTTGTCCACAGCGACGCGCCCAGCCGCCACTTGGTCAGCCGTGGCGACCTTGGTCAGCTTCTGGGCCACCTCCGCGTCCTCCTCAGCCATGGCCTTCGCCATCTTTACCGCGTAGAGGGTGGAGGACCGCCGGAACCGAGCGCCACTGCTGTCGCTGTCGAAATCAGGCGACTCCCCCGGCGACGCCGTGGGACTGGAGGGTGTTGCCGGCGTCCAAGACGGCGGAGTAGGCGATGCAATCCGCCGGGAATCTGGGAGGGAAGGTGAGAAGAGCGGTGGTTGGCCGGTGGGTGTGGTGAGTTGCGGCGCTGAAAAGAGAGACGGTGGGCAACTTTGTCGCAAGGGGGGGGTACTGGACTGGGGAGGCGGCCGGCCAGAAGGTGCCGTCGACGGGGGCGAAGAGGTCGTGGCACCCCCGGCGTCGGCAGATGGCCGGGCGCGGAAGAGGGGCACCGGAGGCAGACGGGGAAGGCGACCGGCGGCCGACGGGTCAGACGCACCATCCACTCCAACGTCGGGGGGGTGGTACATGGCGGCCTGGCTGGGTAGGAGCCTGCCACGATCCTGCTCAGCGCGGCCGCGCACAAAAACGGCAGCAAACTGCATCCGCGCGCCCCACACCGTGGTGCTCGACGCGTTGAAGCGCCGAAGACTCGTCCTTAGCGACTGCTCCGAGTCAGTGTCGCCGAAAGCGATCGTGCGCTCCTGGCACAGGTCCTGCAGCGTCGCCGTAGTCGTCGACGCGTTGTCCAACACCTGTTGCGGCACGGGGAGAATGAAGGACCCCCGCAGATCTGCTGCACGCGGTCGTTTGGAACCCGCCCAGGCGTCAACCCCGCCGTGTAGCGTCGCCTCAAGAGGCCCAACAGTGGGCGCCGGCCTCTTCCGCTTGTTGGCCACGCCTCGAGCGACCGCCGCAGTTGTCCCAACAGCGCGGGCGGCGGCAGACGCGCGCGCCGCGACGGCGCCTGCCGCTGTAGCGGCCCCGTGAGCAGGGAAAAAGACAGCTGACGGTCTTCGCGCCGCTGGTGTCCCGGCGAGCGGGGCAACAGGCTGTACGGCCACGGGTGGCCGCACAGCGGGGGGGGGGGAAGGCGGTGCTGCGAAAGCGGTCGAGGCGGGGGCAGACGGCACCCGGGCCAGGCCAGTGGGCCGCACCGCACCATCACCGCTGAGAGCGACAGTGGGAGCGCACAGCAACGGGACGGGGCGCAGCACAGGAGCAGCGCAAGGACCGGGGGAGGCGAGAGGGCGGAGTGGCGGCGGGGCACCAGGTGGCGGGCGGGCAGTCGCAGGTGGCGTGGCGGCTGCGCGGGGGGCGAGCGGAAACACGGCAACCCCAGTGTCGCCAGCCGACAGAGTGGCCGCCGCACGACGAGTGGCTGCCACCAGTGCGGAGTCGGCCGCTTGGCGCGCGGCCGCGCCCGCCAAGGGCACGCCAGCAGGCGGAGGGCCCATGGGGCACTCGGGGTGG
>ENA-ORXR01004018-ORXR01004018.1-marine-metagenome-genome-assembly--contig:-NODE-4018-length-12639-cov-22.281165_pt1 | contig 12639 bp, 10 predicted proteins | sample MGYA00237866_ERZ511479 | MGnify/ENA metagenome assembly ERZ511479 | reverse complement strand
CAATCTTACAAGGATGGTACGAGGCATCAATTGATTATAGATAGTGATACCCAAAACTATCTTTTACTTCGAGATGCTTGGCAAAATGATAACCGCTACTACGGTATCATCATTCATATAGAAATCAAAGCCGATGGCAAAGTATGGGTACACGAAGACAACACGGAATTGATTGTAGTAGATAGGCTCTTGGAGCGTGGCATTTCGCCGAAAAACATGGTCATTGGTTGGCATCCGCCGAGTATGCGTGAGGTCACTGAATTTGCCGTCGCATAGACATAGTTTCATACTATTCACACCCATAAAAACCTAATTTCCAACAATTTACCTCAACTTAATTTTTTTCTTAAACTTAAACATAAACTTAATATGGCAAAGGGACGCTTAACCGGATTCACTCGATTTATATTCGCAATGCTTATCATTATTCCATTGGCTATCGTGGGCAGTTTGCTCATGAGTGGCGAGGAACTGACTGTCGATAATATCACCAATCCCGAAAAATGGACGAAGAAAAAAGATAATCCCGAAGTCGATAAAGATGACACTAAAATCATCCGCACCGATAAAGATGTGAAGGACGAACCCAGAAGGGTTAAAGTCAAAGACGAGGACACCACTCCCCCACCCCGCGAGGAAACGACCTCCGAAAACAAAGGCCTGAAAGACCTACTCAACGACAAGCTCAAAGATCCGAAAAAAGACAAAGACCCCGAACCTGAAGTTGCCGATAATACTGAAAATGAGATAGCTCCGGCCAGTGCAGATACGAAGGCACTACAAGCTCGCGTCAGCCGACTGGAAGACGACATCAAGGAAAAAAACAGCCGTATCGACAAGTTATACGAAGAAAATCAAAGCCTCAAAACCACTCACCAAGCTACTGCCGACAGCCTCAAATTGATCAAAAAGAAATTGGACGACTTGAAAAGAGCGTTGAATTAGACGAGTTGACGAGTTGACGAGTTGTTGAATAAATTTTTCGTCAACTCGTCAACTCATCAACTCATCAACTCATCAACTCATCAACACATCAATTCTTCATTATCTTCTCCGCCGACCAAAGCCTATCTTCTGTATTAATCGTAATCAGATATATGCCTTTCGTAAGGTCAGACGTGTTGAGGCTCACATTTCCATTTGCCTGCTGTGTAAGCACCTGACGACCAAGCATGTCACGTATCGTGATTTGATAATCATTCATATTCGTTTGTATAGTGAGCAAGTCATTGACCGGATTTGGGAAAATGACAAATTGTTCGCCCAAAGCAGGGTCGATATTCGTAACAAAGTCACCTATACTGCAAGGACGTATTTGATAACCATCCAAAAACGGTGCAGAACTTGAACCAAACTGTCCACCAACACCACTGACTTCAAACTCAACATCTACAGGAATATCCGTCGGAGCAATATTAGCATCCGAATCAATACGCATCGTAATTGTATTTCCTGTCGGACCAAGCAAATCGACATTATAACTACTCCCTGCTTCGCCTATCTGCGAAGGGTCAATAACACTCACTCCCGACAATGTTATCGGAAGCGACTCCGTAGCCTCGCTCAGGTCAGACACTTCTGTAAAGGTACTTGCCGAATTACCCTGCGACACAATCTCAATCTCGTCCGGTGCCAACTGCGTCAAGCCTCTAAATTGGTTAATCTCTCCCGAAACTTGCAACTCATCACCTTCCGTCACCACATAATCATTCACATCATCAAAACCAAATACCGAGATAGCCCCCGTATCATCTACCAAAGCAAAATCATAGCCGCCGCCGCCACGAAAATCAATACAATATACAATCCCCGTCACCTGCACCAAATCGCCAAGCGAAGTAGCTACGCCATCCGCATCTTCGCCCGTAACATCCACAATATCAACCGCTTGATAATCATTATCCGTAATTGTAATCAAGACTTGATCTACGACGCCGATACCACAAGTACCGCCGTTGTTCTCCAAATTCAAGACGACAGTACGCTCGCCGTCTGTGTCCGAATTGTCCACCGTTGGTACCGTCAAAGTCTGAACCAAATCACCGCCCGCAGTAAACGTAAGTGTCTGATTCATAAACATATAATCTGCCGCAGGTGCAGTACCGCTTGTACTCAAAGTCACATCAACCGTACAATCGGTGGGAATATTGAGCGCAACATCTATATTCGCGGTATCACCTTCTGTTATGATAATTCCGCTTGAAGTAAACCCAAATTCCGGCGTATCCGACATCTCCGTCGTGTAAGAACCAAATGGAACCACAGAAGCACAAGACGCATTATCTGTGCATCCATCAAGGGCGTCCACGCCGCCATAAGTCCAGTTACTTTCTACAAATGTAGTCCCATCGGGTCCCGTACCGTTGTTGCGATACGCCCAACTGTCGAGGTATTCCCAATTTGTGCCATTGCCATCCACATCAATGTCACCAAAAATATCAATGACACTACCGTTCATGTACAATTCTACGGCATCATCGCCATTGATTGCCATCGAACCGTCTGCAAAATTTGGCTCAAAACCAAAATACGTCATAAACTGCATCGAATCCGTTGCTACATAAATGAACGAACCCGCCGTGTAAGCACCCACAGGAAATGTAAACTCCTCACCATCAGTGCCTTGTCCGTTATTCGCAGAGCCGATACCATACACACTCAAGTCCGCGACATCTGCCGTCACGTAGAGTTCTACGCCCTTCGGTGTACCGCCGGATAGCGTGCAATCATACACCGCTGTGATGATGACGTTCGCCTGTACGGGCGTCATTAAAAACATAGCTAAAGCAAAAGCCAACGTAGCATTTAGCGTTTTTTTTAGGTTGAAATTTAAATAGTTGTAAAAAATTTTCATACGATTTATTTTTTAAGTACATAGACCTACACTTTGGATATTTGGTAATTGGGGAATTCGGAATTAGGTAAAACACTGTTATTTAATTTTTATTTTTACTTAAAATTAATCCCGATAATTATCTGGATGAAAATCAATTCATTACGAATTTAAACCTAATTTCCCAATTTCCTAATTCCCGTTGTGTCCATGTACTTATGTTAGAAAAATATTAAAATTAAATTTAAAAAATATGTTAAAATAACAAAAAACAGATAACTGAAATACAATTAAATTTAATTGAATCAGTTTAATACTTACGAAATTTAAACTGACGCTTAAACTTCGATTCACAAAATATACATTATTATTCAATACTCATTACCTCTTAAATTAATTAATTGTAAATTCGGTGGTGTTCGACAAAAATAGGGTGAGCAATTATACGCGAGTCGCAAGGCGAATTCCTTTGCTGAACATGGATATTTGAGTATTAAAACACCCATTTTTACACAAAAACATTCGCCTTGCGACTATTCCCTATTTTACTCGAACACCTCCGTAAATTCTCGTTTATGGTTAAAAATATACTAAACCTTCCCTTGCTACTCATTGGCTGTTTCCTGATTAGCTTTTCAGGGCTTCATGCCCAATCTCAAATCATACCGCACACCGCTTCTACGGATATTTTCAAAACGGATTATCTGCTCAAACAAAGCTACGATTATAATCCCAAATTTATCCGTACACACGATGTAAAATCCATTCGATTGTATTCGGAAATCACGCCTGACGAAGCGACACAAGACCGCTTTTTCACTCAATACAATTTTGATGAGTGGGGCTTGGTGAGCGAAAAAATTTATTTTCAAGAGACTGATGTACAAGACATTGCGCTGACGATGCACAAATTTTTCTATAATGATGAAGATAAAATAGAACGCATTGAAGAGTATTATGAAGATAAATTTGCAGTAGCCACTTGGTTTGTCTATAATAATGACGGGCAGTTGGAAAGCGTATTTGAAGAAGACACCAATGGACGCACCGGCAATCGCTCCGAGTACTTGGTCAGCAATCAGCAGGTCAATCAAAAAACCACTTACAGCAACAACAAAATCAGACAATTAGAATATCACCTTCCCGTTGCCGTATTATTGGAAAACCCTGATACCCTTCGCCGGATACAGCCAAAGGATTTGAGCCTGAAAAGGACTTATTTTTACCTGTATGAAGGCAATCAAATCGTAAAAGAGTTTTGGTACACGCCTATCGCAGAGTACAATATCAGCCGCGAATACGACAGCAATAAACAACTCGTCAATATCAAGAAAATCGGTGAAAAAACCACCACCGCTACCTACAAATACAGCGATGCAGGCAATATAAAACGCATCAAAATCAATCGCGCCAAACGCCCGACCAAACAACGTCGATTTTTCTATGACGATGAAGATATTTTTGTCATTAAATCAGAAGTGAAAAGAGACGGAGAAGTCTTGGAAAGCCTAATTTATGAATATCAATTTTGGTGATTTTTGATTGGGTGATTTTTGATTTTTGATTGATTATTTTCGCTGCGCGAAATGAGGAAATTTTATGTAATAAAATTCAATCAAAAATCAAAAATCCCTAAATCAAAAATCATTTAAGTCCGTGCAGGTTTTGCTCCACAAAAGTCGTTGGAAATTCTTCTACGCCGGGGAAACCGAGTTTGATGTCGCGCCCATCGTGCGGAATGTGCGCCGTACCGAAAATGTAATCCCAAATCGCTAAAGTCAAAGCGAAATTGATGCCATAACGACGTTCTTCAGGTAAATTATAAGAGTGGTGCCAGATGTGCATTTCGGGGCTGTTAAAGATGATTTTCATAAACGGACCAATCGCAAATGCCGTAAATAACACAGTTCCCAAAAGCACTCCAATCTCCTGAATAAGAGGCAATTGCAATTGAGACATCGCATATACACCAACCAACAAACCCAACACCGCGCCCGACACACGACCACTTACCGTAATGTTGGAATGATTATAATGCCCGACCATTGTGGTGAAAAAATATACGATAAAGAAGTCGTCAATCCCAAAACCAATCATCGCCAGTGGAATGTATTGAATCGCACCATAGACCACATTTTCCATCCAATGATACCGCAAATGTGCCGCAAATCCCATTTGCTCTACCGAGTGATGTACTTTATGAAATTCCCACAGAAAATCAACGCGATGCAGTAGCCGATGCGTCCACCATTGAATAAAATCACGCAACACAAAAAGTATCAATAATTGCAGCCAAACCGCCAACGTTCCTATCTGAATCGCCACCAGATTTTTCACACCAAATACGCCTAAAAAGTCATTAAACAAATTGACGACCACACTCGAGGCGGCATTGTAAATGATGAGTGAAAACAAGAAGAAATTGAAGAACATATAAAAGAAATCCAACCAAAAGTCCTGTCTGAATTTTGGCTGATTTTCTCGCCACGGACGCGCCACTTCCAACAGGAAAAAGAACGCAGAAATCACAATGAGCATATAGAAATAGTTGCCCCATCCCGGATGCGTAATTTCATGCCAAAGGTAACCCGCGTAACCCGCGTAACTGTCTGCAATTATTTTTAGATATTTTTCCATAATCAAGTTCAAGTATCAAGTGCAAGTTCAATAATTATATCCAATCAAGTTCGGCGAAGCCGAACAAAATTGAACTTGATACTTGAACTTATTATCCTTTCTTCAAGCGCACCGCCAACCACGGATATTCAAACCTATGGCTATCCAGCGTCAGAAAATTCGCAAAGCGCGGCAATATTACGCTCTTGCGTTGACCATTCAAATCTATAATGATTTCATCGCCAAATTTGTTCACTTCAAACTCCTCTTCTTCGATAAAAGGCAGTCGTATTTTTATCGTATAAAAATCGCCGTCTTCCTCCACTTTGAAAGGGCTTTTATTGTGATAAATCGTCGTCGGGTCTTTGTCTTCATAGATGGTATCGCCAATTTTATCCAACAAATCCAAACCAAATACTTCCTCTCCCAAATGCTGCACCTTAAAGATAGGCAAAGGCGTGAAAGTTTCCTCAATTTCTTCCAAATATGTCGTCTGCGCGGCAATATATTTTTTGAATAATTTACCTCCTGCGCCCTTCGGTAAAATACGGTTAACTATCACAGCATCAACATTATACCCGTACAATTGCAAATAGGTATAAGCACGTTTGGCTTCCTGAATCACCATGCGTTCGGGATTGGCTACGATGCGGATAGAACAAACCTCCGGGTCGAGCATCACCTCTTGTATTTTTTGCAATTTATCAAACAAACTCTCCAATTCCTCATAGCCTTTATCCAGTGGAACGCCCGTAGTTCGACGCACCAATTTACCGACCGACTTGACCGCAAATTTTTGTCCGGGAAATGCCTTTGTGAGCCATGATTTGGTCACTTGCGGGAGCGTGAGCAGCGTGAGCGTTTCGCCCGTAGGTGCGCTGTCGATGACGATAAGGTCGTAGTCATCTTCGCGGTAATATTTCTCAATCCACAAAAACGCCGACGCCTCTTCCATACCCGGCAGCACCGACAATTCTTCCGCCACCACATTATCCACACCACGCCATTTGAATATCGTTAACATCATCTGCCGCATACTGCCCCAGTGCTTTTTCATGGAGTAATAAGCGTCAAATTCTTGCCCCCACAAGTTGTCGCGTATGAGCGTGGGTTCGGGCGTGAGTTCCATATCGAGGGCATCCGAGAGGCTGTGCGCGGGGTCGGTGGAGATGACGAGGGTTTTGTAACCCTGCTTTGCCGCTTGAAGGGCAGTCGCTGCCGCCGTTGTGGTTTTTCCTACACCGCCCTTTCCTGTAAAAAGTATAATTCGCATGAATGATTTTTGATTGCGTGATTTTTGATTTTTGATTTGGCAACCTTTATGGAAACTACTTTTGGGTGTTATTTGTTTTCGGAAATTATTTTTCTCACAAATTAAGAATTGTCATTTTTTGTTTTTATTTTGCACAAATAATTTTAAACAAAAAACGTAGTGCATCCGTGGCGTAATGCCTCCGGCTTGCACCGCGTACTACTTGCAAAACTAACGCGGCGCAAGCCGGAGGCATTACGCCACGGGGTATGCTACATTTTTCAACAAAAAATACAATGATAGTTGACTGGTTATCAGTACTTGTAGGTGCATTTTTGGGTTTGATAATTTCGTGGTTAATCATTCGACGGAATTATGAGCGTACTTATGTGGAAAAGCAAGTCGTGGAGCGCGATTATGTGTTGCGTGAATTATTTTTATCCGAAAAAGAAAAAGCACAAAAAACGGAAACGGAATTGGAAAAGCATCGGGATGAACTACGCGGCATGGAGCGCGACCTCGCAGCCGGCAGCGAAATGATGAAGCAATATAAGGAACGCCTCGCTTCGCGTCAAGATGAAGTGAACCTGATGCAAACGACTTTTGAAAATTTGGCGAACCGCTTGCTGGATGACAAAAGTGAAAAATTTGCGCGACAAAATAAAACGCAGTTGGACGCGCTGTTGACTCCTTTGCAATTGAAAATCAAGGACTTTGAGGAAAAAGTCGATAAAACCTACCGCCACGAAGCCGAAGAACGCATCTCGCTACGCGAAGAAATCAAACAACTCCGCGACCTCAATATGCAACTCAGCACAGACGCCAATAGCCTCGCCAATGCCCTCAAAGGCGACTCGCGCATACAAGGCGACTGGGGCGAAATGAACATGGAACTCTTGCTCGAAAGGGCGGGTTTGCAACTTGGCGTACATTACAGAAAACAGTCCTCACACCGCGACGAACAGGGCAATGGCAAACGCCCGGATTTTATCATCAATCTGCCGGATGGGAAGCATATTGTGGTGGATTCAAAGGTGTCGTTGACGGCATACTCGGCACATTTTGAGGCGAGTGATGATGTGCAAAAAGCGCAGTATTTGAAGGCGCATCTGGATAGTTTTAAAAATCACGTAAAAGATTTGAGTTCAAAGCGTTATGAACATTTATACCAAATAAATACGCCTGATTATGTGTTGATGTATATTCCCGTCGAACCTGCTTTTACGCTCGCTTTGCAGCAAAATTCGGAGTTCTATTTGGAGGCATTGGATAAGAATATTGTGATGGTGACGAACTCTACTTTATTGGCTACGCTGCGGACAATTTCATACATTTGGAAGCAAGAAAAACAAAAGAAAAATGTACTCGAAATCGCGCGACAAAGCGGCTTATTGTACGATAAATTTGTCGGCTTCGTGGATGACCTGAAAGAAATCGGCAAAAAAATCGACAATGCCCAAAATACCTACGATGCCGCCATGAATAAACTCACCACCGGAAAAGGCAACCTCATTCGACGTGCCGAACATGTGCGCGAATTGGGCGCGAAAGCATCGAAGTCACTACCGCAAAACCTGCTTGATAATGATTAATGCATAACGATTAATGATTAATAAATTGGATTTTCGCTACGCGAAAATTTTTCATACGTTAAAAAATTAATCATTAATCGTTAACCATTAATCATTAAAATCATCTGTTCAATTTCAATTTATTCATCTTCACGGTATTTGATACATCTTTGTATTTCAAATCCATCGTACGGGTATTCAATACGGCATTTGGTTTGATGATTTGCGTATTGGTATATACTTTTTTGTTCACATCTTTTATGTAAACATTCAGTAATTTCGTGTTGGTTGTCATTGTGCGCGGGATGATTTTATTATAGTTTTTAATCTTCACGTTTTTCTTTCTCAAACTTTCTATAATTTCTAATTTACCCAAATCATAGACCGATACCCAACCCGGTGCAATACCCTTGCCCGGACGCCCACCTGACGAACCACAAGTCACGGCTACATCACTCGCTCCGCTCGATGAAGGCGCAGGTGGCGGCGGGTATAATACTGCCGAAATCTCCTCTATACGCTCGGCTGTTCCTCGTCCGCGTTCGGGGCTGACGGAGGTGAGTAAGCACCAATTGAGATTTTCAAGAGCCGCATCTCCTGCATATTTCAGGTCGCGTTCGCTCGCGCCTCTTTTGACCAATTTAATGAACTCATCGTATTGATTATCACCATCTTCGCAAGAGTTTTCCCACTTGGGAATGATGACTTCGTTGCCGGCTATTTTGCTCACAATTTTGGGCGAAACAATGCCATATACTAAGCCGCCAATCAATGCCACTACAATCCCGATAATTGCAAAACGAAGTCCTTTGCTCGTCTTGGAATCACCAAATTTCCATAGCGAACGCAGCAACCAAAACAGCAAAATAAAAACTCCAACTGCAAAACCAATGCGTATAAACATCGCTGTCGTTTTGTTCAAAACCGTAGCTACACGATTTGTTCCCACATCCACCAATTGTGTGGCACGGATGTAGATTCGGTCAACGGCATTTTGGATGGCTTCGGTGGCTGCATCGAGCAATTCGATGAAGCTGTCTTTGATTTGGGCAATGCGTTCGGCGAGGGCTTTATTGATGCAATCTACACTATCTTGAATCATTTTATTGACCTCACGCAAGAGTTTATTTGCCTCTTTTACAAGGTTTTGTATAATCATATTCAACTGTGCGGAGGCTTCTTGTATGACTTCTATGGAGGCATCTTTTACGTTGCCGATTTGTTGTTCGACTTTATCGTTGAGTTCGTCGATGGTTTGTCGGATTTGGATGCCCGCTTGTCCGAGTACGTCATTTGCGATGTCGTCCAATTGTTGAAGCAAGCCCTGCAATTCTTGAATCGGAATATCGACTTTTACGTCGGTATCTATCGCGGTTGCCATGCTGAATTGCATGGGCATGACGAGGATGAAAAGTAAAATAAATGGTATCTTTTTCATGAGTGATAGTTTTTGAATGAGTGAATTTTGAATGAGCGAATTTTGAATGAATGAATCATTTTTGATTAGGTGATTTTCGATTTTTGATTCGCATAATTACGTGTTTATCAATCAAAAATCACTAAATCAAAAATCTTCCAATTCATTCATTCAAAATTCACTCATTCATTCATTAGTTCTAATTACAATTACCTGATGTTCGTGGATAGGTGAAATTGAAGTTACCGCCTTTATTTTTGCTGACGGTGGCTTGGCATCTGGCTGTCCAACTGCCGGTTTGTACGGTGACTTCCCATGTGCCGAATTTGAGCCCGAGCCGCGACAGTCCGGGATTGGGGATGACATTGCTGCGGGTAGCCTCGTAATTTCTTGTTTTTGAGAAGGTTGTTTCGCCCGTACCATCGCCCGAAGCGGATTTGAGTACGCCGGAATACGTAACGGAGAGGTATTCTTTATCATTTCCTTGTACGATTTTTGTCAAATCGCTGATGGTGATATTGAGTTCTCCGGTTTTCTTTGTGGTGGATGGTTCTACATTGACATCGGTATCAACGCAGGCATCGCAGGCACTCGCTATCATTGCCAGTACAAAGCCAAGTGCTAAAAGCCATTTAATATTTTTCATTTTGATTGAATTTAGTAACGATAAATCAAGTGTGAATTTTATTTTTATGTAAAGGGAAATCCCGTAAACATCTCAAAAGTCACCCACGAATGATTAAGTTAAAACTTTTTTGATTTAGTTTCCATGACATACATCACTTTTATAAGTAAAATGTATCATATGACTTCTTGCAAAACTTTTTATAGAAGTTGCTGTTTCCCATTCAAATTATTCATCACAAAAATTAAGAGGAAATATGTTCGGACTATTCAAAAAAGACCCGGTAGCAAAATTACAGAAGGCATACGAAGCTAAAATGCTGGAAGCGAGAGATGTACAGCGTTCGGGCGATTTACGCAAGTACGCTGTCATAATAGAAGAGGCGGAAGAGATTTTGAAGAAGATAGAAGCGGCAAAAGCACAATAACATCTCAAAAGCTGTGGGTTTAAACCCACAGCTTTTGAGATGTCCAAATAAAAAGTCCTCATTTCCAATCGGAAATGAGGACTTTTTATCTTAATTAAATCTCTGATGAGCTTAATTTCGACCAATCAAAAATCAAAAATCACTCAATCAAAAATCAATCTGATTATCTGTTCAATTTGACAAATTTCTTTGCCTCAGTTACTTCGTTACCTGTACGGATTTGTACGAAGTAAGTACCTGTATTGATTCTACGGTGCTTGAGTTGGAGAATATTGTCACCTGCGATGAGGTTGATATTTTCTGTGTGTACAGTCTTACCTGTAACGTCTGTTACGATAAGTGTAGCATTTTGTGCTTTGTCAGCAGAAAAAGTAACGCTCACCTGCTCATTCCCAACTACAGGATTTGGATATACATCAAAACCTACTGCATCAGCAATGACATCTTCAGTAGCAGTCGTTAGGCTCAAAAGGTCGCAATCTTGCAAGTTGTTGAAATTTACACCCGTCGCTCCCATGCGAGCACCTTCAGTGGCTTTGCCTACATATGTAGGTGGGAATTGTCCCGGAGTTTGCCAAGTCAATTCTAAGCATTGTGTGTTATCCACTACATCAAAAGCAAGGCGTCCTACGCCTACCCAGTCGTCATTTAAGAGATAGCCTTCACCACCCGCCAATTCAACGTTGTAAGAAATGATGTTTGCTTTTGACCCTCTCAAAGAGTGTTGTGCATAGAAGCTGCTATTTACTGCACCCGAAATTTGTAATTCCTGCACAATTGTCGGATTTGTGATAGCTTCTGCATTGAATGAAAAGCGGTAATTTTGTTCACTGAGGTTGAATGTTTCGCTTAAGTTAGAAGCTTTAACTTGAATGTCAACATGCACTTTGGTGCCATCATAGGTGGCATTGTGAAAGCGGACATCATACTCATCTGCCGCAGAAACTAAAGCTGCACTTGCTGTCAATACTAAAGCAACCAATAATGTTTTTAAAATCTTCATAATTAAAAATTAGTGTTTTATTGTGAGATTTTTACCGAAAAATCTCGTTTGACCGGAAGTAATAGTCGAGATTCTCCGGTCTTTAATGTTTCCAAAAATTATTTATTCTAAGTGAAAGAACCGTACCAAAAATACGTTTTTCTGGTCACATTTACAAATTTTTTTTGACGTATTTTGCGACTATTTTCCTAATAGTCAACTAAATAAAATTATTAATTAAATGTAATGTTTTGTAAATACTCCCTATTTTATTCAACAATAAGTGTTTATAGATTTGCAAGTCAAATATAAGGAATACTCAAATAGAGTGGAATAGCTGAAAAGTGTCTTCGTTTACTGTTAAGACGAAAATTGTTGTTAAAAGTTGCACATTGAAGCCCAAATTCCAATCTTCATAGGTTATTACAGACAAATTTTAATGCAAACACTTTTTTTGCATTGAAGTGTAAATATATAAAAAAACATTTTAAAAATAAATCGCCTCAAGAAATGTGTGTATAACAAATTGCACTTTTTGATTGATAGTGTCGATAGACACGTCCGATTTGGTAGCCCCAAGTTTCAACTTGGGGAGGCGATTTTCCCACCTCAAATGAGTGTCATAGACACGGTACATTAAGCTATGCAACGTACCTACGGCACTCCGGTTTTTTAGGGTAAAACCATACCCCCAAGTTGAAACTTGGGGCTACCAAATGAGTCACACCTATCGGCGTTAAAGGCATTCTGTGCAATTTGTTATACACACCAAGAAATCTCTCAAGAAACATTATCTCAATAGTATATGTCTCCACAGTAGCAGGAAAAGTAACCTAATAATTCACGTTTCGCTGAAATCAAAATTAAAAAATAATAATTGAATTGAAATGCCCCGTACCGACGACTTTAGCCGTCG
>ENA-ORXR01004017-ORXR01004017.1-marine-metagenome-genome-assembly--contig:-NODE-4017-length-12642-cov-13.458416_pt1 | contig 12642 bp, 11 predicted proteins | sample MGYA00237866_ERZ511479 | MGnify/ENA metagenome assembly ERZ511479 | reverse complement strand
GTAGACTCCTTCTGTTGATAAGCAAGCATCTCATTTTGTGCATATACCTGGTCTTTCGTATTCTGGCGTGAAGTCGCTTTTTTTTTTTAATGATACGGCGTCCACCGAGATCTACACTCTTTCCCTACACGACGCTCTTCCGATCTGGCGCCGTACCTCTCCACCGCCGCTGCGGACGTGACTGCGCCCGCTGCCGCCACCGACGCGTACCCCGTGCGTGCACGGGCGAGCCTCAACGTCGCGCCCGATGATGCTGCGAGAAAGGCCAATGCGGCGCCGGGGGTTTCCACCGCCGGCGCCCTGTCGGGCCTCCTCGCGCGCCTCGCCGCAGAACGTGCGGCGACGGCGGCGGCAGCGGCAGCGGCAATGGCGGCGGCGACGACCCGGTGGGGCCGGGCCGAACGCGTGCGCCGAGCCGCCTCGCCGAGGTGTTGACCACCGGTGGCGGGTGGGGCGTGCCGCCGCACAAAGCGACACCTGCTGCCAGCAGGGGAGAGCCGTATAAGGGAGCGGCTGAGGAGCGAGCACGCTGGGCGTGGATGCCTGTACAGATGGTCCCGCGGCTTTCGCGCACAGCTGTATCAAGCGGAGGTCGGCCTACCTTGGCTGGGAGACGTTCATCTGCTGGGACCCCCCCGAAGGCGTACTGGGCGGCGAGGGCAGGGCGGCCGCCCAACACCCACTGTCGCACCGCCAAAGACGCGTAAATCTTTGGCGCCGCGCTTGGTGAGAGAGTGGGGGGGGTGGGGACTGCGCCCAGGACTCCGGGGGGGTGGGGGGCGGGAGGGAGCTCTGCCGGTGCCGGCTGCTGCGCCATTGCCGCGGCTTTTTCTGCTGCCATGGCCTCAGTCGCCAAGAGTGTGCCCATGGAGACAGGGAGAGCACCATTCCCGCCCCCAGGTGGGGGCAGGCCGTCTACGAGCCAGCGCTGCGTCCACCGCCGCCACCTAAACAGCCACCGCCACCGCCACCGCCACCGCTGGCGCAACCAGATGAGGAAAGGCAGCTCGCCGCAGAGTCTGCACTGAAAGCGCGTTCGCGAAAACACCCTGGCCTGGGAACTTGAAAATGACCAATCAGAATAAAGATACGTTCACCGCACGTCGCAACCACAACCCACTTTCTCTTCAACCCCCCCCGCCCTGCCCGCCCTCGCCCGCGGCGCCTCCTGACTCTGCCCACCAACGACGCGTGCCACCCGACGCGCCCTACGGCCGGTCACGGGGCCGGACGGGTTCCCACGAGGCTCCCGCACCGCAGCTGGCCACATCGGCCGCACGGGATCGCGGTCGCGGCGTTGTCGGCCGCGCCCCAACCGGCCACCGTCGCGGCCCCCCACGGCCTGGGCGTGACGGCGCCGTCGGCCGAGGCCGCTGCCGACACGGGCAGCTTTCCAATTGAGCCCCCCGCGCCCGCACCGCAGGCGGGTGCGGCCCACACCGGGAAGCCTGCGCGTCCAGCCCCCCGTACCCACCACACAGGGCGGGCGCCGCCCCGTCGAGCGGTCGCCCCGCACGACGCCACCGCGGTCGGTCGGCGCACGCCAACCCCGCCACGCAGCCGCTTGCCCGGCGGCGGCGGCCAGCCGGACCGCCGGTCGCCGCAGCCCCCCCCGCAGGCGCAATGTACGACGGCGCTCGACGGGGCGGCATGAACCCGGCGGGGGTGAGGAGCCGCTGCTGCGTTTGAGAGAGGCGGCGCTGCGGCCCGCCGGGAGATGGGTGCTGCCTGCCCTGAGATGCGCGTTTCTCGTGAATGCCCGGCGCGTCAAGCGGAATGACGTGAAAAAACTTAGCCCCGACGTGGCAGCAGAAATGGAGATATTGAGTACATAGGTCATTTTTAGTATTTCGAATTCAAAGCTTCGAAGACCTGCGATTCCTGGCAGCAGACAGGGGAGGGGCCGGATGGCACATATGAAAGTTCTAAAAGAGGATTATGCCACGTCTGTGCCGGATGATTGAGCGGCTCACGATGCTGACCCGTGGCGAGCGGAAATCCAACGGTTAGGCGGCTGGCTGAGAGGCCTTACGCGGAGCGATGACAGCCTATTGTTACTACGAGGTCTAGTAACGATAGGCTGAGAATCGCCGACTTATCCGGCAACCATGTGTGTGCATGGTACCGGGGCCGACCGATACAGTAAGTACCCGCTTGTACAGCAGGCTGGCAGACAATGTAGCCCCTTTTCCAGCAATGCATTTCTTCGGCGCACCGACGCGGGCCCTTCTGTTTTCGTGGACGATCGACCTCCATCTGCGCGAGATAAGACGAGATTTACCACTCAATTCTCGCTTATTCGAACATGATGACGCATGCACACAGGGGTGCATTTGAACGATGGGCCTCCGGCCTGTCGAACACGAAGGCGTGTGAGAGCATTTCCACCAGTGGCTCCAACCGTCTAAACAGCCAAATGTGGCACCGTTTGGCCGTTTAGACGGTTGGAGCACTGGTGGCTGGGATCTTCTCCAAAACTAAGATGTGACGGGGGTGTGACGACCTATAAATAGACCTGTTAACATTCTTTAAGACTCTCACGCATCTCGTGGACGCCTCGCGGGATCGCCCCTGTTTTGGAGCTTGAGAGCATCTCCACCGATGGAGCCAGCCGCCCACCGCAACGGACACGTGTGCACAACGTGTTTCGCTGGCACTGGCTCTCCAAACGGAAAGTCACAACTAAAAAGGTCACGTCTCAATATTTGGCTGGCTTGGGTGCTCTCTGTGGGTGGGCCTCTTCTGTGGCGGGCCAACTTTCCAAAAGTGCCCGACAAAGAGTCTCTGTGGATGGAAGATCGTCACGCAACTGTCTGAGCGCCACGGGTCACGCATTTCATTGGTGATCGTGGTTCGGACAAGGAACCAGGGGTTCGCCAAACGACTGCGGGAGTCTCCAAACAGGCCTGTTTGGACGGGCGTTGCCGTTGAAGCTCCAAAACTGAGGCGATCGCGCGTGCCGAGCTCGAGAGGGAATAGACAACTACACATTGTGAGGAGAGCTATTTTTAGCCCGTCACACCCCCATCACAGTCTAGGTTTGGAGCACGGTTTCTCCACCAATGCGTCCGTTGGCCAAACGGTGCCACGTCTGGCTGTTTGGACGGTTGAAGCCATTGCAATAGATGCTCTAAGAAGGTCACGTCTCAATGTTTCGCTCGCCTGGGCGCTCTCTGTGGGTGGGCCTCGTTTTGTGGCGGGCCAACTATCCAAAAGTGCCCGACAAAGAATCTCCATGGATAGAAAATCGTCACGCGAGTGTCTGAGCGCCACGCGTCACGCATTTCATTGGTGATCGTGGTTCGGACAAGGAACCAGGGGTTCGCCAAACCACTGCGGGCGTCTCCAAACCGGCCTGTTCGGAGTAGCGCTGCCGTTAAAGCTCGAAAATAAGGGCGATCCCGCGAGGCGTCTACAAGATGCCTTAGAGTACTAAAGAATGTTAACATGTTTATTTATGGGTCGTCACACCCCCGTCACATCTTAGTTTTGGAGAAGATCCCTGCCACCAGTGCTCCAACCGTCCAAACAGCCAAACGGTGCCACGTTTGGCTGTTTACACGGTTGGAGCCATTGGTGGAGATGCTATGGACGGAGTGTTGTGCCATCTGCGCCGATTCTGTATCGCAATCAGTTGAAATGATCGGTTTACCGTCGGTCCTGAGTGGTGTGCTTTTATCTCGAGTGTAGAGTTTGGGTGCGTCTTGGGTGTATTCTCTGGCGCCCCCGATGGCACGTCAGGGGCCCCATCAAGTCCGGTGCCAGGAGAGATGGAAATGAAATTGGACCGTTCTTTACCATGTAGTTTAGAAAATATGCGAGGTGGATTGATCAAGGTCAGCGTTGCCGACATCTTGAGATGTCCAACTGTGCTTGGCCAGGCTTAGATCCTGACATCACGTTCCCACTAGATCTGATGACATCACGCTTGAAAAGCGGCTCGCTCAACACTGTGCGACTTGGCCTCACAGACTACTCCTGAAAGTACCCCGCATAGGCCCCGTCCCCGACCGTCGGTATAGACTGCAAGAGGTCCAGGATCGCGCCTTCGTCTGTGTCCTTGGCTCTGTTCTGCGTGTCGAAGCTTTTTGCTCTACGTGCAGGTGCCCACTGCTTGCCGCTTGTCGATGACCGCCCAGCCTTGTTGCAATTTACGCTTTGTGGTCCCTGCTTGCCCCCCGTCAGTGCCTGCCCAGATCGTTCGCATTGTACGCTAGGTTTCTTCGAGGGATGATATGCGAGCCTTCCTGATGTACGGTGGGGGGGAGGACGTGGTACACGTACTTGCAAGACGCTCCAGCTCTGCAACGCCCATATCTCGCTACTATGAACCCTCTCCCTGGTGGCTTTGTCTCCCCCGACCCATCCTATACCCCCAATGTCGGTTCTAAGGCAGGCGGAAACGCCACCAGAACTCCCTCCGCCCTCACGCCTGGGGTGGCCTCGTCGCGCAAGACTCAACACCGTTTTGGGCCTTCCCCCGCGGGGCCCGGCCTTCGTCAGCTGGCCCCTGTGGCGACTACCATGGGGCGATTCGACATGAGTATCCTCCTTCGCACGGTACTTGGGGGCCTCACTTCTCTCCAAGTAAGGACGGACCAGGCCAACCTTGCGAAGGCGGCGATCCCGATTTGTGGTGCGCCCATTTGTCGCAGCAGCTTCATTAACCATCTCACGTGCGTCCTCATCGCGCCGCCACATGGCGCGCGCAAGCTCGGCGCCGTGCCGCTGGGGAAGGCCACCCGCACGATTGCCAAGCGTTGGGACAGCACCTGCGCCGGCTGTTTTACCACCACCTTTCTGACGGACGGCCAGGTTGAGGGCGACCATGTCAGCCCAACACCTGACGAACTTCTAGCTGCATCGGGAGCATCATCAGCGGTAGACATGACTCGGGTAAGTTCCGAGGAGGACGCGTCGAGCCCTGCAGGTGAGGACACGTTGCAACATGAAGACCTCTGCGCCGACATCTCGGCCTCCACGCAGACGACAGTAGGGGATCTGTCCGTGGAGCAGTGGGCGGACGAGATTAACAAGGCTTGTGAATACCACGAGACCGACGCTCTGCTCACCCTCGATTCTGCGCGGCGGATGGGTGCGGTCAACCACCTCTCGCCGCGCACGTTGGGTTTGATGCCCGAAAAGTTCATCCGCAGCAACACGCTTGCGCCTGCTTTCGCTGCAGACCTGGGGCTTGAAAAGAAGGAAAGTGTCATGGCCACCTATATTGTCCAGGTGATAAACCTCATCCAATGGCTGTTTCACAGGGAAGTGGAGCCGCCGCGTGTGACCCTGAGCCCGCTGCCGGGCCATGACCGCTCCTTGTGAGGCGGTCGAGTGTCCAAGGGCAAAGCCGTCCGCAGGAGCGACGCTGGGGCCCGATATGCTTGGCCGCTACCCCCCCGCCGTATGAAATACACCGAGACTACCAGCGGCACGGCAGCTGTGTCGATCCTGCACGGTGCTCCAGCCTTTGTCGTGTTGGGAATGTCATCTGTCGGGCGTGCGGCACAGGCGGCGCAGGCTGCTGGAGCGGCTGATGCAGCATCTGCACCATCAACAAGTGGCCACGAAGATGTGCCAGCCTACCTAACGCAACTCAACGACGGGACAACTAGCCACTACGGCGGGCAGGCGAGTGACGAGCACACCGTGGAGGCTGGGACCCCCCCCCCGCTGGACGACGTCGAGAAGTCGTTCTTGACAGCGGCCCGAGCCCACGAGGCGGCGACGTACCCGTCTCACGACGCACTCACGCAGTAGGAGGACCTCACCGACCGTGGAAGATGGGCGGTGTCATGGCGTCAAAAAAGCGGTCCAAGGAACGGTCCGGCTGACGGCAGGCCGACACGTCCGACAGGCTGCGCAGGCTTTAGTGGGGATTTTGTACCCACCGCGGTGCGGTGCACGGTTAGGTTCCGTCGTCTGGTCGTCGCAGCTGCGTGGATGCTTGAGACGAAGCGCCTTGGCGCGTGGCCCAATGACATTTTGTCCACTTTTATGGCGACTGCCTCGCTGCTGCGCGCCAACAAATACCTGTTGCCTTCTTTCGAGACGATGTGCGGGCGTACGGACGCGGCCCCCCAGAGGCCCGCTGAAAATGAGTCACGGAGAGGGGCTTCCCCCCGTGGCCAGTGGGGGTGGCGAGACACTGCCCCCGGTCCAGCGAGACGCGGGCCCTGAGGTGGGGGATATGTGGGGGAAACCCCCTGTCACGGGTGGCACGGCTCCCGTCATGAGCCGGAGACGGGTCGCGAGCAACCACGTAACACCCCCCGAGGGGGGTAGCGTGTGACACCCCCCTTGGGCGGGTGGCCAGGGAGCCCGAGGGCCACACACGAAACGACCCCTCTAGAGGGGCGCGGGGTGATGAGCACCCGATCGGGCCCCGCTGGAGGGGTCTGACACAGGCGAGGGAGACACTCGTCTTCCCGAATCCGGGCCCTCTGGGGGGACCGGGAAGCTTCTGGAAGCTTCCGCAATCCGAGCGTAAGCCGGACCGAGATCTGATCTCGACTAGGGATAGAATCCCACTGGAATTCTATCCGGGAAAAATGAAAATTCTTCGGTTCAGTCCTGAAAAATGATCTTGGGTAAATTCTGAGATCTGGGAGGTCTTGGTGACTTTCCTCCTTCCGCCATGAGACGGGCGGGGGTCCTCTTTCAGTGGAAGGGTAGTCTAGGATGCTGGGCAGAGGCCACTAGGGGCCCGTGCCTGAGACCGTGGCCCGTTGGGTACCGGTCCGTCCATGGTGGCGTCCGGGGGCCAGGATTGTGTACGTCCTGCTTCTTGTTTCTGTGGGTATGTGAGTGTATGCTTTGGGGTCGTCCTGCGTCTTTGAATAAATTAGCGTTGCGTATGTGTTACTTCCGTCGTTCTGGTGCGCTCCGCGCCCGGTGATCCAGGCGTTCGTGCTGTTTCTCCTTTGCTCCGCTCCGCATCCTGTGCTGGTCTTTCCGATGGGGCTGTACCCCGTCGGCTTTGAGGGAAGGATCCACTACACAGCCGCTTCGTGAGCCCATGGATAGTAAGGTGGTCGGGTGCGCTAAACTCGCTCTGGTGCCCGTCAAACATGCCGCGAGGCAGGCACCGAGCCCACAAGTGTAAGACGCTGCAGTGGGAGTCCGCGTACATCCCGAGAATCTTGAGCCCTCGCTCGATGTATGTCTTGCCATTCAGCTGCCCCAGGCCTGCTCTAGCTGGCACGGTGCCGGCCGCAAGCCGCGGCGGGGGGGGGGGTATGGTGCGAGACGAGGGGGCCGGCTAGTCAATGGCGATATGGAGGGGAGGGGGCACTCGGTAATCCACCCAGCCGGCGACCCGCATACGGAGGGACGCGGGAGAGAGAAAAGAGGCCGGCTCTCCAAGCGAAGGGGCAGGCGGTGGGTGTCAACGAATCAAGCAGAGTCCTTACATTCTGGGCGGATGTGCCACGGTCATTGGGAGGACACGGCGAGCAGCCTGGGAGAGTTTGAACGCTCGGCAGTTGAGCGGTTTGGGGAGGGCAGCCAAGCGAGTGCGGTCAACTGCTTGGGTCACAGCGCGCGTGCCACACGTAAAGACCGGTGAGGCGGCATGAAAGCCGGTGTTGGACGATGCACAGGTGGCACGAGACCAGCTTCTGCAGCGACAGGCGATGAGCAGTTGATGAGGTCTCTCGACGCAGCCTGAGTTGGGGTGTCTACATTCCTTACAGACGCTCCTTGACAGACCTTGTTCGGCCTTGCACGGCTGATATTGCTGTCTTCCCAATTTTGGCCGATGCTGTCGATGTCAAGAGGGGTGATCAACTGTGCGAAACTGTTTCTCAGCCGTCGATTCAGCCGGATAAAGTCGTTCGACCAATGGGCAGTTGACCGAGACCCTTTCTTGACTTTGACCACATCGGCCAAAATTGGGAAGACAGCAATAAGAGCCCACATATCCTTGTGCCCCAGAAATTTTAGTTCACTCGGCCGTCGCAACCACGAAACACATCCTGGCACGATTGTGTTGGAATCAAAAAGTAGCTGCTTTGTTCTCTGGTCGCAAGAAGAGCTTGTTTGCGATATGTTTCTCGATTAGTTAAGTGCTGTGAGTACAATCGGGTTTCTCTTGTAGCAAGGTGCACCCAAAACATTTTAGTTGGTCGGCGCAGGTGGCGACATCAACAGTGACTTGGATTTTGGCCGTTGACAGAACCAAAATGGTTGGGGAGAACACGGGCTCCTTTTTTCTCGTACGCGGCTCATGGACGTTCCCCTTCCATTTTTTACTTTTGGGAACATGCATAAGGGCTGGGCAGAGTTTCAGTGCAGTTTCTCGACGACGGGTCTTCATCTCGCGTACGGTCCGCGGAAGTAACTCATGGCTGAACAGGTACAGGAGGGAAGGTGCGGTGCCTACGGGGGTGTGCGGGCAGGTGTCCTCGGCCATGCGTGGGGACTTTCCTTGGACTCGGCAAGAATGTGTCTTTCAGGGGTCTCTGGAGGCTGTCTATTTTTTTTTCGAACGGGGTCGTGTCGCGTCCGTTCCGCTTCAAAGCGCCGGGCTGTTGCGCAGCACGGTGGCAGAGAGGGCGTCGCGGGAGGGATCCCCGGTTGCGACGCTGCCGTTGGGGACGCTGCTCGTGGCCGGGGACGGAGCGGGCTGATGTAGGCGTGTGGGGACCCCATGCCAGGTGTGGGTTCTTTTCAGGTACGTCGGTCGCTTGGGAGCGGTACGGGAGAGGGAAGTGTCGTCATGGGCGGGGGATTGGGGTGCGTGGCGACACGTCGAGAAGTGTCTCTCGGAAGGCATGGTTCCTGACTTTACCGTGTGCCACTTTGCATCACCATCGATGATGGCTCGTGTAGTTAACCTGAAGGAGTGAGCTGGTATGATGACTGGTGAGAGTGATTGAGAGCGGGGGGATCAAGGTAATGCTGTTCTTGTACGGTATGGACATTTGAGAGGAGATTCTGAACTCTGGATTGGTGCGACGCTGCTGAGGGACTGCACGTGGTGATGCATGGGGGCTCGCTCACTTGACGCACCGTTCCTATCTCTTTTACTGAAGTTGCTGTTTCTTTCTCCGACTGTACTTCCCGTTTTTCTGCGTGACAACGATCTCGAGACGGACGGGTGATGGCAGTTTTCTGTCTGCTTCCGTCCAGGCGACGATTTGCGGCGCGCAGCGGGTGGGGGGGGGGGGGGGGGGGCTTGGGTAGTGAGGGGCACGCATGTCACGGCACGTTTTCCGGAAGTCCGGCCGCCGGCGGCGTCGCCAGTACGATGTGGTGCGGTGGGGAAGGTGGGGGGGGAGGCTGCTGATAGCGAAGCTTCTAGTGGGGATCCGATCGCGTTATCAACGCTCAGGCAGCCACGCCGCACGAAGTGGATGGCCCTGGACGAGTTGATGGCCACCCTCTAGGCCTTCTTATTGGATGATCCCATCTGTACGCCGAATCAAGCTTATCCACGTTTCATGATTCAATAGCTCACGGCCGCTCTTGTTCAGAGCGATTACCCATGGAAGCGATTACAGCTTCCGATAGAATCGTTTACAGATGCCTTCGTCTGGAATACAGTGGAGGCTCAACGAAGACCCAGAATCTGTCAGCAGCGGTCGTCTATGAGGCAGAGTCAGCATCGCGTCTCCGCTCTCTTCCGTTGTTTGGACATCTCGCCCCCGTCTCTCCCTTCCGCTGGCCTTTGACACGACCCCCATATCGTCGTCACCGCACCGCCATGCTCTCTCTTGGACGGGCGCACGGCATCCGCCCCTTTATTCCCCTCCCACCCCCACCCCCCCCCGCCCTCCCCCCTCCGCACACCGTGTATGTTGCGCTGCACTCACGTTAGTTTTTCCCCCTGCATGTGTTCCACGTTCTTCCCGGTCCCCCCCCCGAGCCACAGTCCGGGTGTTCACTCTTCTCGTCTCCTTTTCTAGATCTCCGCCTCCGCGGTTGAACTCTCTCAGCGTGTGGCGGCGCGACCGGTGCTGTGCTTGTACGCCTTATTAATCATTTCATTGTACTGAGAATCATGCGACAATGCAGAAGACATCAAATAGGGACCGACAATGGGGACGCTACCACTAGGGAAGAGAACAGGGACATACGTGCTACTGAGAGCGAGAAAAGGGACCCAACGACGTGGTTGTGAGAAGAGTCAAGGGAGAGGCCGACTGGCAACCAATGCAGTGCTGAAGTACGAATTTCTGCGACAGAATCGAAAAGGATTGTCTCTCACATTATTGCTGTCTTCCCAATTTTGGCCGATGCTGTCGATGTCAAGAGGGGTGATCAACTGTGCGAAACTGTTTCTCAGCCATCGATTCAGCCGGATAAAGTCGTTCGACCAATGGGCAGTTGACCGAGACCCTTTCTTGACTTCGACCACATCGGCCAAAATTGGGAAGACAGCAATACAAATCACATGTCGAATGACGCATCACATTATATCAGGGACCTTCAAGCGTATTTTTCCCAAGTTTTAAACGCGCGTATTTTTCAAGCGTATTTACGCGTACGCTTGAGTATCGGCCTTCATGCATGAGTACGCTACCTGATTGGGCGCCGCTACCAACAAAACGCTTGAACCCGATACAAAGGCGTACTTTTTCAACATACGCGTCCCCGATCACGACAGCGACGGAGTACGCATGTCAGATCACGTCCAGCATTTTTTTTGTCATGTTTTCACTCCGCACCAGGCGGATCTGATTGGGTCGAGATCCCAACGTCACGCCAATGGCCAGCCAGTTAACTCGCATGAACCAATGGTACGCAAGATTCGCAGGCCGTCCGACGGAAAGGGGGGAGATTGCATCCTGGTCCCTCGGAGATTGCATCCTGTTCCCGTTTGTGTCGCTGTGTGCGCTTGTGCTGGGCAGGCCAGTTCCCAGCAGCTGCTTGTGTGCCCCTGGTGCCACCTGATAGGGGGTTCGCCGGCGTAGCTCAAGTGGCTGGGTTGGCTCGCCTGCACGCGCACGCGCCCACGCACGCGTGCGCAAGCGTGTGTGGGCACATGAGGGCACCCCACACCGGCGACTCGGGAGGGTGACCGACCCGAAAGCACGGACAACGACTAGCGAGGACGAGCATCGCGGCTGTGGGTCGGTGTGACCACAGCGACTTGAGGGATTATCTCCTGGAGCCTAGAGAATCAGTAGGCGGCTTTAAGAAAAGACGCGGAACGCACCTGCCCCTCGAGCCGTTACACAACCCGGGGCTCCCGGGCCTGCCTAGGCTGACGACTGGGGGGCACTAGGAATTCAAAATCCTGGTGTGGGGGCGTGCCCCCCTCCCTACGATCCCGCTGACTCCGGTGGGCAAGCACCGGTGGAAGCCGAAAGGCCATTGGGGTAGGAGAGGGCGTCCCTTCCACGTCGCAACTCGCAGCTGCTCCCGACGCTCCTCGGCAAGCTCCCCATCCTGTCAAGCGTAGATGAGACGAAGATGCGAGCGGAGATGCCGCTCGCTGGTAGCCGTCAAGCTGCTGCGAATGCCGAGAGCACGTCTTCAGAAGATGATGAGCCTGCAGGGGGTATGCTGTAGGTCAGAAGAACGTGGTATAGCTTAGTGTGCGGGACTACGATTGCATGCCTTGGGAGAGGGGAAAAATAGATAGAGAGTGGGAGGGTCCCCATGGCACCGGCGTGCGACGTCCCCTGAGTTGCCGAGACACTCCCAGCGTGACACTTGCATGAGTGGAAAACACGCGCAAAAGACGCTCAGCGATCGTTAGGATCAAATACGCTGATATGACTTTACAACAACAAGAAACGCGGCGAAGGACGCTTGATGTTCGCCAGCTAAATAGTACACTTGGCTGGAGACCTCTCGTTTTGGAATACGAGAACGCTTGTGAAGGAAAAATCCATATACGCGAGCGCTTATCCAAATTCGGGCCCTTGAAGACCCCTGCATTTTATGTCAATTTCTTGGTCTTACACCCAACCACATTAGAAAAAATGGTGAAGCGGCTGGCTTGTGTGACTCGAAACGAATGGAGACCACGCGAGCTGAGAAGCACAGCACTGCGCAAATATTCAGCTTGTGGGCGGTGCCTCTCCAGCCGGAGTACGGACATTGTCCAGCTCTCCCTGGCTCTCAAGGGAACCAACGCCGTTCGCCGCTGGCAAGGAGATTTACAAATGGAATGCAATAGAAGTGACATTGACATTGACCGAAAAGCGCATGCTGCCAGCCTACGGAGCGTGGGGCCCCGGCCGGGGTGTGGACACTGTCCCGCTTACTCCCACTTTGGCCGAGACCAGTGCCATGCTTCAGAAGCAGAGAGTGCTTTTCTTGTGTCCGACACGAAACAAGAGGGCATGTCAAGCCCACATAGCTTACCCATTCTTTTCGTCTGCGGGGGAAGGCGGCAGCGCGGCTAGATTTGGACATTGCACATTTTTCCACAGGGACGGCAGTATCGGTAGCATCCTGAACATTGAAGATTCCCATAAATCGTGGGATTCTACGGAAGGGAGGTGCACACCGTATCAATGTTTGCTTCATTTCCTTCGACGTTGATGAGGTCTGAGCTCCCAAGACAGCACGCCTAGTTGAGGTGGCTCTTCTGGGTCTGAGCATTACACTGCCACGTGGTAAAATATCAGTGGCTGAGATCCATTTGGGTCGCGACCCAATTTTATAGGCCTTAACGGCCCCTGT
>ENA-ORXR01004014-ORXR01004014.1-marine-metagenome-genome-assembly--contig:-NODE-4014-length-12651-cov-21.951567_pt1 | contig 12651 bp, 5 predicted proteins | sample MGYA00237866_ERZ511479 | MGnify/ENA metagenome assembly ERZ511479 | reverse complement strand
CCGACACCACGGGCCCCGCCCCCACCACCGCGGTCCCCCCCGCCGCCCGTGCGGTCCACGCCGCCGCCCGTGCGGTCCACGCCGCCGCCGGTTTGGTCGCCGCCGCTGTCGCGAGAGGATGCCTCGTCCGTTCCTCAGCGGCCGGGCCCGGCGATGGCCGGAGCCTTCACCCTCAAGAAGGCGGCCGGTCGTGGCCGCAAGACCACCACTCCCCCCGCGGCCTCACCATCGATCAAGACCCAGGCTGCCACCCTGCCCCCGGCGGGCAACTGGCTGCGGGGGGCATCGGGGGCTGTACTCGGCATGGTTTGCGTGCTCGGCCGGCAGCTTTTGAACATGGCTGGCATGGAGCCGAGGTGGACGGGCTTCTGGGTTGTGCTAGAGGCCGGGGACGGGACAGCCGCGTCGCCCTTCACCGGCAAGGTCATCAACTGCGCGGTCGGCGCGAATGTGCAGCAAGACGACTTTGCCAAGGACTGGTGGGAGTTCCGAGGCGGTTGGGAAGGCCGGCGGCGGCGTCAACAGGCCGCTGCTCAAGACGCTGGGGGGGGGGACCGGCCATCGAGTGGAGCGGGAGCCGGCGGAGGATCTGGCCAAGACGATGGCGGGCCCGGTGCTGGCGGCCAAGAGGGGCAAGGACGCGACGGGAGCGAGCAAGACCGGGACAGTGGCAGTGGGGACGCCGCCTCCTCCGACTCCGCGGTATACCCGCTCATCCCGACGCACACGCGCGGCACCATCGCCGCTGTTGCTGGCAGAGTGCTGGGCACCAAGGTATTGGCGACGGCCGACCTCAACAAGGTTCTCGCTCGTGCGGGGCTCGAGGACGTGCGAGAGATCACGTCTGACGACGTGATGGACCTGTTTACGGCCGCCAGCCGCTTGTTGCGGCAGCGGGCCGACTCCAAGTCGTTCTCCTGGGCATTGTGCTGCCCGTTGGAACTGCTGGGAAACACGTGGACGACGCCGGCGTTGGCGGTGGCCGTCGACGGCTCACACTACCTGCCGCTATCCCACCCGTCGTCGAAGGGGCATGGCACGGACAGGAAGCGGTTGGTGCTGTGCGTGGCGGCCCACGTTTCGCCCTTTTGGGCCAAGGTACTCGAGGTACACTTTGCTACCTCACGTGCGAGCGGACGGAAGAAGCGGTACCGCCCCAAGGATCCTTTTGACGGCGCGGAGGACATGGGCGGCAAGACGACAAAGAAGAAGCGTCAAGCAACCAACCAGACGGCGGCGGCGAAAAAGGCGCGCACCGAGGCGGCTACCGCCGCGCGCCTGCAAAAGGCGCAAGCCAAGGCTACAAAGAGAGTCGCGGCTGCGCGAGCCGCGATAGCCGCCCGTGCCGAGGCGGCCAAGAAGGCCGAGGCGACAAGAGCCTCGACTGCGCGTGCCTCAACGAAGGCCGGTGCTCCTCTTCCGCCCGCTCCCCCGCCTAGTGGCCGGCCTCGTGCCCCCCCAGCACCTCCGGGCGCCCAACTGGGCGGCGCTGGTCCGGGACTTGGTGGTGGTGCGGCTGGTGACAGTGGAGGCCGGACCACCGGCGCCTTCCGTACGACTGATCCTCTGTGGGCGCTGGAGCGGGCCGCCGTCGTGACGCGCATGCGCGATTTGTGGACGCGGCGGGCGGTCCCGGTTCTTCCCGCCACAACCGTCTTTTCCGTGGTGCTTCTCTCTGGCCCCCTTCGCGCTGCCGCCGTGCGGGCGAGCACCAGAGTGCGTGTGGTCCTCCCCCGCGCGCTGCTCAAGAACGCGTTTGCGGCGTTGGCCACCGCCGCGCGCAGCGGCAATGGTGTCCCCGACGGGCACGAGTTGGCCGTGCGCCTCGGCGACCACGAGCCTGTCTACGCATTCGAGGCGACGCTCGACCAGATGAGCTCGGTGTTGGCCTTCAACGAGGGCATTGTGTCGGCTGCCAACTTTGCGTGCTGGATGCGCGGGCTCGCGGCGACCGACGCGCACCTGCCGGCGCCGCTCAACTTTTTGTCGGGCGAGTCTGTGGCCATCTCGTCGATGGTCAACCAACTGCACGATAAGCTTGCCGGCCGGTTGCTAGGCGACTGCGTGTGGTCGCTGCCTCCGGTCCGCCGAGGGTCGGCGGCCACTGAGAAGGCGGCCAGTGTGTTTTCTGGCTACGTGGTCAACGTGCGTGACGTTTGCGACGCCGGTCAGCGGGAGTGGATCACCAACGCGCTGTTGGATGCGGGCTTGGCGGGGCTGCAGAGCAGGTGCGACGCCGGGTCGGTGCTGATCGGCGTCCTCTCCTCTTCACAGTCGGCATCCTTCACGCACGTTGGGGGAAGGCGGGTAAGTTTGGAGGGTGCCGTTCCGCGTGTGCTCGAAGTGCTTGACTCGTGGAGCGCGTCCGTCACGCGGTTTGTGATGGTGTTGAACGTGGATAACTGTCATTGGATGTCTGCTTCTGTATCTTTGTCGACGGGACAAGTGACTCTGTATGACTCTTTAGGCGGGCCATCGCCGGCCAAGACGCACATCACGTCCCGCCTCCACCTCTTTGCGCGGTACGCCGAGCAGCGGTGGCGAGCCACGCACCCGGACGCAGCTGTGGGTGCCATTGAGTGGCAGTTTGACGAGGTCAACACGCCACGGCAGGTGGACGGCTACAACTGCGGGCTGTTTGCCGTCGCGTTCATCTGGTGCTTTGCCTTTGGGCTGGATATGACGACATTCCCGGTCGACGGTGACCAGCTGCGTCTCTCTTTGATTTATTATGTATTGATGTCTGGTGCTGCACGGGAGGAGAAGCAGCGAGCTTGACGTCGGTGGATGTGGCGTGCACTGCTTTGTTTTTATCTATTTTTTCGAACATGCTCTCCTCCCGCACATACACATCTCTAGTGAGCGCCCAAAAGCTGGTGCAGCAGCCAGCCGGCAAGCAGTGGGCTGCTCTGTTTCCTCTGGCCGGTTGCGGCCGAGGGCTGCCGCCGCTGGCCGCCACAGCCACAGTGGTCACCGCGCCACCATCGGTGCGGGGGGCCGCAGCAGCCGGCGCGAGGACGACCAGAGAGCAGTGCCCCCCCCCAAAGCGACATCAGGAGCCGGCGGTGGCCACCTCGATGGCATCGAACTCGCCGCCACGTCAGTGGCTGCGGGCACACCGATGCAAGCAGCTCAGCCTTGATCGATTGAGCTGCTTGCGCTGATTCCTTGTCTGCTGAGAATGCCAACAAACATATTCAAACAGATTAGCCAGCGCGCAAATCTTCAGTCGAACCATTTAATGACGAAAATAGTCTCCATCCCTTCGGAGGACATCCCTAAGGCGGCCTATTGGCCAAAACTCAAACTCCCGCTGTGATACAAACGCAAGCATATACTGATCCCTGACCAGGTTCCTTTCTACCCACGATTCCCAGGGACGACGCGCAATGCCCGAGTGCCAAGTTGTTGCCCAAACAAGCCCGTTTCCCCGGTTTGCAGTTGTCGCCCAAACGCGTTCCTTTTACCCATGGTCCCCGAATGCAGATTCCGTCGACATATTTTCCTTCCACAGAATATGCATTCGGTCGACATCTTCAGATGCCCTCTCAATACCCATCGCAGGAGTGTTTTCGACGTTCATGGAATGAGTATTCCGTGCACAATTCCTCACCCCATCTGAATGCGCCATCCGACGACACCTGCGATCTTGACAGAGGGAGTGTTTCGTTCACTACTTTACTTTCTGGCTCTGAAACTCCCTTCCATCCTTGTTATTCTTTGGGTGTGTTCCGCAGCATCTCCGGAAGTTCGGACATGGTGGAGATGGACACCTTTCTGGAGTTTCCGATGGGTGTGTTGTTCGGTCCACGCATGCCCGTCTCCAGCATTGCTGTGTGGGGGGGGCTGGAACGGTCCCTGGTAGGGGGTTCCTGCATCGGCGACTGGGGGGTCTGAGGCGGCGATTTTGGTGGTTGCCCCCGCCGCCCCTGAGCACTGCTGCCCCACCGCCCGTCTCCCATGCACACAGCTGTGCCTCCGCCCGCTGCCCCGGTACACAACTGCCCCGCCGTATCTGCGCCCCATCTGTTGGTTTGGCGCCTGCTGCCATGGCGGAGGCAGGGAGGGCACGTGTGGCGCCAGTACGCGCAGCTCTGGTGTCGGTGGTGAGTCAGTGGTGGCGCGACAGACGCCCACCCCGGCGTCCGGGTTTTCCGCCCGCGGGCGCTCAACTCCCTTTGTGGGTGGCCCCGCGGCTAGACCCCCTGACCAGGCCAAGGCCTGGTATTCGCGGCAGTCCAGCTTTGTGGGAGTATCCTCCTGGCCGGGGTAGCAGGGCGACCCCGTCTCCCCGAATCTGATAGCGGGCGCTGACCGGGTAACACCGTTCCCGCCCACCAAATGGCAGACGCAGACATTCGTGGTCCTCCCGCCGGCCGCGGCTTGAGGCTAGTGTGCAATTCCACGCCAGTGCGGGTCAGCAGCAGCGGGACCCACTGTGCTCACCTCGATGGTGGCTACGGCACAGCGGCCGGCACCCTTTCCAGAAATTTCCGGTCGCCGGCCTCGCCGCCTCTGTTGGCGGCTGCGGAACAGGGGCAGGAGCGCTCCACTGCCAGTCCCGGGTCTCTCGCCGCGTCCACACCAATCTCAGCTGCGGCATCACAGCCGCCGCTGTCCCCTACCATTCCTGGTCGCTGCCCGCACCGCCACCAATCGTGGCTGCTACACAGCTACCGATGCCCCCCCCTGCCAGTCCCAGTCGCCGTCCGCCACCAAACGGGGCTGCAGCACAGCAGTCGGTGCCATTGTCTTTCGCCGGCCGTGCCGCCACCCGTTGCGGCTCCGTCGCAGTGGCCGGTGCCCTCCCCTGTCAGCCACTGTCGCCAGCCTCGCCGCCACCCTGGCCGTCGCCACCACCACCAGTTGCAGTGGCAGTACAGAACACCTCTTCGGGCTTTCGCCGCTCGTGACAAAAACCCGCCACCACCAAGACTCCACGCTGAGGAGTTACGGGGGGGGTGGCCGCGGGGGCTAGGTGAGCGGCTCTTCCATGATGAGGGGGGCTGTCTCTTATGTTCTTTGTGACGAAGGTAATGCAAAGACAACGTTCTATTCTCTGCTGTCACTATCTCCAATGGTCCCCACCACATCCACATGCAACCTACGATACCACTCTGGCCACTTGTGCGCCGCACCCAATGCCTTGCTGTCTCTGTGCATGGCAACCGCGTTAGAAACGGCTTGCTGGTACACAGTGAACGTGATGAACTGGTCCTGCTTCATCTGCCGCAGGTGGTGCTGCTGCCGCCTGGAGAGCGCGTTGCGCTCCTCGCACGATGAAGTGTTGATGCCGTCCATGGAAGCATAAGAGTTAGGGCTCAGCGCCGCGGAGCAGTCGGTGTGGTTCTCGCCCCAATGGAACCGGTCGCACTTGGGCGAGACCCGACGCGCGATCCACGGCAGCCGCACTAGTGCCGACTTCAGCGTTGCGCACGCGAAGTCGTAGATGATCGTCAACGGCATCCGGACAAACCGCTGCGCGACAAACTCCAACGGCATCCGCTGGCTCTCCGCGCCCGTCAGCACAATGACGCCGAGGCACTTGGGGTGGGAGCACGTGCAGAAGGCGCCGACCGTGCCGCCCGTGTGCGTGTTCTCGGTACCCATCAAGTGGTTGCAGTCGGGCAGGTCCGTGTTGGCCGTCGCCGCGCCCGAGAAGCTGGGCATTGGCCGCAGCACGGGCAGGCCGGGTGCCCAAATACCCGTGCGGAGGTAGTCGTCCCACTGGTCCGTGTGCTCGCCGTACACGGACCGGTAGGAGGAGACAGTTGCCGGCGGCAGCAGCCACCCGCCGGTGTATGCCTTGTGGGAGAACGTTTGTAGCGGATGCGCCGCCGCCATTTCATACCGCAACGCCTCCACCGCGGCACTGTCTAACGCCACGACCCCGCCCTCGTCGCCGACCCACTTGTCGTACTCCACCACGCGGTGCTTGAGCGTCATCAGCACCGCCGCCAGCAGCTTGCGCGTCCGGGGGTCGGCCTCGAGCCCGGGCCCAAGACACGCGACGGCGCCGCGCAACAGGCGCTGCTCCTTGACCTCGGGCAACCTCAGCACGGCGGCGAGTGCAGCGACCGAAAAGGTATTGGCGAGCAGCACGCCCAGCACGGCGTCCACCGCCGCCCATGACCCCTGCGGCGCCCACACAAAGACCGGGTCTACCGTCACTGCGCGCACAAACTCCAAGACCTTGAGCATGGACGCCGCCGTTCCCGGCACATGCGGCAAAAACGGCAAGCTCATCACGAGCCGCTGCTCCTCGCCGGTGACGCCGCCCGTCGTGCCCAACGCCGGCTCGTCCAGCGCCTCGCCGTAGCTTAGCAGCGGCGCGCTCTTGTCCCACTCGACCTGGGCGGGGATCTTGACGGGCGGCGGGATGTCGAAGCCGTCGTCGTCACTGGCGAAGACGTCGCCGTCGCTCGTGGTGTCACTCGAAGAGGACGGGCTCGTCTCTGCCGACCTTATCGCCTCCCGCCGCGCCCGCTTCCGGCCGCGCTCGGCGTCGGCGTCGTTCAACTCGGCGTCGTCGCCGACGTCGCCGTCGCCCACGCCGTCGCCGACAGTTGGCACCACCCAACCCGGCCCGCCAGCGGCGGCCGGCGGCGTCGCGTCCACTACGAGCTCGTTGATTCGAGCCATCAGCGCAGCGGGTACTCGACGGCGGAGGTCGTACGACGCGTCGAGGATCGTTAACGCCAACGACCTGGCCGCGCGACGCACGTCAAACACTCCCCGGAGCAGCGCAACAAGCTCCACCGAAGCGCCGCCGTCCACAATGGGATCCCACCCCCTCTCCTTGCTTCTCCCGTCGAGGTGGGGGCGGGACCCCGAAAATGTCTGCTCCACGCCGCCAACGACAAGGTTGCCCAAGAGAAGCGTCACCGCCATGACGTGGCCTCGCATCGCCGTCACCGTTGTGATAGCCTTGTTGCTCGAGACGACCGACTTCCGGTCCCGCTTGGACGACAGCACCCGTCCGAGCGCCTTGGCCACCGACTCGTCGGCGATCAAACACGACACCCGCGACGCGCGGGGGACGGCGTGGATGTTAATGGACGTGCGGAAGAACGCCACCTTGTACTTGACCCGGTAGCCGAGCTGCAAGCCGTCGAAGGAGACGACGGCGTAGCTGCCGTCGGGCCGCCTGCAGGTAGCGCACGACACTGCGTCGTAGGGGAGGCCGTTGATGACCAAGGCCAAATAAAGCAGCAGCGCTTTGCGCAATGTCGTCACCGACCGCATGCGCTTGTTTGACTGAGGGTACTTGCAGCCCGTGTCGAGCTCCGTAAACGCCTCCCGCAAGTAGGCGGTGGCGTGCAGCGAAGTGCCGTTGCGGGCCAGGTTGACGGCGACCTCAAACAAAAAGGCCTCGGAGTAGACGGTGTAGCATGAGTGGAAGATCACGCCGCGCTCCGCACCGTCGGGCAACACGCGGAACAGGCACTTGTGGCACCGCCACGTCTCCACCGTGGCCGGCACCACCCCGTCCTCAAACTCGACCTTGGCGTTCTTGACCACAAGGGGCGACTTGGGGGAGCGGCCGACGCGACAAAACGGACACTGAGCGCCGGCAAGGTAGTGGATCTTGTGCTCCTTGTGGCGGCGCGCGCGAATCAGGTCCGCGCGCTCGCGCTGCGCGACGCGGGGAGGCACGAGGTGTCGACTCTTGGCCGACCGTGACTTCCACTTGAACCGATTGACCGGCATCACCGGTGAGGAGCTGCTTGGCAGATGAGGTGGCAGCTCGACAGCGCCGGCAGCCTCCAGGTCGCGGCCGTCTGCAGCGGCGCGCGTAACAGCCAGCAGCCGCGCCTCGTCCTTTTCGTCTTCGTCCACATCCGAGTCCGAGCTGTCCTGGCCAAGCCCGTCCGCATGCGCCTTGTTTGTCGCCACTGCGATGCTGGCATGGTTGCACGTCATGTCGCCCGTCCTGCAGGAGAGGCAGACCCATGCCGCGCCGCGCGACTGGCGCACGGCCGAAAAGGGCCAGCTCGTGTTGCCGTTGCGCACAACGCAAACCTTGTCCCCGTACAGCACCCCCACACCAGCACGCAAGCGGTCGACCTTGATGGCCGCGTTGAGCACGTCGAAGAGGGTGGCCAAGTCGACGCCCATCGTCTGCCGTACCTCCTCGAGGGCACCGACCATGTGGATGCGCAGGGAGCAGCCGTCAGCACCGAGGCACTGCTCGTCCTCGCTACAGGCGCACCGCACGACCCCGTCGTCGAGCCACGCGGTCGCCACCACGACCTGGTGCTGGCCCTCATCGTTACGCGACCCGCTGCTGCCAAACCGGAGCACGACGCCAACAGCTCCACTCGGGGCAAGGTCCCATGCCCGACCCCGCAGCGCCTTGTAGGTAATCTTGGCGCGCATGCGCCGCATGTTGCGCAGCGCCGCCATGGCCCGCAGCGTGTCGTCGCTCGAATCAAACCTCTGCTTGAGGCTTGCGTACGCCATCGTGCAAAAGAGCACCTCCAGAACCTTGCCGAGCGACTGGCGCAAGCGAAGCCCAGAGCCGAGCGCCCTACCAGGCCCCTCCTCTTGCCAGCCGGCCGCACCTCGGGGAGCCGTGGGGGGTGCAAGCGAACTGGAGTGCGGCGGCTGGGCGACGTTGGCCGCCAGGATGACGTCGGCGCTCATGTACTCCATCGTGCCGCCGTCAAAATGGTACGAGGTGGGCGCAGCGGCCGTTCCTGCCGCAGATGGGTCCAACAGCGCCCCGAGGTCGGGGAACAGGGCCGCCGCCGACACTTGCTCAAAGGGGGCGCCTGAAGCACCGCTGCCTACCGCGGAGCCCCCTCCGACAGGATGGGAAGACTCAAGCGCCGAAGGGGAGCGGCCAGAGGCCGCAGCGACCCCAGTCGTGAAGAAAGCAGCGACGAGGAAAAACACGGCGAGATGGAGGCCAGCGCTTCCGCACGCTACCACTGCCATCGCAACGCGCACCGTACCAGGGTACCCCCCCATTGTAGCAGGCACCTACCACCAAAAGAAAGCGGCGGAGGCAGCAGACGGCGAGGGTGGCACCGCTGCGGGGGCGGCGGCGGCGGCGAGGCGGGCAGGGGCGCGAAGGGAGCCGCAAGGGCACGCCACGAAGAGCAGGGAGCCGCCGCTGGCGCCGGCTGCCGGGCGAGGGGGCGAGCAGCGGTGGCACCGCGGCGGTGCCCGCCGATCCGCCGCGAGGGGCGCCCACGGCCGCAGCCGCCGCACGCGCCGCAACGGTGGCGAGATGAAGTAGGGGCGTGAGGGGAGCGCGGCGACGAACAGGGCACCCCAACCGGCACCGGGAGGCAGCCCGGCGGGCGAGCAGCGGTGGGGCCACGGCGGCGGCCTCCCCTGCGCGACGGGGGGGGGCCGCGGAGGCACTCGCCGCACGCTCGGCAGCCGCCTCGACGGGGGGCTGGGGCGCGCGGGGAGCGCAAAGACGAAAAGGGCGCCGCCGCCGGTAGCGGGCGTCAGCCCGGCGGGCGAGCAACGCTGGCGCCCCGGCGGCGCCGGCCGCTCCGACGCGGGGGGCGCCCGCGGCGGCAGCCGCCGCACGCGCGGCAGCGGCGGCGAGATGACGCACGGGCGCGGGGGAAGCGCGACGACACACAGGGCGCCGCCGCCGGCACCGGGCGCCAGCCAGGCGGGCGAGCAACCGTGGCCCCGTGGCGGCGGCCGCCGCTCAGCGGCGGGGGGCGCCCGCGGCGGTACCCGCCGCACGCGCGGCAGCGGCGTCCAGGTGGGGCAGGGCGCGGGGGGGGCACCACGAGCGCGCCAAGACGAACAGGGCACCGTCACAGGCACCCGGCGCCAACCGGGCCGGCGAGCAGCGGTGGCGCCGCGGCAGCGGCCACCGAACCGCCGCAGGTGTGCTGGCCGTGGCCGCCGACGCGGGGCCGGCGGCGGGGTGGTAGAAGCGGCGGGTGTGGTATAGACGCCACGGAGGGACATCAGCATGGGGGGGAGGGGGGGGAGAGGGAAGCTCGGCGGCGGGCAGTGGCGACGCGGGGGGGTGCGCGGCGCTACGCGGGGGCGAGCAGTGCGACGCGGCACGACGGTGGTGGTGATCACACGCCAGATCGAGCGCGGCAGGGACGACCCCTCTCCCTGGGCCTGGAGCGGCACCCGATTGCTGGTCCCACTGCGGAACTGCGCCGGAACATTGAACATTTTCAATTGGGCGGCCCCCCAGCACGGCCCTCAGCATAGGGGCATTGATTGGCTAGCAGCCGTCCACGTCCCAGACGCGAGACAGGCGATTCTGACGTTGATTGCGCGATCTTATAGCCTCCCTGAATGGCCTTTGCTGGGGGGTGATGCGGATCGCTTCAACCCCTTCTGGACGTCGGAAACAGCCTATAATGTTGGAATGTTTTACCGTGTACGAGCACTTGGCGCCCGCCCTTTTGTGTGATCCAAATCCGTTTACGACCTCCTGAGCGATGCCTCGAGTGCGACAGATTGCGCTGCTGGTCGTGATCCGCTTGGCGTTTCGCCGTGCCTCATGCTCCCTGAAACAGCCGGGCACGTGGCGCCGTCTGGTGTGGCCGCCATCCGGTGTGACCATGCGGGTGATGCCCCCTGGATCCCTGTCCGCCTTCCAACTGTTCTGATCCCTCGGCCACGCCCAGGGGGCGTCTCTTGCGTGCCGTCGTCGTCAGTTGGCCAGTCGCTCGCGGGGGCAGTGCGTGTTTCAAGGCACTGAGTCATCCTCGTTTTGAGCGGTTCAATGTGATGTGAAGGGCGCCTCGCTGCTTGTATATAACGTTCGACTTGCCTGACTCGAGCGTTGCGCGCCTTTTTTTCGAGTCAGCCCGCGCGTTTACGTACGCGTGGCAGCGGGTGTGCGTGAGGACGTGCGCTGCCAGTGTCTGCTTTTTGGAGTGGCGCACAATCGGGCACAGCAGACGCGGTCGATGTACGTACGACATCGCATGGTGGCGCCGAGCGGACACTTGTCCTCAGAATGACGGTGGGGGGCCTCCTCGCCCTCGGGCGTCTGTTCAGGCCCGCCAACCCAGTATTGTGGATCTTTCCTCACGCCCTGAAGGTGCACGCGCGCGTGAAGACGGCACGTCGGGCTCCGGTCTGTCTGGGTGTGCGTGTGCTTGGGCAGTATAAAATCCGCCGCACGCGTCCGGCGTCGGCGTGTCTATCCGATTGTTTCTGGCATCGACGCCCCCGTGGCTAACGACCGTCCCCCACCCACCCCACCCACCTCACCCTTCCATACCATCTGTCGGGCGTCGCCGTCCCTGTCTGAGGCTCAGCTCTGCTGGCGCTGACACTGAGACCCTCGCTCGGGAAGATGGTGCCGTCCAGTGCGCCCGTGTCGACTGGGGCGGTGGGCGCCGAGACGGTTCTCCATCCCCCTGCTGGCCGTGAGCAGCAGCAGCAGCAGCAGCAGCAGCAGCAGCAGCAGCAGCAGCAGCAAGCTCTTGCGCCGGGAGCATCCGCACATGTGCGCCCTTTCACGGGGCTCTTTGTGTGGCACGCGGCCGGCTGTGTCATTTGCGCTCTTTGTGATACTGTCAAGGTGCAGCAGAGCGCGCTGCGTAGCCACCTGCTGTCGCCCACGCACAAGGCCGCACTTGCTGCTGCCTCGGACGGCGCGGGCGTATTGGTAGCGCCGTCGGCCCGCGCGGCGGTTGCGACGGCGACCGAAGACGAGTGCAAGGCCGTCCTCGGGACGGAACGGACGCCTGCGCAGGCAGGCACACTGTCGCGCTACGACGGCGCGACACCGTGGCCGTCGGCGCCCGACGCGCCGCACGTGGAGGCTGTGCCGTGTCTTTCGCTGCGCCTCGACACGGTGGCTTGCTTTTCATGTCGGACGGCGAGCCGGTCGGCTGCCGAGTTGGGCAAGGTGCATGAGGCGGGGGTGCCACCGCGGTGCACCAATCGCAGGTGGTTCACCGTGCCGACGCAAACGCTGCAGCAGAACAACAAGACTCGGTTTTTCCCTGTTGCGTTTGTGCGCACCCCGTCTGTCATTGCGTCGACGGCGCCGCCGCCGGCGGGTGCGCCCGCTCCATCGTCGGCAACTTTGCCGCTGCGCGTCTTTCTCGGCGCCACTGGTGCCGACGTCAACGGTCGGGGCAGGGGCGGCAACGGCAGCGGCGGCAGCAGCAGCAGCGGGCGGCCAGGTGAGCAGCTCACCACGAGCGAGGCGTCTTCTGCCTCGCAAAGCGGCGCGCTGTTGCGCACGTTTCCGTTTGCCGAGACGCTCTCGGATCTGCATTGGACGGCGCAGGCAGTTGTCGACCACTTTGCCTTTTTCCCGCCTGGTGCTGCTGGTCGTGGGGGTGCTGGTGATGGTTCGGGCGGCGGCGCGGCGGCCTCGGACGTGCGCGCGCGGGGGAGCAACCCGCAGTGGCTACTCTTTTGTGCGCTCAAGTCGGCGGTGGGCGCCCTGTTTCAGTCGGCGCTCAAGCACCTTCGTGGCTGCGACCTAACGATTGTTCGCCGCTTGGCGGTCGGGGGCTACCGGCCGCAGCACAGCGACGGTGGGGGGGGGGGGGGGGGGGGGGGGGGGGGGGGGGGGCGGCGGCCTGTGAATGCCAGCCTGGGAGACCCGGCTGTCGAGCGGTATGCACACGATGTGGCGCTGCTCCTCTACGTTTTTGTGCGCGTGGCGGCGCTCGCGGGGCGCTCTGACGT
>ENA-ORXR01004013-ORXR01004013.1-marine-metagenome-genome-assembly--contig:-NODE-4013-length-12657-cov-12.136248_pt1 | contig 12657 bp, 10 predicted proteins | sample MGYA00237866_ERZ511479 | MGnify/ENA metagenome assembly ERZ511479 | reverse complement strand
GGGGGGGGGAGGGGGAGGGGGTGGGATAGGGGGGGGGGAGGCTGGGGCGGGCGGGGGTTAGCGGCGTGCCGTCCGATGGCACCCGCCGCGGTGACTCGGGGTGAGGAAGGGAGCGGGTGCCACCCGTAAGATCCAGCGCGTGGCCCCCGCGAGGAGAATGACGGGTGACTGAACCGAGTCGGGACCCGGTCCAGTGTCGGTCGGCAGATGGCGCCGGCCTCTCTCCACGGCTGCGGTTGGGTGGGTCCAGCATGCATCGTTGCGTGGCGATTGCATATTTACCGTCAAGTGCTTTGTCGTGATCCAGCCAGACTGTCCCCAGAACACCGCCAGCCTGTCTCCTCCAACCTATTTACGTGGGCCAAGATCCGTTTGGCAATATGGCCCCGGACACTTTTAGGAGGGCCACCTCTTTGGTCTACCCTGGGGCAAGTGAGGGGTCGCACTGTAGAAAGCTTTCTCGACAGTGCGGTCAATCCTTGATGTTCACCAACCCAAATCGTTGACTGTTTTGTCTTGTGTGTCTGAAATAAATTGTTCCACGCTGGCGTGTAACAACTATGTTCTGATAAATTTGGATACAGTTCCCGATCTGGGGCGAAGACCCACTGATGCTATGAGGGAGCAGAGTGCTCGACGTCGATGAGGACTCCCGGCCGGGAGTCTGCCTCCTCCACGGTCTGGCGAGGGCCCGGGCCCTCGCCAGACCGTGGAGGAGGCAGGCAATGTCTGTCGCTGAAAAAGGACTTCTGGGAGGGGGAGAGCGCACCAGCCTTCGACCTCATCTTCACAGGCGGGAAACAGGATGCTGACGGCGCCTGGCGCGGTCACTGCGCAAGGCGGAAGCCTGCGCACAACAGTACGGCTGTGGAGCATCACTGGCCTCGAGCGGGGGTCATCATGGAGACTTGCCCGCGGAGATGCTGAATTCCGTTAGCACGTCGCCTGAAGCAGCGCCTGCTGCGGTCTGTCCCAAGTCCGCCGGTTCTGCGTTGCGGGTAGGCCAGCGTTACTCTGCGGTTGCGCGTGATGCGGCCTGCCTGCACTGCCCGGCGTGGCGCCCCACGCGAGGGTACCACGGGTGCTCTGTGTCGCTGGGGCTTCTCGTGTATCGGCTGAAGGGGGCAGCCGAAGGGAGCAGCTGTGCGCTTTGCGCTTTGTTTTAAGGGAGCAGCTGTGCGGTTCTTTGTGCCGTATGCTCTGCCCCCGCCCCGCACACATTCACTGGGATACCGTTGGCCACCTCTTCTCCTTGCCGCGGGTATCGTTGCCGTCTTGCTCTATATCGGCGCTCCATGGAGTCGCTGAGTTGGCTGTGGCCTCGCCCTCTGCAGCTATGCGAGCGACTGCTTCCCACCGGTTTGCGCGGCAGCTGTATATAGTACGTACTGGTCGCTCCTGGCGCCGGTGCGTCGGCGGGCGCGTCGAACAATGGCGGGATATCCTCCGACGTGAGCCCGCTGTTTGTGGCACTACCGCACAGACCTTTGTGACTTCCTCTGCGCCAACGTGCGACGCACCGTCGGTGAGAAACTACGCCGGGTAAAACCTGAGCAACGTCGACAGCCGGGCAAGTGCTGACGCCCGTGATGGCCTGAATGCTGGTCTTCCATGTGACGACGATGACGAAGCGCTTGTGGTCGCTCATTTCGACGTCCAAGCCTAGCGCCTTTGGTGGCAGGCTTGCTGGGGCCCTTGGTGCCATTCCCGACGGACCGGTGCGTGAAGGTGTCCATGATAGAGCGATAGAACGTGTCACTTCCGTTGGCAGGGAGAACTATTACTTGAATGTATAAACGCGAAGACAAGCAGCTAAACGACAAGCAAATGAGCACCAGAGCGTCCTGCCGCGAGTACTGAGTGTATCACGCAACAAGGAGGCCGATCGAGCAAACGAAACGGCGACACCGCGGAGTAGACAAAGGACAGCCACCAATAAAACGACTCCCGACAGACATCAACCACACAACTAACACGCAATCAACACAACACGCACGAACCAATGCCCAACACAAGGGCTGCAGTTGGACAGGTACGCGAAACGATTTGCAGCAGCGGCGACAGTCCAGTCCTGCTGCACACAGCGAACACACCACCGGCTAGTCGCTTTCCTCCTCGGCGTTCTCCAGCCACTCAATGAACGGCGACGCGGCATCACGGGCCTTGGCGTTCTTGGACGCAACCGACCACCCAATCATGGCCTCCTCCTCCACCAGGTCGTCGTCGTAAAACGCCTTTAGCACGTGCGGTACCGCCTCGGCGGCGCCCGAGTCGGCCAGCTCGTCCATGAACTTGCAAGCAGCCAGCTGCGCAGTCGTCGGAAGAGGCGCACCGATGCTTTGCAGCACGGGCACAGCTCGTGCCACGTCTTGAGTGGCAGTCGGGTACTCCGGGGTCACCATCACCGCCAACACCGACGACACGGCTGCAGCAGGATCTTGGCTGTAGATCTCAAGCGCCTTGGCGCCAACCGCCAAGGGGTCCGCCTCGACAGAAACAAACGTGGCGAGTTCCTTGCGAGGACCGTCTTCCACCGCCTTGATGACCTCTGCAACCGGAACTGGTCCCGGCTGGGACACAGGCTCTGGCACCGACTCCATCTGCTTCACCTCCAGGGCTGGCACAGCGGGTGCCGCAGGGGGCGCTGGGACTTCGACATGGTTCCCGTTAGCCGTAGTCTCAGTCTTACCGCTCTCCAATATCGCCGCCGCGCTTCCCAGCTCACGCATACGCGCCTCCTGGGCGGCAGCGGACGTGTCGACGCTCCACTCCAGCTCATCGGGGTCCACACTGCCCGCCGGCGCTGCATCGTCCAGCGTCATGCCCTCCACGGTTGGAAGCTCCCCCGTCACGTTAGCCTCGTCGTTGTCATCATCACCATCCCCAGAACCGTCGTGCGACTGGGCGGCGGCCGCCTTCCGCGCTGCCTTGCGCGCCTTCCGCGCGGCACGTTCCTCGGGCGTTTCATCCTTGCGGCTCTTGGACTTTGACGCCGCGGCGTCCTCCTCTTCCGCCTCGCGGGCCTTGCGCAGCCGGCGCTCTTTCTGCGACTCCTTCTTGCGGCCCTTGGCCTTGGCGGCCGCCGTGCCGTCGGGCGGGTTGTTGGCGATGTAGGTACACAGCTTGTGGGTCATGTCCACCATGGCGTTGCAGCCACAGGCCTTGCACACCTGCTTGATTGTGCCCTTGCGGTCGACCGTAAGGTCCGTTTCCGGCAGGTCACAGTTCGAGCAGAGCACGAACATGCGCACGAAACGGGCCAGGATTTCCTCGAGAACATCCAGCTCATGCGCCCCGTTCACGATGTACATCGACGTGTTGTCGTCAATCTTTGTCTGTGCCCCGAGCTCGCACCCAAAGAACTTGCACACGTAGCCCGCAGGGCGGTGGAGCGCACGGGCCACCATCGCGCAGTTGACGAGCTGCGTCTTAATGCCGTTGCCGCGGCCACACACCTTGCGCTGGAGACCAGGCATCTTGTAGCGATAGAACTGATCGGTACTGCCACCAATGTTCTTCATCCCGCCACCGCCCATGCCCGCCTAGTAAGATCAGAAGAGAAGGCAAGCAGCCCGAGAACGAAGCAATACGACAGATGAGGCGCAACAGCAGCCGAAGCGGCAAACACGACGTACCATAAGCGTTGGCAGAGTTAGCAGACACGATACAAAGACAGCACTGGATGATATGTACCGAAAGAGACGGAGTGCACAATCAAGAAGCGCAGGAAAACAAGCAGTGAGCGGTGAAACAAGCAACAGACAGCAAACTCAAACGTACCATGGCTGTCTAACTCGCGCCTTCCGGCGCGTGCGATCGTGCACCGCCGCTGACTCGTCCGCGCACGGAGTTCGTGGCGCGCACATACAAATCAAAGCCAGCGCGCGACGCCACGGTGTGCGACGGGGACGGGTGTGCGCAACCGGCGACAGAGAAGGCGGCCACAAGCAGTTCACGGTGGTGAAAAGGGACAAAGCGAGCGGGAGGTGGGACAGCTGAAGTTGCTATGAAAGGGCGGGCACGGTGGGGGAAGAGCGCACACGTCACGCGAGTAGCGGACAGCACCGAGCCGACGACGTCAGACGCGGTAGCACGAGAATGGCAGCGTCGGTGGCGAAACCGAAACAGCGGCGGCCAGGCAGGTAGGGCCCCGGCCGGCGAGCCCTGGCCGAGCTGGCCGCTGGAGGCCGTGTGCCCTTGCAGTCAGTCCACCGACAACATCCATTGAGAAGAAGTTTTCTGTACTGAACTTGCATTCACTTAGAGATGTTTGATTGGCTGAGACGTCCTGCACCAGGGTAGTTCACAGTGGTGCTACTCTCCCCGCAGTTTTGCGGCTGTAGTACAGAATCCAGTTGGGTAGCACCCCTGTCGATAACATTTTCCGTACTGAGGGACGGGTTGCGGCGCGCCACACTTTCGCGCCAAATCGTTACCGATGGCGAACGGCAGGTCGCATGTCAAGAACAAGGAACGCGCCTGCGTGCGTTCGGGGGCCACGCACGTCAACGTATCGTCGTCCAAGGAAGCCTCCATAAAGACGGCAAATGCCAGGTGATGCTCGACGCAAAGCCCTGCCCTCTCTCGGCAAGCTTCAGCGAGGGCCCAGATTTGTCCTCCTCGAACGTCGCCTTCTCAGCCCGCCCACGCAGTGTCTGCCATGTTGCCATGCCGACGAAAGCCGTCCGTGCACTGTTGGTTGGCATTTCGATCAGTCAGCGTGGCGCCCCATCAAACCTCATTGAGACAGCGCTGCCTCCGTCGGTTCAGCGAAGTGCTCGTCCACTGTTGCTGGACAGCTCGGTCAGACTGGATCCGCAAGTTTAGGCCGCCGGCGACTGCCGCGAATCGTGTGATGGCCAACGGCACTTCTGAATGGGAATCGACCCCCTCTTGACGTTCCTCCCAGTCAGTGACAGCTGCCACGGTTCGCTGTTTGCCGAGTAAAACCACCGCGCGGCGTCGCACCGCGGCGCCGCGGACCTGCGGCCTGCACACACGCCGGTCATCCCGCCCTTGACGGCATTGGTGCAGTACCGTAGCGACGCGGGCCACTCTGGGGAGCGACGCCGGCCCCCCAATGCCTGACAGGCGCGCCAGGCCACGCGGTGGGCGACGCGTTTTCCGGCTACGTTCCGGGCGCGGGCGCCGTGGGCACCCTGTACCGTGCGTGTCCTCTACCCGCCGGTCACCGCGGTCGTTGACTGCCGCCGATTACCGCGCTGGCGGACCGCGTACCTCTCTGTCCTGAAAAGGGTGAACGCTCCACCCAAGGGCGGAGTGGGCGTGGCACCGACCCGGTGAGCAGGTTGGTGACGTACTGGAAGTGTGCGTGCTGCGCGGGTTGAGAAAGATCCCCTATTGCCTTGCCCCCACTATCCACCCCTTGCCGCCATGGGTTGGCTTCCCCGACGGCATCTTCGGCGGGAGCGCGGGCACCCCAGGCCCGGGGGAGAGGCATGGCCACCTGCATCTGTTGGCCCATCTTATACGGCCACTGCCAAGCGCGGCGCGTCGGGCGCGTTGCGTTCCGCTTCCGCCACGACTACGCCACCGACAGTGGCGACACGTTACGGCGCAAGTGGCGGAAGGACGGATTGGGGACCGGCGGTGGGGGTGGACCAAGCTCCCGCCGTCGCGCCGGAGGGGAACGCGATAGGTGCCGCCGCCGCCCTAGTCGGGAGCGACCGGGGCTCGCGAGCGGTGGCGGACTGGGCGGCCGCTTCGGCTGTCGGTCTTCCCGTGGCGACGGGGAGCAATGAGTGGATGCCACTGGCCGTGGCACCGGTGACGGCGACTGGCCATCCCACAGCGAAGGGTGGACATGAATCGTCCTCGCGGGCGGCAGCAGCGGCGACTTCTGGTCGCCCGGCAGGGACTGAAGACCTTGAGCGGACACACTCTTCGGCGGCGGTGTCCGCTACGAAGGGTGCGGATGCCCCCACCGGCTCGAACAAGGCCCGCCGCCACAGAGGGCGTCGCGACACCTCTTTCTCTGGGGTATCCGCGAGCGGCGCATTTGCCGCAGCCACCTTCGCCGCTGCGACTGAAGCCGCTTCCGCCGCCGCCGCCACCGTGACAGCCTCTGCCCCTGCCGGGACACCGCCGAGCGCCCCCTCTCATGGGGTCACGCACGCCCGCGACCACCTTGGGCGCTGCAGCCGCGGCGCGAGCCGCTTCCTTCGCCGGTTGGGCAGCGGCGGCGGCCGGCGCGGGCCAGCCCGTAGCGCATCAGCTGATGGTGCAGCTGCGGCCGCCGGGGTGACCGGTGCAGGATTCATCTGCGACAACAGGGGTAGTCCCTCAGCGGGCGGCAGCAGCGGCGGCGGCGACGTTGGAGGCGGAAGCAGCAGCGGCGGTGACGGCGGAGGCGGCAGCGGCGGCGGCGACAGCAGCGGCGGACTCGTTGCTGAAAGCGCTGGTGGAGACAAGCTTGGCAAGGATTCGTCTGGTGAGGTCCGTGAGGTTGCGGCGCCTCAAGGCGACCCGCCACCGTACGGCGACGAGGTGGGACGGGCGGGCGGTGACCCGCCTCCGTCGCAGGATGAGTCACCGCCGCGAAAACCAACGGCTTCGGGCGGCACGGGGCGGCGTGTTGAGGAAGCGGCACCACCAGGGCCGGCGAGTGACGAAGGGGGGGAGCCGGCGCGGGCAAGCTCCGTGCCAAAGGGGGTGGTATCCATGCCCGTGACAGGGAGCGACAACGGCGGGGTGGCGGCGGCAGACGGGGCGCCGGCGAGGAAACAGGGGAATGCTGCCGAATCGTCCTTCGACGCGCCCTTGCCGCTCCCTCTGACACCACCACGGGCTGCCGCCACCGCCGTGGCCACTGTACCACCACCGCACCCAACGTCGTCGCCTGCGCTACTGTCGCCGCCGCCGTTTGCCGCTGCTATTGATCAGCACCTGCGGACGGGCTCGGCGCTCCCTCCCCGACGCGCAGCACAGACGCCACCGGCACCGCCCGCCAAGGCTGCCGGGTGTTCTACGCTGCCTGACGACCGCGGGGCAATCGAGTTGACATCCCCCACGCCGGCGCTCGCCAACGAGACGATCGTTCCAGCGCCGACGCTGCACGACGCAGCGGAGGCCGTCCAGGCCGACGCGGCGGCAGCGCCACCGTCGGCGCTCCAACCCTCCGCCCCCGCGCATGAGTTGGTTGGCCTCCCTCCCCTGCTGTCCGTCGACGATGGAGCACACGCGCACGCCGCGCGCTCGCCCCCAGCCTTCGCGGGGCCCCTCCTGCGGACGGCGACGCCCCCCCCCTACCTCCACGCCCCGCGGTCGGCGACCGCCGCGCGTCGGTCGGTGTGGGCTGGCGTCACCGCCGGCGCACTGTGGGAGGAGGCCCTGCCGTCGCCGCCTGTGACGCCGCCCAGTACACCCCCGACGTCGCTGCGAGGGGTGGCGTTGCCTCGCCCGCTGGCGGCAGCTCCCCCACGGGCGGCACCTGGCCTGGCAGAGGAGATGGCAGCGATCGACGCGGCGACTCCCTTGTCGGTTCCGCTGCCGACAGTGGTAGCGCCGGCGGCGGCGGACCCGGCCTCGGAGGCGCCGTCGAGAGAAGTCGAAGTCGCATCGTCGCCTGCGTCATCTCCGCCCCCACCGCGGCCGCATCCACCACCACCGCTCGTATCCCCTGCCCCAGTGACGATGGCTGTCCCGGCGGTGCCACACGGTGTGCACGCTTCTGACCCACCGCCGCCGTCACCAGACACGATGCACCCGCTACCCACTTCGCCGCTTGATACTGCCGCCTTCCCGTCGAACAGTCCACCACGGTCGCCGCTCGCCGCGGCCCGCAGCCGCTTGCGGTGGCACGACGTTGAGGGACCCCCCATCTCCCCCCCCGCGCCCCCCCCTCACTCCCCCCCCTCCAACGCTGCGGCCACCACCGCGGGCGGCCGCGATGCCAACGCCTCAGAGGCCACACCCGGCGCGTCTGGGAGTTTCCGCAGCCTCTCGTTGTTGCGCCGCCGCCGGCTACGGCGGTCGGACGAGCGGTCGCCCCCGCGGGAGGAGGGTGGCGGCGGCCGTGGGGAGAGGCGGCGTGGCCGTCGCCGCCGCAGCCGCCGGCGATCACCGTCCCCACCGGAGCGAGCAGCGGTGACGCGCGAGTCGGCACCGCGATCGGCGAGCTCGCCGTCGGGGAGGGAGGTGCGGGGGGCGAGTGCGGCTGTGGGCGGGCGTGCGTTGCGCCCGTCTCTCTCGGATGGCGATGCATCGTCACCGCCGCCGTCGCATGCGGGCGTGGGGGGTGCATCGTCATCGACCGCCGCGTTGGCGGTGCCTACAGCGTCAGGAGGTGAGGCAACGTCTCTGGAGGCGGCGAGGCGCGCTCACGGCCTGCCCCCCGTGGAGGTGGACGAGCGGGACCCGGCGCGGTGGATCGGAGGCGCGCCGTCACACCGCGGCGGCGCGCGAGCCATGACATCGGCGCTCGCACCAAGTAGCGGGGGCGTGGCGTCACGGACAAGTGGCGACACGGCCACCACTTCTAGTGAACAGCCCCCCGTCGGCCGGGGCGGAGCTCCTGCTAATGTCACGATCGCGGACGGCCGGGAACTGACCGAGGACCACACGGAGGCTGTCCTCGCTGTGGATCGGCACCAGTCAGGCCTTGCTCCGCCCTTTGCCAAGGCACCGACGGTGGCAGCCCACCCGCCATCCGCGCTTGCGTCCTCACCCCGGACCGTCTCGCCGCCATTGCAGACACCGGCGCGACCCCCACCTCTGGAGTCGGTCATCGCCGCCGCAGCGTCGTCAAGCAGCCGCAAGCTTACGACGGAGCCACCGTCGTTGGCTATGCCACCCCTCGCTCCCATAAGCACCTACACACCTGGCCTCTCGACGACGGCACCTCCGTCGCAGCCCGCAACCCGCACCTCCGCTGAGACTCCGACGATCACTTCCTCCGTTGAGGGCCTCGTCGGCGCCATGCGCGGCCACTTGGACGCCGTAGAGGAGCGCGCGAACGGCGACATAGCGGCGGCGGTGCGTCTGCTGGCCGCGCTCGCCGGGGTCATTGCGCCGGTATGCCCTGCCGGCAGATCCATAGCGCCCCCCCCCGCCGGCCGGGATGCGACTGCCATGCTGCTCTCCATCGGCGGCGTTTACACGGTTGTTGACACGGCCGCTTCCGTCGTCGGCGCCTCAGCCGCTGCTACCGCCGACGCACTCGCCATCCTCGTCGCTGCCGCGCGGTCCAGCCGCCGCGTGTGGGATGACGCTGAAGCAGTGTTGGCGGTGGCGTTGCTCGGTATGCGCCGCCATGCCGGAGGAGGTGGGGGGGCGGGGGGCGCAGCCGCGCGCATTGACCGAGGGGGGGTTGCTCTGTTGCGTGCAGCGGTTAACGCTGCAAAGAGCGACGACGGCGGAGGAGCGGGCCTACCGCTCCAGTGCTTGACGCCCCGCGAACGCGGCGAGGCCGTCGAGGGCGTTGCTGCCGCCGTCTACGGTGCGTTAGCGTCGCGGGGTACCGAGCTGCAAGTGGCCGTCGACGGCCTGACCGTGCTGGTCAGCTTGTGCGAGGCTGCCACCGCCGCCGGGCAGGCGGGTGACCGCGTCATAACTGCCGTACTCGGGGGCCTCCACGCCACTGCCGCCGTCACCCGCATTGTCGCGGCCGGCCGCACGCTTGTTACAGCGCTCACGGGGGGAGTCGATAGCGTCGCTACGGATGGCTCCGCCGACTGCGAGCGTTCCGGCGGTAGCCGACCGAGCACGGCCTCGTCGTCGCGTGGGCGCCTGAGCGCCCGAGCCGGCAAGAGCGGTGATGGTGTCAGTGGCGTGGAAGCCTCGGCACCTGTGGTCAAGCCGCGCCGGCGGCGGGGTAAGAGCCTGACGCGCCGGCGGACGTCCAAGGGCGGACTCGCTGCAGACATGCCAGCTGCAGAACCGGTGTGTGCAGCCGCCAGCGGGGCCCTGTCGACGTCCCCTTTGCCAGCAGGTCGGACTGGGCATGCCAGCCCAGTCGATGGGGAATTGGGCAAGTCCGCTCCCTCCGTCGTGCCGGCGCATAGTCCTCCGCCCCCACCCGCAGCCACGCCACATCCTCGCCTCCCGCACTTTGACGTCGACCCCGTGCACTTACTTGCCCGCACCCTCCGCCTGGCGACGGCTGTAGTAATCCACGGCGACGCGGCTACGGCGGGCGCGGCGGCCGACTCTGTCGTCGCGGCTTCTGCCACCGCGGTGGCTGTGCGGCAAGCAGCAGGGGTAGGTGGCCTCGCCGTGGGGGCCCTGCGCTTGTGCACGCACAAGTCAGGCTTGTGGCACGGGAGTGTGGGCACCGCCGCAGCCGGGGAGAGTGGAGACAAGGAGGACGCATCCGTCGTGACGGACCCCCCCTCCCCTGCCGACTGGAACAACGGTACGCGGCCGTCATCCGCGTCTCTTGCCTCCTCCACCGCAACGACTGTGGCGACGGCTGACATTGGTCGCAGCGACAAGCGCAGACGGGTGCTGCTGGCTGCCGCGACAGGCTTTCTGGCGGCGCTTGTCACCGACTCTGACGGGCGGGCGGCGGTAGCCGCTGCCGATGGCGTCGGCGCGCTGCTAGACGGCCTGGCCGACGCGACGTGTGGGGCGCTGCCTGCGAGGGCCAAGAAGGTGGGGGTGACGGCTGAGAAGTGAACGGACACGGAAGAGAGAAGGCAGCAAGGGTAAATACATGGGAGCCTTTCCCCGTGAGAACCAGGCAAATCGCATGCCCCTGCGTCCCACCGCACGACATGAGCAAAAAATGGCCTTTCGACCCACACCACTCCGAGTGTCCTTATGACACACTACTCCCCGACTTGCGCCGCCCCAGACCGCATGTGCATGGGCAGCACGCCCCCCCCACCCGCGACCCCAAAATAGGCAGAGCTGCTGTACACCCACCCGTCCGACCCTCCGAAGTCGGTCAGCAACGCACCCTCGTCGAACAGGGCGGCCATCCGTGCCGCGTCCGCTGCGACATCAGGGTACAAAAACACAATTTTCCCCGCCGTAACGGGGTCGATAAACGGGCGGATGACCTTGAAAGCCAAGTGAAACAGCCGCGGTGCTGCCCACATTACCGCCAGGCCGAGGCGCTCAGGGTAATGGTGCTGGAGGATGGTCAGGGTCGTCCTCTGCATGGCAAACGACGGCGACACATGCCGCGAGTAGCCCACAAAGTCAATGAGGAGGGAAAGTTTCTCAACGCCAGACGGCATGGCCGCCACCGCCCGCTCCAGGCTATACACCAGCTGCAAAATGTTGGCAGGGCTGTCCTTGAATTCAACGACGCCCCGGCCAGGCCGCATGACGAGGATAGGACGGCGAGCCGCACAAGCACCGCGCACAAACTGCTTGCCAGACTCCGAGACAGCATGCACTAGCTGCACGTTGGCGTCGTCGCTCGCGGGCGACGCACCCGTCGAAGCGGCAGGCGCGGCCGCGGAAACTGCCGCCATGAGCCCGTCCACGCCAAATGACTGTCGCCACGCGTACGTCTCACGCACGGCCGCCACCGCAGCGGGCACGGCATAGTCGCGCGCGCGCAGGTGACGCCAGAGGCAGGCATCGTCGAGCCAGGCGCTGGGTGTACCAGGAACGACAGGGAGATCAGCATTCAGCTGAATATGGGGGTGGTGTGGACACAACAGTAGATGCAATGCATGGAAGCAGTGAGATGGAAATGCGGGTGAACGGGGGGGAAAGAGCATGACAACAGGGTCAAGAAGCGGTGCAGATCGAATGGAAAAAAAGTACGGTAAGGGGTGTGAGAAGGCGGCAAAAGGGAGGCAGGGAATATCCCTCGAATGAGGGGCTATGCAAAAGGCATGCCACAATGCACGAGCTGCCTGCCCCGCAGGTCAACATGCACGAGGAAGACAACCGGCCAAAGGAAAACAGCAGATGCAGCAACAGCCAGATAACTAGACGAGCTCATCCACCACGTACGTCGCGGCGAAGAGCCTCAAATTTATCCCTGTGGGTCCCATCACGAGCAAAAGGAGGGCCGACAGTACCCTCGGTCGGCGATGGGGACGTGGTGGTGGTGGTGGCGGCGCCCACCATGGCGATGATACACTGCCGCAGCAGTCGAGAGGGCAATAGAACAACGGAAGCGTTCCGACAGCCCCATGCTTACAGCGCAAGCACAGCAGAGTGCCCGCTTGCATCACAACTCCTGAGTCAGCTATTTATGAAGAATTGCTTCAGACAAGACTAAATAGCTGTAGGACACATTAAATTTCTGTATTGCAGGCACGTTCATGCAAATACCCTGGCCCGAACTGGCTTCGCTGTGTGACATGCTCTAAGTACATACACAACGCCATCCGGTCGAGGTCGCCAGACAAATGAGCCCTCTGGCCGCCACTCCCGCAGTTTAGAGAGTTTTAGCCGGATCGATTATTGGCCATCTCGTGGATATGCTGGAGATTTACGTGGAATTGGGTGAGGCACGCTTGTCTGTGACACCCATCGAGTGCATTTGTCTATTGTTGAGGAGGCTGTCCTCTCCATGTCGGTGAGGTGACCTCGAGGAGCTTTTTGGAAGGAGCTCGCTTGCGCTTTGCATTATTTTTTTCGCCACTGTGGAGGGTACGAAGCTCGTAGGTGCGAGGTGGGTGTGGAAGGGGGGAGGGAGAGGGCACGGCCGGGAACAAAGAAAAAGAACGCACG
>ENA-ORXR01004011-ORXR01004011.1-marine-metagenome-genome-assembly--contig:-NODE-4011-length-12664-cov-10.959164_pt1 | contig 12664 bp, 18 predicted proteins | sample MGYA00237866_ERZ511479 | MGnify/ENA metagenome assembly ERZ511479 | reverse complement strand
GGGGGGGGGGGGGGTGCCGCCGCCGGGCACACACACGCGGCGGGGGGAGCGGAGCTCGACCGCCACCGCCGCGGCTGCGATACGAACGGCCACCCCGGGGTGCGCAGGGAGACGACCGCCGCCGACCCCACCGCTACGCGATCGTTGCTCAGAAAAAAGGCGCGGGCGGCGGCGGTGCCGGTGGAGGCCCCCGCCGACGCGTTGGCCCCGTCCCCGCCTCCCCATCTTTCGTGTCGGCGTAGCTGTCCGACGCCGACGCCGTGGCGGCGGAGGCGGCGGGGCCGCCGCCACCCGCCCCCCTCCCCCCCACCTCCCCGGTAGCCGCCGCCGCCTTCATGGCCGCCGGCAACCGCCGCAGCAGAGCGGCCACCCTTCCCATCAGCGACCCGAAGGACCCCCCCTCGGCCGGCGGCGCGTCCACCACCGCTTCGGGAAACCGCAAGAGCGCCGGGCCGCAGTGATGCGGCGCATGCGCGTACAGCACGTCGACCGCCGCGCGCGCCTGCCACGCCACCACTTCTACATCCCGCCACCGATTGCGCGACGAGACGGCAATGACTTCAACGAGGTCCGTCCGCGTCGTCGGCGGCGGAGTCGGCAGCATGCGGGCGGCGCGCGCCCAGGCGGCCGCCGACTTGCGGAGGGTGGCGAGCGCCACTGCCCTGTCGGCGGGGAGCCGCTTGTATGCCCTGTACTCCGGCATGTCGGCGGCGGAGGCATCAAAGGGGGCGGCTACGCAAGGGAAGAGGCCGCCGAAAAGCTCCGCGGTAGAGGCCCCGAAGCCCCCGGCCCAGGGCGTCGGGCAGATTTCGGGCACCCACGCGCGGGGGGGGACCGCGGCCGCCGCCGCGTCACAGAGGAGGGAGCCACCGTGGCCGCCGCCGCCGCCCGCCGTCGCTGCCGCCGACTTTCCCGCCGCGGCGCCGACCGTCGCCGCCGTTGCAGCGGCGCCCGTCCACGCGCCCGCCGCCAACGCGGGGACCTAATAGCGCCAGGCATACACCTCTCAGATTCCGGGCCCTCAGGTCACCCCCCCTGGCCCACCCGCCGCCGCCCTCCACTCACGCCCGCTCTATCCTATGTGTGCCAATTCTGGTTCACTCGCGTCAACTCTGGCTCACCAGAATCGTCGATTACAGCTCATTTGCCCATTGTTTGTTGTTTTATTGTGTGTCACTTGCTTCACAGAACAAGCACAGAGAAACAAGAGACGCACTCAGAATGAAGAGAAAGAGGCCTGTTTGACCATGGTTTCAAAATTCTGTTGATGGCTCAGGAAGAACACAAGTACGCGGATAATGCCATGGAGGGCCCAGAACCGCCACCAAATGGCTGAACGTTACCGAATACCGGATTCCGCAATCGGACACACTGGCCATAGATCTCGACCGAGGCTGCGAGGTGGCTCACGCGGACGCACGCACCACCTCGCAGGAACGCACGGTCCGTGTCAACCACCCACCAGGCCCTCTTTCACCGGTGCGCCCGCCTTCCTGCGTCCGCCCCATCCACCATCGCCCCCGCCTACCGCCCCCATCTCCCCTCCCTGCTACCTCGCCACTCCCTCACCATGTCACGCCGCGCCACGGCCTCGCAGGAGGACCTACGGACCCATTCGGCCGACCGGTCGGTCGCGAGCTTCCACCGTGATGCCCCCATCTCCTTACGCGAGGCCATGAGGCTGGCCAATGCGGGCGAGACAAAGCACACGCAGGTTCCCTACGGGTCCCTGGACCGTGCGTTCTACCCGCCCGCTGTCACCCCGGCGCCGGTCGGGCGGCGTACGCTCATATCGGCCGTCAAAGCGTTAAAGCTGAGAGACGCCATCGTGTTGTACCAGGACCGCGGGTTCAACATCACCAAGCAACACCTGCGCGAGGCAGTGGCGGGCATCATCGAGGACATGCCGGAGGCGGAGCGGTCTGCTTGGAATCACGACCAGCCCTGCGAGACGTGGGCGCGGGACGTTTTCCAGCGCCCGGGCCCCCTGTTCTTAGCCGAGAACCGACTCGGCGCCGCCTCTGCGCGCGCTACAACAAGGGAGAACAATGGTAAACAATCTGCTATTTTATCTCATCTCATTGTTCCCCACAGGATCTTCCCAGACTGTTTGTCTAACTGGGATGAGAGCGGCTTCTCCGTTGAAAAGATAACGTCAGGGCAGGCTAAAACGCTCATGTGCAAGGACATCGGGCGGTCGCTGACGCGGGGAGTCCCCGTAGGCGCAGACGCGCCGCACATCACGGTCGGGGCTGCGATTTCGGAAACCGGGCATGCCTACTCGCCTATTGTCGTTCTCCCCGGAGCACAAGCCAGCGATCGAGTGCTGAACGATGGGCGGACAGAGACGCCTGACGATTCTCGTCTCCGTGGCGCGATCATCTTTCATCGAACTCCTGCCGGAGTTGACTGGGATATTATGCTTGATTGGGCTCGGAGCTGCCTCAAGGAGACGGAGGAGCTGCGTCGGACCGGAAAGACCATGGTGATCTTTGATGGCTACGCGAGCCACCTCTCCTAAGGGTTCTACATCTACTTCGAGACGCTGGTGTGAACTTATATGCGCTCCCCAGCCATTCCTCGCATTTGACGCAGCCGCTGGACGTGACTGTGTTCGGTCCCATGAAGGAGCGCGCAAAGCAGACCGTGTCCACCTACATCAACAACTCGCTCAACGCTGCTCCGAAATTCACCGTCTACACCGAGTGTGAAGTTATTTTCACGGCCTACAACTTGGCCAAAACGCCCAGCAACATCAAGGCAGGCTTCCGGAAGACGATCACCTACCCCCTAAACTCCGAATTGTTTGCGGAAAAGACGTTTGGGGTCAGTGCGGTTCACAACTCGGACGCAGCCGCGCCCTTTGCGGGCCCCTGGGTGAACATGCACACTCGGTTCTTCAAGGAGGGCGATTCACTGACCAACAGCGCTCCGGTCGCAAAACCCGGCTCCCTAGACACAACGGCGGGTGCCCACGTGGCCAAGGCGACGGTCTTTGCCGTCCTCCAACGACTCCATGAAGAGAAGCGCAAGAAGGAGGAGGCCAGCGCCACGGCAGCATTGAAGCGCGTGCGCAAGCGCCTCGAGAAGGAGGACAACCGGTTTATGGCCACCATCGTGGCGGCCGAGAAAGCGGGCGACCGGGAGGACCGCGTTGCCAAGAGGGCAATTTTGGCCGTCGACCGGGCTGATGCTCGGGAGGCGTCGGCGGCCGCGGCAGCAGCAACAGCAGCCGCCAAGGTCGCCGAAGTCTCCGAGCGTGCGCGGCTGCGGGCAGAAGAGAGACGGACCAGAGTGGATGAGACGCCGGCGCAGAGTGATCGCCGCCGGCTGGAGCAGAAGCGGGCGGCTCGCTCGTTGGCTGTGCGACTTCAAATTGCCCGGGATCGGGCGTCAATCTGGCACTGAGTGTATGGGGGGGGGGGGGGGGGGGGGGGGGGGGGGTGGGGGTGGGGGGGGGGGGGGGGGGGGGGGGGGGGGGGGGCTTGGCATAGGCGCGAGACTTGAAAACACCACCGGAAACGTCGGGTGTGACCGTAGGGAAGTAGAACGAATAACACATGACCACTATGGCACTTGGAAAATTCGATCGAGACCAATGTGCATTGGGCAGGTTTTCCAAGGTTGGGAGTCGCGTCAGGCGTGGTGAGGTGGGGACGGCAGCTCCAGGGTATTCCGCCGAATGTGCTGTGTTGGTCGGGGGGGAAGGGGGGGGAATGCGTTCAGGTGCCGGCGCGGCCGAGTCAGGTGGCTCCCGGTGTGTGCCAGTGCGGTGCTGCGGGGTTGGCAGCAATAAAAGAGAGACTTTGTGCACAGCTACCGAATTGGCGAACACACGCTCGATCTTGCAATTACGCGACGATCGGTGATCCAGAGTTGGCGTGAGTATGTTATGTTCGGTATCACTCGAGGTCGCCACGGTAAGGCAAAATAGTGCACGATGACGGGAGAAAAACGTATCACTCGCCCCACAACGTTTGTAGCGCATCCCATGGACCGTCCAGCTGTACGCTCATGTATACCATCTTCCGTGACCCTGGGTCATGGGAGCCAAAAAAGTGGAACTTGATCCAGAATTGGCACACTTTGGATACAGACCCGGCCGCAACCGCCGCCAACAGCCCCGCCCGCCGTTCCCCCCGCCGCGCAGTGGTGCCTAACCGGGGGCGGGACAATAAGGCCATTTCGGGCCATGTGGACCCACATTCGGTCACGGAATCGGCCTGTGCGGGGTCACACACGCAGATTCTTTCCAAAAGTCTTTGTGGATGATTTTTCCTGCCTTCTGGGGCTGGATTTTTTCACCGCCAAAAGCGTCTCGACGAGAGCAAGGGCATTGCGCAGAGTCTGGCCGCCCAAATAGACAGGAACTGCGCTTCACACAGCCATGTGAAACAACCGTAACGTCCGTCCACAAAGGCATGTGGAGGCGACCGGTGCTTCGTGGGCGGCCCTTTTTGAATGAGAAAAGCTCCCCACAGTCGGCCGACTGGAAGGGCGAAGTGTGACCCTGACCTGGCACGTCTGGATAAGAACCACGCCTGACACGGAACAGGTCACTGAGTGGCAACGAGAAATGAAGCGTAGTCTGGACAGAGAAGAGGACCAACAGGAGAAGAAGGGATAAAAAGGACCCCATCAACATCCTGAAGCAGGGGCAACCTCACACTCCCGCCCTCGGAGCTCAATCAGCTTGCTCAACAAGTTGTGACGGACCCGCTCAGCGGCACGCGCCATATCTCTCAGAATTTCCCCATCCCTCTTTGCCAATGCCAAACAGTCGGGCCGGCGCATGCGCTCGATGAAGAGCTGCATCATCTTCGGGTCCTCGGACAGCTTGTTCCACAGTTCCTCCGTTCCGAAGGTGTCCGGAACGCGGGGGGTGGTGCCCAGCACAACGTCCAGGACGTCTGCGGACGGCAGCGCCGACGCAATGGTGTCGTCGTCTGCAGTTGCTTGCAAAATGAATGCCCCATAGCCGCTACCAGCCGGGTCCACCACTTCAAAGCCCGCATCATCCTCCCCGTCTGCGTCCGCGTCTGCGTCGCTGGCTGTGAGCTCCAACTCTTCCAGGCGGTAGCACCGATCCACTTCGACAGGGTCCTCCTTCTCGGGAATCAAGTAGGTAGGCAGGAGCTTGTCCTCGCCGACTGCCATCCACTACTGCTCGCGTTGAATGCCGACCGCGAGGGAGGTCTTTGCGGCGGCGGACTTGGTGGCGGCCGCAGCAGCCGCGGTGGCGGCGGTGTTGGGCGCGGCAGGGGCGGTAGGGGTGGCGGTAGCTGCGGCGGCCGCAGTGGTGACGACTGCGGCGGCCGCGGCCGCTGTGAACGAGGACCCGATGCTCTGGCAGAGGGCTTCCTACTGCGCTGCCAACACCTTCACCATCGCCCCGCACGCCACGTTTCTGGCCACGGCACCGGTCATCAATCCGCGCACGCACACCGAGACCCGAGGCTGGGCGGTTTCGAGCTCCTCCTGCATCGTGTGCGCGATGTGTTTCTCCAAAGTCGGAGTCTTTTCCTGCTTGACCGCGTCAGGCACGGAGTCTACCAACAACAGTAGAAGTGCCTTCCGGACAACCCCCAACAGTTCGGCCTCCGCTCTGCAAGCAGCCGCTGTGGCCCTGGCCGTCGACTGTTCCGCCCAGAACACCGCTGCCGCAGGGGTAGCCACCGCTCTACCCTCACCCACATTTTTCCCCGCAGCCACCGAGGCTGCCGCTGCCGCCTCCGTAGCTCGCTCAGCCGTCGCCGTGGCAGTGGTGGACGCCATTAACGCCGCCTGGGCGTCGATCACCGCCATCGTTGTCGGCAGCGGAGCCGCTGGGTCGACCTTCACCGACATCGATCTGTCCCTAGACGCGTAGCGCACGACCGCGTTGATTTCATCCATGAGGGAGGCTCCCACCCTGCAGATGCACAGGCACACCACAATCTCCGTTGTGAACAGCATCTGCTCGGCGGCAGACAACCCGTTGGGCTCAATAAACTCGAGGGGGTACACCGCCTGCTTGGTGGTGACCGACTGACAGCGGGAGACGTTGTTGGTCTGCGTGTTGAAGTAGCGGTTCAACTCAGCAATTTTTCCTTCGATGTTGTCGTCACAGATCATCGCCAGCGTGGGGAAAGATTCCCCAACGGACTGTCAGACGTGTGACATGGCGTTGTGCAGGAAAACGTTCAACACTCCCGTTTTCTTGGTCTCTCGGACAAACGGCTTGAGCGCGGCGTACAGAAGCGCCAAGAGGGAGGCCGACAGCTGCTGGGTGGCAGTGGTTCGCTCCCGCTCGACCGCCGCCCGCGAGCTGATGGCACGGCGCCACGACGCAGTCAGTAGCTGGCTCAACTGCAGCATGATCACCGCGTCGCTGTCAAAGTCAAAGCCGTTGCCGAGCACACGCGGTGCAGCCACCACCATCTCGCCTATTCAGGAAACCTGGCGCAGGTACATGGCGCAGAGAATTGACTGGCTCAGTAGAGAGTAAATCTTCTGTCGCGCCGCATCGCGGTGAGCGGGCGTCAACAGGGCGAGAAGGAAGTACAACAGGCACCTCGTAATCTGTCCAACGCAGTGCAGGACCGGCGTTTGGATGCGGAAGGGGATTTCCCCGAGAAGCGAGTAGCCACGGGGACCGCCCATGTGTCGGCGGAGAGGACGGTAGACGTCCGACAGCGACGTGTGCGCAATCGGATGGACGAGTAGGGCCCGGGGCTCCTCGAAAAAGGGGCAGGACTCGTGGGGGCACGACAGTTACGCCGCCGCCGAAGATGGGGCCACAATTTTACGCTGGCACCCCGTACAAACTGACAGAATGTTGCCACCGCTTTCCCTCCACACGCCGCGGCAAAGAGTACACCAGCACGATAGCGACCAGATGACCAGCTCCCAATTGGCGAAAGGTCGCGAGCCGTCGCGAGCGCAGCCGGCCTCTCTGTCCAGAAACGGCGACGACAGGAAACTCTTCGGTAGTCAGGGCCACCTAAAAGGGCACGGGATCGCGTACCTGCCGCCCGTCAACGTGAGAAGGTCGCTTATCGTTGAAACTTCTTCGCAGAGCCACAGCAGGATGGGTGGGCGAAACGGGGCGAATTTCCGAACAGAACGGGAACCGGAATGCGGAGTGGGGGGCGAAGACGGAAAGAGTGACGGGGTCGGAGGCCACGGCGGTGGCGGGGATACGGGGAAGTGCGAAGGCGGCTCAGGCCGCGGCGAGACAGCCAGAGACGCGAAAGGAAGCGGCGCTGCAGACCGCGGTGCGGAAGGCCGCTGCAGGGGAGGCGGAGCAGGCTTTCAGGCCGCCGCGCTGTCCGTGGACTTCATGGGTACCATATACGTTCCCCTGAAAGCCACGATCAGTCGCTCGCGGAGACGCTCCCCAACGGCCGAGTGCACCGCCTGCTCTCCGCCCAAACTGAACAGCACAGGAATGGGGGAGATCCTTCCGCTGCTGAACAGCCGGGAGGACACCGTCAGTGTGAAGGTGGTCATCGAGGTCCGCTGCACGGGTCCGCCGTCACCGGCTGGTGTAACGGTGGCAGGCGCTCGTCGCACTTCGGCCTCTGTCAACGGCTTGGCCGCCCGGAAAGCGCGGCCCAGGCAATGGACAGCGTCAAACTCAACTGCAATGACTATCTCTGTCCCACGACAGTGCCTGCCACCGCTGGCCGAAGCATCTCCGTAGAGCTCCTCCTCGTCGGTGACGTCCTTAGGGTACGTGCTCTGTGTGATTCTCAGGCACATGCGCAGTTCAGCATCCGGGTCGCGCGCAACCGCTGCGACCTCAATAGCGTCCGAAAGCTCGCACCCGCCCTCGGCGTCGTGCTTTCCCTTCTTTCTCGAGCGATGGTGGTGTCGTGCCGTGAGGCGCTTCCGCGTCCCGTCCCTCAGCACATACCACCGCGCACCTCTCGTGGCAGAGCCAAGGACGTAGCACCAAACCCGCACCGAACTGTCTGCGCCTAGCGTAAGCATCGCGTGCAGCACAGTGGTGAGATCATCAATCGCCTGGCGCATGATTTTGCGCACCCGCCTCGAAGTGGGCAGCATACTTAAAAACTTCTGGCTCGTAGCCCGCGTCGCGGCGGCGCGCCAGCTTTCGGGGGCCTCCCTCCTTGCCCTCCTCGTAAGAGGACGGATCCACCATCTACGTTGCTCTTCGCAAGAAGAATAGGACCCCGGAGCCTTCGCCTGAAACCGCCCTCCGCTGCACGAGCACCGGCAGCCGGTCAAAGCCGCTGCTGCCCATTGACCTTCCGACGGCATGCTTGGTGACACGCTTGTTCTGCGCCTTCACGCCGTTTTTGACCCAGGGGCGGTCCCGCACGCGCCCGAGCGACTGCATCGTGACGTGCCCATCAGACCTCCTTCGGCTCACTGCGTCTCCGGAGACCCGAAGAGTCCGGTCAAGCACCCTTGGACAGTCGACATCCGGCACGTCTTCCCCTGAACTGTCCCAGGACGGCTCTTCGACGCCATCTTCATAATCGAGCGGGATGCAGTGCGCCAATAGGCGCCGAGAGTGGACCGCCTCGGCCCGAGATGAGAACGCTCCGCGGTTGATGAAGGGGCGACCGCCCAGGAAAAGAACTCCCTCCCAGACAGACAAGGCTTTGAAGTCACGAGCGCCGAGAACGTGAACTCGGCGGGTCAACCCGGTCCGCACTCAGCACCGGTCCGGCCACAAGACACGTGCAGCGGTCATTCTCTTTCGAGATGGGGACGCAGAGCTGGTTTTGGTACGCGCGGAGGCTGGTGCTCTCGCCGTCAGCTGCCCCACCCCCTTCCGCCGACACGGCCGCGCCGTTGGCGGCCCCATCCGCTGCCGACGCCGCACGTTCAGCAGCCCCGCCCGTCTCCACACGGTCGGAGCCTCAGGCGCCGGCCGCGGTTGGTGGCGACCCTCCCGGCACCGACATGGATACACCTGGCTCAGACGAGCTCACCCACCGCCGCGCCGCTGACTGTTGCCACCACCGCACCGTCGACCGCGTCCTTCTGCGCCTCCTCCACCTCCTCATAGTCGGCCGCCGAATCGGCGAGGAGAATGCTGTCGGCGGCAAGGATGAGGACAAAGACGGCGAGAGAAGGGCGGCGGTGGTAAAGAGAGCGGCGGAAGGTATGGTGGTGATGGCGGGAGTGCGGCGCGAGGCGGTGGCAGCGTGGTGAGGAGCAGAGCGGCAACGGTAGCGGTGGCGACGAGTGCCGCTACAAATGCCTCGCGGCAGTGGTCGACGGGAGGAGCAGCCCGAAGGCCAACACTAACTGCAGCCAGGGAGGGACGTGTCCTGTTGGAAGGTGCGACGCCCGCCAGACACGCGAGCAAGCCGGATGCAGGGCGTGAGTGACCAATAAGCGTCAATCCCACTGTCAATAAATTGATGTCGTGGCCGCCTACTGGCGCCGGGGCAGTCACCAAACGACCGTTCCACCGAGTGCTCGGAGTCACTTGTAGACAGGAGAATTCTTTCGACTGACGAATGTTTCTGTAAGGAAGTTACAGGCTTGATTTCTGAAGTCCCTTGCACATGTGCTACTGAAACATGCCAAGTTCTACTCGAAATAACAGGTTGAAGCCAGAAAGCGCGATGTTTGAGGGACCACTGTCGGTGAGAGGCGTGTAGATGCGTGTGTTGATGGGGTGCCCCCGATGAAAGGCTACTCAATGCACGAGGTTTCATATGTGGCTGAAACGTAGAGGCCGGTTCTCGTTCGGACACGCCTCTGCCACCGTGAGCAAATTCGTGAAGCGGGCGTGTCACAGCCATCGTGCCTGCCGGGGTCACCTCTCCCTACTCCTCCCGCCAAGTCACCCGTCTGAAGCAGCTGCACTATTTGTTGACCTGACGTTTCTTCCCCGTGACGCGGCGCGTGCTCCGTCCATCCGCCTCTATGCAAATCCCACATACTCCACCGCATGGTGCGTCCGCGAAGACCCGCCCCAAGTCATTCGGCAATGTGGCCCCCTCCCGCCCGACCGACCCGACAAGAGGGCCAATGTTCCGCCCCTTGATCGCCGTCCCCGCCCCTGCTGGAGCAGGTGGGTGGTCTGTCTGACCTGCAAAGCATTGGTACGTACAGCCGCGAATCTTTTCGATGATCAAAGAGCTGTTACGTGGCGCCACGTTGGCCTTGTGCTTCTTCTATTCCGTTTATTTCGACCAGGGGCTTTTGAATTCACCGATTTTTGGTCCACTCCAATTCACTCAACTTCGTCATTTCTTGAATCAGATAAGAGTTTGGACGCGAATTCTTGATACATATCTGAAACCAAAAAATGTAGGACATGAAGAAGAAGCGGGATTCTACTCGGAGTGTATCCGATTTTGCAACAACTACAGCAGATAGGAAGTACCGGCGATGCTGATTGCCAAGAAATATTGCAGAAGGGTTGTGGTTAAACTGGTGAACGCGATTGATGCGAAAGCATGAGAAGCTCGCGACAGAGATTGCCATGCAAGATGCGCAAGCATCGTTGCCCACCTCGCTACCTTGGTTAGCTTCCATGGCTGAAAAGTGCTCTGCGTCGCGCAGGCCGCCCATCAGCTGCCGCGCGCGACAACAGAAGAAAAATAACTCAGTTTGCCATTCACCTTCGCCGTCGATGATGTGCCCTGAGTTAGTTTTACTCCTATCCAGTATGTTTCCAACAAATATCTGCGTGTCTCGTGCCGGGTTCAATCGTTCGGAGCCGCCTGGCGAGTCACGTTACCTGAGGCACTGTGATGGCTTTGTTTGACGACTGGTAAGTCTCTGTACTTTCTTTCATCGGCGTCAGAGCCATTAAATTGGCGGCGCCAATCAGAAAAGAGTACGCATGATTGTTGTCGCTTTTTCGGAATCTGAGCATGTCCGGATATATGTTTTCATTCTATCAGAATGCCATTTGTGCTGTAAGCCCCTGATCTCGACCGTGCGCCACCTCGCTCCTCACCACCCTAGAGTTAGCGCCACCCCTCTTTTTTTTGAGTGTGTGACGCCGCGCTCCTCGCCGCCATACCGGGACCGTCCGTTTTTGTAACTGTCGGCCTCGAGAGTTTTGGAACATTTTGTTTTACGCTCCACCTACGAGCCACCGCAACTGGGGTGTGTACGTACCGGGTAAAGCTGACATATGCGCTATTCCAATATTGTACACTCCAAAATACAAAGACCCATTATCTTCTCAACTCTCTGGCCGCCCCGACCCCGCCCCCCATGTTCTTTCCCTCCAGAAAATACAGCACCTTTCGCGGCGCCTTCGCAGCAACCGCGTGCGCGATGGCAGACGCCTTGCCATCCGCTTTTACCGTGGAGTCGTCCACGGCCCGATCAGCGGCGACGCGTTCGAAAAGTGCTGCATCCGGATAAATGTGTCTGGCCTTTCTCCCGTCTATAGACGCAGCCGCATCAGCTGCGGCGGCCGCAGCCTCTTCGGTGACTGCAGCCCCCATTGCCGCCCCTACCGCCGCTGCTGACTGTGAAGCGGCCGTCCGTGCCACTCCAACGGCATCGGAGGTCTTTTGCATGGCATGGGTAGGCGTAGACGGAGAAATCGGAATGGGAGCGCTGGACAATTGGCGACAGTGCCCTGCTGCCCGATCCCCAGGTTTTAGGCTTGCTGAAAGGCTGGCCATAGGAGCAGCGGGTCACAAAGGGGCAGCGGCCCTGCATGCGGAACCGCCATCGGCGCCGGCTATGGATGCAGCCAGGATGCTCGTCTGTCGGCCGTCTGCTGCTGCGCAAACAGAGGTGGCGACGCCGGCCACCGGAGAAGCCCCGGTGGCGGAGCCGGCCACGGTATCAGTCCCTGTGGGGTCTGCGATGCCGAGATACGCTGTCTCTTGGCGCAATCGGGGCCTGCGTCGACCGGTTCGCGGCCCGAGTCAGGCATCGGGCGGTCGGCGACGGGGCTCGCTTGGCCCGCAGGTGCCATGGAAATCTTCGTAGGCCCCACGGGCGCAGTGGTCCTTGCCTTCACAGGTGCGGCAGGGTCGACGCCGGCCCCGTCAGTCGCCCCCCATGCACAGCCGACGGGCGCCATCGTCGGTCCAACAATGCCAGCCGGAGCGGCGCCACTTTTTTCCGGTGCCCCGCCAGACACGTGATCCACTTGCTTCGCCTTGTCAGACACATTGTCCTTCTCCACGACGGGGCCGAGGTGAAATAGGCGCGGCGTGACCCAGGAGAATTTTCGGCCGGTCCCGCTTCCGTTTCTGGTCCTCTTCGCACTGACGCTCCTTCATCTGCTACTGTTTCCGCTGCAGTTCGGAGATAGACCCTTAGTTGCCGGTGTGGTGAAGGTGAGGGTGCCGCGATGCCCGACACGTGCTGCCGTGTGCGCTGAGACGGCTGTCCCCGCCGCCGACGCGGACGTCGCCGGCTGCCAGTCACACCGGTGGTGCTTCTAGCGTAGCGCCATTTGGATGGCGAAGGCGCCTTTCTTGACGGGTGGCTGAGCCGGCGGCGCCTTGCTGCTCTTCCTTCTGACAGCCACGACAGGTGCGACTGGTGGCCGCGGTACGGCTTGACGGCAGGCGCTCGCCATGCGTCCATAGGTGGTGACAGGGGCGGTGGCACTGTTGGTGGCTTGGTAGCCATCGTTGAGAGTGGAATGCTTGTCACCGAGAGCGGGCTTGTCTGGACGAGCGAACATTCAGGCTTGATTGATGACTTTTTGAGCGAC
>ENA-ORXR01004010-ORXR01004010.1-marine-metagenome-genome-assembly--contig:-NODE-4010-length-12672-cov-2.597697_pt1 | contig 12672 bp, 6 predicted proteins | sample MGYA00237866_ERZ511479 | MGnify/ENA metagenome assembly ERZ511479 | reverse complement strand
TAGGAGAAGAAATAACCTGAGCATGTAAATTACTCGCACAGCAAAAAAGAATCAGTAGGATGTGGAATTGGTGTCTTTTTGTCATTTTGAACATATTATTTATATAGTTACTTATTTGTTTATTTGTTTGTTTATTTGTTTGTGACCTATCATGTAATTTATAAATATTACTTGTGATTCAATTACGAGACTCCTAGACAAAAACTGCACATGGTTGATATACCCAAATATTACTGCCTTTAATCCTAATTAATTAGAATTTAATTCGCAATTGTTCAGCCCTTGGCTATATGGCAAGGCTTTGAGACACCCCACTGAACACTTATCTTAATTCTAAAATTGAGTCTATCCCTAGAAAGTGCTTCATTTTCTTTCCCCTGTCTGTTTTGGCTAGTTAGACGGTCCCCTACTCTAGTATAATCTGGTGTGCCTATGACGAGAGGCCCGGCAGGGAGAGCCAACCCTGAGACACACGAAGGCATCTTTATTATGAGATGCGGTTTTTTTTGAAAAAATCCTAAAAACTTAACAAATAGACCTTTTTTATATACCTGTCTACTTCTTGTCTAGCCCTTCTTCACCTAAAAAGGCTTTCATAATTGTCTATTTTGATGACCTTATGCCGAAGTACCTCTACCCTGAAGTGCTGTTGTTCCAAAAACCTTAAAGTAATTATCCTATTCACTCAACTTCACCAAACTGCTTAGTTGGATAGAAAAAATGGCACATTCTGTAAGCAAAGAGGCGGCTGTATTTACGATTGGCTTTACAGCAAAAGAGGATGTGTTACTGAGCGAGGTTATCAACATTAGTTCTCGCTATACAAAAGCAGAAGCTTATAATGGCAATATGGAATTGATGAATGTGCAACTTCGATTCGAAGACTCTGATGTCGCAACAAATGGATATCGATTATATCAAAATATGCCGAATCCTTTTAGACAAGAAACCTCGATTGGATTTGAATTACCAGAAGCAATGGAAGCCATCCTGAATGTATATAACTTATCTGGATCTTTGTTGCATCAGGTGACTGGTAACTTTGAAAAGGGATACAACCAAGTAAGTATCAATAGTAGTGATTTAACAGGTAATGGCTTGATGTACTATCACTTGATTGCTGGTGATCAAGAATTTGTTAAGAAAATGATTGTTGAGTAATGAGAGAATATGACTAGAGAATTTGTATTCTAAAAAGTATACTCCATTAACTCTAAGCCGGATAGTAGTCTTTTACTATCCGGCTTTTTATAAGCTATCAACTAGCTTTATTTTTTTGGTTTTCGAAAAGCATCCGTTCGTTCCATTGCTGCGCCCTCGTATTTTCTTTGCAACTGCCAGAGAGGACACTCTAAAGTTTTTTCCCTGATTACTCAGGTTTATAAACACGTATCCAATCTACGCGCATAGTTGACCGATCACTATCTAGTACTGATGGATCGGTAAGAAAGTCGGCAACCTGAGCTGGATTAGTTTCTTCTCTCCAGGGTTGTGCTTCTGCACTTATAAGGAGGTGCATATTTTTGTTTAAACCTGTACCTTCCGTAAAATCTAAAGGATCGATTTCATCCTCTGGGGTCGTTCTAACCAATTTTCCATCCACGTAATAGGACAATGACCAAGGGTCTTCCCATAGCACACCATAATTATGAAAGGCATCAGCCCATTTTGTACCATTACCATCTGTATACCAAGTCTCCGGACCTGTTGGTTGATAGTCTTGAAAAGGTTGTCTTATAAAAGTATGGTGACTCAAATGCAAACGTTCGGAGAAGTAATCATTTGTTTTATCTCCATAGGTTTCCAGGTTGTCAATTTCTTGTTCTGAATCTGGACTTAATAACCAGACGCCAGATGCTAATACAGATTCACTCGCTTTAACTCTTGCTTCCATATACAAAGGATATCCAACCGTTTCTATTGAAGATATACAACCTGTTTGTACGGTCTGTCCAACTACTGTTGCTTTGTAAACAAGCTGTCCATCAACTATAGATGAATGTGAAGGAGTGAAGACTGTTTTTCCCGGACCAGTCCAAGGATTAATAAACATATCTTTCCAGTTGTCGGTAAACTCAGGTGACGCTTTCCCTTGGTCGTAATTAAATTCATTAGTGAATTTTGGTTGTATTGTCCATTCTTTTCCATCTTCCGGGTCAGGTAAAAAGCCTACTTCACCAGTTACCTCCATCGTTTTTTGATTGCCATAAATAGTTTTTGAATCACTAATTAGATAGGCTTTTATGAAATAAGTTTTGCTTTTTTCAAGTCCAGTAATGGTGACTGTATATTCGTTAGAAGTTGTTTCGACTGATTCTTTGTTGTCTTCTATGGTTGGATTTTCTGTTTCACTCCAACAAACGCCTTTTTCGGTTATGCTCGCACCTTCATCTCCTGTAATGATACCTCCAGAATTAATATCCGTAGAAATTGCTGCCGTTGAAGGCGTTTTAGTAAGTACTTCCAATCTTGGATTTTCTTCTTTGTTACAAGCGGTTAAGACCAGTATCAAAAAAGCGATTGATATAAAATAGCAGGTTTTGTAAAGCTTCATTATTAAAATATTTTTGATTTTAAAAATTATGGTATCTATTCTGGTTATGATTATATAGTTTTGAATAGTCCAATCCCTCAAAGGGCTTGAAGCCCTTTGAGGGGTAGATCTACATAAGGATGCTGAATAGTTACAAATTAAGATTCTTTGACAAAAATTGTGTTAATGAGGAAAATGAAAAATTAATTGGTAAAAGTTCAGTTGTAAAAATACCTGTTTAATTGTTCGTTTCAATAACATATAACTAGACTTAAAATAGACACTACTTAGCAACTATCTGCAACGGAAGAATAAAATCCTCATACATCTTACCATCACTAGAAGTAAAGGTGATGCGCAATTGATAAAAATGCCCCTCAGGCAAATCTTTTGTAGGTGTGACTCCTTTGAGGGAAAACATCATTTTTGCAATCCCCGATTCTGTGTACAAGGCATCTTTATCCGTGAGTACGATATCCTTTTCAGGAATCCATTTACTTCTAAAGTGACGAAGCCAAAATCGTATGCCTCCTTCATCTGCAGAGATGACCTGATTCCCAGACCCCGCGTGATACTTAACCGTTACGTGTAAATCATCACCTACTATTAATGGCTGGCTTTCAAATAATGCTTTGTCAACGATCTCAACGGATGGTTTTACAAATGATTTTACATTAAATTTAATTTCTGAAGAGACCGCGTTTTTAGTGGAAGCTCGGATCGTCGTTGTTCCTAGCGCGATAGCATTAACAACACCATTACGATCTACCGTGAGGATGTTTTCATTGTCTGAAATCCAAGTCAGCTCAGGATCATCACTGTTTTTTGGTGAAACAATTGCGGCTATTTTGGTACTTTGTCCTGTGTATAATTCTGCTATTGAGGCTTGTAATGATATCGATGTAACTGGTATGGGTTTCCATTCTACAATTTGAATATTATTTTGAGTTGACAATCCATTAGCTTTACTCGTCGCTGTAATTTTTGCAGTTTGGCTGGCCGTACCATGAGCAGAAACGATTCCACTTTCATCTACGGTAAGTATCTTTTCATTGCTGGAAGACCATGTTATACTATTGTCAGAATTTTCAGGTTTAAGGGAAAGGGAAAGGGCAACTTTGGTTCCTTTTCGAATCGTTAAGGGTTCAAAGGAAATCGATTCTGGATCGGCTTGATCGGTGTCATAAATGGCATTTGCTTTTTTATTTTCAAACTCCATCGTCTCGCCGTTTCTCCATCTTATTCGAACACTCTTGATCTCGGTTGCTGTCCCAAGTCCGAAATGGACAATATTCATTAAACTCTGGGAAAAAACTTCTCCTGCCGAGCCCACACGTTTTCTATATTCGTTGTTTGCTGTGGTTACAATCACCTCCGCTGAGATCGGATCGACATTTGATTCAGGGGAGTATCCTATTTTGATTAAAACATAATTATTTGAAGCTGCCGTTTGGTTATCATACAGATACCATTCGCCGCCTTCACTCCCATTTAGTAGATCTAGTTGACCATCCAAATCAAAATCAAAGGCTTGTCCCATGTCTCCGTTCCCAGGGCCGCCGACATCGTTTGCGCCATGCTGCGTAGTCGTTTCGAAAGAATTATTACCGGTGTTCAAAAGCATATAATCAGATACCCTTGCTCCTATTCGTCCCCAGCGATAAATAAAAATATCTTGATGACTGTCATTATTAAAATCACCAGTTGTTACGCCAAGTGCATTCCCTCCTTTGGGGATATTCCATTCTTTGGAAACGTCCGTAAATTTATTGCTATCGTTTCGTAACAGAATATCCTCTTGGTTTCTATTTTGTGGATCGAACTTAGGTGTTACAGTAGATAATCCAGAAAGGCTAAAGCGATATTGCCAAAAAATATTACCGTTTCGAACTAGGGTCGCTTTCCATTTTGAGTTTCCTAAATAGCCAAAATAGAATCCATTATCAGAAATATCAGTAGGCCAGCCTTGGGCCATTTCCTGAGTGATTTCCAGCGTTTCATCTGGTTTTAAATTTTTAACTTTTTTGTTTTTGCCCATAAAAATAGGATAGTCTTTACCCAGTTGAGCACCCTGTGCGAGGTAGTAATATTTATCTAATTTAATGGTCCCATCCGCCGTAAAGTCAAAAGCATCTAAGCCTTTGTATCCTCTTGTTTTTATAGCTAATTCATTGGTCGTCGCATTAAAATCAAGCATGGGCGATTCTCCCTCTCCATGTTCAAAGAGCATTCCTTGTGCTAAATAAAAATCTAAATCACCATCATTGTCAATGTCAATATCTGTAACTGCCATGATCTGTTTTGATGAGCGAATGTGTTCAGGAATAAGTGCAGCAGTCATATCTGTAAAAGTAAAATTTCCATTTCCTTTCCACAACGACAAGGGGCTGTAAAAAACGAGATCATCTATGTTATCCTTATTGAAGTCTGTGACAAGAACACGGGATTCTTCCACATCCTCAATTCCTTTTACCGATTTATATTTAAATGTTCCATCGCCTTTGTTTTCGTAAAAAAACTGTTGAGGTTTATCAAATTTAAGACTAGCTTCGTTGACCAGTAATAAATCAAGATCGCCATCCAAGTCCATATCCATCCACTTAGAACCTCGTCCTCTGCCTCCTCTATCAATCTCTACATCTCCTGTGTATCTTACAAAAGTATTATTATTGTTATGATAAAAATTGGCTTTTGAAGGGTTGGTTCCGTTCCCACCTCCTTGCGCTAATACAAGATCAAGATCTCCATCATTATCATAATCACCAAGAGAGGTACCATGTAAGTCATGCTTGAACCATCTTGCCAAATCTTGATCATGTCTCGTCACTGTTCCATCACCATTATTCCAGTATAGTTTGCTAGTTTCTGCGTTATGGTTATTTACAATAAAATCGTAATCTCCATCATTATCAATATCAGCGATAGATGGCCCAGCGTATTTAAGGGAACTTACTTTATCTAATCCTGCTTGCTCAGATATGTCTTTAAAAACGGGAATTAAAAGCTCAGGAAGGTCTTCAAACTGATAGCTATTTATAGTCAATTTTTGATCGAGAGATTGGAAACGGATTTTCACTTCACCTTTCTTATTAAAGTGAACGATACCCGCTACCGTCTGAGTCCCAGCGGTTGGAAGGTTGAAATCATCGAGTAAAAGTTCATCATCTGCAAATACGCTCAAACCAGCATATTCTCCAGGATTGCTAATATTCAGGACAAGTTTTTTTGTTAAACTTTCGGTTACGTTATAAGCTATTGTTGCTGAGTTTGATGGGTCAACTTTAAGTACTTTAGAAAGGTCTTTTGTTCCGTTGCAAGCGACAATTGCAATCAGGCTTGTTAGTATTAAGAAGAGTTTTAAGGATCGTATCATGTGTATTTTTTTTAGTTATTTATTTGCAATTATTCAGATTCCTGTAGACTTTCCAAAATATTTAAAGTCGCCTTTGTCTTAGGTCTTAAGTCATAAATAGAGCGGCCTTTAAGGCGCTCTGTCATAAGTCGATCTCTGTCAGGAAAAGTATTTATTAATAATATTGCCAATCATTTTTCTATACTCAAATAGACCTATGACTGCTGGGCATGAAATGTCTCAGCGTATGACTTAAGACCTAAGACAAATCAGGTTTAAATATTTGGGAGCCAACAGCTAGCTGAACAGTTAGATTTATTTTAAAAGACTGTTGGCAAAACCTATTCTTTTTTATTCGTTACCAAATCGTTTCTCATACAAATTCCCATTCACCTCTTTTGCAGTCTTTACCATTGTCGGATAAGGCACATCTGTATTCGCCACAAAACCAACATTATAATTCTCACCATCATAGGCCCGCCCAGAGACAGGCGAATCTAAATATTGAAACCAGTGTGCTCCTACAAAATATGGATTCTCAATCACCGTTTCCATATATTTTTTGTACATCCTTGCTCGGTCTTCATGGCTCGACGCATGTATTAAGCCAGGGTGAAACAAGCCTGCCTCTATCGTTCCCATATGAAATTCACCAATGATACTGGGGTGATCAATTTCTGCTAAAAAGTCCCAATGTTTACTACCGATGCCTTCTTCATAATAATTGTAGCTTAGGACATCCGTATATTTCTTAGCTACTTTGACAACCTCCATGCCCATGCCCCAAGGAGCTAGTCGACAGCCCATGTACAAGTGATTTGGCATTGCCTCCGCTAAGGCTTCGTCAACTGTTTTGAAATACTTATTGGCGAAAGCTTCTAATAGAATGGAAAAATCGGCCATCATCGTTTTAGGGTAATCTGCTTTTTCTTTGAAGTTTATTCCTTCTGCTAATTCGTCCCATGTTTTAATAGTTGTTTTCCAAGCCGCATTTAATCCTTTTATATTGTTATACTTTTCTTTTAGCAGGCGTATAAATTCTCTTTTCGCAGGACTTTCGGACGCATTTAAAACTAGAGTTTCGAAAATGATCCCATATTCTGTTTGAGGCCTTCCTTCCATGCCCCACCCTTTTTCATTATCAATAAAGACTCCTATACACCAAGGATTATTTTTCACTTCTTCGGCTACAACTGCTACCGTGAGTTTAGCACGCCTCTCAAATTCAGGATCAAAAACATCAGGTATTGGAGGAGCCCAGTAACCAGAAAGGATGGTTTTAAAATCACCAATGATCCATCCGTTTGCGAAATAGGGCATTCGATTTTCGTGGTAAAACTCATAGCCAGTCCAATTTCCGAAGGACGTAAAACCCCAATTTAGAAAGCGATCAAGTGTTACATTTTTCCATTGTTCTAAATGTGCATTTGGCGTGGGCTCTCCATAGCGTCTTTCAAGATTCGCTTGGTAGTGACTAAAGGTTTCCCCCTGAATGAATGGACTTAAATGATGCTCCTTACGATAACTGTAATGATTGGCCAAGGGACTATCGTAAGTAGGCAATTCCGTAAACATCTTGCGTCGTTGGGGATGAGCAACATAAGCGGTGTTTGTAATCTCTGAGCTTAATGCAATCATGCCTTTCGAATCTTCTGGTGTAACGTCATCAGGATTGTTGTAACGAACCGTGTCATTCTTAAAATCAATTCCAGTAAACGTAGTGGTATTAGACATTCGAACGTTGGCAATTCCGGTTGAGAAAAAAAGGTAACCTTCGGGATCAACAAGTGCCCATTTGTCCGCTACTTTTTCGGTTCTAAAAAACCCGGTAGCCTTTAGTTTTGGGCCATTAGCCCAGCCTCCAAACTTGCTTCTACCCTTCATTCGACCTTCACTTTTTAGTTGCTCTAATTCCGCTGCGGCTAAGGCTTTCAACTGTTTGTCAGAAGTAATTTTTCCATCAAAATTTTTTTTAGCATTTTGGCCATATTTATCAATAAGGTTGGCCCAAAAATCAGATTCAATTTTGGGACTTTCTACGATTCGTACGTTGTCCAAAATCACCGTTTTATTTGCCACAGGATGAGCGATCTTGAACTGAATAGCTCCTATGTTCGAAAAATCAACCTTGTTTTTACCACCAATCAATTTTGCATGTAAGGCATCTGTAGGGTATGGATTAGGATTGTCTCGTAAGCCCATATCTTTGTAAACGTTTTCATTTTTTAATTCATAAAAAACAGTTTTTGTTTTACCACTTGGCAAGGCTACTGCACGTCTGATGCTGTGTCCTTCTGCATTAAATACAGTGATATACAGTTGCATGGAATAATTATTGGTTGTATTCGTGGCGTCAAAAACCAGCGCGTAATTTTCGAAAGCGCTTACATCAATGGGTTCATCAAATTTGAAAGCTATCCCTGGCTCCTTTTCGTATTTTTTAAAGCTCAACTTTAAGGCATGTTTACCACTTGTAACGCCTTTATTCTTTTCTAATTCGACAGTTGCTCGATCAGTTAATTTTGCATTTGAAATCAAAACGTTTTCCTCAAAATCTAATAGCATGATTTGTTTTGGATTATTCCATATAGAATTGTTGTTTGGCTTCAATTTTTTCTGACTTGGCTTGCACGAGTTCAATACACACCCCCCTATTACTAAAAGCCATAATATGGAAAACCTAAGATCAATTCGTTTTTTACTTTTAGTCATAATAATGTTGTTTAAAAATCAACCGTAACTCTTCAGGTGATGAATATATAGCTTTGAATAATCCAATCTCTGAAAGGGCTTGAAGCCCTTTCAGGGGTAAATCTACCAATGATGCTGATAGCTACAGTCAAACATAGAAGTTGTTTAAAAACTCAAACAACTTTCTATTAATCCGCACTAATGTCTATTCTATAAGTATTAAATACTTTTTGGTCATAGCCTCCAGCAAGTAAGTACCAATGATCCTCTATATTTTTTACGGTCATTCCATTGTACACAGAATAACCAAGGTCCATTTTATATATTGGACTTAATTGACCAGCTGAATCGAGCGCGCAAACTTGAATACCAGTGTCGTCTCTTGTAGCTATAAAAACTAGGGCTTTCTTTTCATTTAATTTTATAATTTCAATGCGAGTGCTACCTTTTAACTTTAAATCATCATTGTCTTTGAAAGTATTCACATCTATAAATTTCCCTTCCCCATTTATCTTAAACACATTGACGCCATCACCATGATATGCCAATCCTTTTTCATCTTTATATGCGGGATAATGTGCTTTATGTCGGTGTCCGATTAATACATAATTGTTACCCGACAATTGTACAGCCTCAACAGGGAAAGCACCATTTAAGAAGAGTGTATCGTTGTCGATGATGTTATCCGTATTCCGAAAGGTGCCATCATTAAAGACTTCGAAGCAACTTACTCCTCCATCTACAAATCCACCCGTGAATAAAAAATATTTCTCTTTTATATTAAGAGACGCCATTCCGATAATTCCATCTAGGAATAGGTCATCCGTATCTTTCATAGACTGAACATGACTACATGTTGCATCTTCAGACAATTTGAAACAACTTAGCCCAGCATCTAAGCCACCTACAAATAGGAATTTCTGATTAGCTATTTCTATTAAATGGGTCGTAATATTTTGCTTAAGAAAAGTGCTATCAGAATTCCTTACTTCACTTATTTTTTGAAGTACCCCCTGTTCATTAATCTGATGAATTTCGATTGCATCTTCTGCTTTATTACCTACGATCAAAGAAGGGGCGTTATTTATTGTTGTACTTATCAAGCCTCTAATTCCTCCAAACTTTTGAGAAAGAACATAGCTTTTGAGTGGCTGCAATTGTCCATCAGTATTCACCTCCAAACTTTCTAAGCTCTTCCCTTCTCCACCGATATAAGCAAAATACTTATCCTTTACTTTTACAAGCTGTGTGCTTACTATCGCAGATTGTGTTCGGATGGAATCAACAAGTTTCAAATTCACTTTAGTTTCAGATTTATGCTCCATTGTATTCTGACAATTAGTCAATTCACACATCGCGATAATAACCAATACCCCAAATAAACAGTTTTGAAATTTTTTAATTCCTATAGGAAACATGGTCTGTTATTTTAGAAAATATTACTGGATAAAAATGCGCTTTGTCACCGCTCCTTCCGCTTTTTCAATCTTCACCAAACATATTCCTGAAGGGAGTTGACTTATCTCCAAAGTACTAACCTCACGAGAGACAACAGTTTGTAACAATTCTTTTCCTAGTACATCAAAAAAGGTGATACTAGCTGTGTCTTCTAAATCTGATATTTCAATATATATTTGTTCCTGTGCAGGGTTTGGATAAATTTTTATATTCAGGTTGACATCAATTTCTGTTGTAGCAACAGGCTGATCTGAAAAAACAGGTGTAATAATCGCATCCTCACTATTCACATAATTGATCACCGCAGTAGTCTGCCCCGTTTCCAACCAATGTGAAAAATAGTATCCTGGTTTGGGAACTGCTTTTAATCGAATCGGAATATTTTGAAAATATTCTCCCTCGTAATTATAAGGTATTGCCATTTCATTTTCATGAATAACCACATCGCCTAGTGTTGTCTGATCATATCCAAAAGTCAAGTCGTAACGTCCATCTAAACCAAGGGTATTTTGAAAAATAAATTTAATATGAAACTCACGATTATTGAAAAATGATCTATAATTGTCAACTATATTTTGCCATTGAGCAACAGAACCACCCGATGGTGTACCTACTCCGAATTGATTATTTCCCAGCCAAGAAGTGATGTGCCTTTGCATTTCTGGTAGCAATAAATTTTCTAAACTATCCACCATAGGAAGCACTCTCTGAGGAGCAAAAATCAATTCTCTAAACGTACACATTCGTTGAATCAATTCATTTTCAAAATCTTCGTTTTCAATCAGTTTTCTAAATAGATAGGTACTCTCCGGTCCATTTGGCCATTGTGGAAATCCAGGTACGCCTCCAATGTTTTCGTCATTGAGCATGTGCTGTAAGGTATTGTGTGTCGCCTTGCCTACTTGTGCCCCCCAGCTATCCCAACCCGTACTTGCATCGGTATCGAACAACATCCAACGGAATTTTCCGCCGTCGCGGTCACGCCAAATTCGTACATTATTTCCTGGCTGATCATAATTAGCAAAGTAGATTTGAGTGATATGATAATTCAGGTACTCTTGGATATCAATAAACTCCCGCATCTCTTCATAGTTGGATGAGACCGAAAGCGCATTATTATCAACAAAATTCATCATTTCATCATAGCGCTCAAAATCACCTTCTCGCACCTGACTTCCAGGACCATAGGGATCGCCTAGCAAATCAATATTGTCTTTGTCGACCCCATGATGACTTTCGACATAGTGCTTATTGAACATTTCCCTCAATCCATAAATCCCCCAGTATGCTCCATTCAAATAGACACGTACAGGCCGATAATCAAGCAAATCTAAATCGACTGTATTCTCCATCACCAAACTATTCATCCCATCTCGAAAAAGCATTTCAATCCAATCCGTTCCGCTGTTTCGAATTTTCATTCTTCGAAATTCAGTGATTTCTGAATTTGGAAATATTTGGTGATCAACCAATTCATCACCGTAATCATCACTTCTCAAAAAGAAATTTAAGCTTTTCATTTTTAGATTTCGGGAACAAGCACCGCCGATTTTCATACCTGCATTAACCTGAAAACTGTTCGTTCCATCTGCTTCATAATAGGTGAGTTTACATGGCTTTTCCCAACTCTGATTCCAATTTCTAACATTATCATTACAGTAAGAAACAGAACCATTTGTGCCAGCAACATAAATACCGATTTGGTTATCCCAAAAATTGGAAGGATTAGACTGAACGTTTAGTACGGGGATTTCAGAAGGTTCATTAATGATGAAAAACTCAGACGTGGTTGAGATACTGATGAATCCGGGTTTGAATCCTTTAGCTTGCACTAAACGAGTTTCATCTATTGAAACAGGATTCTGATATAAGAAATCTTGTTCTGTTGGAACAGATCCATCTAACGTGTAATAGATGGATACATCTGGATCAGTAACCGACATTTCCAATAAAATACTCGTAGGATAATGACCACTTAGATCAGAAAATAGTACTTCCTCTGCGAAAGATTGCTGCTGCCCATTATTAGAAGCCCCTGGACTTGCTGTTCCGAAAAACACCCAATCATCTTGCCCGTCTTCTACCCTACCATAAGAAATATTTTGTGGCACCGCAGGAAATTGAAGACTATCCAAGATGTGTAAAGTGCCATTTAATTCCTGCACCAAAGCCAAAGCTTCACCCGAACTTTTAAGTTTAAACGGAGCATGAAAACCTCCTTGCACTGTTTCATCATCTGCCCAAATCAAACCAAAGCCCCCAGGAGCAATTAATGGGGCACTCGTAATTTGCCACTTCTGCAAATCATCTAAATCATCCGTTAGATACAATCCACCTAGAAACAAAGGAGTTGTTCCAGCATTATAAATTTCGATCCAATCATCGGTCTCGCCATATTCATCTGTGATCAAACTATTGGAAGGCATGACCTCATTAATGTAGACGTTTTGTAGCAATGTATCTGCCTCTTCATAGGCTATTTTTACAATTAACTTAGCCGCTTGATCAGGATTCAGATCATAGGCCGCAGCGATACGCTGACCCAGTCCCGAAATTATAAATGACATCGAATTGCCGTATTGCCAGCCAACTCGATTCACGGTTTCTTGTACCAATGGCGTTAGATCTGATGTTTTTT
>ENA-ORXR01004009-ORXR01004009.1-marine-metagenome-genome-assembly--contig:-NODE-4009-length-12676-cov-221.392333_pt1 | contig 12676 bp, 7 predicted proteins | sample MGYA00237866_ERZ511479 | MGnify/ENA metagenome assembly ERZ511479 | reverse complement strand
GCACCAAGCCGTTCTCTCCAAATCATTAGAATTTAACCAAACCATATTCTTCAAGAGAAATTACTCGACGAAAATACGAAAGTTCATGCCTACAACAACGCTAATCGGCAGATGTTTTCAAAAAAAAAATCTGTCCCAAAAAAATGTACTAAAAAATGTCCAAAACACAACAAAACACAACACTTAATAAAAATAATTTATTCATTAACAACTAATAAACAAGCTAAAAAGAGAATGGAACGGTTTTTGTTGTTAACGGAATACATCTACCTCCCTTTTATCTATTCTTTCCCCAAGTAGCTTATATGGCTTAAATGAATATTTTAAAATATTTATTTTACAACCAAACTAAATTAAATTTGATATAAACTAACTATTGCTAAGAGTGGCTCATCTCTCCGAGCGAATTGCCCCTTCAACATCTTTTCTAAGAAAAGATATAACATCTCTATAGGTCAACTTGCTCACCTTATCATAGTACTTGTGTTTTTTGCAAGACTATTCCATAAAATTATAAAACAATATAGCCTTCTTTCCAATAAGTAATACTTACTTATACAATGATATTCTGTATAGTCTTTGTATCCTGACCAATGCAAGATTATGGTATCATTTATATATGATAAGTCCAAGCACACAACTAACATACTAATTATATATAAACAACTATGGAGCTAACATTTACGACTTTTAGCAATAGGCAACCTGTGTCCTATTGTAAGCTACTGCTATCTCTGCTATTGGTAGTAAGCTGCTTTTGTCCTACCCAAAATTTCGCCGCCAATGACTGTCCTACGGGTACAGACTTGATTGCTTCTTACACTTGGAATGGCACAAATTATGAACTCACTTCTGGTACTGATGACTTAATCTATATATTAGATGGCGCCAGCCAAGACTCTCTCAATTGGAGTTCTGTCATTGGTGTTTTAGGAGTTTGTATCAATGGCGCAAATGCCGATGATGCACAAAATTTTGACTTTAACCATTTTGTTGGAAATACCTATGCTTCTGCAACCACAGGAGGGATAGAAAGTATTTCTTTTTGCAAAAATCCAGAAGAGGCACTTTGTAAAAAAGATGTGCTATATGGTATGACTTATGGTGGTGGATTGTACGCACTAAGTTTTACGGAAGCTTATGAAGAAGGCATTCCTTTTTCAAGCATCAATGAATTAGATATTGATGGCTCGGCTGCTATTGGTGTCGTTCCAACCAGTGATTCTCTTTACTACATCACCTTATTAGATGACAACCACGAATTTCATTGTTTTAGTTTAACAACAGGTGTTGATACATATATTGGTGATATTGATGCGCCTGTAGATGCAGATGCCATCAACTTTGTACGCCTTACAGTAGATGACAATGGCAATATCTACGCCATTCAAGGTGGTAATCAAACACTTTATTTTATTGACCCAACCAACGTAACCAATGGATTTGTCAATTCTACCAATTTAACGATTGGTGGAGATACTTTAGGTAACTATGGTGATTTGGCATTTGATATTGACGGTAATCTTTGGTCAATTTCAGAAAATGGTTTGTACATTGTTTCTCAAGATCCTAATGGCAATTGGGTGGCTACTTTTATTTGTGATCCAGGCATTTCTAATGGCAATGGTATTGCCATCAAACCTGATGGAGTGGGTTTTATTACGGATAGTTCTACACCCATTTCTCAAATCTACACTTTTGACATCAATACTTATTTCAGTGGTGGCGACTTATGTTCTACTGTTCAATTAGTTGGTGAAGTAGATAATCCAGGAGAAGGGGATGACAATGGTACTCGTATCTTTGACCTTACCACCTACAATGCACAAGTTGCTATCAGTTGTGATGTCAGCTGTACTGATGATGACGGCAATAGAACGGTAGATGTAAAAGCGGTTGGTGGATTTGATGAAAGCTATACGTTGACGGTAACGGACGATGCAGGAACGGCAATGCCTATCACAAATACAGGAACAATCAATAACTTTAGTTTTTCTGTTCCTGCGGATGGTGCAGGCTATGAATTATTTTTGACGGATGCAGGCGCATGTTCTGTTGGAAAAAATATTACGATTGCGACACCAATAGATATTACACACGATTTATCTTGTAATGCAGATGGCACGAAAAATTTAAGTGTAGACATTATGGGTGGAAATCCTCCTTACTTATTTAGTTTGGATGGAGGTGTTACTTTCAATCCTGTACCTTCTCCATTTATCATTAACAACATCGCTACTTCAACGATTGAAATTACAGTATCAGACAATGCACAATGTATTGCTTCTGCAAGTATCGGTACAGAAACAACGACTTGTAATGACAACTTAGATTGTACGGAAGACAGTTTTGATGCTGCGGCTTGTGAATGTGTTTTCACGCCTATCGCTTCGGCTGCTGCTTCTTGTGATGATGGTTTAGATTGTACAACAGATACTTTCGATTATACCACTTGTACATGTACAAATGAAACAACAGGTTCAGGAACGCAAAGTTGTGATGATGGTTTAGAATGTACAGAAGATTATTTTGATGAGAATACTTGTGGTTGTGTTAATTTGCCTGTTGCCACTTTTGCAGCAGCTTGTGATGATGGTTTAGATTGTACGTTAGATGCTTACGATTACACAAATTGTACTTGTACGAACATAGAAGACCCTAATTATGAATTAGGCATTGATTGGGTGATTGAAGATGTATATGCTTGTTCTGGTGACTACTTAGATTTAAATAATTATTTTACGTATGTTACAACACCACTTATATGGGAAGAAGTCGTCAATGGAAATACAATTGTCGATATTGATAATCCTTCTAATATTCTTTTAGAAACAGAAACAGCTTGTGAAAGCCGTATCGCTACTTATCAAGCATTTTATAACGATGTGATTGATGGTTGTCCTATCATCATCGAAGCAACGGTCTATGTGCATATTTATCCTGCCATTGCTTATGATATTGTAGAAAATAATGAGGATTGTACCATCGAAATCGTTGGACATTGTGATTACTTCTGGATCAACTGGATTACAAGTGAAAACAAACCTGGAAATGGACCACTTTTCACGGCTGATGAAGGCGAAACTGGATTGGTTGAATTTACTATCTACAATCCTGAAACAACAACAATGGGTATTCCTTTCTACTGCCAAATTTCTACGGCAAGTATTCCTTATAATTGTTCTATTTCTTGCGAGGGTGTAAACTGTGATGATGGCTTAGATTGTACAACAGATATTTTAAACGAAGAAACTTGTGAATGTTCTAATACACCTATCACTGACTTAGCCACTTCTTGTGATGACGGATTAGATTGCACAACAGATACTTACGATTATGCAACTTGTGCTTGTGAAAATACGCCTATCACTGACTTAGCAAATTCTTGTGATGACGGCTTAGATTGTACCAATGATACTTACAACTACACTACTTGTGCTTGTGAAAATACGCCTATTGATGAAGGAAGCGCAAACTGCGATGATGGTTTACCTTGTACCATTGATAGTTATGATGTGACAACTTGTGGATGTATCCATACAGAAAATTCTGACTATTTTCCAATACTAACATGGCAGACATATGATGTCTTTGTTTGTTCTGGAACAAGCGTAGATTTAAATTCATACATCACCGATAATAATGAGTCTTTAACATGGCAAGATGTAAATGCTGGAACAATAGTCGCTGACCCAACCAATGTATTGGTAGAAACTACTTGTGAAAACGGAATTATTGTGTATCAAGCTTTTTATCCAAGTTTCGATGAAGGTGGTTGTGCCATCACTGTAGAGGCAAGAATAGTTTTTGATATTTATCCTGCACTTTCTTTTGATGTTATTGAAAATGATTGTTCTGTAGAAATCATCAACTACTGTCAAAACTTTGAAATTTCTTGGACTGCAAATGGCACAACAGGAAATGGTGCAATCTATACTGCCAATGAAGGCGAAAGTGGTAGTGTAGAATTTACCATCTCTAATCCTGCTGCAACTGCCGCACCTATTGAGTGCCAACAAACAACAACAGAAGCAATTGCATACGATTGTCCTATGATGACAACTTGTACACAATTAATCAATCCTGTATGTAATCCAACGGCTGTTTGTGCGGGCGAATCTGTTAGTTTGAGTGTAGACGTTATCAATGATGATGGTGGTACTTTAATTTGGTATGACAACAATAGTATGATTGTAGAAAATCCTGACAATGTAGTTTTAACTACAGATTTATGTGAAGGAGAAGCTGCTAAATTCCACGCTGTTTACCTTCCTGCCAATACGGACTGTGACACATTGGGCGCATTTACCAACGAAACACTTATTTTCCCTGCAATTACTTATACAACAGTAGCTACTGACTGTAGCGTTGAGGTACAAGATGTTTGTGAGAACTTCACAATTAATTGGGAAGACAACTTAGGAAATATTGGAACAGGCGCAAATTATGCAGCACCTGAAGGTTCAGCAGGAGAAGTTACTTTTACGGTTGCTTTCCCAAGTATTTTCGCTCCAGATGCTTGTCAAGAATCAAGCTTTACAGAAAGCTTCTCTTGCAATGTTGTTTGTGGGGATTATGATATTTGTACAGGACCAATTACACCTATTTTGATCTGCCCTACTTTCTGTAACTTAGAATCTGGTAACTACTTATTGGCTGAACTACACTCAACGTTTGATTGTAGCCTTACTTACGAAACAGAAGAGTGTTTCCAATACATTCCATTACCAGGAATGGAACTTGTAGAACAAGATTTATTAACAGTTATTGCTTGTACTTACGATTTTACTGTTTGTGATACGGTTTATATTACCGCTTTCATTTCTGAAAATTGTGATGCAGAAATCATTGCAGAAGATGATATGGCAAATACGGATTGTGAAAGTGTAGAAATAGACGTATTGGCAAATGACGAAGGATATTTATTAGAAATTTGTGGTGTCAATATTGATCCAGCTTTAGGAACAGCAGACATCATCAACACAGGAATTTTATACACACCTGCCAATGGATATACAGGAAATGCTGTATTTACCTATACAGTATGTGATTTTTACGGAAATTCAACTGAAGCAAATGTTAGTGTTTTTGTAGATGGACCTACCTACAATGGCATCATTGGTACACCTGACTTCGCAGAGACTTATAGTCAGCAAATTACCCTTGATGTTTTAGCCAACGATGCAGACGGGGCTTATATTTGTGGTGTAGGAACATCTGAAAATGGAACAGTGGTTGAAGATAACGGAGTATTGCTCTTTATGCCTGCGATAGATTTTGTAGGCGACGCTCAGTTTACTTACGATGTATGTATTGAAACTAATTGTGGAACCGTTTCTAGTACGGTCAATGTCACAGTAACGGTCTATCCGCCAGCTTGTGACAACGAACCTATCGAAGAATGCGCCAAGCCTTTAACCCATCAGGTCTTATGTCCAGAATTTTGTTTATTCGATGGTTCATACAATATTGATCCAAACTATAGCATCACAAGTATCACCTCTTTCTTCACCATTTGTTCTGTTTCACAAGTCGAAGACCAATGCTTCAGATACATTCCAGTTCCTTCTTTCGAGTTATTCCCTGATTTAAAAGATACCATCACCGTTGTTGGTTGTAATGTTGCAGGCATCTGTGATACCGTCCAATACTTTGTACAAGTTAATACAGAATGTGGAGAGGAAGAAGGCGAAGAAGGTTTCAAGCCAATCACAGAACAAAACGTTAGAGACGATAGAGACGGGTCAATGCCTGCAATTGCAGAACGTATAGATGAATCAGAAATTGAAAACTGGAGTGTTGAACTATATCCAAACCCAAGCAACGGTGTATTTGCCGTAAATGTCTTAGAAAATTGGGACAAAGCACAAACACTCAACATATACAACGTTACAGGACAATTGATAAAACAAATCGATGTGCCTGCAAATAATACAGATGGTTCTATTTTAGTAGATTTAAGTACACAACCCAAAGGAGCTTATTTCCTCCAATGGAATGCACAAAATCACACCAAAGTAGAATCATTCATCATATATTAATAATACCTTAGGAGAAGCGTTCTGTCCATCCCAAATAGCCCTGATAGAAATGGTATCGTTTTTTGTAGGGGCAAGCCCTTGTGGTTGCTTGGCCATGTGTGCAGCATGGCAAAACGATAAGAATGGATAGCAGGACTTTCCGTCACAATGAAAGACAGACCATTCGCTCCTAATTTTTATATCAACAAGATACCTTAAAACTCAACTTTCGATGATTAAGGCTATTAAATTACGTGGTATGGCAAAGGTTATTTAATTGCATACTTTTTCATCAAAGTTGAGTAAAATAACTTGACACAGTAATAACAATGGGTAATTTTAATAAGGGGTATAGTCGCTTGGCTATATCCCTTTTTTGTATTAAAATGCATTGTACAATAGGTAAATTCCAACTTTTCAACAAAAGATTTTATCTTTACAGTATCAACTATCACAGTAATACAAAAATGCAGAAAAAACTAGATAAATTAGAAGAAAAGAAAGCACTTGCCCGTTTAGGCGGTGGACAAGTCAGAATTGATAAGCAACACAAAAAAAACAAGCTTACCGCAAGAGAAAGACTCGAAATTCTCTTAGATCCCAACTCCTTTGAAGAAATTGGCATGCTCGTCCAACATCGTTCCACCGATTTTGGATTAGACAAGCAAAAATTCTATGGAGATGGCGTTGTTACAGGCTTTGGCACGATTGAAGGTCGCTTAGTTTACGTATTTTCACAAGATTTCACTGTATTTGGTGGCTCACTTTCGGAGACACACGCAGAAAAAATCTGTAAAATCATGGACTTAGCCATGCAAAATGGCGCACCTGTCATCGGCTTAAACGACTCTGGCGGTGCAAGAATCCAAGAAGGCGTTGTTTCTTTAGGCGGTTATGCCGATATTTTTTATCGAAATACCCTTGCCTCTGGCGTCATTCCACAACTTTCCCTAGTTATGGGACCCTGTGCAGGTGGAGCAGTCTATTCCCCTGCCATTACCGACTTCGTTTTTATGGTCGAAAACACCTCTTACATGTTTGTAACAGGTCCCAATGTCGTCAAAACTGTCACCCATGAAGAAGTAACTTCCGAAGAATTAGGCGGAGCGAATACCCATGCTTCCAAATCAGGCGTCACCCACTTTGCTTGCACCAACGAAGTCGATTGTCTCAACCAATTCAAAAAGTTATTTTCTTTCATTCCTCAAAACTGCGAAGAAAAAGCCCATTCCCTCCCCTATCAACTCAAAGACGACGAAAAACGAGAGGCTTTAATGAACATCATTCCAGAAAACCCGAACCAACCCTACGACATGCGAGAAGTCATCAAAGGCGTTGCAGATGCGGATTCTTTCTTAGAAGTTCACAAAGATTATGCAGAAAACATCGTTGTTGGTTTTGTCCGAATCGCAGGAAGAAGCGTCGGTATTGTTGCCAACCAGCCTGCCATGTTAGCAGGCGTTTTAGACATCAATTCCTCCAAAAAAGGCGCAAGATTCGTTCGTTTTTGCGATGCTTTCAACATTCCCTTATTGGTCTTTGTAGACGTTCCAGGCTTCCTACCAGGCACCGACCAAGAATGGAATGGCATCATTGCCAATGGCGCAAAATTACTCTATGCATTTTGTGAAGCCACCGTTCCCAAAGTAACCGTCATCACCCGAAAAGCCTATGGTGGCGCATACGATGTGATGAACTCAAAACACATTGGCGCAGACTTAAATTTTGCTTGGCCCTCTGCCGAAATTGCCGTGATGGGCGCAAAAGGCGCATCCGAAATTATCTTCAAAAGAGAAATTGCCGCAGCAGACGATTCAGAAGCAAAACTCCAAGAAAAAGTAGACGAATACAAAGAAAAATTCGCCAATCCATACCGAGCAGCAGAACGAGGATTCATCGACAAAGTCATTCACCCAGCAGAAACCAGAATCAAACTTATCAACGGTTTCAAAATGCTGGAAAACAAAGTACAAAATCTACCCAGAAAAAAACACGGAAACATTCCATTATAATTTTTTTTAGGAGAGAGCGGCCAAGTGCTTCGTCGTAAAGGAAAGGCCTGCTATCCGCTAATATGGCAAGTAAATCAATCTTTGTAAACACTACAACCACATAAACTACTTAAACTACAAAAAACACATAAACTACTTGCCATTCCGCTACTATCAGGTCTATGTTAAAAGGTCGCTACCGCTATCAAAAACAAATATTATTTTCATCATAAAAACAAAAATATCATGACTAAAATCGAAGAAACAGAAAAAAATCCTACCGTAAATGTAGAGGTAAAAAACTGTGGCCCTTTATTAGTAAGTGGCACTATTTTAGTGAAAGACAAAGACGGCATAGAAACCTCTGCGACCTTTGCATGAAATACACTTTTCTATTTTCAAATAAGACTTTTGATAAAAATGAATAGTCCACATAAACGTTCTGTCCATCCAAAATAGACTCGATAGTAGTGGTATGGTGGCGGGCTGGCGGTAGATGTAAGGCATCTTGAAGATGCCTTACATCTTTGTGCGAAAGCCACCATAAGAACGGATAGCGAGACCATGCGTCACGACGAAGCAATCCACCGTTCTCTCCTAAAAAATTAGAATTTAGAAATTAAGATTTAGAATTTAAACAAAACTGCATTTAGGTCTCTTTGAACTGTACGACATCTAATTCTTCATCACAAAAATCATAGGCATCCACTCGATTGGAGGCGGTGATGAATAAACGATTTTGATGGTAGGTTTGGATTAAATCTTTGTACCATTGTATACCTGTAGTGTCTAAATTTGTGGCGGGTTCGTCTAATAAAACTAAGGGACAGTCTGATAAAATGGCCAAGCCTAATTTTACCCGTTGCTTCATTCCTGACGAATATTGATAAATATTTTTTTTGGCAGCAGCTTTTAAATCTAAGATTTCAATGATTTGTTTAGGCGTAAATGCTTGGATGGGTTTTTTGAATTTAAAATGAAATTTGAGGACTTCTTCTAAATTAAATTCTTCGATTAATTCCAAATAAGGTGCAGCCAAGCTCACATATTTAAAGAGGTCATCCCCATCAATATTTTGAGATTGGAAAGTGTATTGTACTGTTCCTTTTGAGGGCGCAAAATTGCCCGCTAAAATCTGTAATAAAGTCGATTTTCCAGAACCATTGTGTCCTGTCAAGGCGTAGCGTTTACTTGCATCAAAACGATACGTTAGGTTCTGAAAAATCCATTCATAACCATATCGTTTGCCAATGGCATCAAGTTGTACCTCCACTGACTCCACGCATTATGCCTTTATTGGATGTACGCACAAAATTGACGATATATTCTTTGTATTTGGTATCAGGAATATGGTCTTCTATCAATTTAAGCGCATTAGAAGTATTGTAGCCTTTGACGAATAACCAACGATAAATGTCTTCGATGTGTTGGATGGTTTCAATGTCAAAACCTTTTCGCTGTAAACCAATGGTATTGATGCCTACATAAGAAAGTGGCTCTCTGGCAGCTTTGACATAAGGTGGTACATTTTTACGCACCAATGATCCTCCTGTAATAAAGGATTGTGTGCCAATACGCACAAATTGCTGTACAGCCACCAAGCCTTCTAAAGTTACATTATCTTCGATGATAACATGACCTGCGAGATTGACGCAATTCGCCATAATACAGTGATTACCAACAATGCAATCATGGGCAATATGACAATAAGCCATGATAAGGCAATTGCTGCCTACGACTGTTTTATTGTTAAATTTTGTACCTCTATTGATGGTTACATACTCTCGTATTGTTGTATAGTCTCCTATTTCAACAGTTGTATATTCACCGCTAAATTTCAGGTCTTGGGGAACTGCTGAAATAACTGCTCCAGGAAAAATTTTACAATGATTTCCGATCCTTGCACCACTTAAAATGGTTGCTTGGGGTCCTATCTCGCAATTATTGCCGATGACAACATCCTTATCTATGTAACAAAAAGGGCGAATAATGACATTCTTTCCTATTTTAGCTTCAGGATGTATGTATATGGTGTTAGATTCGTTTGAGATCATAATTTTTTCGGGCTATGTCTTTAGAGCATATAAAACTTTGAGGGTTTTGATATACTATTAGCTAGGTATTTGGTATTTTTTGCTTTTTGTTGTTTAACATATATTAACAACGTACTGCACATCACTTTATTGGACGGCAAAATACATAGCTGCGTTGCTTGACGGCTTTTTATAAATGATTTATTACGTTCTTTTAACTATTTTGGCAGTCATTTCTGCCTCAGTTACTAATTTATTATTGACATAGGCTTCCCCTCTCATTTCACACAATCCTCTTCTGATAGGACTCAATAATTTTAGATTTAAAATAAGGACATCTCCTGGTTGAACGACCTGACGGAATTTTACCTTATCAATTTTCAAAAGATAGGTTAAATAATTTTCTGGATCATCTACGGTATTGAGTACCAAAATCCCCCCAGTCTGTGCCATAGCTTCTAATTGTAAGACGCCAGGCATTACAGGTTCTCCAGGAAAATGTCCTACAAAAAAAGGTTCGTTGATGGTCACCATTTTGATGCCCACAATTCCCTCTTCATCCATTTCAATAATCTTGTCAATAAGTAAAAAGGGATAACGATGTGGCAAATTCTGAATGATGCCTTTTATGTCATAAACTGGTTCTTTGTATATATCGAATTGAGGTATTTTGAGTAGATATCTGTTGGCTTTTATGTGTTCTTTTAGTTGTTTTACAAAGGCTACATTGGTCGCATGACCTGGACGAGTACTGTAGATTTTTGCATGGAGCCGCATCCCCAACAAAGTCATATCCCCTATCACATCTAAAAGTTTGTGTCGGGCAGGTTCATTGGGAAAACGCAAGACCACATTATTTAAAATGCCTTCTTCTACTTGTATATCAGGCATTTCAAAAAACTCTGCAAGGCGTTGTTGTTGCTGGTTTTGGAGGGGAGAATCTGCAAATACAATGGCGTTATCTAAACTACCACCTTTGATGAGATTGTTATCAACCAATGCCTCCACTTCATGTAGAAAGCAAAAGGTACGAGAAGGGGCTATTTCTTCGGCAAAATCCTCTAAATTGTTTAACTCTGCGTGTTGGGTATTTAAAACGTTGGAATCGAAGCTAATAACGGTGGCAAATTGATAGCTTTCTGCGGGTACTGCGACCATTTCTACCCTTTTTTCTTCATCATAAAAACGAATAACCTCCTTTAAGGGAAAGTAAATGCGCTCTGCTTCTTGTGGTTCAACGCCTACTCTTTTAATAGCTTCAACGAATTGGATAGAGCTTCCGTCTAAAATAGGGACTTCTACATTGTCTATCTTGATTAAAGCATTATCAACGCCACAACCTGTTAAGGCAGCTAAAAGGTGTTCTCCTGTATGAATACGGGCATTATTTTCTTCTAAAACGGTGCATCTTTCTGTATTACACACATTTTTGACATCTGCCCGAACAATGGGTTCACCTTCCAAATCTATGCGCTGAAACCGTATGCCATGATTTGTGGGAGCTGGTTCTATGATGAGATTGGCAGGAAGGCCTGTATGAAGCCCTACCCCACTCAATTGAATAGTTGCTTGTATTGTATGCTGAAATTCTGCCATGTAATGGTATTCTTCTGCCTAATTTTGTTGTGTTAGGAGCTTTGAGATTTGGTCAAAAATCAATTTTTCGATACAAAAATAAAAGTTTTCTTTATTTGTAAGGTCTTTCTGCCCAATTATCCTTACAAAATCCTATTTATATGACAAAATGCCCTATTTATTGATGCCGTAGTTGCTTAGTGCTTGGTGCTGTAGTTCTTGGTTCTTAGTGTATGTCGTAGTATTTGCCACTTGTCACCTGTCACTCGCCCCATTACATCCCATTTTATGGTTTTTCAAAAAGTAGGGAGAGTAAACGGGGAATATTTTTGGTATCATTGTCATCAAAATGTTCTTGAAGGGATAGGCATTTAAAGCCTTGATTTTGAGCGACATGGAGGTATTCTGATACATGGTGGATGTAGCGTTCTAATTCAATGATTATTGACCCCATCTCAAAATTGGCTCGATTGCCCATATATTGTTTGAATGGGTGGTATTCGCAGAGATAAAACTGGCCTTGTGGCAATAAATTCTGATGGATTTGCTTAAAAACAGGGGCGAGTGCTTCGATATGTTCTAAAATTAGGCTGCATGTGATGAGATTTGCAGGCTTTTCGACAAAACCCCATGTTTGCGTGATGTCTGCGGTTTTGAAAGTTACTTTGTCGCTTTGAATTTTTTGTTTTGCTATATCCAACATCGGTTCGGAAAAATCAACGGCTAAGAGGTTTTCTGTTTGATGTAGTAGCCATTCCGTGTTTTTGCCTGTTCCACAACCTAATTCGATAATATGTGGGTAGTGTTGTTTTAAAGTAGTTTGTGCTACTTTTTTCTCTAAATCACGGGTTTTATTATCGTTGGTATCGTAGATTTTTGCCCATTTTTTGTAGCCTTCTTTTGTTTTTATCATACTTAGTTTTTGTGGTTTATGTAGTTTTTGTAGTTTTTGTGGTTTGAGTTGTTTTACTTATCACCCGTCACCCGTCACCCGTCACCCGTCACCCGTCACCCGTCACCCGTCACCCGTCACCCGTCACCCGTCACCCGTCACCCG
>ENA-ORXR01004008-ORXR01004008.1-marine-metagenome-genome-assembly--contig:-NODE-4008-length-12681-cov-5.318153_pt1 | contig 12681 bp, 9 predicted proteins | sample MGYA00237866_ERZ511479 | MGnify/ENA metagenome assembly ERZ511479 | reverse complement strand
CAGCGAAAAAACAATCCCTATTTGAAAGTTAATCTCAAAAATTAGCTAATCTAAAAAGTTACCGCACTGTTATTAATAATAGTCTTTTAAAAGGGCGGTAGTATTTGTCAATAGCAGACACAACAGCGCTCATTAGTTTACACCTAAATTTGATTATTTTTGCCGTATGAAAAACGAACTTAAAATTCACAATAGCCTATCGCGCTCCAAAGAAGTTTTCAAACCTATAGAACCAGGATATATCGGAATGTACGTTTGTGGCCCTACAGTCTACAGTGATGTCCATTTGGGCAACTGCCGGACCTTTGTCAATTTTGACGTAGTGTATCGTTTTTTAAAATATGCGGGCTATAAAGTTCGGTATGTTAGGAATATCACCGACGTAGGTCATTTGGTTGGCGATGCTGATTCTAACGCGGAAGATAAAATTTCTAAAAAGGCGCGTCAGGAAAAACTGGAACCAATGGAGGTAGTCCAGCATTATACCAATGGTTTTCACGAGATGATGGCTATTTTTAATACCCTGCCACCAAGTATCGAGCCGCGGGCGACCGGACACATTATGGAGCAGATTGAAATGGTACAACAGATTTTAGACAACGGACTGGCCTACGAAAAAAATGGGTCGGTTTATTTTAATACCGTAAAATTTGTCAACGAAAACGACGTATACGGAAAACTTTCTGGTCGTGTAATTGATGATTTACTTTCTGAAACCAGAGATAACCTAAAGAATCAGAGCGAGAAAAATCATCCTTCTGATTTTGCTATCTGGATCAAAGCCGACCCTTCTCATCTAATGCGCTGGAAAGCACCATGGTCGGTAGGATTTCCCGGTTGGCACCTCGAATGTTCGGTCATGAGTACGAAGTATTTAGGTAAAAATTTTGATATCCATGGAGGTGGAAATGATCTGAAGTTCCCACACCACGAAAACGAAGTAGCCCAAAATTTTGGTGCTTGTAATTGCGCACCTTCTAACTATTGGATGCACGCAAATATGTTGTTGATGAATGGTAAGAAAATGTCTAAAAGTGACGACAACAGTATTACCCCCGATGAATTATTTACGGGCAACAGTCCGCACATCACAAAATCTTATAGCCCGATGGCAATCCGGTTTTTTATGTTGCAATCACATTACCGCAGTACGCTCGATTTGACGGACGAAGCCTTAAAAGCAGCCGAAAAAGGATTCCGTCGATTGATGGAAGGGAATAAAGTATTGAATGAATTGGTCAGTACGCATCAGGACGGCCCTGCACCACTGGATACAGAAATCAACGAATTAATAGATCAGGCCATCGAACATATGTACGATGACTTCAGTACACCGACTTCCCTTGGAAAACTCTTTGAACTGGTTCCAAGAATTAACGGACTAAAAGATGGTCATTTGTCATTAGCCGAGGTATCTGTAGAAACTTTAAAAAGATTAAAAACAATTTTTCACGATTTTATTTTTGATATCTTTGGATTACAGGACGAACTGGAACAAAGCAACGGCGACGGAACGCTGGATGGATTGATGCAATTGGTAATTGACTTGCGTCAGAATGCCAGAGCAACAAAAGACTGGGGAACTTCCGACAAAATTCGGGATGGTTTGGCTGCGTTGAAGATTCAATTAAAAGACGGAAAAGATGGAACGGACTGGAGTAAAAATTAATGCTAAAAACATGCTATGAAATCAATAAATCTTTTTGGATTTGCAAAACGAATCGTTCTTCCGTTCGCATTAGCGATTTTTGTCAATGTCGTTTTCTCCTTTGTCTTTTTAGGTGGATGGCTTAATGGTGCTACGTTGGCAAATACGCCCATAGCAATCCTTATTTTTGGAATATTCTTATTCGTATTTCCTGCGGCTTACGCGTGGACGCTCAAGTCTTATACCTTTGATCGGGGAATAGAGTTTTTGTATAAAAACGCCAACCCGGTTACCGGAAAAGTAATTGATAAAGTAGTTTCTTCGATCGTGTTGGGAAAACAAACCATCGACGAAAGTCCCGCAGTAGTTGGCAATGCAATAAACGGTGCTGCTGATTTTGTAAAAAAACTAGATGATCCGTTACCCAAAAGTTTTAAACGGATATTGACTATATTACTCGACCGAGCACCGATTATCAGTACGCTTCGGGATATTCAGGTCACCACCGAATTTACCCCCCAAAATCTACCGCTTATTCAAACGGAAGTGAAGGCGAGTGTCAATAACTATGTGGAAAACGAACTATTGGGTAATTCCAACATTTGGGTTTGGTTGCTGGTTATTATAAATGTTTTAGCGATGGCGAGTGCCTGGTATTATTTTGCTTAAAATCTAAATTTTTTTACCTTGAAAAATATTAATCTTCTACTATTAATTACTGCAAGTATATTGTTCTTTGCGCAATGTAAATCTGACCCCAAAGTAATTCCTCCGCCACCAATTAAAAACGTGGTCGTTCCTAAATTTGAAAAAGATTCCGCTTACCAATATATCGCCCGACAAGTAGCATTCGGGCCACGGGTACCAAATACAGAAGGCCACCGCGCTGCTAAAAATTATTTGGTAAATACGCTAAAATCTTTCGGAGCCACCGTTACGGAGCAGGATTTTGTAGCTACTGCTTATACTGGAACCAAGCTAAACGCCACCAATATTATTGCCAGTTACAATCCCGATCATCCACGACGGGTGGTGCTGGCTGCGCACTGGGATTCGCGCCATGTAGCCGACTACGACCCCGATAAAAGTCGTCAGGATCAGCCGATCTTAGGCGCCGATGATGGCGGCAGTGGCGTAGGGATATTGATGGAAATTGCCCGAACGATTCAAAAAAATCCAATTGATTTAGGAGTAGATATTGTTTTATTTGATGCCGAAGATTATGGAGAAAGTCAGGGAGATGATATTACGACCTGGTGCCTGGGATCGCAGTATTGGAGTCGGAATCCACACGTCAAAGGCTACGGTGCCGACTTCGGAATACTACTGGATATGGTGGGTTCAAAAGGAGCCAGGTTTACCAAAGAGGAAGTCTCCCGGGCCTTTGCTCCAAAAGTACTGGACAAAATATGGAAGCTCAGTCAGAACATGGGCTACGGAAATTATTTCGTAAACGACAACACCAGCCAACTAGTCGATGACCATTTATTCGTCAACAAGATTGCCGGAATTCCGATGATTGATATTATCAATCGACCCACTGATACCAAAACCGGTTTTGGGCACTACTGGCATACCCATGCGGATGATATGAGTGTGATTGACAAGCAGACCTTGCGAGCCGTAGGACAGACGTTGCTGGCGGTGATATATCAAAAATCGGCAGGGCGGTTTTAGGAGAAAAGAATTATTCCTTTTTTTCTCGTACTGCTTTCATAAATTCATCTCGAATACCTGTCATATTATTCATACCTGTAGTATCAATAGAGATGACGGAGCGATCGACGATCACCGGAGAAAATGATTTTACGCCGATCGAATAACTTATTCCTATCGTAGAATCAGTAACGGTAGAACGAAGTAGAAAACCAACATCGGTTTGCATAGAATTTAGCATAGTACTATCTGGAAAAGTGATGTCATTTGTAGTTAGTAAGCTGACGGAAGATCCATCATTTGTCGTAGTGTATTCGATACAGTTAAGGTCAAAAATTTTCTCACCTAGGCTTTTACCTTCCCCGTATTCTTTGTTGATTGGAATTGGTTTACTATAGTCAGGTTCACTCTCGATGATGATAAAAGCCTTCACTCCTGAAATATCCGTAAAATTATATTCCTGGTGATTATCCAGGTCAATCACTCCTCGAATATTTTGATCATTTATATCTTGGCTAGCTAAAGACAAACGGTTAGGTGTAAAGTAAATTGTTGCATCTGGTGTGCGCTCCAATTGCTCTACAACTGAATTAATTACGTCCATATCCGCTGAATCACTTATAATTTTATAAGAAATAAATCCATACTCAAACACACCTTCCGTAATTTGCTGAGCATTCCCAACAACACTGATCATCAAACCAAAAACAATAAATAAATATCTAAACATAACAAATTTTTTGACTGAAAAATAAAAGAGAGCAATACACAAGCTTACATAAATGGTGTACTACAAAAATAACAATAAAAACATGAGAAAATATACCAGAAAAAGGTTATTTCTAGCCAGATGTTTTGAAAAGGAAAAAAGTATCTCACTAAATTGCAGTGCCTTACCGATTGAAGAGAGCCCATCCTCCGCTTACCGAAGGCCCTCACCGATTGAAGAAAGCCCATCGTCACCGCCCATCCGGATCAAACTCAATAAACTCCTCTTCCTCTCCCAAATCAGGCTCAGGAATAGCAAATTTTTTCGGTTCCGATTTTTTCTTTGGTGCTGGTTTATCCTTTGCCTTGGCAGCCTTGTCCCCTGGCATAATGACCGTCTCTTCCAAAAACTCTCCATTCTCCGTAAAGCCTTCGATAAACTCCGGATCATCCGTTGTCTCATCCAAATCTTTTTCATTAGGCGACTTGTCTTCCCATTCTTTTGGTTCTTCGACTTTCGCAATTTTTTTACCAAAAGCAGCCTCCAGTTTTTTCTCGATTTTTCTTTTTCTACGGTCTGATTTAGTAAAGTTTTGTTTCACACTTTTCTTATCAGATTTGGTTTTGTACTTATCAATATTACCAAATACCCGATAGTATAAATTAAACCATCCTTTTCGTTTTGCTTTATGCGGTCGCTTGTCAGGATTGTATTTTTTAAATTTAGAAAACAAGACCTGGCCCGCGTTGATCTTAATGTTATAATTAAAATTATTATCGAAACGATGTTCCCCACTCAGTGTCAAATTCAGCGCGTTAGACTGCATAAACATCGCTGGAATGTACAACCGACTTTTTCTAATTTCAAATAAATTATGCAATCGTGTAAACTTGATATGCTTTAAATCCTTCAATTTTACGTAAGTGGCAAAATCATAGAATAATTCAAAATTATACATCTCGCCATTCTCAATATCAACATCACCATAGACCCGAAGGTCATCGTACAAAAAAGTACCGTCAGGTGCCCACTTGGCACTAAACGCCAGTTTAGCATTCATGTCGCCACGTACATGTCGGTACTGTAAAACTTCCTGTCCAAAGTTTTCTGCCTGTCGGAAAAACTCCTGAACGTCTACTTGTTCACAAATAAATTTTCCTTCGAGGTACGGCTGATTTTTAAAAAACATTTTACCATCCAGTACAAAGCGACCATCCATTGCATCGGTACTTCCCTTGATGCTCATTTCATTATTTTCAAATTCGATCACCCCCTTAAAGTCTTCTCCCTTGATATAATTGTGATTAAATTTTTTGATATCTGCGTTAAAAGATCCTTTTAGTAGTTTGGTGAATCTTTCGAGGCGTAAGTTTTCTTCTACGTGAATGGAGTCTATTACACTACGCGAAACAATGGATGCTTCCACTTCTGTTTTTGTCATTTTAATCAACCGATCCAGGTCGAGGGCATCCGCCTTGAGATTACTTTGAAAGATCAGTTTTGCATTTTTAGTGTTTTCTAAATCAGCAAACAAAACGGGCAGGAAGTTGACAAACTTACCATCTAGTTCCAGCTTGCTACCAGCCCCTTCTATTTCTACGTCTTTTAAAATCATACTGTTGTCAATCAGCTTGATGATGCCCTTGTCAATCACCATTTTTTCTTTATTGATCTTTAACTCTGCGTCGTCAAACTCAATTACACCGGAAGTTTTAACCCGTCCGATTCGATTGGGGTTGATCATGTCGTTGTACTTTCCTTTCAGTCTGAAATTTTTTATTTCAATTTCCCCGTCTCCATCTTTGATAGCAGGGTGATTTAATAATCCGTGCACGGAGGCAAGCGGTAAAACACCATCTACGGTAAAGTCGATATTTGGATCGTCAAGATTAGAAACCTTTAATTTAGATTGGATTAGTTCACGGTTGAAATAACCTTTAAAGTCGGCAATCTCAAAAATAGATTTGGCTTTTTTACTATTATCAAATGCGGCGGTAAAATTGACATCCTTTAGCGAATGCCCCAATCTTGGTCCGCTGATACGTCCGTCGGTGAGTTTAAAATCCACCTTCATATCTGGTGTTTTTTTCTCGTCGAGTACACCATCAATTTTGGCTGTGACCACAAATTTTCCGGAGCTTTTGAAATCTTTTAAGTAATCTCGGTAACCCTCAGGTAATAGTCCAATCATCGTTTTTAAACTACTCTCCTTGCTAACCAAATTCAAATCAAAATGAGTGCCTTTCTTTTTAGTGGTAACGGTTCCATCTACCCTAAAGCGATTTTGTTCAATGCCTACATCTACGTTTTCCAACTCGTAAACTCCCGTAGCCAGATTTACTTTTATTTCTGCGTCGTAATCCAGGTTTTTTCCGGCGAGATAGCGACCGTCGGATAATTCAACAAATTCTGATTTTAAATTGGCAAAACTGACCAACGAAAATTCTTCACTTGAAAATTCTCCCGAAGCCAACGCATCTTTTACCAGCAATTTTATTTCTTGCTGCGCACGGTCATCAATATAAATTACTTCTACATCCCGTAGTTCTGCTTCGTTGAGTGAAATAGATAATTTAGATCCTTCTGCTGCTGCTTCGGCGGGTTCTTCAGTTCCTTTTTTTAGAATATCATAATTAGCACGTCCTCTTTTGTCAATATGAATAAATAAAGCGCCGTCTTCAACGACGACAGAGTGCACCTTGATATTAGAACCAAAAAGGCTAAACAATCCAAATCTGAATGACAGGTTTCCGGCCTCCATCAGCGTACCTTTACGATTATCATCTAATGTTACGGTATTCAGGTTGGCGGAAGCATTCGGAAATCCGGAGAGGAGGGAAAGCTCAAAGTCACCGACCGCCAGTTCGGCATCGAGTTGTCGGTTAATCTCCGTAATTAATTTACGGCCGATCTGTTGTTCAAAAAAACCGGCAATAATAGCGGCAATACCAATCAGTAACGCGAGCGCCACGATTAAGAAAAGGAGGGACTTTTTGAAAAAACGCTTCATGAATCAATAAATAAAACGGTTGGTGAAACCGCTATGGGTGAATTGTGGTTAAAACACGACGCACTTCTGTTTAAAACGCGTGGTCTTTTGTCGGCAAGGTTATCCAATTTCAAAGATAAGCCTTTAGAACGTAGCTTAGGGATAAAATATTTTGATAATTTTAACAAAAAGACTTGCATTCCTATTAGATTGAAACTATATTTGCAGCCGCTTTAAAGGGCATTCATTTGTTCTACCTTTTCAAGGGCGATTAGCTCAGTTGGTTCAGAGCACCTCGTTTACACCGAGGGGGTCGGGAGTTCGAATCTCTCATCGCCCACAAAAAATTAGTCTTTACGTTATCCTTACGTAAGGACTTTTTTTTACCTTTCCACTTCTATCTCGGAAATCTCCATTTATTTTGTCAACCTTCCTTCATTACCGCTGAATCTTCTATCATGATCGACTCCATACCTGAGTTTTTAGAAAAAAATTATCAGTTATCCGGAACGCTCATCCCACTAGTCGGAGAGCTGGATCTTAATTTTCGATTGCAAACAGCTACGGGAGTCGAGTATATTCTCAAAATTGCTCATTTCGACGAAAGTCAGAAACAGCTCAAAATGCAAAACGCGATCATGACTTATTTGTCTGATCGGGTATTAGCGGTTCAACTGCCACGCATCGTCTCCGCAAAAAATGGTCAACAAGTATTAACTATACTGGACGAACAGGGGAGGGAACGCTTCGTTCGGTTACTCACCTGGGTTCCCGGACAATTACTCGCTCGTACCAATCCGCATTCACCCGCGCTGCTCGAAAGTACGGGCCGCCTCACGGGAACGATCACCAACGCCCTGGAAAATTTTCAACACTCCGATGCGCAACGAACCCTGCGTTGGGACCTCGCACAAGCGGACTGGTTATTGCCACACACCCGCGAATTAAAATACCCGGAAATTGTCCAACCGTTTTTAGAAGATTTTGCTAAAACAATAAAAACACAAATAAAGGACTTGCCCTGCCAGGTAATCCATAATGATGCCAACGATTATAATATTCTCGTTGATCCCGTACAACAAAAAGCGACGGGAATAATTGATTTCGGTGACGCAATTTACACTTTGCGAATTGCGGAGCTGGCTATTTTGATTGCTTACGCGATAATGAAAAAACCGGATGTGCTAGCAGCAGCGGTGGAGGTAACCAAAGGATTTAATCAGGCTTGTCCATTATTACCGGAAGAAATAAAAGTGATATATACTTTAGTTGGATTGCGACTGACGACGACAGTAACAGCTGCTGCCCTTAACCGGAAAACATTTCCTGATCATGCTTACCACTTTATCAGTGAAGCACCCGCGTGGAACGCGCTAAAAAAGTGGAGTGCCTTACCCGAAAATCTCGTACACTATACCTTACGAAACGCGGCTAACTTACCGCCGTGTCCACAACGGATATATTTCGACCAATGGTTGGTAAAAAATCAGGATCAACTGGTTCCAATGTTTGAGATTGATTTTTTGGATACTCCCTTTTTAAAACTGGATTTACAGGTGGATAGTCTGGAACTGGGAAACAACCAGAACTTTGAAACCATCGAAAAGTTTGCGGAAAGCATCAATCGGATGTTGGCCGAAGCAGAGGTTGATTATGGACTCGGTGGCTACGGAGAAATCCGACCTTTTTATTCTACGGACGCTTATCGGGTGATGGGCAACGCCGGACCACATTGGCGTACGGTACACCTGGGCGTAGATGTGTGGGCACCCGCCGGTACGAATATATATGCGCCGCTGGACGGAACTGTTTTTAGTGTAAAAAACAATGCGGGCGAACGGGATTACGGACCAACGGTTATTTTAAAACATCAGGTCAACGATCAACTTACATTTTATACGTTATACGGTCACTTGGGATTATCCGTTATTCACAAAATAAAAAAAGGAGATGTTATAAAAAAGGGAAGTCTCTTTACTCGGATTGGGCCTCCCCCCGAAAACGGGAACTGGCCACCACATTTACATTTTCAAATAATGCTGGACCCACTGGAAAGTAAAGGTGATTTCCCGGGCGTGGCTTTTCCAACGCAACAAGAAGTTTGGAAACATATCTGTCCCGATCCGGGCATTTTTATTACCAAAAAGAATATTTTACCCCGAGGTTTTCCTTCCGTAGAAAAGTTATTAAAGGAGCGAAAGAAAAATTTGGGAGCCAATCTAATTGTTGCTTACGCTGAGCCAATTGCGATGGTGCGCGGCTACAAACAATATCTTTACGATCAGACGGGTCGACGATATTTAGATACTTGTAATAATGTGCCACATGTCGGACATCAACATCCACGGATCGTGCGAGCGGCCCGGCGACAAATGGCTTTGTTAAATACCAATACTCGTTATCTTTATCCACAACTCGCCGAATATGCTGCTGCTTTGGCCGCTAAATTTCCTGATCCGCTAGAAGTCTGTTTTTTGGTCAATTCCGGAAGCGAAGCCAACGAACTGGCATTAAGGATAGCGCGTACCTGCACGGGACACCGTGAAATGCTGGCCGTAGAAGTAGGTTATCATGGGAATACCAACGCGGCAATTGATGTGAGTGCTTATAAATTTAATGGAAAGGGTGGAGCAGGCGCTCCGGCGTCGACACACCTTTTACCATTGCCGGATACTTACCGTGGAAAGCACCAAAACCTGGCGACGGGTGGTGCGGATTACGCCGCCTACGCACAAAAAATTATTGACCAGTTGGCAAATGAAGATAAAGCACCCGCAGGATTTATTTGTGAAAGTATATTGAGTTGTGGCGGTCAGATTGTGTTGCCGGAAAATTATTTAAAAGAAGTTTTTAAAATCGTACGAGCGGCGGGAGGACTTTGTATAATGGACGAAGTACAGGTAGGATTTGGACGGGCAGGAACGCATTTTTGGGGTTTTGAACTACAAGGCGTAGTACCGGATATTGTCACCCTGGGTAAGCCAATCGGGAATGGACATCCACTCGGAGCCGTGGTGACGACTCGAAAAATTGCGGATGCTTTTGCCAATGGAATGGAGTATTTTAATACCTTTGGTGGCAACGCGGTATCCTGTGCGATTGGTCGGGAAGTACTCGCCGTGGTGGAGGAAGAACAGCTACAAGAGAATGCGCAACGGGTCGGGAATTATTTACTGGAGGGGCTAAAGAAATTACAGCAGCAATTTCCGATTATTGGTGACGTACGAGGACATGGATTATTTTCAGGATTTGAGTTGGTTAAAGACCGGGAAGCGAAGACGCCTGCGCCGGAGCAAGCTAGTTATCTCTCCAATCGGATGCGACAACGGGCTATTTTGATGAGTACGGATGGTCCGCACCATAATGTAATCAAGATCAAACCGCCGATGTGTTTTACCATGGAGAATGTTGACTTTTTGCTGGAGCAACTGGAAATTGTGCTAAATGAAGATCAGATGCAGGTCTAGTCAAACTCTTTTTAGTTATTAGTGTTTATAATAAAAGGTATTAAACCAATACTTTTAAACTGTTGGAAGAACAGCTTTATTCACTTTTAAATAGAAAATTATGTTTGGATTATTCAAAAAAGACCCAATTAAGGAACTGGAAAACGAATACGATGCAATTTTGCTCAAAGCAAGAGACACCCAACGGGCGGGAGACATCAAGGGATACGCTAAATTAATGGCCGAATCGGAAGAAATTATGGACCGAATTGAAACTTTACGTAAGAAATCTTAAATATTTTTTATCTTGTAGAAATAGTAATTAGGATATTAATCGAGACAGAACAAAACAAAACTTAGGGAAGTATGCTACATTTTGAAACTCATACGCATACCGACGGTGCCCCGTGGGTCGTCTTCGTACACGGGGCGGGCGGCGCCATTGGCAGTTGGCGCTATCAGGTGGAAGCATTCAAGCCATATTTTAATTTGCTCTTGCTGGATTTGCGGGATCACGGATTGTCCAAAAATATGAAGCCAGGTTTTGATTCTTACAATTTCGATATTGTCTGTGATGATATTCTGGAAGTGGTGGATCATTTGGAGATTGACAAAGCCAGTTTTGTATCGTTATCGCTGGGTAGTGTGATCTTGCAACGGATTGCTGTCAAGCGACCGCAGTTGGTAGACAAGATTGTGATGGCGGGAGGGATTTTCAGGGCTACCCTAAAGATGCGCTTTTTTGTACACGGTGGTAAATTTTTCGATCATATTTTTCCTTACGAATGGATTTACCGGATTTTTTCATGGGTAGTTTTACCAAAAAAGAATCACCAGTTTTCCCGTGAGATATACCGCAAGCAAGCTAAAAAGCTGACCAACAAAGAGTACATGAAATGGGTTGGTTTGTACGGTGAGTTTTTTAAAATACTGGATGAGTGTTTTAATGCCCCAATGCTCAATAAAAGCCTGGTCGTGATGGGTGCACAGGATCATGTTTTTTTAAAAGCTGCGCAGCGATTTGCCCAAAAACAAAAAGAAACCAGGCTCGTCATCTTTGAAAAATGTGGCCACATCTGTAATATCGAAAGGTGGAAAGACTTCAATCACGTAGCGGTACAATTTTTACGGGAAGCCACCGCAAATGATTTGGAGAATCAGCCTTTGGAGATGGGGATGAGCTAGGAGGGGAGAGCTTATTTAACGGTGTCTAGTCAATTAACCTTCCTTATTCTGCACACACCGACAACTCACCGCTCGATTTTTATCCGTATCCGTTGAAATCGTCAGATCATATCCTTTTCCTTGTCGCCTGATTTTAATGGTTGCCCAGCCATCATCCGTAGCAGTTGAAGTCATATAGTGTCCTTCTTTTCCCATATTAAAAAAGAATTTGCCTTCGTGCGAACGAAAACCACCAAATTGTAATTGTGCATAATTTTCAGAAATGTGATAGATCAACCTTCCTGTTTTACTTCGTTTTACGGTAGGCTTCATACCTAAAATTAAATATTCCCAATCTGCCAGCGTTGGAACACGCCAATCTTTTGGGCAAATATTGCCTTTTAGATTTCCTGCAGCATCGACCAGAGAATGATAATTATAGAGTTGCCCGAAATGTTTGCAGTAGCGTTCCAGATTGTCATAACAATAAGCAGACTCGTTTTGAAACTGTAAGTTATCGGTCATGATCTGTAAGTCTCCGATTGTAACTGCTGCGTAACGAATGCCATCGCGCGTATCCGAAAATTTTGTGGTAGGTAATGTACTGGTAAATCCGCACAGGAAAATAATCCCGAGCAGACCAAAGTAGAATGATCTCATAGTGTAGTTTTGGTTAAATACAGGATTTTAAATCCAGCGTACCTACCGATATTCATATGAGAACAAGGCAGCTACTTTAGATATAAAAAATCGTTGGGGAGATTTATTATTGTAAGTTGTAAGTATCAAAAAAAGGGGGGATTGCTCTGGGGAAAATGACGGGGATAGATTATAAATATATTTGAATTATATCTTTAAGTCAATGGGTATGAGAAAAATACCAGATTAAGGGTAGGTGGGAAAGGGCAGAGGCTAATCCTGCCCTCTGTAGTCTTTTTTAAGTTTTTCAAATACTTTAGAGTGCGATACCTATGCGTTAGAAGGACCGATTAACTAGTGCTTCCGGAACTAAATTTCTATGTATAAAGGTTAAGGGTGCTTGATAGATCTGATGGTGTGTTTATTTCAT
>ENA-ORXR01004005-ORXR01004005.1-marine-metagenome-genome-assembly--contig:-NODE-4005-length-12685-cov-3.368258_pt1 | contig 12685 bp, 13 predicted proteins | sample MGYA00237866_ERZ511479 | MGnify/ENA metagenome assembly ERZ511479 | reverse complement strand
AACGAGCAGGCTGGAATGCCCTAGACCGTTAGTGCGAGTTCAATGACCCCGCGCGACTCCATCGCATGACAACGATGATGTTCGCTGGGAAACGCGCACTCGGACAGGTAAGGCGGTCAGCCCGTGCTGGATGGCCCGTGAATTGGAGGGCGGAAGGGCACACCGGGTGGTCTCGCCAGGAGCGAGTCGTCAGTTGCATCATGCAAAGTGACGGAGATCAGTGTCGGCTTGAAAGGTGAACTACTTGCCGAGAGATTGCCGAGATACGATCCCGAACAAACACCGCTACACGCACCTCCGCACACTGCCAGCAAGCAGCAGCCATCGTCGTGATTCTGGCCGGTGTGATGCGCGACGTCTGTCAGTGACGAGCCTGGATCTTGGCCGTCGTGCGCCGATGCATGATGATCAGACGACTGATGATGTCCATGCGCGTTCGAGGCATGGTCGGCGATGTTCTCATCGGTCTGCTGAGACGGCACATTGCTCGCCCCCACAGACTGGCTCAGCGTCTGCACGATCAGGGTCAACACGACGAGCAGCATGATCGGCAACACGGCGGACTGCCGTTTAGCCGACGGACTGCGACTTGTCATCAAGCTCGACATGGAACTGACCCTAACACAACGACACGTTCTATCGTTGGTGACGCCTGGACACCAAAACACGCAAGCGTCCGAGCATGCAGGAAGCGCACCGATCGATGTCGGTTTGACAGAAAACTGCTGGCGCGGGAGTCCGTCGAACTGGCGCTTGCAGGCAGACTATCGGCCAGACAGGTCGTCATCATCAAGCTCGCTAGTAAAATGGTCGATTCGTCTAGTTTTTCTGCAATTTCAGTCGGTTATCATTAAGTTGCGTATTTCGGTCGCACCCTCAACTTTTCTAGCAAGTGCGGTGATACGACTCTTTTGAATTCCATCCGAGGGATGGCCCCACAGTGTGATTACGCCATCATCCGATAACGAGGCCATGACCTGCGAGTAGCCACTTAGCTCGTGGCGGAACTCATGCCATGAGATATGGGTATTCCTCTCCTTGACCGGTTCGCTCGGCAGCTGATCGTCGGCCAGTGCGGATGCACTGGAGATGCTGACAGCAAGGGCCACCGCTACAAGGCTGGCTCGGACGAGTACGACCGTTCGGTTGGCAATCAGTTTCATGGTAGCTCCCCTTGATGTGAAGTGAGGCGCCGCATCCCGCGCGGCACATGACTAATGGATCGGGTCAGGTCATCGGTATTCGATCACTCGACTACAGGAAGCGAGTCTGACGATCTGCCCTGTCCGCTCGCGCACGGGCTGATTACCGTTTCCTGACAGACTCGAATCGGTCCTGCACCTCACAAGGGCGAGCGTGCGCCTGGTCGCGAACTACGGTCTCCCGGCACTGACTGATGTGCGGCGACGGACATCCCCTATTGAGTCTCCACCAAGTGGAACCCCCACTATTGGTGTACGTGCAATCAACTCAGCGCTGAGAGGGATCGCGCCAATATGAAGCCGAAACTACCGACCGTGCCTGCCTCGCGGGATTCGTTCGACGAAGCGATGCCTGATCATAGTGTCAATAAAGCAAGTCAGACCCACAAGGCGATCGCTGTGACAGACCCTGTCTGCGGCATGCAGGTCGAGATCGGCGTCGGTAAACCCGAGACCGAATGGCGCGGGGATCCGTACCACTTCTGTTCGACAAGCTGTCACGACAAATTCGAAGCAGACCCCTGGTTCTATGTGTCGGGCAACCGCCAACGCCAGCGCGAACGGAATGCAGAAAAAGCCGTCACTGCTGCTGACGGATCCGACGGGGCGAATCTGTACACCTGCCCGATGGACCCCGAGATCGTGCAGGAGGGCCCCGGCACCTGTCCGATCTGCGGTATGGCTCTGGAGCCGATGTCCGGTGTCGCTGAAGGGCCGAACGAGGAGTTGGTCGACTTCACTCGCCGGATGTGGATCAGCGTCGCCGCTGCCGTGCCGTTGCTGATTCTGACGATGGGCCCGATGCTCGGTCTGCCGGTACGCGACTGGATTGGTGCGGCCGTTGGCGGTGAGGGCACGGTGTTGTGGATCGAATTCGCCCTTGCCACGCCGGTGGTGCTCTGGGCCGCTACACCGTTCTTTGCGCGTGGCTGGACGTCCATCAAAACACGCAACTTCAACATGTGGACGCTGATTCTGCTCGGCGTGGGCGCGGCCTACGGTTTCAGCACCATCGCCTTGATCGCACCGGGCGTGTTGCCGGAGGCGCTACGAGCGGGCGGTCATCCGCCGGTGTACTTTGAAGCGGCTGTCGTCATCATCGCGCTGATCTTCGTCGGGCAGGTGCTCGAACTCCGGGCACGCGAACGGACCGGCGATGCGATCCGTGCGCTCCTGGATCTCGCACCGAAGACTGCCCGGCGCGTGCTTCCGGATGGTGATGAATACGATGCACCGCTTGAGAACGTCATCGAAGGTGATCGGCTTCGGGTGCGCCCGGGCGATGCCGTGCCGGTCGATGGCACGCTCGTCGACGGTGGCTCATCGGTTGACGAGAGCCTGATCACCGGGGAGGCGGTGCCGGTCGAGAAGGGCGTTGATGACACGGTCACCGGCGGCACGATCAACGGGCGCGGTTCCTTCGTGATGCGCGCAGGGCGTGTCGGCGAAGACACGGTGCTCTCGCAGATTGTTGCCATGGTCGCCGGTGCCCAGCGCTCACGTGCCCCAATCCAGGGGCTTGCCGATCGGGTCGCCTCGATCTTCGTGCCGACGGTGGTTGCCATCGCGTTCGTGGCCTTCGCCGTCTGGCTTGCAATCGGTCCTGAGCCGCGACTCGCCTACGCGCTGGTCGCGCTGATTTCGGTACTGATCATCGCTTGCCCGTGCGCACTTGGGCTCGCGACGCCGATGTCGATCATGACCGCGACCGGTCGTGGCGCGCAGGCGGGCGTGCTCGTCAAGGATGCGAGCGCACTCGAGCGCATGGCGAAGGTCGATACGCTCGTCGTCGACAAGACCGGCACGTTGACCGAAGGGCGCCCCACGCTCACGGACGTGATACCCGCCGCGCCATTTGATCGAACCGAAGTGCTCCAACTCGCCGCCTCGTTGGAAAGTGGCTCGGAGCATCCGCTGGCGGAGGCGATCGTCACGGGAGCCGCTACTGAAGGCGTTCGTCCGCGGGACACGGTGAACTTCGAGTCGCACACCGGTCGCGGCGTCGGCGGTCTTGTCGACGGACGCGAGGTCCGTCTCGGCAACGAAGCCCTGATGATGGAGGTAGGCGCGCAGCTGCTCGCTGCCGATGATGCCACCGACAGTGGCGCGTTGCGCGACGAGGGCAAGACCGTCATGTACCTTGCCGTCGACGGTGTTTTTGCGGGGCTCGTCGGCGTGCAGGACCGAGTCAAGGAGAGCACGAAGGGTGCGATCGATGCGCTGCACGAAGCCGGTCTTCGTGTGATCATGGCGACCGGTGACAACGAACGGACGGCACAGGCGGTCGCCCGGCGGCTCGGTATCGATGAGGTTCGCGCGGATGTCGAGCCCGCCGACAAGCAGGCCCTGGTTGACGAGCTGCACCGGCAAGGGCGTACCGTCGCCATGGCCGGTGATGGCGTTAACGATGCCCCGGCGCTTGCTGCCGCCGATGTCGGCATTGCCATGGGCACCGGCGCTGACGTCGCCGTCGAGAGTGCCGGCATCACGCTGCTCGGAGGAGATCTCGCCGGGCTTGTGCGTGCACGAAGACTTGCGGGCCTCACGGTCAGCAACATCCGCCAGAACCTGGTGTTCGCATTCGGCTACAACACGCTTGGCGTGCCGGTTGCCGCCGGCGTCCTGTACCCGTTCACCGGCTGGCTCCTCTCGCCGATGCTCGCAGCGCTCGCGATGAGCCTTTCGTCGGTATCGGTGGTGACCAACGCGCTTCGTCTCCGTCGCGCTCGGCTCGATTGATCGACTATTTTTTGCTCACCACCGATGCAACGCTCGGACTTGGCAAGGTTCTGCCGACCAGCCACTTGGCGTTCATTGCCGGAGTGGAAGCCGAGACAGGCTTTCACTGCATCACGCTGTCGGCCTGCACGACCTTTCAGACCGTGCAGCGACGCACGAGCTGAGTAGGGTGGACGCCGACACGCGTTGGCGCGTAGCAAGCGCTCTTCGATATCCCAAGCTTACCGCGCGTATCGATCGATGCTCGATTGATCAGAGCCGAAGGCGTGGCAGCTGCGGCGCTCAATGGGCGTGATTGGACCTCGGCGCGAGCCAGCGCGACAGGTAGACCCGCTCGAAGGTGAATACCGTTGCGATACCAATACCGGCATAGAGCACGATGGCCGGATCGCTTTGCAGTTTCATCGCCGTGAATGCTCCCAGTACCAGAGCATCAAAAACGAGCGCCGTCAGCAACACCGTTGAAAGAGCCCCGATCTCGCGAGCCCGGTAGCGGTAAACGCCCCACTGCACGATCATGTCCATGATCAGGTAGAAGAAGACGCCAAGCGACGCGATCCGGCCGATGTCGAACAAGATCGCTAGCGTTGAGGCGATGACGACGGTGTAGATCAGTGTATGACGCTGGATGGGCCCCGACATGCCGAAGTGGCTGTGCGGAATCATCTGCATGTCGGTCAACATTGCGAGCATCCGTGATACTGCGAAGACGCTCGCCAGCACGCCTGAGGCGGTCGCGACGGCGGCCAGCAACACGGTCAGGTAGAACCCGGATCGACCCAGCGCCGGTTCCGCCGCCTCTGCGAGGGAGTAGTCACGCGCCTCGACGATTCGCTCGATGCTCAGGCTTGCTCCCACACCGAAGGCCACGAGTAGATAGACGACAACACAGATTGCGATCGATAGCATGATCGCCCGACCGACATTGCGATGGGGATCGGTGATCTCGCTTCCGCTGTTGGTGATGGTGGTGAAACCCTTGAACGCGAGTACGGCGAGCGCTATGGAAGCGACGAAGCCAGCCATGCCATAGACTTGAGCTGTCTCTGACGCTGCCGCGAACTGGAAACCACTTGACCAGAGCGCGGCAATACCGAAGAGCGCAATACCACCGATCTTGATCACCGCCATGATCTGCGAGAACACGCCGACCGATCGGTTGCCGGCAACGTTAACCACGAAGGCGAAAACGATCACCAAAACAGCCAGAACAGGAACCAGCGGACCGTCGGTGATATCGAAGGGTCGAAGGACGTAGTTGGCAAATGTTCGCGCCACCAGACTCTCGGCGATGACCATGCTGAGCGCCATTAGCAGGGCAGCCCCCGCTGCCAATGCCCCCGATCCGTAGCACTTTTGCAGAATCATCGCAATACCGCCGGCCGAGGGCCAGGCGTTGGACATCTTGATGTAACCGTAGGCACTGAAGCTCGTGACGAACGCGCCGCCGACGAAGGCCAGCGGAAAGAGCGGCCCGGCTAGCTGCGCAATCTGACCTGTCAGCGCGAATATGCCCGCACCGATCATCACTCCCGTCCCCATCGCGACGGCGCCAGAGAGTGTAATCGACCCCTTCTTATACCCGCTATTCTGATGTTCTTGCTGCATTATCCTGTCCCTGCAAAACCCTTACTGCTCTGTTTACCTGGCTTGTATCGTGCGTCTGAGCGTGACTGAAATTCAGTTGAAGACCCGCTCACTCTTTTTCCTGGGCAGAAGCGAGCGTCACCGCGCTTTTGGTGCGGCAACCCTGGTGCAAATCAATCGATCACCGGTAGCGATTCGCAGAGAACGTGGAACAAGTTCCCGGTAATCGCGATGTCATTGGTACTGCGGTTGTTCGACAACCTACAATCCGAACCTTTCAGAAACCTGACAGTTTCTGGTCGACATGGTCATGCCCGTACACCACGCGCTGTGGGAGCATCCTGTGGATGAACGTATTGATCATCGAGGACGAACTGAAGCTGGCGGACTATCTCGCAGAGGGCCTCGGTCGTGAGGGTCTGTCGGTGGAGGTTGCAACGAACGGGCTTGACGGCTTGCACCTCGCCATGGAAGGGCAATTCGACGTTATTGTGCTCGACCGGATGCTGCCGGGACTGGATGGACTCTCACTGCTGAAAGCTCTTCGTTCGCGCCGGCGCACACCGGTGCTGATGTTGACTGCACTCGGGGACGTTGATGATCGAGTGGAGGGGCTGCGTACCGGTGCCGACGACTATCTGGTCAAGCCGTTTTCGTTTTCAGAGCTTGTCGCGCGTATCGAGGCGCTCGGCCGCAGAGCGAACGAAACGAACAGCAGTGATAATTCGTTCGACGACAGCCGGCTTTGCATTGCCGATCTCGAGATGGATCTGGCCGCGAAGAAGGTCTCGCGCGCCGGCAGCCGGCTCGACCTGACAGCGAAGGAGTTCCGGCTGCTCACCTTACTGCTACGGCGCCAGGGCACGGTGCTCTCTCGTAGCGAGATCGCCGAGCGGGTCTGGGACATGAATTTCGACGGCGACACGAACATCGTCGAAGTTGCCATCCGGCGGCTGAGGGTGAAGCTCGACATGCCGTTTGAGCGAAAGCTCCTGCATACAGTGCGTGGAATGGGTTACGTGCTCGAGGAGCGCGACGATTCGTGATCGAGTTGACCGGTGGACGTTCGCTCGGAGGCCGCCTCTCCGCTCGTCTTGCTCTGCAGAGCCTGGTTGGCTTGACCGTGCTGACGTTGCTCGTCTATCTGGCCATCGATTCCCACCTCCTGGCGCGTCAGGAGCGCAGCCTTGATGAAATGGAGGCGCTCGTCGTCCATCTGGTCGAGGAGGCGTCGACTCGGCCTCGAGCCAAGGGGCTCGAGCACGCGCTTCGCGATCAGTTCGGTGGACGTGAAGATGCACGGCTCGAGCTGCTCGGCCCGGACGACCTGCCAGTGTCTCCCTCCGAACATGCGATCCAACACGGGTCTGACGAACCGATCAACCTGGCAGGAGAACACGTTCGCACGAGAACGTTCGTACTTCCTGATTCCCACGGATCAGCCATGTCGTCGAATGCTCGACTCTCCCTTTCGACGGTGGCAGATGACGATCTACTCCGGCAACTGGCCTTCATCCTGGTTGGCGCCGTCGTGCTCGGCACGACGATTGTTTCGGCAGCCGCATTCTGGCGCGTACGGCGCGAGCTCGAACCGTTGGAAAGACTCGTTACGCAGGTCAACGCACTTGACGCCTCGAATCTCGAACGACGAATTGAGGGCGATGGACAGCCGAGTGAGCTCTTGCCGCTGATCGAACGATTCAACGGTCTACTCGATCGGCTCGACTTGGCCTACGGGCAGATGGCGGCCTTCAACGCCGATGTGGCGCACGAACTCAACACACCACTTGCCACGATGATCACCGGGAACGAGATTGCCAGCCGCAGAAGGTTGAGTGAAGAGGAATCTCACGAACTGATTGGATCGAACCTCGAGGAGCTGCGGCGGCTCGGCGGCATCATCCGCGACATGCTGTTTCTCTCCACCGCTGAGCGTGGCGTTCAGGCGAGAGCCGTGTATGTGCCAAGCCTTGCGAATGAGGTTTGCGCGGTATTGGACTTTCACGAGGCCGCACTCGAGGAAGCACAGCTCGAGACAGTGATCGAGGGCGATGCCGCTGCAGACATCGATGTTCCACTCGTGCAGCGAGCGTTGTCGAATCTTGTAAGCAATGCGACACGGCACGCAACACCCGGAACCACCGTCATCGTACGCATCGAGATCCCCGAACCGCCGTTGAGCCAGTCAGCACGAACGACAGGCCGGAACATGATCTGTCTCTCTGTCATCAATCGAGGGCCGACCGTACCTCCACATCACCTTATGCGATTGTTCGATCGGTTTTATCGTGCTAACGATACCCATTCAGTGGCATCGAACTCCGCCACTGAGGTTGAAGATCGCTCGAGGAAGCCGACCAATCGGCACGGCCTCGGACTATCGATCGTTGCGGCCGTCGCTCGAATGCATGGCGGTACGACTGTTGCCGAATCAGAGAAAAATGACACCACGATCGGATTCACGTTGCCTTCGTTCATCAAACCGATCGATCACCACTGACACGCCGCCCGATTTCTTGCGCTCAGGTTCGACAGCCGTCGGCTATACCCACAGGGCCCCTTTCCGGGCCTGCGAATACACAACGCCGTCCACATCAATCAAGCCCATGTCGTTTGTTGCATTACAGAGCCTGTGATCTCAATCATGGTGCTGCGATGGCAGTGTGAGAACAACAACCAGAATGCGGGACGGTGGAGCCGCCATAGCCGTCATCGAACTGTAATTCTATCGTTGGTCGGCCGTCAGCACGATTTTGCAGACTGTGTGTATTGACAGGGTGCTACCACCCTGATTCACAGGGTACAAGACTCATGAACAGTGCAATTGGACACTCTGGCGTTTGGGCACTGGCGATCATTTCGATCGTGGTGGCGTCCTGGATCTTCTATCGATATCTGGCACCGAGATCGTGGCACGACTGGGCAGGTGCTGGTCTCGTCCAGGCCTTCATCATCGCGTTATACGCTGAGATGTACGGCTTTCCGCTCACCATCTACGTGCTCGCGCGTTACTTCGGTCTGGATGGAAGCGATCTGAGCGCCAACCTCTGGTCGTCCCTTGTGGGCATTGGAGAACTGGGCATGTTCCTGTCGATGATCATCGGGTACGGGCTACTGTTTATTGGAATCGGTTTGTTCGCACAGGGCTGGCGTGAGCTGTACCGTGCCCGACAATCCGACACGCTGGTAACAGACGGGTTGTATCGGTTTGTCAGGCATCCCCAGTATTCGGGTCTCTTCATTGCGCTCTTCGGAGAAGGGGTCGTGCATTGGCCAACCGTATTCTCTGTCAGCTTGTTTCCCGTCATCGTTCTGGCCTACACCTATCTGGCAAGGCGTGAAGAACGACAGGTCATCGAACGGTTCGGAGACAAATACTGCGACTATCGGAAGCAAGTGCCGATGTTTGTGCCTCGGTGGGGGAAGTGGAACGCTGTCATGGCCCGAAGCGGACTTATGGACAGGTCCGACTGACTGGTGAGGGGTGTATCTGCATTACTTTGCCCGGTGGTCGAGCCGCACCCCTCTGGAGCAAGAGAAACAGTTACCGCCTGCTGACCGACCGAACGTGATCGGAATCAGTGCCCCGGACTTGCCGATGATGTCGCCCGGTATGAGCAGCTGTGAGCCGAAAGGCTACGACCTGATCAGCTTCGATGAGGGCGGTCGATCACGGTCTATACGACGACCGCGATCGCGCCCATGCCGGCCATGTGATGCTCGAGCACGTGGCAGTGGAATAGCCAGCGCCCAGGGTTGTCGGCGACGAACGCGACCTCCACGCGTTGATCGGGGGCGAGCCGCCAGTCGTCGAGCAGCTAGACGAGGGGCAGACGCAGGATTCGGATCGAAGTATCACCGTATTGACCTCTCGTCGGCCGAGGTTCGCGTTGGGATCAGGCCGTACCGATACACGGTCGATCGGAGGGTTCGTGAGAGCAAGGCAGCCTCCGCGGGATTTCGAGCGACTGCGCACGCTGCGCGCGTTCGAGGTGCTTTACACGCCAGCGGAGGCTTTCTTTGACGAACTCGTCGCCCTTGCCACCGACTTGCTGGGCGTACCCGTTTCGCTCGTCAGCTTGGTCGACGAGTATCGCCAGTGGTTCAAAGCGCGTGCGCATGCCATCCTCGGTAAGGTATGACTTGCCCCTTGTCGTGGACACGGGGCGACTGTGAGTCAGGTCGGAGAACATTGGGGAAGGAGAGGCTATGAGCTCAGAATTCGATGAGACGATCACCACCCGTGATCGCCTGCGAGAAATCATCGGCGAACCCAGCCATCGCGTCTTGAACAAGGTCATCGATCACATCGATGGCATCTGCACCAAATACATCGCCTCGTCGCCTTATATCGTCGTTGCCACAAGGGGTGTTGACGGGCTTCTGGACCTATCACCCAGAGGAGATCCTGCCGGTTTCGTGCACGTGCTTGACGCAAAGACCCTGATCATCCCCGACCGGCTGGGAAACAAGCGAATTGATTCGTTCGAGAACCTCCTGGCCAACCCCGAGGTCGCGTTGCTGTTCATCATACCCGGTCACACCTTTACCCTGAGAGTCAGCGGAAGAGGAAGAATCGTCAGGCACGCGCCTCTGCAGGAGCGACTGTCGGTCAACGGAAGGCCGCCCGGTCTTCTTCTGGCGATCAGTGTCGAGGAGGCCTTTCTGCATTGCGCCAAGTCCATTGCCCGGGCAAATCTGTGGCGACCGGAAAAATGGCCTGACACGTCCGAGGTTCCGTCTCTTGCCGAGGGCATGGTTGCCCACGGAAAGTTGTCCGAAAGCGTCGATGGAATGCAGAGCATCATCGATGACGACTACGAGACACGGATGTACTGATCTACTTCAGTACCTCTTACCACTGGGTTGGAATCATATCAACCTAACCGGTGACTACATATGGCAGTCGCACAGCAAGTTGAAAACGGATCAATTTCGGATACTAAGATCAACCAACAACGCTTAACGTACGGCAATCTCCGTTTCCTGCGTCTGCCCCGACGAGTTCCCGATCGACGGTGATCGGTACCTCCTCCTCGACGATCAGTGCGCCGTACAGGCCGCGTCCTACCTGCTCGGGTGTGTTCGCGTGCGCGTGGTACCAGTTAGGTACCGGCATCAGGCGGCGTGAAATCGACGTCGAAGCGCTCGCCCGGACGAACCGGCGGCTGGGTCAGACCTGCCACGCCGTCCATCCTCCACGGCACACGGACACCATGCCAGTGCACTGAGGTCGGCACCTCGAGTGCATTGACGACGGCGAGTGACAGGGATTCGCCGCGACGTAGCCGAATCTCGGGGCCAGGCACGTCGCCGCCAAAAGCCCAGACCGGTGTCGGCGGGTAGGGCATGCCAACCAGCGACGCGGTGGAAGGGCGGGCGACGAGCTCGCGACGTTCGCTGTTCTCCGCCGCGTCGCTCGCAGCGAAAGCGTTGCCGAACGATTGCGTCGCGAAGGCGGCCAGAGTACTGCCGAGGAACGCGCGTCGTTGCATGTTCAGAGACTCCAGATCAGCCACAGTCCGAGCCCCGCCAGCACATCGTAGAGAGCGCAGAGCGGCACATAGCCCCGCGGCATCGCAAGATCGAGTCCGCGGTGATGGTGAGCAGCGTCCCAGAGCCCGTGAGCAATGTAGCCCAACGGTAGCAGGTGCGGAGCGAGCGTCGCCGAGACGCTCGCGAACGAGGCGAACGCGAGGCCGACGAGACACTCTCGAGCGATCACGCCGTGCCGCCCATCGAGCAGAGCGAAACCGACATAGATGCCGCCGATCAGAGCGAGCAGTGTGCTGGCGAACGCCACCGATAGGGTCGGAGGCAGCACGAAGTGCAACGGCAGTGTAACGAGCGCGAGAAACCCGGCGAGCGGTATCGGATGTCGGGCAAGCAAGTCGGCTCGCTGGCTGCCGATCGGCGCGCACGTGCTAAGACCGCCATCTCGGGCAGTCGCATCTCTTCGCTTTGGCGTGCCTGGTCGACAGCTCATCAAGATTCCTTGCCGCAAGATTTTTCTAGTGAGGAAGTGACTTGAGTCAGATGCAGACCCGATGACTCAACGTCGGCCGAAGGGTTTGTCGTGGCCGCGCGTTGTAAGCTGCGACCAAGCCTGCGGATTCCAGTGGCTGGAATGCCAAGAGGCGAGGGCGACTAGCGTGTGAACGGTCGCGCGGATCCGTTCGCCGCCTGCTCCAGGCGATAGCGACCGCGCCCCTCCTGCACGAGCTCGCCGCGTCGAGCGAGCGCGCCTAGTGCGCGTGATGTTGCCTCCGCGGACAACCCGATCAAATCGGCCAGTCCGCGGACGTCAGTATCGATGAGCAATCCGTCGCGGACGGCTTCCAGCACCCGGTCCTCAGCACCAGGAATGCCGACGAGCTCGACCTGTCGTCGTAGCCGCTGGATCTCGCGGGCGAAGGACTCGCTCAACGCACGGGCGAAAGCGGAGTCGGTGCCAAAGCGTTCGAGTAGCGACTTGCGCTCGAGCAACGTGACCTCAGCGTCCTGGCGAGCGATCGCGTCGCAATGGTAGTGGTCGGCGAACAGGGAAGCTTCTGCGATGACCGAGCCTGCACGTGCACGGTGGAGGAGTAAGCGTCGTCCTCCCGGTTCGTGTCGCTCAAGAGCGAGCTCACCGGCGTGGACAAACCAGGGTCCCAAGGCACGATCACCCAGCCTGAACAGCATCTCCCCCGCGAGAAGTGTTCGCGAACGCTGCCGAATCGGCGTCGACAGAGAGTCGTAGGGGAATGGCAACGGGCAACTCATGTGCTCGCAGATGTCTCGGAATGATTGAAATCATGTACGCCATATGCGCGAGCTTGCATAGTGACACGACTTGAAATCGGAGAGATCCATGCCCCTACCGCGCGCCCGATCTGCCCTGTCACGCCGTGTCGCGTCGATTGCCCTGTTCTGTCTTGTGCCGATTGGATACGTCGGCGCTGAGGAGCCGTCGACCACTGAAGCGCACCGTCACGAACACGGCGGGCATGCTGCGATGAGGCTTGACGCGCCAATACCGCTCTCCGAAGCTGGCCAGAGTAGCTTCGCCGCGCTTGCTGAGACAGTCGCTGCGCTGACTGTCTGGCGTCAACTATCTTGGCCGGTTTGACGACAATTACCTTGGCCGGTTCGAGTGTCCTGCTTCGTGGCTCTGT
>ENA-ORXR01004004-ORXR01004004.1-marine-metagenome-genome-assembly--contig:-NODE-4004-length-12685-cov-13.463198_pt1 | contig 12685 bp, 21 predicted proteins | sample MGYA00237866_ERZ511479 | MGnify/ENA metagenome assembly ERZ511479 | reverse complement strand
ACCAAAATAGAGACGATAAAAGAAAGGACAGATATACAAGACGGAAGTAGCCTCCCAAAGGGCGAGCCACAAGTCAGCTCAATCCTCCACGTGAATACTGACCAGTCAGGGGGGCTACGGGGCCCAATATCCAAATATTTAGGAGATATGCTACAATTTAAATGGACAACGTGATGACGCTGTAGAATCGCCTCTGGTGGCTGGAATCGCTTGCAACCTTGAAGAGCCTATTCACTGGCCCGCTGCTGTATTATGGTCCGATGCCTCCCAGCTCCCGTACCGAACGAGCTCACTGATCTCTACACCAACTACCACCGTGGAGACACGGCGGCGATGGCCAATGCAGTGGCGGAATATACTCAAGTGCTGCGCAGTGCGACACTTGCAATCGGCTTCTTCCCCGGGACTCAGTCGGAAAATTTTTATTTGTGGTGTGTCTGCGTGGCTGGGGGCTGAGGAGAATGCGGGAAGATTCAAGGATACTGTTGACATGGTATTTGGCGAAGGGGAAGGTGAAGATGAAAATAGAGACCTCCTGCAACCGCGGCGTGGGTACCAAACGTGGGTAACTAGTGGGTCAAAAACCCACATTTCTCAGACCCTCAACTCGGCGGCGCGCACCTTCTGCATGTACCAAGTACCAGAAGGAGCTCCGATGGGCTTGTGGTAGTGGAAATAAGAACAATTGGGACCTTGGTTGCCGGCCTTTGCAGGCGGGAGGCGGTGGAATGCGGAGCAGCAATGGGTCGCATCGCGCTCGAGAAAGGCTGACTAAGTTCGGTCTTTTAGGTACCTGTGCGCACTGGCGACTGGAGCAATGCGGTCTGATAGTGAATCGTACAAGGACACGTTGATGTTCCCACCGCGGTCCTAAGCGCTACGCGGTGTGCGTCGGAGCTGTCCGAGCGTCATGAATGGGTCGCAAATGTGCGTCGAGGGCCTAAGGTGGCGTGAAAAGGGTCTCCGAACCACGCCACCGACCCACATTTGACATGCAGAAGGTCTTCGTTTACTGATGGGTCACGAGAGTGTCTCAGCAACTCTCACGTATACAGTCATTATTCGGTATTCTCACACTGGGTGTTGTCACGCCCGTGACAACATCGGGTGAGAACAAGCTAGACTGAGAAATATCGATCGAGAAAATATCGACTGATGACATTGTAATTACTGATCCTATTGATATCCTGACCACCGACGTTGTGCCGACACCCGACGTCGCCACCGACGCAGCACCGACCCCCCCGCCACTCCCCCCCACATCCACCACTACCTCTCCCCGTACCTCTCTTACTCCTCGTTTCGTGCTTTACTGTCACTCGGCTGTTGCACAATGTCTAATCCAAACCCTGTTTGGATGCAGAGCATCAATGCTGCCGCTGCCGTGGCGGCGAGGGCGTTTACACGCGCGGCAACAGAAGCGGCTGCCAGCTGCCCCGACGCTGTTGTCGGTGCCTCCCGAGCGGCACCATTCGCCGTGCACCTTTTGGTTGATGCCGCGCCTGCACGAGGCGTGCCTACTCCGGTGGCGGCCCCTAGAGTGGGACCCATACCTGCGCGTGCTGGGCCTCGCAGTGCCCCAGGTGTCCCGGCGGCGTATCGGTCACCTGTCAGACCGGTGAATGCACGGGTGCGTCGTCAGATGATCCGCAAGCGGCGGCAGCCCTTGAATCTGGATTGTGGATCGTGGTCATCAACGCGCACGAAACAGGTGGCACTTGCGCACGCATCCTGGAGAACCTGGCACCTGAGACCGCGAGGGACGCCCTACGTAAGAAGATGTAGCGCAAGCAATACTGTCGGGAGGCCGCAGCAAAGCCGGGGGGGATTCTCAACCGGCACAGTCTGCGCGGCTGTAAACAACTCTAGCTGGCAAAGCGGCTTTACGTTTGGTTCTGCCTGTTGAAGGCGCGGGGGCGCAAGCGAATACCAGTCACGTGCGCGCACGTGTGCCGCAAGGCCGAGGAGATTGCAACAGATTTGGGCATCAACGGTTTTAAGGGGTCTCTTTGGTGCGTACAGGGCTGGGCCTAAGGACATCAGCTGGTCAACATGCGTCTCCATGGGGCAGCGGGCTCTGTCGGCATGGAAAAAACCCAAAAGTACATCCTCCACGTCTACCGGATAGATATTAAGCAGTCCTCAGGGTGCTTCCAGAAAAAGAGACATTGGTTCGCGGCTCAGCGCACTGCACCCGCGTTCTCCAGTGTGGTAGAAAAGTGGCTGCCCCACAAGCGGCTGGACTGCTTGCAGCCGTACACAGCGCGGAGGTTGTGGCAAACCGGCCTCTTGCCGCCGACGCGGAACTCCTCGGTCTACTACACGTACACGTCCTTATCAATCATGGCGTTGAGGCAGGCAGTTATGATGTCTAAGCTGTGGACCTCAATGAGCCTCGCAGCGGAGAGGGAAGGAGCGGCGCGCACCTTCGCCTTTACCGGTCCGAGCGCCCAGACCTCGTCGAAATCGACGCCGCGCTTCCGTGTAGATCCCCGGACAGCAGTTCTCTCCTTGTTGCGCATGTCGCTACCGGCCGCGCCGCATTGAGGTTCAAACACCCAGGGGCTGCCGGTGAGTTTGGTGCCTTGAGGAGCGTCCGTTAGCTCCCAGGCCTTGTTCTCCCTTAGCGACCGCAGCTCATCCTGCGTGGACTCACGCCACAGGCGAGAGTCAGGCCGTGACATGGCCTCCATCATCGTGGCCTGTACTGTGTGCAGGGCCTCGCTCGGGAAGGACGCAAGAACTGCCTGTATGGCTGACACGGGATCATCTTCAAAGCAGAGCTTTGGTCTCCGCAGCTGCTGCGGGTGGCACCAGCCCCCAAGTTTGGAGGAATTAGGGGCGCCACTTATCGGGTCCGATGCTTCAAATTCCGGGACTTGCTCGACAGGCACAGACTCGCGTGGAGTTGTCAGAGGGCTATCGGGTTGGCTCGGCGTGCTGTCAGGCGTCCGGGTGGTGGTGTTCGATTGGTCGTCTGTGTCGGTTGTCAAATCAGACCCTCTGTCGGAATTCAGGACAGCCGACGGGGAACTATCCGTCCGACCCCAGTTCTTATCAACTGGCCTCTGATGAAGGCTTAATCTTATCCCCACCGGAAAATATGAATATGGCTTGCCTCAGAAGAGTCTCGCGGGGTCGGCGGTTTTTTCCGTATCCGCTGGGGCGCTTCCGCTCTCCTACCGGTATATGCACCCAAGAAAATGTCTGCACGTGTTCTGGACACAATAATTTCTGAAATGGGAACAGCTCTGCGGGGGAAACCCACTGTCAGGGGTGACACGATCCCCCGGCATGAGGAGGGGACGGGTCGTGACCACTCACGTAATACCCGCCTAGGGGGGGTAGCGTGCGACACCTCCCCTTCGGCGGGTGTCCAGGGCGCCCGAGGGCCACACACGAAACGACCCCTCTAGAGGGGCGCGGGGTGATGAGCACCCGATCGGGCGCCCCTGGAGGGGTCTGCCACGGCCGAGTGAGACACGCGTCTTCCCGAATCCGGGCCCTCTGGAGGGACCGGGAAGCTTGTGGAAGCCTCCGCCATCCGAGCGTAAGCCGGACCGAGATCTGATCTCGACCAGGTATGAAATCCCACCGGAATGCCATCCGGGAAATTCGAAAAATCTTGGTATAAGTCCCGATGTCCTGATTTTGGGTAAATCCCGAGATCTAGGAAGTCTTAGTGACTTTCCTGCTTCGGCCCGCGACGGGCGGGGGTCCTCTTCCAGTGGAAGGGCCGTTGCGAATGCTGGGGAGGGGCCACTGGAGGCCCGGTCCTGAGACCGTGGCCCGTTGGGCACCGGTCCCCCCATGGTGGCGCCCTGGGGTCGGGATTGTGCACGTCCTGCGTCTTGTTTCTGAGGGATTATGAGTGTTTCCTTTGGGGTCATCGTACGTATTCGAATAAATCAACGTTGCGTTTGCGTTGCTTCCGTCGTTCTGGTGCGCTTCGCGCCCGTTGATCCTGGCGCTCGTATTGTTTTTCCTGTGTTTTGCTCCACATCCTGTGCTGGGCTTTCCGACGGGGCTATACCCCGTCGGCTTCGAGGGCAGGATCCACTACAAGCTCGGAATCGGACATTACAGTCAGAAAAACTTGTTGATTACTAGAGTACTTGACCAGCCGGGAGCCCCGAGTGGACATCTGGATGTGCCCTTCCATCACACGAAGGTGCTTGGGGACAGCGAGGCGACTGCGTGTAGCTCAGGACGCTTCGCAAAGGAGCGGCACATGGGTTGCTAAAGGACCTCTCGCATGAGGAAACACAGAGGTCTGCTAAAAACAAGCGTTTGGGCATTGGTCGAGGGTAGAGCAGGGGGGAGGGAGGGGGAGAGGCGGGGGGAGAAAGCTTCAGGCCAAGGAAAGCTGTGGCGACGGACGGAGGACGCGTGGGGGAGGAAGGGGGGCGGATGGGAAGGGAGGGGATGTGATTGTGGCGTGCAGGGACTATCAGCTGGCTGATAGAATGATGAGTAAGGCTGTGCATGTACGCAGGGAACTGGGACAGGGTTGTGTTGTGATGAATTGAAGGGCGGGAGATGGGGGGGTCGATGAATAATCCTAATAAACCCCGCTCCATACAACGTGACCACGAAACTAGATCTCTAGAGCCTCTCTGATGTGCCGACAATTCATCTTCGTCGACCTTGGCCGAGAAATCGGGCCGTACAGCCACTAAACGGCTCCGGGGTGCGTTGAGGGGACTCATCATCCGGATGCGTACGGCGAACGCTGTCGGGAGCAACATGCTCCGCTTGGATATCACTCCAAGGGATCTGGTCACGCGGAATTGCACCAATTCGGTCTTGTCATCGTCGCAGCTCGATTCCAGGGAAAAGCACTTTTCTCGTTCAGAAGGGCGCCGTTTGAGACGCACAAGGCGTCCTTGGAGAGCTGATGAGCTGAGGAGTCCAGTGGTGGGACTCATACCGGGCTGAGCTTCCTTGTTTGTTTCTTAAGGAAGCGTGAACTGCGCCATAGGCGATTCCGGAACATCCCCAGGATCACGATCTCATATGTAAGCACTGTGGATCTCCCTCGCAACCCCGACTTGCTAAGAACTGGTGCAAGTGTCAACACTTGGTGACAGACGGATACTATTTCCCTTTGTGACCACCGGGGTCTCGTCCGCCACAACGTCCCGCCGCCCTACAACTATGCGCGACGCGCACTTGTAGACGCGGTACGCGTGGCCCCCGGCCGCGTAGCCCATGCAGCGACCAAGCATGGTCCTGGGCTGCAGCTTCCTCTGCTGTCCCTTGGTAATGAGCGCGTATGCGAGGCACCCCAACCCTCGGAGACAAGCAACGTACGGCTTCTTTCCATGGAAGCGCTCGAAAGGGGGTGCCTTTCCGCCGCTCGTAGGCGCGCGGTTGGGGGTGTATACAACCACAATCAGCGCCTCGGCCCTCAGCTGCTCGTCAAGCCCGGCCTCCACCAATACGAATCGGACGCGCTCCATCAGTATCCGGATAAGGCGCTCAGCTTTCCCGTTCTGCTGTGGGGTGTGCATCGCCGTCTTCTCGAGGCAAATCCCCTGACGGGTACAAAACCCCCGCATCTCAGCGGAGACCAGCGCCACAGCACGGTCACACCTCACGCGTTTCTCACGTGCACCGGCCTGGAGCTCCAACTGGTTTATCCAGGGCTGGACCGCCTTTCCGGCCTCGCTTTCAGTCTTGAGTGTGGAGGCCAGCGCCATCTCAGTCTCGTTTTCCAAATGGAGACAAAGTGGAGAGCCTTTCGCAGCGAGGTACAAGCAAGCTTGTGGCCGAGTCCTTGGTTTTGAACGGCGCAGCGTGCATCCACCCCACAATGCACGAGTGGAACAGTGCTCTCTCTGTAGACGAGACGTCGGTGGTCCGCAATGGCGCCATGCCCTCGATAAGGTTACTGGCGGTGCGGAGCTTGGAGGCACTGAGGTCGCAATAGCGCCGGTGCCAGAGGCGCGCCACCTCGCTGGACGCCTGTCCATAGGCCACGGTGGCCGTCGTCGTCTCCTTCAGCACCACCTCGTTCTGGTTACAGGGGTTGGGGTTCTCCGTCACCAACAATTGGGAGGATCAGTGCACCGCGCAGGTGTCCTCAACAAAATGGACCGCGCCGCCGTGCCGGGTCACTGCCCTCACAGACAGCACGTCATCCGCCAAGCTGGGCACGTGTAGCACCTCCTTCAGGTAGAAAGGGACACCAGTCTGCGGGTTCAAAAGCGGCGACCCCTTGCCCATAGCATCGGCAGTCTGCCCGTTGGAGAGCGGCACAGTGCGCCCGTCCGTCGCGATGTAGTTGGATATATTGGAAGACTTGTTGGTCACGTGATGACTTGCTGCTGAATCAACAATCCATACGAGTTCCCCGCAGAGACGTGCCTCGGATTTGCTGGATGCCTCAGCTCGACCTGACATAGGCTGCCGCTTGTCCATTACAGCAGTTTTGAACGACACTGGACCAGAAGTGCCGTCGTCAGGGCCCGGAGCGCGACCGCCACCGGCTTCACCCCGCCGCCTTTTTTCTGCCGCCAGCTTGCGGCACTCGTGACGGCGGTGGCCCTGCTTCTTGCAGTACCAGCAGACGAGCCGCTAAGCTCCCGGAGAGGCTGATGCTCGCTGGCCACTCCGGCCACAACTTCCAACGGGGTGATAAGCGCTGCACGCCACAGACGGCTCCCCGCCGCCCGTTGGGACGCCTCCTTCTGCTCCACCTGGACGGCTCGCAGTGCGGAGAGGAGCTGATCCCGCTGGAGGGACACCTCCGCCGCCAGCAGCACAGTCGTGACCGTCTTAACAGCCGGGGGCAGGCGGGCTAGCACGTGCAAAACCACCGTGTCCGCCCCAACCGGGTGAGCGGCACCGGTGAGCTCCGCTGGCAGAGTCTTCGACTGTCCAACGAATTTAATCAGCGCTTTGCCGTCTCCCATGCGCACGGTGGCGAGCTCTCGCGTCAGCTGGACCTTGCCCGCGCTCGTTTTGCTCTGGAAGACCTCCTCCAGCGCTTCACAGGCCTGGAGGGCCGTGCTGGCGTCCGACGAACTTGTAAGATGCTGGGCCTTGACGCCAAGGATGATCTCCGCCAGTAAGTTCTTGTCCTTTCGGTTGTACCTATCCAGCGCGGCCGCGTCTCTCTCCGGCGGGGGCGGCTCCTCTATCGGCTCTGACAGCTTCTTGGTCACTAGGTGGGCTTTAAACAGTATAGCTTATGTATTGTAGTCTTTGTCCACATTGGGCACTCGGCGGAACGAAGGACCGGTCCTTCACGTCGGCAATCAGCCCATCCATCTTGAGAAGGGCCGGAACCTCAAGGAAGCGTCCGACACGTGTGGCAGCGGCGGGAGCGCGGGGCTTCTTGTAGGCGGGAAGCACCGCGGGCGTGACGTTGATGCGCGGGCTGCGCTCATGACCACTTACGCAAACACGCGCACTTTATCCCTCGGGTTCCACTCCTCCCTCGCTCGGCGACGTCTTATACACTCGTGGTGCCCCCGGGTCCCATCCGGCCGTGTCGGTCGCGCCTTCTTGCGCTGCCTCTCAAGGGATTGCTCCTTCGGGCGCCACCCCACACGCAGGTGGAAAAACGCTACACAGCGCTGTAAAGGTCACTCTCTCTTACACCATCGGGCCATGACACTACTATTAGGCCGTGACAGTCAAAGCCCGACGTACCCCAGCAATGCGGCTGACACGTGGTTGAATATCTCCCGCCACCTGTCATGCCAACAGAGGCCGCCACATCCGGGGGGCTGAGGTGCGGGCCGGCAAGAGAAGAATTGGCGACGGAGGAGATAGACCCTCCCACAGGTGTGCTGGGCCCCTCAATCACAACTGCCGTCGCTGTCGTCGATACGGCAGCGACAGACGTCTTGAAACCGCGGCGTCGCCGCCGCTTCTCGGTGGACGCACAGTGGTCACACGTGCGGTGGGGGATCCCTTCGGGGTCGCTGTACGGCCCACCCTTGCTTCGGCGGTATGAAAACGCGTCGGCTGCACCAACGGATGTGGATGGGTTTCGACCGTCCTCTGTCCGCAACGAGGCAGACCGCCACTCCTCCTTCCCATCTGTCTTCTTGAGATATGGACGCTGGCACGGGGAAAAGAATGGCCAATATTTTACCGAAAAATGCTCGGCTCAGATGTGCAGAAGAAAGCACACTGTGGGAATTCAAAAGCAAAAGAGATGGTTTGCTTTGTCTCTGTTTGCAGCCCAAGCCAACTGCGGTCTGGTGAGGCCGTTCCATACCACCAGCACCAGCTCGGCGCGAGGATCACGATGGCGCGCAAAATTCCTAGGTGACATATGATCTGGGACACGTACCTCGACGGCGTCGGAGGCATCATGAGGCATCTCTCACCACACAGCACGGCCGGACACGATTCGCACTCCGCCAGATGGTTGTTCAACAGCACTGGAAGCCGGATCCTTGGTAGCATGAGCGAGGAGGTGGAGGGGGGCGGACGGTCGCGCCACGAAGACGATGGGCACGAGCATGAGCAAGTTTTCGAAGGGCTCGCTGGCTGACCAGAAAGAAGCTTTGTCAAATTTCCACTTCAACCGCCACTGGCCACTACAACGTCTGGCGGCCTCATCAGAGTCACGACGTGTTCATGCAACTTCTGCAATGTCTGTGACATTTTCAAATACAATAGAGCCACCTTGAACAGGCGCGACCTACTCCCAGGACATCAAGAGTGTGTTTATCGGTGCATTGGGGTGTGTATGACGAGGATCAAGCGACAAGGAAAACATGCCATGCTTCCTCATCAACGCCTTACTTCCATCTCGTGCTGCGTCAGCGCCAGCTGCGCTGCTCGCAGGCGCCCGCTCTAATAACACAGTACAGTAGATAGAGCCGCAGGTGGTCGCCGACGAACAACAGAGGAAAGAACTCCACCCCTGGTATGAAGCACTGGATGAGAGAGAGCGCAGACATCCCGCAGTTGTAGTGGTCTTGCTGCATTGGCCGTTGGACCTCCTTTTCTGCCCTCCACTTGAAGTTCTGCAGTGCCGCGTCCGGAAAAACTGCCCGCCGCCGAAGCTCAACCTATTGCGGAAAGAGGAGCATCCTGGAGGTGATCAGTGTCTTGGCGCTCGAGGCTCCTCCCATAGAATCATACAGAACCACAGAGCAAGACAAGCAGGAGATAAAATCTGATATCCAATGATATTTTACAACATTGACCAGCATCATGAATTGGTCCACGGACGCGTCCCACGTGTCAAGCACTTCCGAGATAGACAAGACAGAAAGCTGCAGACTTACTTGACTCCCGGAAATCGTTGTAAAGGAAGCCGACTGGGAAATCGATAAGACAGCGAGGTGGAGCGACGCATTGCCACACCGCAAGTGCAGCTCCGCCAAGCCCCCTTCGAACATCGCATTTGTCACTAACGCCCTCTTCCCTGCGTCGCATGTGATACGTATGTTGAAAGAGTACCCGCCAAAAGAACCTTGCAATGACGGGGCGGTGGCCGACATGCGGCCGACCGGGGACATAGCCCACATGCAGCCCCGAGGAGCCGTCCAGCCGTATCGCTACGCATCGCATCGGCCATCCACCGTACATGCATCGCCTCGCCCGACAAGAAGTTGAGCTAGGCCGGCGCAAATTCATTGCACGCCGCCAGCACTCCCACTGACGAATGAACAATTTGCGAAAACTGGATGGTGACGATGAGGCCGGGACCGAGAACATCTGGTCGAGCGTTGACTGGAAGGCATAGACTAGATTCTGTTTTCGCAAGGCGAGCCGCACGGCCGCCTCCTTCTTGTTGGCCACATCTGACGACGGCGAGGGAGAAGCGCGTCGATCTTACACCAGAGCCGAAATGGCGTCTTTCAGCAGCGCTCTTGGGAGAACGACTCTAGCAGACACGCTTTTACGAGCAGCATCAGAGAGGGCAGTGCCGCACAGGCCGACGTCAGCGGGACGTAGTGGATCTCGGCAGCAGGGGGGTCGGCTGGCCTACCCATACATAGTGAAAACGCACCCGCTGGCTCACGTGCTCCAGGACGCACAGAGTGTCCAATAACTCCGGGCGCATCGCGCCGCCCTGGTGGCCACACATCACTGGAGGGTCCGTATTTTTCGTGGCCGGTGGGGGGCGGTTGGCTGTCTCTCTGCATTCTTCCTCGGCAGCCGCCCTCGACCAGGCTTCCTACGCCTTAGTGGCCGTCTTCACCGCTTCAGCCTTAGAATTCGCGGTGCAGGCAGCATTTTTCGCCTCCATAGTCCTCTACCGCTCTCTGGTGGATGCCCTGAGCTGCTCTTCCTTCGCCAGCTCTCCCTGGTTGCCGGTGCCTTTCCCCTTTTCGCTTCTTGACTTTGGCCGTCTCAGAGCCGTCAAACGTGTCTTCAGGTCGGCTGCACGTTTTCTATCCGCTCGCGCGAAACGTGCCTAAGCGTTCCGGATCTTGTCGAAAACCTGCGACAGGTGCCCCGCGACGTACACGAGCTCCTGCTCTCATCCAGGCCCTGTCCCTTGGAAGACCGATGGTTGGGGGGAGCACTTCGAAACCTGCGACGACGTGGGGCTTTGTCAGAGTCGACCGTCGGTTTCCCAGAAGGGGCATCGGGAAGACAAGCGCCCAGGAGAACGGGGTTTTGGCGTCGCATCGGCTGCGCGGGACACCGGAAGTTCGAACGAAGATCTCCTCAATGGCCCCGTCAGTAATTCCTTGATGCTCTGCAGTCCGAAGGATAAGAGCACCGCCGCCAAAGTATCCTCGGAAACTGGCCCATCGTGTTGCCAGTGATGGCCTGGACCGCCGACCGCGACAGCATCGACTGCTCCAGATACGACATCAGGGCAGACGATGCCGCATCCCCGCTGCTGTCGCGACCGTCTTGGACTCTTTCGCACATTATTCTGTCCTCTCACCCGCTCCCTGTCTTCTGCTTTTCGTCGCCGTCCTTGTTGTTCGAGGCGGTGGCACCGTCGCTCCCCACGTCCGGCTTGTTGCCGCTTCCACTGGCGGCTACCGCAACCGCCTGTGCCGCCCGTCGACGGACTCTCGTTCCACCGCGGAACGCCCGCCAGTCTTCGAACAGCTCTTCTCTTTCTGACGGCTTCGTCGCTTCCGTCCCCGTCACACAGTTGATGATGCGGCCGTAGTACGGTCCCGCAGCGAACCCGTCACCCGCCTCAAGCACGAGCCACACGTTGTTCCACTTGGGCGTCGCGCGCACTAAGCACAGCAACTGCCTCGCGGTGCGGAAGACCGACTGTATGAGAGCCAAGGACACGGTCTCGAACTATCCCGGCTGTTTCGGAGACGGCTGTTATTCCTCCGTCGATGCCGGCGCCGTTTGTTCACCCGGGGATGAAGCGGCCCTCAAAGGTGTCTCGCAGCTCTCCTTGTCCCGCCCAGCCACCTTGGTCTTGAGGACAAACGGGGGGGTGCCAGAGGATGGCTTGTGAGACGCCGCAGTCGCTGGCGACGACCTGCGCCCAAACGAAATTGGCACAGACCATAAAGGCGCCGGTGCATCTTGGGCGTTGGAAGGGGGTGATGGAAGCGGAGGCGACCAGGCCATCAATGGAAACCCACAGTGGACCCGCTCCCCTGCCACCCCATCACATCGCGCTGCCCTCCCGCCGTCGTCATGCTCATGCGCTGCCTTCTCCAAGCGCCTGCCCTCCCGTCTTCCTGACCTGCGGTCCAAAGCGCACAGAATCAGCGAGCCCCGCACCAGCGAGCATAGGACCAACGTACAGCCACGCAATACCATAGCGCAGTGAAACCAAAATACCCTCAGGACGCGCACGCGATGCGACTGCGGTTTTGCAGTGACCTGGAAAGCCCTCACGTGCGTAGCGCACCGCGCGTAGCGCCGCATCCTCGCGACAGTGCCGGTGCCCGTGCGCCGGAGCCGCCCCGCGCCCTCGCTGCCCCTCCACACGCGCGCTCCGTGGGCTCCGTGGTAGCACCCTGAGCCGCGTACGAGATCTTCCCAATGAGGCGCCGTAGCGAAAATGGGCTGCAAGAAGCGCAGCGCTGCGCACCCGTAGGTGGCCCCTTTGCGGCGCGGGGCGCGGGAAGAAACGCGATCGCCTCGGCTCTCCCCCAATGTTTTCGCCCTGGAGGCCGAACACGCCCAGATCGGTTCAGAGATAGCCCCCCATTAGCGCATGAAGTAGACCACACCTCGAGGGTGCGGAGCACGTGCCGGCATGCGTCTGAGCGCGCTCCACACTAGGCCGCTTCAGTAAGGGTCGACATTTTCTTCGAGCGCCGCTGCACAGATGCTTGACTGGCAGCTTTTTAGGGGGGCCAGATCAAATACGGAAATAGTTGTGACATACTTTTATTTAAATTAGTTTAAGACCTTGGTCCATTTATTATCTGGAGAACAAGTGCTGCTATCGTCGGCGCAGATTCAGAGACCCGACCACGCCATTCGGTACAATGCGAGGGGGGCTCTTTGAGGGGGGGGGGTGTTCAGAAACGCCCCCTCTTTTTAGGGCACGCAGAAGGGGGGCTTCCCGAGCCAACGCCGCACGGCCTGGTTGCTCGCGACAGACTGCAAGCCACCGCCACCAGACAGGTAACACCGGGTGTCTGGTACGGACGAACGGCTCCCCTGGACGTGCCTTGTCCCTACGCCGCACCCGCAAGGTGCGCCTACCCGCCGTGCGCTTCCACCGCCATGGTCTTGTCGGAGCGCCGCAGAGCCATCCGCCGTGCGCGAG
>ENA-ORXR01004003-ORXR01004003.1-marine-metagenome-genome-assembly--contig:-NODE-4003-length-12686-cov-2.682132_pt1 | contig 12686 bp, 11 predicted proteins | sample MGYA00237866_ERZ511479 | MGnify/ENA metagenome assembly ERZ511479 | reverse complement strand
CGAATAAGCGTTTTATGTGTCGGTGTTCGTTGACCAGTCGGCGTGCATAGGCGTCCAGGTTTCTCGGATCTTGTGTGAGCAGGACAAAGTCAAAACCCTTGTGACGGTGTTCTGATAGTCCCTTGATGTATTTAGGCACTTCCTTTGATGCTGCTCGGGGTTGGAAAGCTATGCAATGAACGTAGCGCTCTCCACATACGACTAACAACCATTCTCTGACAAATATCCAGATGACCGAGTTACAAAATCAGTAACGCATTATGAAATAAATAATAATTAGATTATCCTGCGTTTCAGATTCGGTCTGCTACTTTCAAAATTTGTTAGATTTCAGTTTAGCGCTACACCTAGGTGCACCATGGTCGCCTGTCTCCCTCAGATAGTTGGCTTAGCACCTTAATAATGAGGTTCGCTAATGACAAATCTACGCTTAAGTTACCAAACGGTCGAGTTTGGTAAAACAGATATACATCTCTGTACTTTACGCAACAAGCAGGAGTTTTACGATCCCAAAGGCACTGCTGAAAAAGCCGGTATATGCTCTGCTTCCTGGCCCTTGTTTGGCGTTGTTTGGCCTTCAAGCATGGTGCTTGCACACTTCATTGATAATTTTGAAACTGGCTCAAAGCGGATACTGGAAATTGGTTGCGGTATAGCGTTATCAAGTTTACTCCTCAACAAACAATCTGCTGATATTACGGCAACAGATTATCACCCGGAAGTAGACACCTTTTTACAACGAAATGCCTTGTTAAATGAAGACAGCGAAATAGCCTTTGAGCAAGTCGACTGGGCTGCTAAAAATGACGATCTAGGACTGTTCGACCTGATCATTGGTAGTGATATATTGTACGAAAACAATCATATTGAACTGCTGGCAAACTTCATTGATGTACACTCAAAACCGCATTGCGAAGTGATTATTGTTGATCCTGGACGCGGCAGAAAAAACAAACTCAGTGCGCGAATGCTTGAGTCTGGCTTTACCTCGTCTCAGCACAAGCCGGCCCACACAGACTATCTCGAGAACGAATTTAAAGGCCATATTCTTCAGTTTGAACGCTGAGTCTTCCATTAAGATTGCATCACACATAAGCAATCAGCTATCAATTGATCGTTTATAAGGCCATACTGAAATTGTTACGTGTTCCTTGACTTGGTATAAGTCACTGGTAACAACAGCCCTGACGCGAGTCTATTTGCCTCAGGTTCATGAAGTTACAACAGGTGGAAAATATTATGAGTAAAGGACAAGACAGTAAAAAGAATACCAAGAAAGAACCGCTTCTGACCCCTAAGGAAAAGAAAGCGGCAAAGGCAGCCAAGAAGAATGAACGCAAAGGACTTGGCGAATAAGTATCAGAGGCCATCGCTTTCGGGTGGCCTTCGTTTAACTAGATGAGTCAGCCATTGAAATCCATCAAATTCCTCTAAAGCGGTATCGCAGACATCGGTCAGCGCTGTCCGAAAATGATACGATGTCGTATTGTACAAACTCTCGTTGGCAAGATATGAAAGATTGTAATCAATGCGGTAAGTGCTGTATCAAATACGGAGGTGGCGACCTTTCAGCAACGAAAGATGAAATTGATCTTTGGGAGATTTTTAACCCGCAAATCTTTGAATACGTTAAAGATGAAGCGATATGGTTCGACCCAAACTCTGGCGCAAAGCTCAGCAGATGTCCTTTTCTTGAAATCGCACCCAAAACAAGCGCCCTCGCCCCTAATATCTATACCTGCAGCATTTACCTCGATAGGCCTGACGACTGCCGCCAGTACCCTAGTCTGGTTTCTGAAATGATTCGGGATGAATGCGAAATGATCGAGGCTAAAGATCTGACAGAGCCCAAACAATCCCAAATAAAACTCGATTTATTGATGAAAGATAGCCGTCCAGCAGGCTACTCATCCGAATAAAACGCACAGGCGCACTCACCATGAATTTGCTGACCGCTCTACTTAGATCAGTCATGACAGTCAGGAAGTTTGACCTTCAAACCCTTGAATAAAACTCGTCAGATTGTCACCCAGCTCCTCTGATAAATAACCACCCTCCTGAACGAGCACCGTCGGCAAGCCCAGCGCCCCTATTGCCCTACCCATGCGACCAAACCCTGCGGTGGTAATTTCAAGCCCTTTTAGTGGATCATTTTCAGAAGCATCGAGCCCTAGAGAAATAACCAGCACATCAGCGCCAAACGCAGCCATTCGGTCAAATGCTGACTCCATCGTTAACATGTAATCATCGTCACCAGTACCTCGCGCTAGCGGTAAGTTCAGGTTGTAACCTAATCCTTGTCCCTCGCCACGCTCTTGCGCATGCCCCCAGAAAAACGGATAAAACCGCTCAGGGTCAGCGTGGATTGAAACGGTAAGTACGTCGTTTCGATTATAAAATATGCCCTGCGTGCCATTGCCGTGATGCACATCTACATCCAGAATTGCTGGGCGTTTCCCAGCACGCAATAAATACTCTGCTGCGACTGCGGCGCTATCAATAAAACAGAAACCACCCGCAACATCCGCGAAAGCATGATGCCCTGGTGGACGACACAAGGCGTAAGCGGCCTTTTCACCATGGAGCAGACACTCTGCCCCTGTTAGCGCGGATTGAGCCGCCCAATAAGCGCTCTGCCAAGTCCCCTCCCCAATTGGGCAGGCCGTATCAGCTTGATGAAAACCGGCTTGCCCACTGGCTGATTTTGGGTAATTCGCCGTACGTTTATCCGGGTGGATATTGGGGATCACTTCATCGGCGGCATTGGGCATTCGCTGCCAGCGAGTGTGAATCGTTTTTAGAAATTGCAGATACTCAGGGCTATGAACAGATGCTATCGGCCCTAGCCCAAAATCCTTCGCTTCAATAAAATCACAGCCCGCATTAATTGCTCCTTTATGCAGTGCATCAATTCGAGCCGGCACTTCTGGGTTATCGAGGCGAGTGCCATTTGCCATAAAATGTTTTGGGTAATGTTTGCGTTGGCGATCATCGTAAATAGCTTTCAAGTGGCTTCCCTCCCTGTGATTTTACAGAAGCTTGGCGAGACGCCAAATCCGGCCTGAGCAATCGCTTCATCACTGGCCAGGTGCTCATCCCCCAAGTCATTGGATAATTGCCTGAGTGCGTCGTTTAGGTGTGAGGCATCGGCTGCCTCGGCTTGTCGTATAATGATCTTATTCATTTGTTAAAACGCCGTGGCCGCATGGCCTTTTAAACCCAGCATCGCCCTAGCCTCATCAGGCGTTGCAACCTCATGTCCAAGCTCTTCAATAATCGTTCTAATCTTTGAGACTTGCTCAGCATTGGTTGTTGCTAGTTTGCCTTTACCGATAAAAAGACTATCTTCCAATCCTACTCTGACATGTCCTCCCATCGCAGCTGCCACCGTGGTGAAGGGTATTTGATGACGACCTGCCGCTAGCACTGAGAATTGATAATCATCCCCAAACAACTTGTCAGCGATACGTTTCATATGGTCTAAGTTTTCAGGATCGGCACCAATACCTCCCAGTACGCCAAAAACAAATTGGATAAAGAGCGGTGCTTTAGCTAAACCTCTATCAACAAAGTGCTTGAGCATATATAAATGGCCAACGTCATAACACTCAAATTCAAACCGAGCGCCTCGCTTCTCACCCATCTCGGTTAAGACATGCGCAATATCTCGTGGTGTGTTCTTGAAAACCAAATCTTCTGAGCTTTCCAGAAAAGATTTTTCCCAGTCGTATTTCCAGTCTTTGAATCGTTCTAGTGCCATATACAGCGGGAAATTCATTGAGCCCATATTGAGTGAGCACATTTCAGGTTCCACAAGCTTGGGTGCTTCAAGGCGTTCATCCAAAGTCATGTAAGCACTGCCACCTGTAGTCAGATTAACCACTGCCTCAGTTTGCTGTTTAATCGCTGGTAGAAACCCCATGAAGTGTTCCGCCTTTGCCGAGGGTCGTCCGTTTTCAGGGTCACGCGCATGTAAATGAAGAATGGATGCACCAGCGGCTACTGCATCAACTGAATGCTCAATAATCTCATCAGCCGTAATTGGCAGATGCGGTGACATTGTGGGTGTGTGTATTGAGCCTGTAATCGCACAGGTGATGATTATTTTACTCATAATGATTACCTCCCTATTTCAGTACTGAACTGTGTGAGTGATTTATCAAGCTTCTCAGTAATTTCTGCAATATGTTCTGCTGTCACGATCATCGGTGGACAAACCAAGAAGTGATCACCTTCCAGACCATCACGCGTGCGGCGTGCGTAGATAACCAAGCCATTGTCATAAGCAATATCGACCAAGCGATTGTAAGCATCATACTCAACTGGCAGCGGTGTCATTTTTTCACGATCAGACACCAGCTCGAATGCTAGCAATAACCCTAAACCTCGCACATCACCGATAATCTCATGTCGAGCCATCAACTCCTCAAGCGCTTGCTTCAATTCAGCGCCCTTAGTAGCGGCATTCTCAATCATTGAATTCGCTTCTATTTCCTCGATAACCGCAAGCCCGGCTGTACACGCCAGCGGATTACCCGCATAGGTAAAGCCATGGGCAAAACCGCCTGAATCAAGCACTGCGTCTACCAATCGATCATGCGCGATCATAGCGCCCAAAGGTGCGTAACCTGCTCCAAAGCCTTTAGATATCGCGATAATGTCTGGGGCTGTTTGCCAATGATCTGCTGCAAAGAAATGCCCGGTGCGACCGCCTCCAGACATCACTTCATCATGGATTAGCAACACACCGTAACGGTCACAAATCTCTCTGATGCGCTGCATGTACCCAGCCGGTGGAACCAGTGCACCCGTTGAAGCTCCACCCACCGGCTCAACAATAAAGGCTAATACCGAATCGACTCCTTCTTCGGTGATCTTCGCTTCCAGCATATCCGCATAATGGTGACCGGTAGTGATAGCGTCTGCATCCAGATCATCCAGATATGCTCGCGGTGCAGGGATCTTTGGCATCTCGCGCATCATTTGGGAGAAAGGATTGGTCAGTGGTGAATAGCTCGTGACAGCTAAAGCACCGAGGGTGCAGCCATGATAAGAAGGCGCTCGTGATATCACCTTCCAGCGAGAAGCTTCACCGATAGCCAGAGTATATTGGCGTGCAAGCTTGATGGCACTTTCAACCGCCTCAGAACCACCGGAAACGAAAAACACCCTATCCAGCCCCTCAGGCGTTAAAGAAGCTGTTTTTGTCGCCAAACGTTCAGATGGCTCCGTCTCAAAATGCAAACGATACCCGAAAGTCGCTTTATCCATTTGCTGGCGCATGGCATTGAGAACATTTTGGTTGGAATGGCCTATGTTGGACACCATGGCACCGGAAGAACCATCGAGGTAACGCTTGCCATCAACGTCCCATAGGTAAACACCCTCTGCTCTCTCCAGCATCGGACGACGAGAACGGCTTTGGTAGAACAAGTTTGATTGGGGCTTATCAGACATTTTTTGTACCTCAGAGTAAGCGACTCTTAATCACTATAACGCTGAAGCAAGTATTTTACGATGACAACCAATAACAACTGACGACAACCGACGACAAACCGTAGTGAAAATTAACTGCGTTTCAATTGCAGGAAGAGTTGCTGGTTTAAGACTAATTGGTATGTGACAACAATTAGTATTAAGAACGTACCATGCTCGAGTAGCTCTGCTCGATCGCCAAAGATAACATCAAAGAAAGAGAAAATAATAAAGGTTAATGCTCCGCAAGACATACCAAGTTTGAAGTAGTTTACATTGAAACGAGCGCTGAACACTTGCAGCCATAATGCCATTGCTAAAGGTATAGCAATAGCCAATTCCCATGTGGCGACGAGGTATAACAAGGGGTCAATCCAAAAGACATCTACGCCAGTATTGTTAAAATAGCCACTGAACTGGTCACTACGATCTTTACCATGCCACTTAAAAAAGCCTAAATTTTGCCGATTCAAAAACTTATCCAGCCCATTCATAAGCCAATACATAGCCCAATATAGAATCATCAGGTTTGAAATAGAAAATATCCTTGACATTTATGATCTCTCGCACTTAAACAAGTCCTAAAAGATACTAAAGGTTCAAAAAATAACAAACCTAGACCATGAAATTTGGTGTTGACTTTGAGATAAATGGAGGGGGCGCACTGTTGGTGTTAAGCTTCTTAAGTGTGATCAAACCTTAGCTGTCTAACCAAGCCAACACATCTGAAAAACGATACTTCTCCAGCAAGGCAAAACCAGTTAGCTGACGCACTTTTAAACGGGTAAAAATGGGTGTCGTCAACCCACAAAAAAACCGAGCCCTTAAAATAGCACTGTCATGCGCTCCCAGTTTTGCCGATATCTCTGCACTCAGCTCAGTGGCGTCGTAGTGTGGCAACGGCCTTAGACTCTCCACTTCAGGCATATCGGCTGGTTGCCCTGCACAAACTGAACAGTGCCCACAGGGCTCTTGCAAATTAGTATCTGAAAAATAGTTGGCTAGCTGTAGATTTAAGCATTGTTTGCTGGCAAAAAAAGCCAGTAAGTGATGAATTCGCTTAATCTCACTCGCTTCCTTTTGCAGGAATCGCTGTGCCAATTCATCGCGTAGCTGGGGTTTTATCTGAGTTTTGTCTACTTTATAAACTTGCGTCATTTGCTTGGTTTGCAGCTCAATTAAACCTTGCTGATCTAAATAATCAATCGCTGTTAATATGCGCCCTCTGTCACATCGGTATGTCTGCTGCATTCTCTCAAAATTTAATGAATACCAGGTGCGCGCCTTATCGGAAGTGGCAACTATGGCATGGACGAACTGCCCCCGTTCACCCTTAAAACGCGCTAGCAACTCATCCTCTGATACCAATAATTTGTACTTATATTCAGCGTAATAACTGTAGGCCGGCCGAATCACCTGCTCCAATTCCAGATAAACCAGCAATGTTTTTAACGCTAGCAAGCGAATATTCGATTGGATCGAGAGACTATTCATCAGCACTTCCCAATCACCCTCAGTCCTGCTTATCTCATCAATAACATAATCAATAGCGGTGCTTTCCGGGGTGTCGGCGTAAACAAAATTTTCTAAGATATTAAGGTTGTCTTGATTGGCTAACACCAAACAATCTGAGGCTTCTCCATCTCGCCCTGCACGCCCTATTTCCTGCGCATAGTTTTCAATCGACTTTGGGAGATCGTAATGCACGACAAACCGAATATCACTCTTATCTATTCCCATGCCAAAAGCAATGGTGGCCACAATTAACGGCAGCTCCCCACTCATAAATTGCTGTTGAATGTTTTGTCGCAGCTCGTTAGCTAAGCCCGCATGGTAAGCCGTCGCAGCAATGCCTTGCTGACTTAATGCAGCAGCAACCTGCATAGCGGTCTGTTGCAAGGTGACATAGATAATCCCTGCCTGCTGCTGACGAGCGGTTAACCACGGCACGAGGGTTGACAACTTATCCGCTTCATTCACCCCCACTACCGATAAATACAAATTAGACCGGTAGGAACCAGTTGAGGTAATGTTATTGGGATCAATACGGAACTTCGCTGCCATATCCTGGCTGACTTTCTGTGTTGCTGTGGCGGTTAGTAGCAACACCTGCTCAATCGAAAACTCGTCGCGGTAGCTGGCCAACTTCAAATAATCAGGCCGGAAGTTGTGCCCCCACTCACTAATACAATGCGCCTCATCAACCACTAATAATGAAATCGGTATGCGCTTTAAAAATGCCCTGAACCGCTCATTGTTCAAGCGCTCAACCGAAATAAATAAAATCTTAATCTCGCCATCAGACACATCTTTGTAGACCTGTGCAGCCTCAGTATGTGTTTGCATCGACTGGATACTGGCAGCTGCGATACCTTTACTTTGTAAGAAATCAAGCTGGTCTTGTATCAAAGCAAGTAGCGGAGAAACCACCAAGGTGAGATGCGGTAGATGCAGCGCAGGCAGCTGATAACACAGTGACTTACCTGATCCCGTCGGGAAAATAGCCGCTGCGCTCTCGCCATTAACTAAGGCTTGAATAACCTGCTCTTGGCCAGGCCTAAATTCGGTAAAGCCAAAATATCTTTTTAATAACGAGTGCATATCCCAGCTGCCTGAGTGCCCAATTGACACCAGCCTAGTCTGTCGCTGGATCTCCAAGGTGATTAGCAGCGCGGTCGTGCTCAACGCCCTTACGGTTTGATATTTGTGTCAATAAAGCACTTTTACTTTCACGAATACACTTGTACAAATCACTGCCTTCGTTTTCTGCACGAAGATCCTGATTATTCGGCAGACGCAATTCCATACTGACTTTCTGTTGTGCGACACCCGCGCTGGTGGCAGGGTTAGTGACTTGGAAATGCACGACTAGCTTGGTCGCCTGTGGCGCTAATCTGAATATTTTTTTAGACTTTTCATTAATGTCTTGCTCTAGTGCTTCTGTTCTACCTAGATTACCCCATTCAAAGTGTACTGTACTCATCCTTTAGTCTCCATGATTGTAAAAGTAAATTACTACACAGCCAGCGTATAGTAAAAAGTGATTTGTTGCTTAGAACATCCAAGTGGCTGAGGTTAATGAAAATATGGCCTCAGAATAAATTCTTCAAGTAATTAATCATATACCTTGGCATAATGGCTTGAATTTCGCCATAAAAATGTAACCGACCTATGCCAGCCTCCAGAGCTGTATGCCCAGATCTGGTTAGCATGCCTCGCCGAATGGCGGCTTGTTAATACTCCCCCGCACATCTTCAAGTAACTCTTCCAATAATGCCGCCGGAAATTCATCCGCCTGTGCGACAGCAAGGTTTTGCATGATGCGGTTGGCCTGTGACTGGTCTATCCAGCCATTGCTTAATGCCTCGGTATAAACCCAAGCACCAGCCTCTCCGCTTGAGGGTGCTTTGTCTAGTTCAGCTTTACCTGCGATCATGTTGAGCTGGGCATCGATTAACAGTTTGCTGGCAACGCTATAGAGATCCTGTTCCAACAATACTTCCGCTGCTTTGAGCTGGTCCCTGGCCGTTGTGATAAGAGGTGACTCTGGCGGCTTGGCAAGCTTCTCATCGTCTACGTTATAATAAATTTCAGTCGTTTGAATCGGTGAGTGATCACCTAAACGCTGCAAACCACCGAGGGTTTGCGCGTCAATAAGAGCCACCGGGACTTCCACGCTTGATAGTTGATTGGCTTGCTGATATTGCTCCGCGCTCACCTGAGACATCACAACCAATAACCCACCACCCGAGCTCAGGATTTGTTGAATAGCCGATCCAAATTCTTTTTGAATCGACTCAATGGCTAACTGGATAGTTTGAGCAATTTGCTTGTCCTGTTGCTCATGTGCCAAGTCAACAGTGTTAAGGCCAGCATCTACAGTGAGCGCAGGTTCGATTGTCTCTTCTGGATTTATTTCTGTATCGGACTGATCTGACGTCCCTGAGTCTTTTTCAATCTCTTGCAGGTCTTTTGCCAGTGTCTCAAGCAGCTTTTTACTGACTCCAACAGTGTCTTCAGAACCTTCAGGGTCAACCACATTATCAAACAAGTCTCGTTTACCACTGACTAATGAGGCAACATGTTGTTCATACGAATCTGCGGCAATGATGAGAATAGACTGGACAATATTCTTTTGACCCAAGCGGTGCACTCTGGCAATGCGTTGACCAAGCGTCGCGGGGTTCCATGGCATATCCAGATTAATCACCACAGAAGCACTTTGCAGATTAAGCCCCACCCCGCCCGCATCGGTGGAAATAAAAACCTGTACAGCATCATCATTTAAAAAACGATCCATTAGCAGCCCACGTTTACTGGTTGGTATGCCACCATGCAAATGCACGAAACCTACCCCCATTTTGCGCAAACGTGCTTCTACCATATCCGTCATGAGCTTCCACTGTGAGAAGATAACCGCCTTTTGCCCGGATTCGACACACAGTTCATTCACCAGGTTTTCCATTTCATCCAGCTTGGGAGAACCTTGCGTTTCTTTATCGACGATCCCTGCGGCATCGCAAGCCATTCTTGCCGTTTGTAAAGCCGCCATCATGCGGTTTTGCTCGCTAGGTGTCAGTGGTCGTGTCCTGGCAATGTTGGCTAATTGTCCTGCCGCTGAAAGTGCGCCGTCATGTAATTCGCGTTGTTCCTGCGTTAATTCAATATCGATCTGCTGGTTAATGCGTTTGGGCAATTGACCACTAACGATGCGACGATCCCGGCGCAACATGATAGGCTCCAGACGGCGGCGTAGCTCGGCAAGGTTGCGGTACGCCAGCACCTTACCGTGCTCATCGGTGATATGAAAATCAATCATATAACGCCATAACGGCCCAAGAATATGGGTATCGACCACCTGCATCAGGCTAAACAAATCTTCCAGTCGGTTTTCCAGCGGCGTGCCTGACAGTACAAAGGCATATTGCGCAGGAATCTGCTTGATAGTCGTGGCGATTTTGGTGCGCCAGTTTTTGATTCGCTGTGCTTCATCCAGAATCAATAAATCGGGTGACAGCTTACTTTGAATCACACTTAAATCGCGTAACACCAGTTCATAATTGATAATATAAAAGCCGCTGCCTTGATTGTATTGCACGCCGCGTGAGTCGGGTGACCCTTGGATGATAAAGGCGGGATGCTCGGTAAATTTTTCAATTTCTCGTGCCCATTGCTGCTTTAATGAAGCGGGGCAAATAATCAGAGATCGTTCAACACCAGCATTGCTCATTAACCAGCTTGCGGCGGCTACTGATTGCAAGGTTTTTCCCAACCCCATATCATCCGCCAGCAGTGCGCGACCATTGGCTGCTAAAAAAGCCACGCCTTCGACTTGGTAGGGATAAAGCTTGGCTTTGATACCGGGTAAATGTCCACCCGACGCCTCAATTTGCTGGCGAATCTTTTGTGTTTGTTGTTGCTGACTCGCCTGTGTGGAAAGCCGCTGAACATGGTTGATGGCGTCTTCACCCAAATGAAAATCATCCCGATCCCGTACCTGAGCACTTAGGCGGAAAAAGTCATCGGGTAGCTGACGACTAAACACACCATTCGCATTGAAATAGTGCTCAAGTAAACTCGCTAGCTGGGGATTAATCCCTGCCTGCTGGTGAAGCATCAGTTGTGGTGGGTTATCCACCTCCCAGTTTAGATAAACGTACGAAACCGGAGCCACTTCAAGTTTGATTTTTTCATAATCATCCGAGCGACTGATTTTGTGTAATACCGCCTCAATATGTTTACACGTTCCTAGCTGATTAACAGCAAAATCCTGACAGTCACAAACATTACTGCGCGTATGCAAAGAGCGAATGTCCACCCGATAACTGCGCGGAAAGGCAAGGCTAGAGGTAATTGAAGAAGCCTTCCAGCGCCCAAACCAAGGCTTTCCTTCAAGATGCTCAACATTAACCTCATTGCGTCCCCGTTTAGCTCGCATGGCAATGGCATTATCAACCGCTCCCATAAACTCCTCACCTTCTGCTTCGCTGGCGTAGGTATACAGAATGGCAATGGCATGAGAGCAAACGGCTAAATCCCGCACATGACAGTCACATTCAACCCTTAAGCCGCCATTCTCGTCATGCTTGAGGCTACAGCAAATATCCTGACTCTCTTTGTCGTACTCCAAATCCTCTACCACACCGAATAACGTTTCTCCCTCACGGCTAAGACTATGCACGCTATTGCTTTTAAACCATGCCAAGCCTTGGCGAATGCTTTCTTCATTGCTGATTGCTGTCAGTTGATCGGTATCGTAAAGAAAAAAATCGGTGGTAGATGAGGGGGAAGATTGTTTGCTCATTATTGTCTTGGAGGTTGGTTATTGGGGAGAAATATAATGACACTAGGCAGTGCATTAGATCAAGCAGCAATCACCTTGGAAAAAAATCTGCCTTTACTTGTAGTCACAGCGCGATTAACCCAAAATGCCCGCTCTTTAATGCCCGCTCTTTAAATCATCGACCAACATCAGGAACTTTTCCTCTATTATGACTACATCTATTAGTGCGCTATTTAACCGCACAGTTGTAACCCTATCCCTCGCCACTTCAATCATTTTATCGCCTGTACAGGCCGATGAAGTCAAAACATTAGTTTTCTCTGCCATACCGGACCAGGATGAGTCGCGCCTCAAAGCACGCTTCAATAAAGTGGCAGATTATTTGTCTAAGTCTCTAAGCATTCCGGTCAAGTACGTACCCGTCAAGTCATACGCGGCCTCAGTCACAAGCTTTAGAAACAACCAGTTTCAACTAGCATGGTTTGGTGGGTTTTCTGGCGTGCAGGCACGTTTGCTAACGCCAGGTGCACAAGCTATTGCTCAGGGTGAGGAAGATCCAAATTTCCTAAGCTATATCATTGCTCACAAAAGTACCGGCCTTGAGAAGAATGATGAGTTCCCAAAAGAAATTGCAGGAAAGCGCTTCACGTTTGGTTCTAAAGGTTCTACCTCTGGACGTTTAATGCCTGAATACCACATCCGTAAAAATATGGAAAAATTGCCAGCCGATATCTTTAGCTCGGTAGGTTTTAGTGGCAATCACTCTCGCACAGTCGCCTTGGTTGAAAGCGGTGCCTATGAAGTGGGCGCAGTGAACTACAAAGTCTGGGATAGAATGGTAAAAGAGAAAAAAGTCGATACCGATAAAGTTTCTATTATCTGGACAACCCCCCCTTACCCTGACTACCAATGGACGATTCGTGGTGAT
>ENA-ORXR01004002-ORXR01004002.1-marine-metagenome-genome-assembly--contig:-NODE-4002-length-12686-cov-16.636212_pt1 | contig 12686 bp, 13 predicted proteins | sample MGYA00237866_ERZ511479 | MGnify/ENA metagenome assembly ERZ511479 | reverse complement strand
AGCTCCGAGTTGATCCGCCGCAGCCGCCGCGGGTCGGGTACCGCTTCCGCGTCGCGGCCGGGCGCGTCGCGCCGGCCAGCCGCAACGACCGCGGGGCCGTACACGAGACGCGTGACCGTCACCAGCATCCACACGTAGATGCGGCGGAGGATGGAGAGGTTGCGGAGTTTGAGCATTGTGCCAGGTCGACCGACCGGCGGGGGGGGGGCGGTCGGTGTCGCCAGGGAGCGAGGGCAGGGAGAGGCGAGGGTGCAAAAGCACCGCAACAAGTAGTGGACGCTGCTGGCTTGCAACCAGCAGCGGACGCCGGCAGGCCGGCTGTGGGCAGCCGGCGAACTACAGCCGCAGCAGCGCCAGCCGCACCAAGGACGACACCAAAGACAAAGACGAGAGGAGCTGCAGCCGCAAGAAGGAAACAGCGGGCAAACGCCCGCCCGCAGGCCGGCTTGCAACAGGATGAAGAGCGTCGCCGGCGGCGACGTCGTCGCGTTTGGGGTGGCGCGACCGCGCCAGCGGGCCCAACCGCGATGTACACGTGCTGAGCCGAAGGCAGCAAACAGGGTCTGGCTGGAACAAACTAGCCACAAGTACAACGCAGTTGTGCCAATGAGAAGGCGTGATTTGTGCGAGGCGAGGTGACGTCCTCCCACCGTCCAACCAAAAGAGGAGCTTCCACTCGGACCAAGCGAGCTCAACTGACAAGCCACTGATGGAAAAAATCATGGATGCCTCTCATGTATAGGGCTGTCCTACTACAGTATCACGACTGGCACAATGGCGCGGCCTTGGGGTTGTGCCTGCTTGTGTTGAGAAAAGGCCGCAGTCGCAGCGGCGTCGGCCGCCGCCGTGTTCGTGGTCAACATGTCATTGGCCGTCGGTGTCTGTCGCCTGTTGATCGTCGGTGTATCCTAAACTTTAGTCCGACTACCTCTCGCTTCCTCCCCCCTCGCGCCTTCGTCCACCCAGTTTGCATTGTGTCGGCAGCCGGTGCATCACCAGCTTCGCTTGCCACTCGAATCCTCCCGATGTCAACGCGGTCACAGGTGGAGGATAATCTTCCGTCGCCAGCAAGTCTGGCGAGCAGGATGGAAGAGTCAGGTGCTCCCTTAGGCCGGAAGAGGTCGTCGCCGTCGCTGTGCGCCGCCACGATTGTCGTGTCGACTTCCAACGGTTCCTTGGGCTTGACGCTCACCTCTGCGGTCGCCAACGGCGCGGCGCTGCTTGAGGACTACGCGGCGTTTGCATACCGCCAGGTGATGACCAACCGGGTAGCGGGCGAGGTACCCTCACTCTTCCCATCCTGAGCCTATCCCCCACTGGCCTGGTGACGCACTTCGGCAATCTCACATGCTCCACTCTCCGCAAGTCAAACTAGCACTACCGGGCTTCGTCTCCCCAGTGCAGCTGCAGCACGCACACGCGCACAGATTTGGCAATATGCCCAAAGGATCCATCACGTGCCAAGCAATTGGCCGGCGGTTTGACCAGGATGCTCTTTCGGTGGCCTCGTGGGAGGTGGACGGCGCGAAGAGCGACACGAAGTGGCCCGGCTGTCAGAAGGGCACCAGCCGACACTCTCCGCCAGTCGACTCAGTCGTTGCGTTTGCTGGCCACTGAAAGGCCGCGTGCCTGCAGGTATGTTGGCACACGAAGCACTCGCTGCGCCCTTTGCCGCCGCCGTCGCCGACCGACGCTGTCAAGCACCTGCTCGACGGCGCCGGCGCACGCTTCGTCAAGAACTGTGATGGATGAGTCATCCCTTCTCAATTTCGTTCGAGATCGTCGAAGTCAAAAAAGGATCTGGGAGAAGTTCACGTAGGTCGATCAGTTGTATTCGGCCGAAGAATGGCTAATATTCCATTGATCGGTTTGACCTTGGTCTTAACCTTGTCCACCTGGGACCAAATTGGCGAGACAGAAATAGGTACAGAGGCAGCCACTGTCAGAGCACTCCAGCACCGCTCCGTGAAGTGGCGCTTGTACGAGCAAGCCCAGCGGTTCGGATTATGGCGGAGAATCTCCGCTAACGCCAAATTTTAGCGGAAAGAGGTGCCCAGCGGTCAGATTTATGGCGCAGAATTCACGCCAAACGTTGGGATGGCGGAGATCCGACGCTATACAGTCATTGTGCACTTATATGTCTCCCGCTTATAAGATGCCCATCTTATAACTGAGCGCAACTCGATCGCTCCAGAGCGGGGCCCGCCGCACTTGCAAGCAGTTGCAGCGATCATACATGTGGTGGTTCGCGATCGAGTAATCCCTCGTGTCAAGTAGCGTTGATCAGGGTCGCCTGTCCCCCATCAGGGCCCCGTGTGAAGCGATCCGGACGCCACTCCTTGTCCTTAGAAATGCTATATCCCCACTTACTGTAGAAGTTCGCGATCGAGCGTTCCATGGGCCTCAGATGGTGATCATCTCGGACCAGATTGCCCAATCTGCTGTAAACTTTCAGGTGGGCTACAAGGTGCGCCACCCCATCATACAAGCGGGCAATGACTGTACGCCATCACTGGCCTCCGTCGACACGAGACGGAGACCATCTGTTTCCGTGCCTGGCGCGTTGCGTCGGACGCGTCCGAGTCAACCGGGATGATCGTCACTGCACGTCCTTACTGGCGCGTACTCGACCGCTGCGATCGTCTAGCGCCTCTCGAATATCCCAATCTATTCCCACGCTCCGCCCTTCCTGTGGCGCTTCGCCGTAGTCTTTCGACAGGTCCCCACCACGCCGCAGTGGCTTCCCAACGAGACCATGGCGGCGGTGCCAGCGCGCGTCCCCGTCGGACGCCTGTTTTCCTTCTCCGAAACCTCCGTCGATATCGCAGCCTTCCGCTTCGCAGGTCATTGCCAGCAGTGCCCTTGTCATTCCTTGCGACGCGAGTCGCTGAGATTTTGTCATCAGGGCCTCAAGATATCCCGGCGGTTTATGGAAGCGGTGGGATGCCGCCCCGAGGAGGTCACGCAGGGACACACAGTGGACGTCGTGTGTCAGCTGCCTGTGGTGGTCCTGCAGGGGACGGTGATGGCGCTCGTGAAACTTCAAGCCGTGGCCTCTCTGGGCGTACTGACGACGGTAGCGCGGCGCATCTTCTGACGTTTGGGACGTGGCCGCGGCCGCGTCCGGCACCTGGACAAGAGAAAAATTGGGATGGACACCAGGAATAGATGAGAGAGTGGAAGTAGAAAGCTTTTTGTGTACCACTGGGCCACCATAAGCTCTTTCATGACCTCTGTATGAATCTTACGGGCGGTTCTACCGGCTTGCGCAAGGTTGCGGGAGCGATAGAACCTGCGTGTTGAAGAGAGGCCCCAAAGAGCGCACAAATGGCGCTCACAACGACGACTACAACGGCCCCGACAATGAGCGCGAAAACGATGCCCACAGCGATCAAAACAAGGGCTCCCACGACATGCTACCAAGCGCCCGCCACAGGCGCTCTTCACGAGCGCGGCACTGGCTCCCACGTGTGAGACAGATATGCCCACAGAGAGCGCCATAGCGGAAACCACCACGAGCGCCACAGCCGCGCTCAACCCGCGCGCAAACCCGGCCGTCACAACACGCATGTCATCGCCCATCAGAACAAGCACAACCCAGCGAGCGGAACAGCGGCACCCACGACGCCCGCGAAACCGGCGTCCACGAGACGCGCCCCTACGGCCCTAACCACCAGCCCGATAAAGGCAGCCGCAATGAGCGCCGCAGCGGCGCCAACACTGCGTGGTACAGCGGTGACCACAACGAGCACAAAAACGGCCGCCGCCACGAGCGCCGCAACAGCTGCCAGCACGAGGGCTTCGATGGCTGCCACAGCGGGGAGCGTAACGGAGCCAACGAGCACAAAAACGGCGGCCCTTACGGGAGCCACAACGGCTACAAGCGAAAGATTGTCGATGGCTGCCAGTGCGCGCAGCACAAAGGCGCCCAAAAAGAGCACACAACGGCGGCGGCCACGAGCGCCAAGCCGGTGCCCACAACGAGAGCGAGGAAAGCGCACACGGCGAGCACGACCACCGCGCGAACAAGGAGCACCACGACCACCGCCGTCACGAGTCCCAGAACGGCTGTTAGCACGAGGGCGTCACGCGTCACAACGAACAGATGGTGGGCGTGGCGACGCCGCCGTCCTGGAGCGTCACCTGCCGCCCAGGCGCCGACGTCACCAATTGCAGCCTCACTCTCTGGGGCGTGGACGTCGGCGCCGAGCGCGGCGTGCTGCGGCTCACAGTTGGCGTTGGGGTCAGCGTCGTGCGGCCCGTTCCGACCTTCTTGCGCCCGCATACGGCGCCGACATCTACCGCCGCGCCACCGACGCGCGTCGGCTGCTGCACCGCCCGGGGGAGGCACACGTGCACCAGCTGGAGGCAGAAGGCGGCGGCGCCCAAAACGAGCGCACAGCGGCGGCCTCCACGAGCACCAAACCGATGCCCACAACAAGCGAGAGACAGGCGGCCACCATCAGCTTGACAGCGGCGGGCTAGAAGAGCAGAACAACGGCGCCAACAACGAGCAAGACCGTGTCAAAAGCAACGAGCACGACGGCGTCCACGGCGCGAATCACGAGCACACGCGCATCCGCGGCGCCCATACAGAGTACGAGGGTGGCGCCGACCAGATCACGACAGCGGCAGCCGCGGCATGCACTCAGCCGGCGGCCGGCTTGGACGAATCTTGAGTCTGACATGATTACCGAAGGGGGCGTGGAGGAACCGGAAACTTAAGAGAGGGAGCAACCGCGATTTTCCAGCTGTTCCTAAGACAAGCGCGTCAACGGCGGACACCCTAGCGCCACAGAGGCACGTACAACAGACGCAACACGGCAACTACAGCACGTGTGTCAAACGCGCGCAACACGAGCGCGACAGCGTCACCCACCGAGAAGGCAGCAAGATGCACGAAGCCGAACATGACAGCGCGGCCCACCCCAAGCGCAACAGCGCCACTCGCGAACACGACTGCGCCGCCTACCACGAGAAAGACAGCGCCGCCCACCACAAGCGCGACAGTGCCATCGACAGGCACGAGCGCGCCACTGACCACGAGCGCGACAGCGCCGTCGCCAAGCACGACAGCGCAGCCAACCACGAGCGCAACCGTGCGTCCCACCACACGTGCGACACAGCTGCACACAAGCACGACCGCGACGCTCAGCAAGAGCACGACAGCGACGCGTACCACATGCAGGACAGCTTTACGCAAGAGAACGACAGAGCCGCCCACTACGAGCACGACAGCGCCGCCGACGAACACGACAGCGCCATAGACCACACGCGCGACAGCGCCGCCCCTAAGCATAACAGCGCCGCCCACCACGAGCGGCACAGCGCCACCCAGCACGACGACAGAGCCGCCCACCGAGTGCAAAACAGAGCCGCCGACGAAGACTACAGCGCCGCCTACCACAAGCGCCACAACACCGACCACGGACACGACAAAGCAGCCCACCATGACCGCAGCAGAGCGGCCCACGACAATCGCGACACGGCTGCACACGGACACGACCGCGACGCCAGCCACGAGCACAACAGAGGCGCCTACCACAAACGCGACGACGCCGACCACAGAGACGGTAACGCAGCCCACCACAAGCGCTACAGCGCGGCCCACGACATGCGCGACATGTCCGCGCGCGGAAACGACCGCGACGGCCAACACAAGCGCGACAGCGCGGCATACCACAAGCGTGACAGCGTCTTCAACGAACGCGACAACGCAGCCCACTACGACCACGAAAACGCCGCCGACGAACTCGAAGAAACCGCCAGCAACAAGCGAGACAGCGCCGCCTAAAAGGACGACAGCTCCGTCCACCTCAAGCACAAAAGCGCCGCCCACCACGAGCGCGACAGCGCGGCACACCACGAGCGCGACAGCACGGCCCAACACCTACGCGATACAGCCGCACACAGACACGATCGCAACGCCCACCAAGAGCACGACAGCTCCCTGTACCACAAGCGCGGCAGCACCGTCCACGAGCACGAAACCGCAGCCAACGACGAGCACAACAGCGCCGCCGACGAACATGACAGCGCCTCCGACCACAAGCGCGACAGCGCAGCAATAAAACACGACAGCGCCGCCCACGACGAGCGCCAAAGCGTTGTCCACAACCACGACAGCGCCGCCCATCACGAGCATGACAGCGCCGCCGACTAACACGACGGCGCCGCCCACCAACAGCGCGACAGCGACAACCACGGACACGACAACGATGCCCAAGAATAGCACGACAGCGCGGCCCGCCACAAGCACTACACAGCCACGCACAGACTCGACCGCGACCCCCACCACGAGCGCGACAGCGCCGCGTACCACAGGCGCACACTTTCAGCATGAATTCGCCACAGCCACGCCCGCGACGTGCACGAAGCCTGCCGCCGAAACACGTGCCACAACACAGCTTGCGGCAGACAACGCCGCTGCTACGGTTCCCACCACCCCCGCTCCGCCGACGCAGTGGGGCTGGTTGGGCGCATCCGCCGCGGCAACGACAGCGGCGGGGAGTTTGGTGACCAAACGAGGGAGGGGGGCCAAGGAGGACGCCGCGCTCGCGGTCGGGGCTGGTGATCATGTACCTAACGGGGGGTGTGCACGGGGGCGTCAGACCACATCCCGCCGTGTGTTTTCGACCGTCGACGGTTGGCCGCCGTGGGAGTGGCAGCGGCGGGTCTCGTGCTTCATCCGTAAACTCCAAGGGCTACAATCCTTTCACGGCAACTACACGCACACCCTCCACCCCGGCACATACGACCACTACCCACACCCTCCCAGCGCGTCTCGGACAATGATGGAAGCTACGACATACCAAGCTGGAAGAGATGTCACGCGGGAGCTACAGAAGTGAGAAGCCGGGAGATCTCGTGTGAGAACGGACAAAGCTGTCCCGCCACCTGGGCGGTGGTGATCATCCCGACGGCTGCAGCCATCAGGTGGAACGGCTTATCCATGAAGCGGCCGTCCTCGTACACGAGCAACCGCACGTGCTTCTTCAACTCGTAAAATACGCCCTCTATCGGCTGCAAGTTAGGGGAGTATGGAGGCAAACGTACGTAGTGGAGACCGTTAGCCTGCATTTACTCATCCCCCGATTGGTCGTGGATGCTCGCGTTGGCGTAGAGAACGACGCAAGCGTCCGGCTGCAGCGCCCAGGCGAGACCGGGAATGTAGGTGTTCATCTTCAAACGGAGACACTGCAAAGACAAGCGCCAATCGTCAGCTGTGTGGGGATTGCCGACAACGAACGTCTGGGACCAGAGGACCCCGTGCGTCAGCGAGACATCCATCATTGTGCTTCTGCGCTTGAGTGGGCGGGTGTCGCGGTCGCGCACCACGCCCGGCACATTTCTCAGCGCCCGCCCGTAGCGACGGAGAATGTTGCTCCCCGCCGTGTGTGTCTTGTCGCACGAGACGACGCACCGAAGAGGGATCTCGTCGAACATGACCGCAAACGCACGTTGGGCAACAATAGAGCTCTCGGCGTACAGCCGTTCAATCCTCTTCCTGGTGTACTGGTGGTAGCGCAGGACGCGGTACACCGTAGCCGCTCTCACGTAGCGGTGGTCGCTGGCGGGGTAGTTCAGGCTCAGGGAGACGAGCAGATCTACGTGGTCGCACAAGAATGCCGCCGGCTCCTTCTCAACGAGAGTCAGGATGGCGCGCGCCAGATGGGGGTTGCGAACGGTTGCGTCAACGTGGAGGTTGTGGAGCCGCGGGTCCCTCCACACGGTCCCGTTCTCCTGGAAGAAGCGCATCCATCGGCGAATAGAGCGCCTCTAGCAGCCGACAATAGCTGCCACGTCGACTGCGGGGTGCCCCTCGTCTAGCAGCCCGAGCACGTGCTGACGCGTTTCTTCCGAAAACATACTCGTACGGACCGGCAAAGGGGATGTAGAGGAGGGGAGTGGCGTGATGGGCGAGATGGGTGAGAACGGGCAAGACAGCCACGACACCGCGCCGTCCGGTGGAAGGGGGGGGGGGAGTGCACCGAGGAGGTGGTACAAAAAAACAACGGGGGAAGGAGGCACTCGCTGCGGTGGAGCACACCGCCAAAGAGCACGCCCCACGGAGCGCCCTGTGCTGGACAGACTTCTAGGACGTCGTGAGGACGGGCGGGGGGGAGGAGAACACCCGGATGCATGCCCAGTCGAGATGCAGTGAGGGGGCCCGGGGGCGCCCTGTCAATGCCACTCGACCAGAGATCAACCCCGCGCGATCCACAGGAAAACGGCCATGGACCAGAGATCAGCACCGCGCGATCCACTGAAAGACGGCCCAGATCACTGTCTGGTGGGATCATAGCACCAAATGTTGGGCGGATTCTCGGCGAGACCAGTGAAATTTTCCACGCAAACTGTGGCAGTTGCGCGAAACGGATCGGGCCAGTGATCTTTAGATGTGCCCCACTCAGGGATGGGGGGGGTATAATTATTGTTTGATCATTATCGAGAAAATTTAACATGCTTTTACTCGTGCCTCAACGGACCGTTGAAAATTATAGTTCGACGAGACAAGCTTAACCGGACGATCTCGTCAGGTGATTGGCTGAAGGGGTACGCTACCTAAAGAACTACAGACAAGCTAGCAAGCTACCAACGTACGAACAAGGAAGAAAGAGGTCCCAGCCGAGCAATCAATGAGAGGGCGAGAACCGGGCACCGGGCGGGGAGTCGTCATCGGCGCTGTGGTCGGCGCTTGTCAACGCGCCTACCGGTCCTCCTTCCACATCCGCCACCATTGCGCCGGCTGCAGTATAGGCGTCCGGGCACTCGTCCGGGTCATCGACGCCGTCGTCCACCCCATCGAGCTCCACCGTGTGCATACGTCTGTCCAAAGGCGCCGTCGGGCTGGGCAGCGCCGAAGCCAGAAAATCCGGCACCACGCGAGAGTTGTAGTACATGTACAGGAGCTTGTGCAGCGTGGTGTACGACAGACGTGTCTGCAGCCGGCTCTGGATGTGAGAGGCATTTGATAAGGAGCGCTCGCCGGCCGCAAACCCGGCCGGTAGCTTCATGACCGTAAGAGCAACTGCGCGCAGGTGCGGCACGTGCTTGGCCCACACAGTCCACCAGTTCAGCGGATCCCGGACGCTGCTCGCCTCCCACGTCATGGGCAGTGCAAAAAACTGCCGGCCTTTGACTTAAACGTTGTGTACTCCGCCATGATCTCCTTCTCAGTCTCGCGACTGTAGTCTTTCGGCAACTTGTCGGCCGTGCACTTGTACTTCCTCGTTCCCATCTTGATGTCGTGCGCACGGGCCATCGATTGTAGCAGGTCGATGGCCGCGGACAGTTCGTCCGTATCCAGCTGCTCCTTCTTGTCGACGTAGCGCGCGTCCAGCAGGTAGGCTAGACAGTGGATGGGACGCAGGGTGTACCTCCTGCGCTTTTCGGCGGCCCGCAGCACGAGCTGCCGCAGGCCTGTGCCCTCGGTCGTTGGCTGATAGGAGAAGGCCTCGAAGTGCTCGTGGAACGTGAACAGCGCGCGACGCACGGCCTCCAATCCCCGTCCATTGCTCTGCCCCACGTCAAGAGCCACGCCCAATGGCTGAAGCAGCTCGTCGAACAGAGCAAGCGTGTCCCAGTTGGTCTCGTGCCGCACAGCCGTGGACGCCTTCAGGGCTGCCGCCCTGTGCTTCGCGGTGCCGCCGGCGGGGCACTCACTCTTGAATACCGCGTCAACAGCAGCTTTCTTCACCGCACACTGCGTCGTGAGCAGCGCCTTGGTCCCTATCAGCTGGGACTGCCACCGAGTGTCGCCTGGATGCTGCAGCTGGACCGTCTTTCCGTACTCGGCGAGCTGGGACCGGTTGAGGATGGCCTTGGCCATACTGGTGGGGCGCCAGTAGTGCGTCGAGCTGGAGAAAAAGTCCAGCGCGCTCGCCACGTAGGGGTGCTTGCACATGTCTCCAAAGAGGAGGTCGAGGCAGTGCGCGGCGCATGGGATTGCTAGCATCCAGGGGTAAATTTTCTGCAGCAGCGCGCACATCGCTTGCATCTTGTTCTCTGTGTCCGTCACGATGGCCACCACGCTGCGCGCGCCCAACAACCCGATGCGGTGGGAGAAGAACTCTGCGGTGTTCTCGGCCGAGTGGCGCGCCTCTCCCGAAACCTTGTTCTCGACGTACAATGAGTCAGGCGTGAAAATAATGACGTTACACATACTGTTGTTCAATCGGTCCCCCCAGAGGTCGCCCCCAATCTCGACGTCTCCGTCGTCAACACAGCGGCGCACGAAACAGTCCACCATCCGCTGCTGGTTGTTAAACTCTTCTGGAAGGAGCGTCTCGGCCATGGAGTACCGCGACGGGGGGGTGTACACCGCGTTGAGCGCTTTGGAAAAGTTGATACAGTCGGGCGACTCGGTGGTTCTCAGCGGAAGAGCCCAGCGGTAAATCCACCTTTCGCACGTAGTGTGGATCGCCTTAACCTCGTCTGTGGTGAGTTGGTTGATAAAAGGCACGCTGGAAGAGCCCGTGGACGTGCCAGAGGCCGGTTCCGCTTGTTGCTTGGCGGCCGGCGCGTCCGATGACACGTGCCCGGCCACGTCCATGGCGTCGAGCGCGCGCTGGTACGGACAGTCATCACGGGGGTTCTTGCGCTTGTTCTCCGTCAGGTGCTTCAGAATCTCGGACCGCACGTCCGCCGGGGGCGTGCAGTTTTGTGGGGCAATGTGCTTCTTGAGGACCGTCGGTGTGAATCTTTGCACCCCGGCGGGGGATGACCTGCACCTGTCGAGATCCCACCCTCGCGCCAATCACCGGCCGATGATTTGGATGGACCAATCGCATGCGAGATTCAGCGTCGTGCCACGCCGGAACGGGGGGGAGATTGCATATTGTGCCCCGAGTGTGTGGCTGTGTGTGATTGCGCTGGCGGGCCGTTACCCGTCGGCAGCTTGTGTGCACCTGGCACACCTGAGAGAGGGGGTTGCCTGGGTGGCTTGTTTGGCCGGGTTGGCCCGCGTGCGTGCGCGTGTGCGGGCATATGAGGACACCCCGCACCGGCTAGCGGGGGGGTGACTGGCCCGGCAGCCCAGACACCGAGTGCCGCCGCACCCCAAGCAGGGGAGCGTCGGTGAGTCGGTGCACGGGTGGGCAAACACTGCGTTCTTTGCCCTTTCTCGCCGGTTTTCCCACAGTCAAGTATCGTCGGGATACAGTACCACCCTACTTTGGCGTACTGGCTAGTCCATCGTGTCGCACCTCAGATTGAGGTGAAATGTCCCCAGTACACAAATTCGCGGGTGTACTTGTATCGTTTCCCCATAGTCTTCTTCCAAACTAGTACACCACCGATTATTCGCGTTTTAAGACGTGTATGTACTGTGACACTGGCCATTGATACTTCTGGGAGGGCGGGTGGCTATCATACACCCCCCCCTGTTCGGCTCTGTGGGGGCCCTGTGGAGACGGACTGCAAATGCACAGGACTTAAAGCGTGTCTGACCGTTCCATTGCAGCGTACCACGCGCCGACATCGGTACTTGTCTTGCTGAGATGCGTCCTGACGGATGCATGGGCGCTACGCTTCGGACCTACCGACCGTCCTTCTAAGGGAGTACCGACACTACGTGGGTGCTTTATTTGTCCTATGCTTCAACGACACTACAGCACACGACCACATACACAGCTATACTGGCACTATTGAAGGCATGCGCACACCTGTGCACCACCCAAGATGCGAAGAAAGCGGAAAACACAGAAAAAACCTAGAAGCCAACTAGGACAGAGCGCAGACAGCAGAAGCAGGTCACAAACACGACAAGAAGCAGGCCACCAAAGCCACCGCCAGAACGAAAGAAAACATTAAGCCAGGCAGTAAATCAGACTGACAGAAGATAAGAAGCGAAGAGAGCGAACAAGTCATCCAAACCAGCCACTACAGTAGCGGGAAAGAAAAGGATCGGTCAGCACTCTGGATCTGGGCAGTGCGCGGCATAGCATGGAGAGAACTAGCATGTGCGCAGGGAATAAAAAGCAGTCTGGTATGTCACTGGAGCGTAAAGAAGCGGAAAACAAGCGAGCGAGGCGCAATGCTCAGGCCGTACACGAGCCGACCTTGACCTGCGCTATGCAGTGCACAGTCCACGCCGCACAGCAGTTCGTGCACACATACCAGGAAGCGACAAAACGAATGCAGGGGCGCCTATGGGCGTGTCGGAGAGGCGGCAACGCGGGAAGAAGGGGGGGGGGGTGGAAAAGAGGGTAGGTACTATAAAAAAGTTCCTTATGCGACAAGAGCCGTCGTGTTCCGACTTAGTCGTTGTCGCCGGGGCACGAAGGTCGATACCGTGGGTCAGGTTTGTCGTGGCTTTTCTGCACAGCTTCTGACTGCCACGTAACTGGCTTGGGGTTACCCCCCGCGGGGAGGAACTTCAGCGGGACACGGTACGGGACGCGATTCGATCGAGTTCTGCAAGGCGGCTTCTTTCGCGTGGCCGCGTCCCACAGAAAAGAACGACCCAGAAAATAGACTGGGATGATATACGTATGTGTGTGGACCACCACAGCTGACAGTGTGAGCTCGCGTCATGTGGTGAATCGCAGCATCGGCGTCCGTGCTTTTGCAGGCCATGGTATTGGAGGTAGTATTTGACATTCTCGATCAACATGCGAATCATCTGCATGTTGTTTTGGGTGGGGGGGGGAGGCCTGTGCGGCCGCCACGTGGGGGGATGGGGG
>ENA-ORXR01003998-ORXR01003998.1-marine-metagenome-genome-assembly--contig:-NODE-3998-length-12695-cov-12.189808_pt1 | contig 12695 bp, 12 predicted proteins | sample MGYA00237866_ERZ511479 | MGnify/ENA metagenome assembly ERZ511479 | reverse complement strand
CCCCCCCCCCCCGGCGGCGGCGCGGGTCCCCCCCCAGCGCCCCACCCGCGGGCGCGGTGGATCCCCCCCCGGCCCGCCGGCCTCGTGCGGCCAACGTCACGGGCAGGGGCGGATGCGGCGCGGGCGCCGGCGCGTCGGCCGCGACGCGGCCGGCGCCGGGCGCGGAGCGGCGCGGCGCAGACACGGGAGCGGGGCGGCGGTGCGCGCGGCGGGGCGGGCACGACGTGAGACGCACCGCCGCCGCGTGTCTCCGCCGCACCGCGGGGCGCGGCCATCGGCGTGGGTCGCACGCGCTTCCGTTCTTGTGTCCCTCAACAGACAGACCACCATACAGTACAGTGCATGATAGGAGACTCGTACACAAGAAAAATCCATTGGACAATCGCCGTTTCCAGCCAGCAGAGCCCACTATTTTCACAATCGAGGGGAATCAATTGTCTCTTGGGAACGCACTGTCGTCAAGCTTTGCACGAGACAGAGCACTGACTTTGCGTGGACGAGCTCGAGGCAAATTGTCTCGACGGAGCCACCAGCGGCCAATAGAGAGCGTCGGCAACTCAAGATGTGGGTCAAACATGGCAATTCTCTCGATCAGAGCCGCACCCACGGCGTGGGTAGAGGCCCTTCCGGACCCACATTCGTACCCACGCCGGTTTGCCGACGCTCTCTAATGAGGAGGAAAACTGGGCGACACACCACAGCGACAACAGAAGCGGTAAAGACAAGGAGCTACAGACCACACAGACCACACAGACAACCTTGGCACGGCAGCTACCGCGACACAACGGGGGTCTGTTGAAAGCCGCGCACACGCACGACCGAGCGCCGATCACGGGAATGGAGGCATACCCAGAGCCACTTCCACATTAATGAATGGATGTGGCACAATCTCGGGAGGGCCAGACCGGGCACGCGCGGTGTCGCGTGTACCATCCTAGTGGTCACGCTTGTGTTGGCGTTCGTGCGGGGTGCCAATGAGGTCGTCGTCACCCCACGGGAAGCGCGGCACCTGTTAGACGGCGACGGCGGACGATGAAGCACAGTACGAGAGAAAAGAGGCGCTGAGGAAGGGTGAGTAGGTGATTCCAGGAGCCAGCCAAAGGAAACCTGCGCGAGAGCAAAAGGACAACAGCTGAAACACACAACGGTCTTGCGCGAATAACCGAGTCCTACACCGCGATGAAGACTGGCAACAACACGGCGCACGCGTGCGAACAACGCGACAGCGCATGAGGAAACCAGCCAAACGTACGCGAGACGTAATGCTCAGGTACGGGTAGGCGGGACCCGGCTCAGGGTGGGCGTGGTCCGCCATCATCTGCACAAAGCAACGTGCAAACCAGACGCGACGGGCCAGCAGGGACAAGCCATCGGTGACAAGAGATCAAAGCAAAAAAAAAATCAAAGGAAAAGGAACGCAACCAGGACGTTCAACGTCAGCAACAGAACATGGATAGAAGAGGCAGAGCATGCGCCAAGGACCATGAGCAGCGCGAGAGACCATGCTTCGTGAGACAACTGATGACAGTAAGCAAACGCGTTACCGCAACACAACGCTCAACCAGCGCACTCCACATGGGCAACGTTGCTCGGGCCACACGTTCAGCACCACCCGGCGCATCCGAACTGACCGAACAAGGACATTCACCTTCGCCCAGAACTCAACTTCGTGTGGCGCACATTGCCCAACATGCGTTCATGAAAACGGAGGACGTGCATCAAGAAGGAGTTCCGTCACAGGAAAATAGCGCGGCAAAGGCCGCGCGGGCCACACAAGCGCGAAAACGCAACGTACCTGCAGACAGAAGTAACCAAAGACAGGCACGCTCGCCACCCCAGTCACGAGGCGCCAGCGCCACATGTCCGAAACCGCGTGCTCCTTGGGATGGAACGCAGCCGGGTCCACGCCCTCGGGCACGCGCGGAGCGGGCCGCGCGGCGGCGGCCTCGGACGACGCCGGCGCAGCGGCGCTGGATGCGCGGCGGACGGTGGCGCGCCCAAAGGCCACAGCTGTCCGGCCCAGGGCAGACATGGTGGCAGCGTCCGAGTTTGCAAAGACAATGAACACAGTGGTACGCACAGAGATGTGGCCGGGAAGGGAGCTAGCACGCTAAGCCGACGGGCGGCACGACGGAGGAGACGGAGGGGTTGAGCGGCGTCGACAAGCAGGGTGATGGGCTGCTCGATTGCGAAGGCGACTGGGCCAAGCGAGAAGTTCACAAATCGTCGACAACACGCATTTCCTCGAGCGATTTCTTCTGCACAGTAGGTTCACTGAACATCAGTTTTCATTGGACAAGACAATACTGGCAAGTGACACCGCCGGCGACCGCATTCGCTCCTCTCTGGCAGTGATCGTCATCGTCGTTGTCGTCGCGGCAACATCCTTCTGGTCGATTCCCCTGCTGCTTGGGCTTGCCGTGTGGAAGCGGTCGCCCTTGCCTGCGCCATGAAGGTCAAGGTGTTGAGCCGGTCGGATGCGTCCTGGAAGGGCACCTCGGACGGCCCCGGCGCCGTGCGACGGACCGGCCGAAACCCTGCCGCTCACCTGCACCCGCCATCGCGACCGCTCGAGGCTGTTCGCGCTCTGAATGCCGCCAAGGTCGGCCGTATGCTTGCCCGCCCCTTCCTGTTTTCCCTTGCCCCCGGCCACGTGGATGGAGTGTACGGGCTGGCGCGCTCCCGCGTCTCCACCGCGCTAGTCGCGTCGGCGAGCGCGGATGGGGAGCTCAAACTGTGGCACCTGCCATCACAGCGGGCCATTGCCGCTCGTACGCCATTGCCGCGCGCGTTCATTCGTGATGTGTCCTTTTCGCATGACTCGTCGCGGGTGCTAGCCGTCTCCGACGCCAAACTCATCTACGCCATGCGCGTTGCGACGGACGGGGACGCGCTGCAGACGCGTGCCGGGCCTGTGGAGGGCGTAGGGGGTGTGTACGGCGGCGAGGAGACAGCTGCGGGCGCGGCTGCAGCTGCAGGTGGGGAGATGTCCTACCTGGCGTCGGCGCCGCTGTCGGCCATCGACGCTCACTACAAGCGGCCGCTCTTTGCTACCGCCTCAGACGCGGTAGAGGTGTGGGATGAGACGCGCAGTGAGCCGTTGCAGCGCTTGACGTGGGGGGTGGACTCCCTCCACACGGTGTCGTGGAACCCGGTGGAGCGGGATCTGCTGGCGTCGGCCGCCTCGGACCGGTCTGTGACCCTGTACGATATTCGGGAGCGCACGCCACTGCGCAAGCTGGTCATGGCGCTGCGAGCCAACGCAGTGGCGTGGAACCCAATGGAGGCCTTCAACTTCACCATCGGCTGCGACGACGGCAACTGCTACTCATTTGACATGCGACGGCTAGGCGGCGTCAGTGGCTCGAAGGCCAAGAACCCGCTGGCGGCTGGCACCGCCCGCCCGCGCGGCGGCGTGGGCCCTGCCGTCGGCGCCCGGGCGGTGCACAAGGACCACGTCGGCGCCGTCATGTCTGTGTCCTACTCCCCTACAGGGCGGGAGTTTGCGTCTGGCTCCTATGACCGGACGGTGCGCTTGTGGGACATGGAGGCCGGCCGTTCCAAGGAGGTGTACCACACCAAGCGCATGCAGAAGGTCTTCTCGGTGCTCTACTCGGGTGATGGCCGGTACGTACTGTCCGGGTCGGACGACTCCGACGTGCGGGTGTGGAAGGCAGACGCTTCACGACCGATCAAGCCGCTGCTACCGCCCGAGCAGGCAGCAATCAACTACGCGACTGCGGTTGTTGAGCGCCATGCGGGGCTGCCCGATGTGCGTCGCATCGCCAAGAAGCGGCACGTACCGAAGCCGATCAAGACTGCACAGCGGATACGGGCGGAGATTGCGGCCAACGAGGTGCGCAAGCACCGCAACGTGGTGGCCAACAGCGCTAAAGGTGCTGTGCCGAAGCGCAAGCCAGAGCGGCAGCGGTCGATCGTGCGCGAGCTCGAGTAGTGTGTGGTCGGTGGCAGACAACTCTTGCCCTCTGTTGATCATCAAAGCGTCTCGCACTCGCTGCATTTGCTTCAGCGCCTCAAAAGTCATACCATTGGACGAAGATCGTTTGGTGTGAGGGCACAGCACCGCGAGCATCGCACCACGGCGAAGCATGCCCGATGACGAAGAGCAACAAATGACTGGTTGATTTTCCCTCCGCCGAATACTGCCTAACTGTTGCTCCACAGCGTTGCGTAAGCCGCGACCAGTTCCCGACGGTCCGTCACGACGACGCACACCCCACCGAGTAAAGCCAACCAGTCGGACGAGCCAGAACGGCTTCAACCACATCACAGCTGGCTGGAAACACGCATACACACCACACTCATACACCACACACGTGATTCACACTTGCACACGCGGCGAAAGCGAAAAAAAAAAGAACATACACATGCAACCCACACCCTCCACCGACCACCGTCCCACACACCAACTCACCCACAGCGGCAAGCAGACGTGCACAGGATCTGTGTTCAAGCTACGCCCCGCCGTACAGTCGCCATCCCTGACTCCAGACGCGTACACCGCCATCGACGGCACCGAGGTGTCGACCAAGCTCAAAACGGCCGCACAGGAAGAGCAAAAACGAGTTGAAATTACCCCACCGGTGTGCAGCCAGACGCAGGTGTACACGACAGCGCGAGTGCGTCTACCCGAGAAGAGAGCGGGGGCGCACCAGCGACAATCCCCACTCAGGCGCTGCCCAACTGCGTGGACAACCAGTCCAAGCCCTCGAACAGACCCTCCCCATTCGTCGCGCAGCAAGACATGATATACCAGGTGCGCTGGCGAAGGGAAGGCAGGCCCAAGGCGTTCACAATTTCCGCCGTCTTGCAGGCCCCAGGCAGGTCCTGCTTGTTCGCAAACACGAGCAGCACGGCGTCACGCAGCTCCTCTTCCGAAAGCATCTTGTGCAGCTCCTTACGCGCCTCCTGCAGGCGGTCCTGGTCCTGGCTATCAACCACGAAGATGATACCTTGCGTGTTTTGGAAGTAGTGGCGCCACAGCGGCCGGATCTGCGCGTGGGGAAATGAAGAACAACGTGCATCAACAACCCAAGCAGAGGAACGAATACGGCAGAACAGGATACACGGAAAGGGGATGGGTCAGCAACTGGACACACGCAGAAAGCAACGCCACGTCAAAACTCACGCGCGCGTCCTGAACAAACATCGAGCTCTGCCTCGCAGAAAAGACAACAGGGACACCCATCCCCACGCCGAAACGCCACGTGAGCCCAGTCGGGAAGCGTAGCTTAGTGAGCCCGGAGAACATACCCTGTCCTGACCCCCGACATCCCACACGGTGAATGAAATGTTCTTGTACTCAACGGTCTCGACGTTGAAGCCTGTAGGACAACAAAACACAAACGGCAATGGGCAGAGAAACAAGAATGTCAGCCAACAGTTCGCTTGCTGTCGATGCCGCAGTGGTGAGGGAGCCGCGATGAAACGGTGGTCTTCTGTTGCCTGATCATGAAAGATCAGGCAACAGAAGACCACCGGAACAAGCAGAGGCGAGGCAACAACTGCCCATGAACCAAACCAGCCGAAGTGCGCCACCACCAATCAGCCGACGCCCTCAATGCACAGTCGCGAAACATACCAATAGTGGGGATGGTGGTGACAATTTCTCCGAGCTTGAGCTTGTACAGGATGGTGGTTTTGCCAGCAGCTGGGTCCCGACGTTGTGTGTCAGCGTCCAGCCGACAACAGCCACCACATAAACGCGTCATCCACCACCCAACCGTCCAAAAAAAAAAAAGAAGCCACCAGTAGACAGTTGCTCACCCTCTCATCGTCAGATGTCGGCTCACCATCGTTGCGCTGGACGTGAGTTTGCTACGCCCACTCGCATACCAGCAGTCGACCGCCGCCTACATCACGCGCGAAGCTCACCGCAGTGCCCACCAGCAACATATACGCGCGTCCTCACTGCTGGACGGGCACATCATCGAAAGCCACCACGACCACAGCGCGTACCGTCCAGTCCCACCATCAGGATCCGCATCTCCTTCTTGCCAAACAAGTTGGCGAACACCTTGGACAGGGACATCCCCATGGTGGGCGACGGCGCCTGGGCGCGCTCGCGCGCGCGCACAAACGACGGGGTCGCAAAGAGAGAGAGGGGCGAAAGCAACACCAAACACGACAATCGTCCACAGTAGCAGCGCAGAGGCACGCAGAGAATAAAGGGGAGTCCGCGTGGAGCAGAGCGTGCCGCCGTCACTGCTGCTCCACACCGGCGGCGTCACGGGCGGTCCAACGGGCGACGACCGTCACGGCAGGCCGGCGATGGACTGCTACGGGTCTCTTCCAACCAACCGGCCAAGCCACACCGCCACACGACCGCCGCGGCCTGGCAAAAAAAAACACTCCCACACGCGCCGCCGGCAGACCCCCGTCTGGCGCGCGCTGTGTCGGGTGACCCAAGGGTGCCAGCAGGAAGGGTTGACGGCCGTGGCGGGTCAAAAAAGGGTGCTTGCTGAGCACGCTCAGATGGCGGATTGGAGGCCCATGCTGACAGCAATCACCCTCGATGCGCATTGGCAGGAGAAGAAAAAAATTCGAGGGCCACGCGTGACCAACCGTCAGAACACTCGGAATGCTGTTCGCCACAAGACCCCGCTGTCCTTAGGCCTGTTTTTCTTGCGATCGACGCGTCATGAGATGCCACTCTGTAGGGGCCAGCATCATAACTACACGATTTATGGTATGCATCCATTTGAAAAATGGAACCTTTGGAAGCTTCAGCTTGAATGTTTAGTCAATTGACAGACTGTTTCAGTTTTTTTGTGCCTGGCGCTTCGTAAGCTCAAGTTTTCGCAACCGTTGGAATGCGGCATTTTTGAGAGAACGGCTGTACATACCGCAAGGATACCGGATCAGGCAATGTCAAAACGACGGACACGATGTCCGACTATGAATGCGCTATCCGACTAGGAAGGAACGCGTGAATGAAGGCGAGCCTGTTGATGTTGAACATGACCATGGTTCTGAGCCAGTCCAAACGCTCTCGTTTGTAGCGGTTCCCTCCACCCTACTCTTGTGCCGTGTGCGCATATCAAAGTGTCGGAATCACTCATGGCCGGACCTGTGCTACCGATGCGTTCATGCATTGGACATTGAAATAGCTTCCAATCTCTTGCTGTATCATTTGTGGTTCAATAACCATAGTTTCATATATTTGAAATGCCATTACGCATAACCCACGCCGCATCCACGACCACAGGCCACTTTCTGTTCATGACAAGAGCCACGTCCCACAGTGTGATGCACTTTTCGTATTTACAAAGAAAACTACATAGCATGTTAAAATGGGTTGGGTTGTTGTGGGCTGCTCAACCCCCGCTCAAAGGGGCTCCCGCAATAGTGTGCGAGGTACAGATGGATGCAAAGGAAGTAACGCAGAGCCAGTCAGAGCTCCGGCGCCGCGCAGCCGGTCACCGTCGGAAGTGGCGACTGGCCACGTGCGCCGCAAGCTGTGCCGCCGTCAGGAAGGATGCGTTGCACTCGGCGCATTGGGGCGTGCCGCTGCCGACCAGCCCCGCGGTAGCCGCGACCCCAGGCGGTGACGACGCAGATAGCATCGGGGTTTGCCCACCGCCACCACCTCCCCGTGCCTCGCTCAACGCTTCGGTGGTCGTCGGAGACTGCGGCGGCGGCTGCGACGTGTACGAGACAAGGAGTGGGAGACCGCCGACGGACAGTGGTGCGCTCGCTCCGACAGCGGCGTCAGACGAGCCTGCCGACGTGCGGGAGCCGGGGCTCGCCCGCTTCCTCCGCCCAATACCGTGGACAGCTCGGCAGTGCTTGTCTGTGTTCGGGACATGCAAGGAGTGGCAAAGTGATGGAAATGCATCGAGAATGGTGAGGAAGCGAGGAAGTGCCGTGAGGGACGACGGTTAGACACTGCGCAAAGAGGCCAACCACCTTCCACAACTCGCCACCATTTGAACCGTCGCGTCGCTCGTACCCGCCCGGTTGCATGCACCTCACCATGGATGACAGGCGCAGCTGCCAACTTACCCAAGTCAGATTTCTCGGCGAAGCGGGCGTCTTGGCACTCGGGGCACTCCCACCGTCGCACATTGTCATGCACGGTACGTTTGTGGCGGTGGAGACTCGAGCTGGGAAGATCAACCGAGGCAGGCGCCAAAGACGAGCCAAACGAGGACCAAGGCAAGAAAATGCATGCGCGAGAGGGAAGCAGGATTGTTAGGGCGACCGTTTGAGGCGAACAGCGTAGCATCCCCCACGAATGCGCACGTGCGCAAAGGCAAGACGGGCGTTGGGTGCAGAAACGCGACTGCGGCCCTGCGAGCTACTCCCAAGAAAAACGCGGCTCCCCAAGAGACTCCCACCCTGCAACGTCACGTACCTATGCCCAAAGGCCGACCCACACACATCACATGCAAACGGCCGCTCCTTCTTGTGCACCGCCAACACGTGGACGGCGCGGTGGCCATCCCGGTCAAAGGTCGCCGCGCAGAGGCGGCACGCAAAGCGGCGCGCCGTCGGCGCTGCCGCCGCGGATGTCGTGCCCCCCGACGATGGGCGGCTGGACGAGCGCGGCGGCGGGGAACGCGAGAGCCCCCCGTCAACCGCCGACGGTGGGGTGCCCGCCGCCAGGGCGGGCGGCGGCGACGCCGCCGACGACATGGGGCCCCGCGCCACCGCCGCCGCCGCCGCCGCGCTGGTCGGCCACCCCCCTGGTGGCAAGGGCGGAAACAAGACCGCGGCGGGAAACGCGGCGACGGCGCCGCGGCCGCCACCCCCACGGCCGACGGGCGGCGGCGGGGGGAGGAGCAGCTGGGCGTCGCCGGGGCCCCGCACCGACGGCGTCGCGTGGAGCGGCGTCGACGACGTGCACGCGGCGGCGGCGGCGGCAGACGACCGCGGCGGCGACGGCAGCCGCGCCCCACCGTCGGCGACGGCCGTGGCGGGCGTCACGGGCGTGCCGTACGCGCCGATCCGTGCCGCCACGCGTGGGAGGCCGGCGAGGAGGCGGGCGCCCCCGCGGGGTGCCTCGGCCGCCGTGCTGCTCGTTAGGGGCGACACCACCCCGGCGGCGGTGGCCCGAGCCGGCGAGCCGCCTGCGTGCCGCACCAGCACCAGCGGGGACGGCGTTGTGAGCTCCACCGTGGGAGCCTCCCGGGTCGACCGGGGAACCACCGCCGTTGCCGCCGCCGCCCCGGCGGCCGCCTCCTGCAAGGTGGCAGGGTAGAGAAAGTGGGCGCTGCCGTCGGCCGCCGCGCCGCCACCATCCCCACTGCGCCCACCCCGACCGCCCAACGGGTGGGCGAGCGGCAGCGACATGGGTAATCGCGGGGAGGGGCCGGCGGCAACCCCACCCGCCGGCCCGACCCCGACGCTGCGTGCCTCCCCGCCGGTGGTCGGGACCCCCCCCTCGACGCCGCCCGGTGCGGGCCGGTACCGCTTGGGCGGCGCCCCCAAGCCCGAGGGGGGGGAGCCCCCACCAACGTCCAGCGGTCGGGGCCGGCGGCTGCCGACGCCCTCGGGGAGCCCCCCGTCTTCCAGGCGCCACGCAATGGGCGTCGGCGCCGTGTACCCGCCCGCCGAGTAGGGCGCACGGAGCGGTGGTAGCGTCCACTGGGGGGGGCTCCGGTGCTCCCGCCCGCACGAGGGGGGCCCCGCCAGCGCCGCCAGCGGCGACGGCGTCGCCAACTCCACGGGCGTCCGTGACGGCGTCGCGGCTGGGGGTGCCGCCACGGCCGCCGCGCGCTGGCCACCGCTGGCAAAATCAAACAGCGCCCGCTGCGTGGGCGCGCTCGCGCCCGCCGGCGCCCCCGCGTCTGCCGCCGCAGCGGCGGCGGCTCGGGCGCCGGCAAGGTCCGTCTGCCGGCCATCCACGTACACCGCAACGGCCGGGCGGGCGTCGGCGGCGGGGGCGCGGAGGAAAAAGGCCGACTCGAGGGTCAACCCCGCCGCCGCCGCGCGGTGGCTCAGGTCCGCAACCGCCTCGCTGAGCGCCGCGGCGGCGCCAGCGTCCAGCGCCGGCGACGCGGGGAGCGGCGTGCGGCTGCTGCCGGCGGGGGCCGATGGATCGCCGGCCCGTATCCGGTGGCCGCCGCCGCCGCCGCCGCCGCCGCGAGGCGGGGAGCGCCGTCCCCCCCCGCCCCGCAATGGGGGCTCGGACGACTCCATGCCGTCGCCCCGTTTCGGGAAGCGCTCAATCGCCGAGTGCCGACAGGGGGGGCGCACCACCGTTGTCAATGGGACGCGGGGGGGGCAAGTGAACGTCCGTCGGGGTGGAGGAGGGGGGGAGGCCGCCGTGGACGGCCGCCGGCATTGGTTGGTCGCGCCCGGCGTCGCGACGGCGGCGGTCGCGGGGACGTGAAAAATCGGGCACCGGTGAGCCGTGCGCCGAGACAATCCCAGACACCGCGTCCGCCGCGCACCGTCCCCGCCCGTAACGACGGCCTGCGCGGGCGTGGTGGACGGCCTGCCCGGGCGTGGTGGACGGTGGCCAGTGAAAAGGGGGGCCGTGCCCGTCCGCGCGCGCCCCCGTACGCGTCGTGCTCACCCTCGCCACCCACCGGGACGGCTACGCGTGACGCGGTGGGCGCGACTGTCGTCCGTCCGAGTTGCAGCCCCCCACCCCACCCCCCGCCTCCCCCGCCCGCCCGAAGGTACGCGTCCCCGTCAACCGCCACGGACCGCCGAAGCGGCTCCCGCCGCGTCCGACAGCGGCAGTGACGAGTCGGAGCGACCCAACCGGCGTAAACCAGTCAATGGCGTCTGCAACGCAGACCGCTGCTTCGACGGGGCGACCGAGTCCGCGGATGGGGAGGGGCAGTGGGGGGAATGGAAGGGGGGGGGGGGGGGGGGGGGTGGGGGGGGGGGGGGGGGGGGGGGGTTGGCTGGCGCGGCCGCCACACCCGTCGTCGCCCACCACCCCCCGCGGTGACGGCCGCACCTGCCTACAGTACTGTTGGACCAACTCCCCAAACAAAGGGTAAATGAGGGGGCCAGCGCCGCCGCCGCTGTGGATTTCGCGAAGCGGCGAGAGGGACCTCGACGGGGGAGAGGGGGCCCCCGGCCCACCCGCTGGTCGCGGCAGCAGCGGTGTGGCTGCCCCACGGCCACCCGCCGCGAGACCGCATGAAGCAGTTGAAACAAGGCTGGTGACAGGAGCAGGGGGAAGGCCGGCACCGGAGCTGGGAGCCGCCACCCCCGCGCTACGCGACTGGATGCAAACGCGGCGCGCGGGTGGCAGGCCCGCCGGAGGTCCGTCTAGGGTGCACGGTGCCTCGACGGGATCCTGGGGCCGCCGCGGCGACGGCGCGCGCGGTGAGGCGGGCTACCCGATGGCACGCGCCCCACCGTCGCCCGCGGTCAGCGCGACGCGCACCGCCCACGCCGCGGTCGCTGTTAGCTCGGCTGCTGCGCGAGTACGTGAACCCCCTGCCGCGCGGTAGGTCGGTCGGCCAAGCGCATGCCCGAGGCGGTACGTCAGGGCCGCGCTACGTGCCTGCCGTGGGAGAGCAGTGCGTGTAGCAGACAGCTCGGTGTCTTTGTGCGGTGGCACGGGTTTTTGAATTGGGGGCGCCCGTCGCGGTGTCGCGGCGGGCTCGCAACACCCGCCTCGGGCAACGGGGGCGGGCGAAGGCACCCCAGCCGACGTGGTCGCACGCCCGTCCACGGACCGTGAAGGCGCCGCGGTACCCTCCACAGCGAGCGTTCAAGAGAGAAAAGCGAGTGGGCCGCGGAGGCGCACCAGGCCGGTCAGGGACGCTGAGCTGCAGTCCCGTGGGCCAAAAGTGGGCGTCGGCTGCACGCTGCGTAGGCAGGGCAGCTGGCCGCCCCTCGGGTTGCCGTTGTCGCAAGGTGACTCCCACCCGAGCTCCCGGCCAGCCGTCGTCCCGCTCGCGTCCAACACCCTCTTCACCAGGTGGGCGTGGCGCCGCGGCCTCGGAGGCGCGGTCTGAGGCGGGCGCAGCCCACCAACCCCACACCCCGCTTGCGCTGTCGGACGGGTGGCGGCGCGGCGCCCGCCATCCATTTTGCGTGTCCCGTCCCTTGCAGCCAGCACGTCACGGTCGAGATTTAGAGCCGCGGCCAGCCGCTGGCGCGGACGCCTGGTCGGTGACTGCTGGCGGGGATGGGCGGCCGAGGCGAGCCCCCAGCCCAAAAAAAAACCAACACGAGCCGTCTTCTACGAATGAGCGTGCGGACGCTGCCGTGCCCGCGGGCCGCCTTGTTTTTCTTTTGCAACTGAGGCGGCGTGGCACGTGGCCGTCTGCAAGCCCCCACGCATCACTCAAGGACCGCTGTTGCTGGCTGACGGGGGGGTGCTGGAGCGCGGCCCCCGCCCGGCACCGCCGCCACCGCCAGGACCGACGCGGCGCAGCTGGCGGGTCGAGCCGAGGGTCTGGCATTCCGTCGCGTTTTCGTTCTCCCCCCAGAGAGCCCCCATCGTCTACTTGGGACTATTTCCCATCGACAGCCGATTTGCGATGGCTACTCGATGGAACCTTTTCGATGGACCTCGATGGGAAGCGATGGGACCGGCGATGGAAAACCTCCGCGACCGTTGCGGACATCCAGAGCTGACAACCCGCGTATCTGAGCGATCAAGAGGGAGTTGATTCTGCCGTCTTACATGCCAGGAAAGCGTAAATTACAAAAATACTGTTGGCATCCGTCGTCGTCGCGTCGTCAGGTTCGGCGCCACC
>ENA-ORXR01003997-ORXR01003997.1-marine-metagenome-genome-assembly--contig:-NODE-3997-length-12696-cov-3.002298_pt1 | contig 12696 bp, 11 predicted proteins | sample MGYA00237866_ERZ511479 | MGnify/ENA metagenome assembly ERZ511479 | reverse complement strand
TTATTTCTGGAGTTTCGTAGAGGTCGAGCTATAGATGAGGAGTCTTACCCTGAAAGGGTTAAGCAAACCAGGAAGGAGCATCGCTCCTTCCGAGAAAACAAACCGGAGTTGGTGTCCTGTAAGGACTTAACAGACACCCAGCATATCTTTATGAATCACCTTATTCCGATTCGAGGTAGAAGGCATTTGAACTTGCACTTGATACTTGGACTTGTGCTTAAAAAGTTCAAGTATCAAGTGCAAGTTTCAGGTATAAATTCCCTCAGTTCGCGAAACAAATGTTCGTCGTCTCATTACCCGAAAATCCCCTGCATCAATCCATCAAAATCGTCAGCAGGTTCATATTTATAATCAGAATAGCTGGTAGCGCTAAACTTTAAATTATAGACCTTTTCATCTCTAAATAGGACTTCTATCGTAATATTTCCAAAGCGTTGATTTACTTTTTCGCCCTGAGCACGACCAAAATTGATGGATGGTTTTAGATAATGTCGATTAATGGTTTCTACCCAATTGGGTCGATTATAGGTACGAGTATCGGAGGTGTATTTTCTATAACCAAGGAGGAGAACACGTTCTTTGAGGTAATCAAAAAAATGCGTCACGTCGCGCAGTGGATATTGCGTTTTATGAAAATGAATAACGAAACCATTAGATGAGCGGGTCTTAAGAAAATCAAGGGAAGCATCTACGTGTTTTGGGTTGACCAAAAAGTTGACATACTCGGCTTGTAGCCAATCAAGTAAGCGGCGTTTGGCTAGGGTATTTTTCCATTGCTCGTAATCAGTTAGTTCTGACTCGGTCCGTGAGATCGCTTCCCGCACGACTGGTTGGTAGGGTTTGCTATCTTCAGCTGATTGAAAAATCTTTTTTATTTGTTCCCAGAAGGACATATGTGTGAAGTTGGAAGTATGAAGATGGAAGTTTCTCTCGATATTCAGGAGTTCCCTGGTTCTATCTTTTAATGAGGAATAAAAGTATATATTTTCTCTTAGAAGTTCTTTAATGCTTGTGGTGGCAAGCTACGTTTTTTTTGAATAAGATAGGGAACTGCATGGACTTATCTCAAGGTGTTGCGAATGGAGGTGATTTTTGAACCACCTAATCTCACGGAGCCAGTACCATATGTTTTCCCTCTGCATTAGAGGGAAAACCTTTGATTTCCAACTTTTCACAAGTCATACTTCATAGGAAGAAAAGCAATCCCATTCTGTCGCCTCAAATCTTCTGTTTGTACAAAACCAAATTTTAAATAAAAGCCCAATGCCTTTGGAGCGGAGTTGACGGTGATGAAAGATCTATCGGGGTTGTTTTTTTTAGTCCAGGTTATAGACTCCTGAAGGAGTTTCTTTCCGAGGCCAAGTCCTTGTGTCTGAGGGTTAATGAAAAGCAATTTAATATGACCCGGAGTTCGAAATTCTGCCATCCCCACGATGGTGTCTTTGTAAACTGCTACTACAATATAGTTACCGTTAGCCTGCCGTTTTATTAACGCTTCTTTTGCAAAAATATCCTTGATCAAATGAGTCTGACCTTCTTCTGTTACGTCGTCCTGATTAATGGCATTGTGTGAGCGAATGATCAGGTCGGAAACAAGCGCCGCTTCTGCTGGTTTCATTGCTCTCAGAGTGACCAGATGCATATGCACCAGTCGTAACCAATTTTGCAAAAGCTGTAAACCATGCTCCGTCAATATTGACTCTGGATGAAACTGTACCCCATGAATCGGTAAGTCCGAATGAGCAATCGCCATATTTTCGTTTTCCCGTGTATGCGCAATTGATTTCAGATCAGTCCCCTCGTATTGATTAATCAAAAGGGAGTGATAGCGCATCACCGTATATTCGGACGGAATGGATTTGAAAAGCGGATGACCTTGATGTTGGATGACAGAAGTTTTGCCATGCATGGGTTGATTCGCCTTCTGGAGGTTGGCTCCAAAGTATTCACCAATGCCCTGATGTCCCAGACAGATGCCTAGTATCGGAACTTTGTGATGATAGTAGTCGATGAGTTCCATCATAAATCCGGCGTCTTTGGGTTGCTTAGGGCCAGGCGAAAGTACGATGGCATCAAAAGAAAGTTCGTGAATTTTTTCGAAAGGAATTTCGTCGTTGCGAATAACGGTACAATCGGTCTTTAGTTGAAGAAGATAATCGTAGAGGTTGTAAGTGAACGAATCGTAGTTGTCAATTATTAGAATCTTCAGTGGGCTCATCTTCTTTTATATCGTACACATTATTGTTCTCTGTTGTTTCCACACTCATATCTTCCAGTCGATCCATCATGTCGAGCGATTGATCCCAGAATTCCTGAAAGACGGGTTGGACTTTACCGGCAACCGTTTTGGCTTGACCAGGAATTTTTTGTAGGTAAGTATAAGTCATGGAAGTGTTGCGAACTTCGTCATTGACCATGTGGGCTTGTTCGCCAAACCAGAGTAGGGTGCTGTAGACGACCACCATGAGTCCGGCGAATAAAGTTCCACCTGCCAGTTTGTTGATCACGTTGATATTGGCGGTTTTTAAAACACCTTCCAATCCTCGTGCAAATAGTCGAATCAAAAACATGGTAAGAACAAAGGAAAGTAGAAAACCCGCAAGAAACATGAGCGGATTATTACTCGCAAAGGAAGTTTCCAGAAACTTGGTTGTAGCTGGCGCAAATTTAAAAGCAGCCATTAGACCAAATACCAAGGCTATTATCCCAAACACTGTTTTGATAATTCCCCGGGCGAAGCCGATGTAGAAGCCGGTTAATACGGCGATTGCAAACATGATATCTATTGCCATAACAGTCTGCAAATTAAGCCATTGTAGGGTAAGTTGCTTATAATTTAGACGTTTTAATGTTTTTTTAGGATGAAAGGGGAGGTTTTGGCTTTTGAAGGGGGGGAGTTTTATTTTTAGTCGTTAGTTGTGATGGCCCGTACGGGCGCTCCGGTTGTTGGTTAATCCTGCTAAAATTGATACTTAATGAGTAGATAAACATTCTGAACTCTACGGATAGACCAACAACCGTCGCGTCCGTATGGATCGCGGCATTTAACCCGCAACCAATAACAAAGAAACAATTCACTTCGGAAGCACAAACCTACAACTCACTTTTCAACAAAGAAAAAACCATCAAATCATAAAACACCCCATCATTCAAAAAAGCCTCCCGCTCCACACCTTCCTCGTGAAATCCAAGCCGACGAGGAATATTCAAACTTCGCTCATTCATAGGGATTATTTTCATGACAATCCGATTTAGATCAAAATGCTTAAAACCATAAGCGATCAATTTTTTACAAGACTGACTAATAATGCCTTTTCCCTGAAAGCCTTTGCTGATCCAATAGCCCATTTCAGCGGAAGCATGCTTGGGATTGATGTTGACGAAACCAACTGAGCCAATCAATTCCTCCTTATAAAAGAGGTAAGTAATCAAACTTCGTTTGCTTTGATTAGTGATTTGTATATTTTTGATGAACTTTTCGACGTCATCCACATTGTTAACTGAGGTAGCAAAGGGGACGTAAGGAGACAAATGATCGCGTTGGGTACTAACCAATTGAAAAAGTGCTTCCGAATGGGTCTTACGAGGAAGATACAATTTGGTATGCTGGTTGATGATTAAATGGTCTGCCTTCACATTGTAAAAATAAAAAATAAAAAGGAAGAGACTTTTTATAGAGGCAAATTCGGCTTGTTGTGTGTAAACCAACGACGTTCCTTCAAGGAACGTCGTTGGTGGAGCCTCGCTTTCAGAGAGACTAGCCTTGACTTTTCTACTCATAGTCCCCGTTGGTAGACTCTGCTAGCGCAATAGGCCAGGGAGATTTTTACACCACTATGGAAACAGCGTCTCTCAACGGGGACATAAGGAAAATTAAAAGTGGCCTTAATTTTCCTTAACTTCTAAATGGTTTCCCTTTTATTACGCGAAGAGCGCAACCAAAATCAAATTAAAAAGAAAATGTTGGAAGAAATCACCACTTTAGATAGCGTCATTCGCACCGCATTAGGACTGGGAGTCGTCCAATGGCTGGCTTTTGCCTTTAGCATTATCTACGTGATATTAGCTGCGGCTGAAAACATCTGGTGTTGGTTTTTTGGAATCATCTCAGTGGTATTGGCTTTTATCGTGTATGTCGATCCGGAGGTGCGGCTGTATTCCGATGCGGTTCTGCAGGTGTTTTATGTGGTGATGTCGATTTATGGATGGTGGAGTTGGCGGCAACAAAGAAAAGGAGAAACAGAGACTGCTGTTTTAGATACTGCTAGTCATGCTGAAGAGTTGCAGATAACCGAGTGGCCATTCAAAAACCATCTGATACTCTTCTTTATAGGTAGTTTACTGGCTTTTGCGCTGGGTTGGTTTTGGACTTTGATGAATGCCGCTCTACCTTATATAGATGCCTTTACAACTTCCTTCTCCGTGATTGCTACTATTTTGGTGGCTAGAAAGGTTTTGGAAAATTGGTTGTATTGGATAGTTATCGACTTCGTTTGCATCTTTGTGTATGCACATAGAGGGCTTTATCTATTCTCATTACTGTTTTTTATTTACTGCGTGATCGCTGTCTTTGGCTATTTGAATTGGCGTCGAAAAACGAAACTTATTTAGATAAAATCTAAATAGTAGGAAGCTTATAATTAAGACTGTAATAGCAGGAATATTAGACGAAAGCTTTATATCTTTGCCGTGAATTTTAGAAAGGTACTAAAAGACAAAAAATAGCTTCCTAAGTGATTTGTTATCAGTAAGTTATATAATCGAATAAATCTCAATGAAGAGCTGTTTTTAAAAAATGTATTCATCAATGATAAACGGAACGTTTAAATCGACATTTTCACTACTTGTTTTTCTAACCTTAGCCTTTACTGCTTCAGCTCAATCCCTATCCGGGGACTCTTCCAGCTACTTAATTTATGGCTTGATCGCAGTTGCTGCTTTGATTCTTTTCGGAGCAATATGGATGGTTGCAGAAAACTTTCTGCAAATTGAGGCAAAACAAATGGGTGTGGATAAATCAGGGGCTAATTACTCACTTTTTCCAAACTCAGAGGAGCTATTCAAAAAAGGTTCTACTGGTCTTCCAGCTGGTGCTAAAGTCACCCATTTGAAGCAAGGCCATGATATCTTATTGGCGGGTGAACCTGCCAAGGAAATAGATCATTTAGTGAAAGCCACAACTTTTGCTTTACAACCGGGTGATTTTATTGGCATCTCGCCGATACCTAAGGTAACGGTAGAAAAAGGACAGGAAGTCAAAGCAGGTGATCCTTTATTTTTTGACAAAAAGAACCCTTCAGTTATCTATTGCTCTCCGGTAAGTGGGGAAGTGCTGGATGTACGCAGAGGCGCCAAGCGTGCGATCAAAGAAGTGGTGGTTCTAGCTGACAAAGAAATGAAATACCGCAGCTACGATCTACCAAATCTGGAGACTTGTTCTCGCGAAGAGCTCGTTACCTTCTTACTAGAAAGTGGTGCATGGCCATTGATTCGACAACGACCATTTGATATCGTTGCTGATCATACCATCATTCCTCAAAACATTTTTATTTCAACATTCGATACAGCCCCACTTGCTCCCGACTTTGACCTTATTATAGAAGGACAGGGACCAGCTTTCCAAAAAGGATTAGATGTATTGAATAAGCTAACTGCTAACAAGGTTTATCTCGGGGTCAATGGAAAAGGTGCTTCTCCTGTGTTTACACATGCACAAGGCGTTGAGATCTGCTACTTTACCGGACCACACCCCGCAGGAAATGTGGGCATACAAATGCACCATACCAATCCGATTGACTTGAAAGACCCAGCTTGGGTACTAGGTGTACAAGAAGTAGTGACCTTAGGAAAACTATTTGCAGAAGGTCGATTTGATGCTTCTCGTATAGTCGCTCTAACTGGAGATGAACTGGCAGCACCTAAATATGTAAAAACGTATCAAGGTGCCAACATAGGCGATCTGGTTAAAAACAATCTTAAGGGAGATAACGTAAGGTTGGTTGCAGGTGATGTATTGACTGGAGCAACCGTAACGGGCGATAACTTCCTACGATTTTTTGATGATCAGGTGACGACTTTGGAAGAAGGTGACGATTACGAAATGTTTGGTTGGTTATTACCAATCACACCTCGTCCTTCTGTCTCCAAGACCTTCCCAAATTTCTTGTTCCCTGATCTGAAGTTCAAAGCCAACACCAATACGCACGGTGAAAAGCGGGCATTTGTGGTAACTGGCCAATACGAAAAAGTATTACCAATGGATATCCTTCCACAACATTTGATGAAAGCAATCCTGGTCAACGACTTGGAAAGAATGGAAGGACTCGGTATATATGAATTGAGCGAAGAAGATGTGGCACTTTGCGAATTTGTCTGTACTTCTAAACAGCCGTTGCAAAGTATTTTGCGAGAAGGATTGGAAACCATGCGCGAACAGGCGTAGGGGTGAAGTCGGAAGATCGAAGACGGAAGTCCGAAGTTTCCCTCGATCGCGGGTTTTACAATTAGATGGAAACTTCGGACCTCGGACTTCCGACCAAAAAACAACATAGCTAAACAATTTGGCTTTTATTAATTAGAAACATTCTTTGATTAATTGTGTGGAAAAGGAAAATTTAGCTCTAAAGGAGTGATTAAGGGAAAAGTAGAAAAAAAATTAATTTACACTTTCCCCCACAGCGACTGTGAGATGAATTTTCATTTTCCTCATAAACACAATTTTTGTCAAAGAATCATTAAAATATATCAGATTTATTAATATGGGTTTACTTGACTTTGTTAAAAAAATAGAACCAGACAAGAAGAATTCTCCTCTCATGCACACGCTGTATGATGGGTTCTTTACTTTCTTGTATTCACCTAATTCAGTTACCAAAAGTGGTGTGCATATCCGTGATGGTATGGACCTGAAGCGTACCATGGTAATCGTGGTGTTGGCTATGCAGCTTTGTTATTTGTTTGGCTCCTACAATATAGGTCACCAACATTTTGTAGCTACTGGACAGTACATGGGATTTCTTGAAGGATTTCATTTGAAAATATTTTATGGATTGATTCAGCTCATACCTATTTTCATTGTAGCGCATTTGGTCGGATTGGGCATTGAGTTTTGGTATGCAGCCAAAAAAGGGCATGCAATAGAGGAAGGTTTCCTGGTTTCAGGAGCTTTGATCCCACTCATTATGCCACCAGACATTCCACTTTGGATTTTAGCCATGTCAGTCGCATTTGCAGTGATCATTGGAAAAGAAGCCTTTGGTGGTACTGGTATGAATATCTTAAACATTGCTTTGTTGGCGCGTGTATTTGTTTTTTTCGCTTACCCGACTACCATCTCTGGAGACGAGGTTTGGATTGCAGGATTGGCCGAAGGTGGTGATTCACTAGTATCTGACTACAACTGGGCGCACAATATGTTTAATGGTTTGTTTGATTGGTTTGGTTGGGACACCTTCCGGGCAGGTATGCCAGTAGTCGATGGATTCTCAGGAGCAACGCCATTGAGTCTTGCTTTTAAAGAAGGCTGGGGGGCAGTAACTGAGCAGTATTCTACTACACAAATGTGGTGGGGAGCTATCCCTGGTTCTATTGGAGAATCCTGTAAGCCATTTATATTAATAGGAGCTTTGATTTTGATCGTAACTGGTATCGCAAGTTGGAGAATCATGTTGAGTATGTTGATTGGTGCGATTTTCTGTGCCTGGTTGTTCAACGGATGGGGCGTAACTCCTTTTATGGAAGTACCCTGGCAATATCAGTTTTACATGGGGTCATTCTTTTTTGCAATGGCTTTTATGGCAACAGACCCAGTAACAGCATCATCAACTAAAGCAGGTAAATGGATTTATGGATTTTTTATTGGTTTTGTTGGGATGATCATTCGAGTCATTAACCCAGCTTATCCTGAGGGATGGATGTTGGCGATCTTGTTTATGAATGTTTTTGCGCCACTTATTGATCATTATGTGATTGAAGCAAATATGGGACGACGGATTAAGAGGAATAAAGACACTGGTATGGCACTACCTGTTGTACCAGTAGAGCAAGCAGTTGTTGAACACTAGGACAGAAGACTCGAAAAGAGAATTAAACAAGTTATTTTTTGAGCATTATAATATATCTTAAAACTAAAATTCTAATACAGTGTATAGTACAAAATATATTTTCGGATTTGTTTTCGTTATGACCTCGGTAGTAGCACTTCTTCTGTCTGGGCTTTTTATGGGATGGAAAGAGCAATCGGCAATTAATGAATCCATCTTTAATAAGCGTGCAATTTTGGCAGCCGTTGATGATTATTTAAAGGATGAGAATTCCAAGACGATGGCAGACGAAGAAGTGGTGACTTTCTTTGATACTAATGTCAAGCAAATCGCTTTAGACATGAACGGTAATGAATTAAGCAAGGAAGAGGTAATTGCTGCGGGTTATAAAGGTGGCATGGCAGAACACATCGAGATGGCTAAAGAAAAGAAAAAACCTGAAGCTGAACGAATCATACCATTCTATATATTCGATACTGGTTCAGAAAAAGTTTACATCGTTTCTGTAATAGGTAATGGACTTTGGGATATTATATGGGGTAACATTGCACTCAAAAATGACTTGAGTACCATCGCAGGTACTTCCTTCGATCATAAAGGAGAGACGCCAGGACTAGGAGCGGAGATTAAAGATAATCCTACTTTCCCTGCCCGCTTCAAAAACAAAGAAATTTATAACGACGAAGGAGAATTTGTATCGATAGATTTAAAAAAAACGGGTGCAAAAGAGAGTAACCCACATGCAGTAGATGGTATCTCAGGTGCTACGGTTACTGCTATAGGTGTAGAAGAAATGTTGAGAAGAGGTATCCAATATTACGAACCATATTTCAACGAAATTAAAAGTAAAAAAACAACTGGAATGAAGTAGCGAGGAGACCGAAGACCGGAGACGGAAGACCGAAAGGTGCTTCACGTTTTTATCCGGTCTTCGGTCACCGGTCTTCAGTCTTAAAATAAAAATATCATGGCAGATACTTTAGAAAAAAATGTGGTAAAAGTAAAAGAGCCCTTATTTGGTAAGGCAGAACGCAAGCTCTTAAAAGATCCTTTACTCGATAATAATCCAATTACCATTCAGGTATTGGGTGTTTGTTCCGCACTAGCCGTCACCTCCATGGTCTATCCATCTTTTGTGATGTCGATAGCGGTGGTCTTTGTTTGCGGTTTTGCAAGTTTGTTTACCTCCCTGATTCGAAATCGAATTCCAGGACAGGTGCGGATGATTGTACAGCTAGTGATCATTGCTACATTGGTAACAATAGTGGAGTTGACACTAAAACGATTTTCTTTCCCAGTTTATAAACAACTTTCCGTTTATATCGGTTTAATTATTACCAACTGTATTGTCATGGGACGATTGGAAGCTTTTGCAATGGCCAACAAACCCTGGCGTTCTTTTATTGATGGTATTGGAAATGGTCTGGGATATGGTGCCATTCTTTTAGTGGTTGCTGTTATTCGTGAGGTCTTTGGTAAAGGGTCATTGTTTGCAGGTAGTGCATTGGAAATTAAAATAATCGGTAGTACACCCGATTACTTTATCGACACAATGGCAGACGGTTCATGGTTTGGTTTTTATTCGAATAATAATCTAATGGTGCTGCCAGCAGCGGCGATGTTTATCATAGGTGTGATCATATGGATACACCGTAGTTATGACGAATCGCTGGTAGACATTTCATAAGAAACGAAAGTTTGGATAGGTTAAACAACTTCAATTACAAAAAAGAAGCATAAAAAATATACAATGGATTTTTTCAATATTTTTATAAAAGCAGCCTTTATCGAAAACCTGGTACTTGCCTATTTCTTAGGTATGTGTTCTTACCTGGCGGTATCCAAGTCTGTCAAAACAGCTTTCGGTTTGGGTCTGGCAGTTATCTTCGTATTGGCAATCACGATGCCGATCAACTGGCTGATTAGTGTAAAGCTTTTGAGTGAAACAGGTGTTTTTGGAATTGATTTGACCTTTCTGCGGTTCATCCTTTTTATCGCGGTAATCGCATCTATGGTACAATTGGTTGAAATGATCATTGAAAAAGTATCACCTTCACTTTACAACTCATTGGGGATTTTCCTTCCATTTATTACAGTAAATTGTGCCATCCTTGGTGGTTCACTTTTTATGGTAGCCAGAGATTACAACTTCATGGATTCAGTTGCCTTCGGTCTTGGTGGTGGATTTGGCTGGTTTTTAGCAATCATAGCGATAGCAGCTATTCGTGAGAAGATTCGCTACTCTGATGTACCACCTGCATTGCGTGGTTTGGGAATGGCTTTTATTCTAACTGGATTAATGGGAATTGCTTTTATGAGTTTGATGGGAATTGATCCTGCTGCCTTAGGGAAATAATGCGAATTAGGACTTGGCTCTACGCGCCCTCAGTCCCTAAAGGGAAGTCCACCCGCAGCTTAAGTTTAATATTCAAAAGCATACAATAAAAGGTGCATAGAATATTGCGAACGTTATGAAAGAATAGTCTTAGCAAAAAGCGCTGACTTCCCTTTAGGGATCGAGCCTGCTAGGTAGACGAGAGTCCTTACTAGGGCGCGGGCTGCAAATGAAATGCTTAAGAGACTCTGGGTAATTTGAGTAAAATAAATAGAATTTGAATTTTTTGAGACAAAAGTCTCAATCAAGTAAGAAAATAAAATTTTAGAAATATGGTACTTCTAGAAGTTAGTGCAATGACGACCGTTTTGATGTCGATCTTTATTTTTAGTTTGATCATCATGATTTTGTCCTTTATGCTGATCATGGCGCGAAAGCGTTTGGTCCCACAAGGCGATGTCAAGATCATAGTTAATGGTGATACCGAGAACCCAATGTTGGTGAAGCCCGGTGATACCCTTTTGACAGCGCTTTCTGCCAAAAGCATTTTCCTACCTTCTGCTTGTGGTGGTGGCGGCACCTGCGCGATGTGCGAATGTCACATTCCCGTTGGTGGTGGCGACGTACTTCCTACGGAGCTGAATCACCTGACCCGCAGGGAAACCGCTGAGCATAAACGCCTGGCCTGCCAGGTGAAGGTGCGTCAGGATATGGAAATTCAGATCCCGGAAGAAATCTTCGGTATTAAGAAGTGGGAATGTACTGTTAAGTCTAACTACAATGTTGCTTCCTTCATCAAAGAGTTCATCGTAGAGCTTCCTGAAGGAGACAAGATGGACTTCGAATCAGGTGGCTACATCCAGATCGACGTACCGGAAGTTACGGTTGACTTTAAGGATATGGACATCACTGCTCACCCCGAGCACCATGGTGACGATCCCAATAAGTTTCAGAGTGAGTGGGATAAGTTCAAGCTGTGGGACCTGAAAATGGTCAATAACGAAGAGCAATTCCGCGCCTACTCTATGGCTAACCACCCGGCCGAGGGCAACATTATCATGCTGAATATTCGGATTGCAACGCCTCCCTTCGACCGGGCTAAGAATGGTTGGATGGACGTCAACCCCGGTGTTTGTTCCAGCTACGTCTTCGATCAGACACCTGGTGATAAGGTGACCATCTCCGGCCCTTACGGCGAGTTCTTCATCAAGCCTACGCAAAAGGAGATGGTTTACATTGGTGGCGGAGCCGGGATGGCGCCGCTGCGCAGCCACCTCTTCCACCTTTTTCACACCCTGAAGACGACTGACCGGAAGGTTTCTTTCTGGTACGGTGGCCGTACGAAGCGTGAGCTGTTCTATATTGACCAGTTCCGTGAGATAGAAAAGGAATACCCCAATTTCAGATTCTACGTGGCACTTGATAACCCGCTGGAAGAAGACAATTGGAAGATCAAAGAAGACATCGACGCCCCGGGCGACGGCTTCAAAGGCTACATCATGCCCGTTGTGATGGAGCAGTACCTCAACAAACACCCCGAGCCGGAGGAGATCGAGTACTACTTCTGTGGCCCGCCGATGATGAACCAGACGGTCATCCAGGGGCTGGATAGCCTTGGTGTTCCGGAAGAGAACATTGCCTTTGATGACTTCGGTGGATAACTACCATTGAAGAAGCATGAGTCATCCCTTATTTTTTGTAGAGATGACTACGTTTTTCAGTAGCGAACAAAACTTTAGCGATCAGCGGACAGCATTCAGGCAATACGGCTCTGAATGCTGTCCGCTGATCGCTTTTTCATGGTAGCTACTATCTTGTCGACGGGAGAAAGTTCAATAAACATAGCCTAAAGTTTGCTGCGCAGCACTTCGTGCTCGGGATGACTCATGCTTTTTTTAGTTTAACTATCTTACATCCCATGAGGATTACCCGTTTAATGAAATCAGCTACGAATAGCGTACCTAAAGTGCGGAAGGCCGTTGGTGCGCCACCAGGTACTATGGTCTACACCGGGGAACGGGTAATGGAACAAGTACACGTCCACCTGACGCACTACGACGAGAAAATTTTTGATACCGTAACGACCCTTGATGCTATGCCTGATGAGTCTTCTGAAGGCAAAATCGCCTGGTACGATATGCGGGGCCTTCATCATACAGAGCTGGTCGAGGAATTGGGCACCAGCTATGGTATGCACCCCCTCGCGCTGGAGGATGTTGTTGACATTCAGCAACGGCCCAAGATGGAGGTCTATGAAGATGGTGTGCTACTGCAGTTGAAAGCGTTTTCCTACTTCCGGGAAAAACGGGAGCTTCACGT